>Ga0194119_10005654_pt1 | contig 18543 bp, 32 predicted proteins | sample TA2MahC100mmetaG_FD_148620 | JGI IMG/M metagenome (GOLD analysis project Ga0194119, IMG submission 148620) | Freshwater microbial communities from Lake Tanganyika, Tanzania - TA2015018 Mahale Deep Cast 100m | ecosystem: Environmental > Aquatic > Freshwater > Lake | place: Tanzania: Lake...
GGTATAGCACCCACCCCCGCGCCGTTCCCGTGGGGGGAGGTGTGGGCCCCCTGGTGTGCCTGTGTCCGCGTACCTGCATCAAACACAGTTACGCGAAGCCGGCCAACATTGGCCCTAGTCAGTGTTGGCTAAGGGGTGCCGGGGGCTGCTATTTGTGAGGGAGGTTAGCGCCTCAGTTGCGCGGCATCTCCAGACCAGTAAGCCGTGAGATGAACCCAAGCGCGCCTAGGGCGTTGCTGAGTTGCTTGGTTTGTTTGGCCTCTTTGAGAATGTCAGCAGCTGCACCGATCAGCTGTGCCGCCAACTCTTTACGGTCAAGCTGCTCCAGTTCTCGGACTTGCTGCTCCCGTGCTTCCTTTAGTCTGCGCTCTGCAGTTCGCTCTGGCAGCCCGTACTGCAGCGCCAACGCTTGACGGATCTCATAACTGCTCCGGCCATTGTTGAGCATGTGCCGCACACTGTGCAACTGCTCGGCAATGTCAAGCGCGCTCTGGCCTGCTCGCCCGGGCGGTTTTGCTCGCTTGCCCCCCGCCGCTGCCATCTGTGACAATGTATTACATTTCGCCTAGGTTACCCCATTTTGCAAGGTCTGGGCTCGCGTTTGGGCCTGTTTTCGTCTAATGTACTAAGCGAGAGACCAGGACAACTGTTCCCCTTTCACCCGATCCTATGACCAAACAAGAACGCCAAGCCATCGCCGACCGCGTGCGCTGGCTGACCAACCATGGCCGCCACCTTGAAGCGTGGCGCTTTTATCACGAATCACTCGGCGCCACCCCTGATCGCGTGCCCGCTTATCAGCCCCACCGCCCTCTGTGCTGACCATGAACAACCCCACAGTCAACCGCCTAGCCGTTGTTGTTTTGCTCTGCTGCTGTTGGGCAGCAGGCTACGACTCGGGCCGCGATGCCGCCACCGCTCAGCAACGTTCCACCGCAACTTCCTGCCATGCCCCAATTAACCGCTGACGAGATCGGCCGCCGCTCTGGCCTGCTGATCGATTCTTTCTGCCTGCTGTACTTCACAGCTCCGAACGACCGCAACGCAAACCCGCAACGGCTCTGGGCTTTGTTCAGCCCCGCGGGCCAGTTGCTGGCCGCGTGGAACGAAGGCTACGGCGGGACCCATAGCCTGCCTGCCGCCGTTCGCCCAAAGGCCGCAACCTGCCACGCGATCGCGGTTTCTGCCGCAACCTATCGCGCGCTATTGCGCCAAGCCCGCCACCTTATGGAAATCTGATCATTATGAAGATTCAATCATTCACCGGCCCCAGTGGCCCGCTTTTGTTTCACCTCACGCGCGTCAGCAGCAACAGTAAAACCGGCCCCATCCCTGTCAGCACAAGCAGCAAAGCAACCTGCCCCAGTGCCTGCCCGTTTCTGGGGCAGTGCTACGCCAGCGCCGGCCCGCTTGCCATTCACTGGGCCGCCGTTTCCGATGGTCGCCGCGGCATGCCATGGCAACAGTTCTTGACGGCTGTTGCTTCGCTGCCCGTAGGGCAGCTCTGGCGACACAATCAAGCTGGCGACCTTTGGAAACCCCACACGCTGACCGGCCAGACTGCGCTCGCGGCCCTGGTTGACGCAAACCGCGGCCGCCGCGGCTTTACTTATTCGCACCATTCCCTCACTGCTAAGGTCGCCGCGGCATTCAAGGCCGCAACGGCTCAGGGTTTTACGGTCAACGCGTCAACCGAATCTATGGCCGCTGCTGATGCAGCAGTTCGGCAAGGGTTGCGCGCTGTTGTTGTGGTTGCTTCCACAGAAACCCGCCACCGATGGGCATCTCCGGATGGAAACCCGGTGATCTTGTGCCCTGCACAACGTAAAGGGCCCCAGTTCGCCGCCATGAACTGCGCAACCTGCCGCCTATGTCAGGCAAGGCCCCAAAACGTGATCATCGCGTTCGCCGCCCATGGCACAAACAAGCGGCGAATCGATCAGCTGATCACAGCAGGGGGCCCTGATGCATGACCGCGCCACAGCAGAAGAACTGCAAGCCCGCATTGCCCACGCTGCAGAGCTAAAACTGCAGCAAGTGCCGCCGGCCCTGGCGCTGCTGAAGCTGCAGCAAACCTACGGCGTCAGTTTGCGCCAGGCTCGGCGATATCTTGCCAGCGCTGCTGAACTGCTGCAGCAAGACGGGATCCCAGCAACGGGTGACCCATTCAACGACGCTGCAGCGCTGGCCCTCAACCGGCTCCAGCTGCTCATTCTTGAGGCTACGCCATCAGAACTGCCGCGACTTGTAGCAGCGCTGGCCAAGCTCAAGGAATGTCAGCCTGCAGGCCCTAGTCTGTCAGATGCTGAAATGTTGGACCGCGCCGCCTTTGTCGGCGGCCTGGCCAAATTATCCCCCACGGATCCCACGCCATGACACAAGCTGCGCAGCAGCAAACCATGGGCCCCACACGGGGCCTTTTCTTTTGCCTGGCTGTTTGCGCGAGCGTCGCGCAGCGATGCGCAGCGCTTTTATGTCCCCCAGTGACATAAGCCCCCCGCCAGATCCCTTGCAGCGCAGCGGTTTTGCCTGCAGCGCTCGCGCTGCTTTATGTCACAGCGCCACGCCTGGCCCTGTAAGCCTCTCTGTGGCGCCGCAGGCTTTGCCCAGTGTAAACCACGCGGGCAGCGCTGCAGGCCTGCTGCAGGGCCGCCTAGGCCCTGCTGCGCGTAGCGCTACATGTAGCGCCCCATGCCGCCCACAGCGCCAGCCCTAGCGTGCGGTGAGCGGGATTGGTACTGATGCACCAGTGCTCAGCTGTCTGTGCGAGGTGCGAAGCGCCGAAGCACGCGCCTTGAATGGCGTTTTTTGCGCTCCAGTCCTATGAATGGGGTTTTTTGTGCGCAGCCCTTGAATGGCGTTTTTGCGCCGCAGGCGCTACTTGCGCCGAAGGCGCCGCCGCAAGCCTGCGCGTTGTGTTCCATCCGGCTCAGCGTCACCGGCAAGGTCGTACAACACCCAGAGCCCCAGCCCCACTGCAGCAACCACTAACAGGGTCCCCAGCGCCTCCATAGTGCTATGCCGCGCTTAACAGCGCTTCATAGAAACAACGCACCCGCTCCAGGTAGCGGTCTTGTGCACGCACCAGCTCGTCCTCAATGATGAGATGTGTCTGCGCGGGTCCACATCGCCGCGCCAGCACGATAAGCCCGGCCTGGCACCGCAACCCCGTCAAATGCTCCAGTCCAAGGCTGTAGGCACCGAGCTGGTGCACGAAGCTGTGGTCTGCGTCGAGACGCTTGGCGCGGGTGGTGGTCTTGAAGTCACACAGCACCAGCCCGTCAACTCCGTTGACCTTGAGCAGTGCATCTGCGGTACCGGCGAAACCGGCGGGATGATGAATGGAAAATTCGCTGGCATAGATACCCGTGACGTGCTCCACCACCCAAGCCGTGAGGCTGCGGGCATAGCCGGAAGCGCTCCAGCTCACCGGCGGGACACTGCTGTGGCTATGCGTTAATGCCCATTGGGTAATACGGGTGGGGATGCGCTCCAGCCCGTTGGTGTCCCAGCGCAAGCAATCGCGGCGCACTGCTGTACTGCGCGCCAGCCGCTGGGCAGTCTTGAGCAGATACTCTGCGCTGTTGTGGGCTTGGGTGCCGCGTTCCGCGGCTACGTCGCGCTCTTGAATGGCCGCTCCAGGCCCGTAACGGCGGTCCATGCTGGATGCCCATTGCTCCAGTCCAGATTGGTCTGATGTAGCACTTAAAATGCTGGTGACACTGTGGTAAACAGTTCCAGCCTGATCCCTGTAAATGCGCGAAGGGCCCGAGTCATCACGGGTTAAGCTCCAGTGCCTTAATGCGGCAAGTGCGTCTTGGGTGGATGTCAAGATACACTATGCCCCATTATCTATAGCCTAGCAAAAAAGAAGCCCCTGTGCAAGGGGCTGGGGTCTTACAGGCTGGTGTTCCTTGGCTGCTGGCCTATGAAAGGGCGAATGAACCCTCGGTACCACCAGCAGGGCACGACGGCCACCCAGTTCTGTTCCACTTAAGAGGTGCGCCTACCGCATGGCCCGAGCAGTAGCTCCGTTGTGAAATGGGCAGAAACTCCACGCAACATTACCACTGCGCTGCCCTGCCCCAGTGCTCAGCTCGCCTTGAATGGGTTGCCGCCGTTGATCAGCCGTGAAATGTCGAAGCCGGCAGCCTTGGCATCGCTCCACGCCTCATCGATCTCGGCTTGGGTGCCCTTCTTGCGGGGGCCAGGCAGCAACTTGTACTCCGTATCAAGACCCGAGCCTTTCTTGCTCAGCACAAAGTCCCACGCCATCAAATCGGAGTAGTCGTCTGACTGGCTGATTGCATCGAGTTCGCGGATGATGCCCTTTTGAGTGACACTCAAAACCTGCACTGTGCTGGTTTCGTAGTTGTAAACTGGCACGGCGATGGCGAACTTGATGTCAACTCCACCGCTTACTTTTTCGCGGGCGACATAATCGCCAAGCTCGGCATTGATGTCTTCGTTGGTGGGCTCGTAGTCGAACCTGAATGGCTTGTTGCTGCCGTCAGGCGCTTGGCCCCAGCACTCGTAGAACTCCAGCGGCTGGTCCGACAGCAGTGCAAAGCGAACCGAAGAGCCTGACGAAATCTTGCTGGGGTTGAGGTAGCCGCCTTGGGCGCTGTTGGAACTGACTGCGGCAACTGCGGTCTTGGAAAGAAAACTCATGATTGGTGTTGGTGTGTTTGGTGAGCTGTGGGGGCTCCAGCCAAATGTAGCACAGTTGACGCGCTGCTTACCATGAAAAACGCCCCCGGCGTTGATCGGAGGCGTAGCAAAACCTTTCTTCTGTAGGACTTTAACACGTGTCTCACGCTTCTCAAGAGCTTCTCACTTTTGTGCGCCAACTCCCTGAAGGGATGGCCTACTGCCCCATCTACGCCAAGGATCAACTGCTCCAGTCCGGCAAGGTCAGCAAAGGCAAAACACCGCTGGAACGGTCTCACCATACCGTGATGACACCTGCGGATGTTGCGCTGCAGATCGAGCGCAAACCTGCGGTGTTCCAGGCCGTGGGTGTGTTCACCGGGCCGCGCTCGCAAGGGCTGGTGATCCTTGATGTGGACCGAAACCTCTCGAAGCTGCGCAAAAAGTGGAAGGACTCGCTGGATGGTGCTCCAGTCATCACCAGCACCAAGGCCAACGCTGCGAAGTACCTGTTTCGCGTGCCTGAGGCGCTGTGGGCAGCGGTGGGCGGTTTTGGGTTGTCGGACACTGGCGCGGGCTATGAGGTCCTGTGGGGCCGCCAGGGGGTCCTGTACGGGGCTTACCCCGGCTCCAGCGATGGGAAGGCCCCCGAGGGGTTCTACGGCCTTACAGGCGATCTGGAGGCCATTCCAGAGGCTCCAGCGTGGTTGATCGCGGAGATGAAGGACGCCGGTGGCCGCGAGGTGCAAGATGCCGGGTTTATTAAGAACCGTAAAGCCATTGATTTTTCGGATCGGGAGGCCGCTGAAGTCGCCGAAATCATTCAGTGCGCCCTCAAGATCATCCCGCCCCAGGGCACAGGCAGCCGCGATCACTGGGTGAAGGTGGGCATGGCGATCCATTCGGAGCTGCCCAACGACCTTGGCCTCATGCTTTGGGCGGCATGGTCAGCAGATGACCCCGAGTACGCCGATGAATGGGCTGGCTCCAACCCCTGCGAAGGCGTGTGGCGGTCCTTCAAGAAAGGCCCCGTCAGCTTGGGCTCGCTGTTCTACATGGCAGATCAGCAGATGCCGGGGCGGCTTTGGCTGCCAGAAGACCTGCGGCGCATCGTCACCGACCTGGAAGCTGCTACGCCCGATGAGGTGTTGCCCCAGTTCCGCGACATCATTGAGGCCACTAAAGAAGCGCTCCAGCTAGAGAACCCCGCGGAGCAGCAGTACGCCTTGCACAAAATCGCGTACAAAGCGCGGATGCGGGATGCGTTCCAGCTCGAAAAAATGTACGTGGATCAAATCCAGTACGAGTCTCAAGCTGAGACGATGACCGTGGGTGAGTTGTTCAAGAAAGACTTCAAGCGCAGCTACCTGATCCCGGATTTGCTACCGAACCCATCGGTTGTGCTGATCTACGGCGCGGGCGGTGATGGCAAATCCATGGCCGCTTGGACCATCGCTAAGCACGTTGCTACGGGAACCCCGTTTGTGATTCGCGGTAAACACGTGCCTGTTGATGCGGGGCCCGTGCTGCTGCTCAATGGCGATCAGCCGCTGGTGCAGCTCCAAGAGCAACTGGAGGAGGTGGAAATGCCTGAAGACGCTCCAGTCACCCTGCGTACGGATTGGTCGCTCCAGGCCTATGCGCGGTTTCAGAAGCTCGTGCAAAAGGTGCGCCCCAAGCTCGTGGTGATCGACTCGTTGATCGGTTGCTCAGGCGGTAGGGCGTTTGACGAAAACAAGTCCGACTTCGCCACGCCGCTGTACTGGCTGACCCGCAACAACGGGGTGCTGTTCCCCGCCACCACAATCCTGATCATTCACCACGCCAACAAAACCGGCGGCTTTAGGGGCACCAGCGCTATCCGCGACGCTGTGGATGAAACCTGGAGCATGAAGCGCCCCACCGAAAAGCAGGCGCTGGAAACTGGGCCTGATGTTCGACTGATCTGCATCGAAAAATCGCGCTCTGGACGCGGAGGCACCACTCTGCTGATGCGCCAAGAGCAAGACCTCTCCTTCAGCCTTTCGGATTGGACTCCTGAAATAGATGCGGCTACGGAAAGCCGGCCCTCCACCATCACCGATCGAGTGCTCCAACGCTTGCGGGTGTCGTACCCCAACAGCAAAACGCGGGAGGAACTAAACGCGGATCCGTTGTGCGGAGGCAGCGTGGCCGCAATCCGTAAGTCGCTCCAGCGCTTGGAGAAGCGGGGGTTGGTGGTTAGTACTGATGCACCACAGCAACTGGGGGCTAAAGGCAGAGCAGCCAAGCTCTACACGGCTGTTTTATCTCTCTCGCGGGGAGAGAGTGATATAGGGGGTCCCATAGGGGCAAATCCCAGTCGTGGAGCGGATTGTGAAATGGGACAACCAGATGAAAATTTGGAGAGTGTCCCGTTTAATTTGGCTGGTGCGTCGGTGAAAGGGACACTTTCTCTGAAAAAGAGACCGAGTCCCATTACAGATCCCTTGCAGCAGAAGGAATCTGCTCAAGTGGACACCTCTACGGAATATCCCCACGCGCGCGTGCGCGAGGAACAGCACCGCACCGCCGCTGAACTGGAGCGGTTGGTGGAGCAGGCCGAGTGGGATTGATCCGAAATCTCCCTAGCGTTGCGTCAGCAGTCGTCTGGCTGCTGGCGCTGTTGCTCTGGAGGACACCACGCATGGCCAAATCCAAGCCTCAGCCCAAGCAGCCCAGAAAGCCTGTGCTGTTCTTTGCCCAAGGACCGGTGCCCGATGAGGTGCTGGCGATTATGCGGTTCTGCTACTTCAGGCAGGGCCGCGCCAAGTCAGTCGAGGAGTACCGCCTGTTTGACGAGGATGGGGCCGTGGAGCTGCTCCACATGGCGCTGGGCACCGCCCTGAACCAAGGGGCGGATGTCTCGGTCATCACCCCGTACGACTTAGAGGACCTTGGTCTGGAGGACCTGCTAACAGCCTCTTGACAAACCCTTGACTCGTGTACTACAACGTGTGTGGCCTTACCTACACACCCCACATGATCACAGAAACAAACGTGCCCAACGCCAAGCTCTCCGGCTGGTACTTCACCGTTCAGCACTGCAAATACCTTGTTGAGCAGCGCATTGCTGAAACTGAAGCTCAGGGATGGAACGCTCAGTACGACCGCCACCACCTGGAGCGATTGGAAGACATGGAGCTGTTTTTGAAAATGAGCTGGGATTTTTATATGGATTCATTGATGGATATGGCTAAGTTCGCTATGGCTCCACGTCCTGAAGAGGTGCGGCAGTGATGGCTGATGTTCTTGACATTCACGAGTTGCGATTCGATGGACCCGACCGTCTTGTGGTTGAAGCTGTGGTGGACCAGATGGTCCTTACGCGGCCAGGCTCTCACATCGATCCACCCGAGTGGGGGCCTGCCTTGTGCCGAGGCTCCATGCACTTTTCAAGTGAGGATTTGATGCCCGCCACTGATGCGCAACTCAAGCAAATGCTTGGTTATCGCATCGACGATTGGGCGCCAGTCGACTTAACCGACTTCTTTGATTTTGGTGCAGATGACTGATCTAAGTTCTACGCTGACGGAACGCGGCAAGCGTTACGGCGACTTTTACGGTCATGCCCGCGTGACGATGGACCTTAAATCTGTGGTGCGCTCGGAGTTACAAAAGCGCAACAAAACGCTTGCCGACGATCAGCAGGAAGCACTCGACATGATCTTCCATAAGATCGGTCGCATCATCAACGGTGACCCGGATTATTACGATTCGTGGCACGACATTGCGGGTTACGCAAAACTCGTCGAAGACCGTTTATTGCAGAAAAGTAGTAATGGCCGATGCGCTGCCCAAGAGTGATCGCCGCGCCAAGGGCGAGGGGCGGAACTTTACGGTCAATATCAGGATGAGCCGCGAGGAGATCGAGGCTGCCCGCAAACTCGGCGGTGGCAATGTCTCCATGGGATTCCGCCAAGCCATCCGCTATGCCTGCTGGCGCGAAATGCGTCCCACGAGTCTCAGCACCATGCTGCGCTCCGCCGCCGTGCTCGCCGCCGAACTGGAACAACGGTGACTGGTGTGCTACATTAAATCTGTACCTCAGCCTGACTTGGCATGGACTACCTTTTTGGGATCCAGCACCTGCACCAGTTCGACAGCTCCACGCTGATCGCCTTTGACACCGAGACTACGGCGCTGCGGCCCAAGTTTGGGGGGCTGCGGCTGCTCCAACTGGCCGCCCCCAACGTGGAGCTGCCGCTGGTGATTGACTGTTGGCAGCTCAGCGATGATGACTGGGTCAGGCTGGAGGAGTTTTTCGGCGTTGACCGCGTTTATGTCGCGCACAATGCGGTGTTTGACCTGGCATGGCTCCAGGAGCAGGAGATTTATGTGCAGGGCAAGGTGCGCTGCACGATGCTGGCCAGCCGTGTACTGACAAACGGCATCCCAAACCTCAGGCATGGCTTGGCGCCAGTAGCGGCGCGATACCTTGATCAACACGTAGACAAGGAAGAACAGGCCAGCGACTGGTCTGCTGCAGACCTGCGGCCCGAACAGGTTGAGTACGCCGCCAACGATGTGGTGGTGCTGCTGCAGATTTACAACAAGGTGCTGGATCGGCTGGCAGATGGACGGTTGATGCGGGCGTGGCTGCTGGAATGTGCAGCGCTGCCGGCAATGGCCTCGCTCTGGCGCAATGGACTGCCCTTTGACCGCGACACCATGCTCCAGCTCAAAGCCGAGCTGGTGGAGGACAACGAGCGGTTGGGCGATGAGTTCATCGTTGAACTGGATGCGGCGTTGCCCGAAGGGCACAAACTGCCGCGGTTGCTTGATGGCAACATCAACCTGAACAGCAAAGCAAGCGGGCGTGGGGCCGCCAAGGTGCCAGCCGGGTTCAACCTCAACAGTCCCAAGCAACTGCTGGCTGTGTTTACGGCGCTGCTCGGTGAGCAACCGGTAGATGCCAACGGAAAGCCCAGTGCGTCCAAGGATTCGTTGAAGGAGTACGTCGGTGATCACCCGGTGGTGGCCAGGTACCTCAAGTGGAAGCGGGTGGAGAAAGCGCGGCAGATGGTTGAGGCGCTGATCAACCACCAAGACCCTGATGGTTTTGTGCGCGCCAGCTACATGCAGGCTGGGGCAGATACGTTTCGGATGAGCTGCAATTCGCCGAACCTGCAGCAGGTGCCGCGGGATCCCAGGTTTCGCACCTGTGTCCAAGCTCCAGACGGGTGGAAGCTGGTGGTGGCGGACTACGCGCAGATGGAGTTGCGGCTTGCGGCGGCAGAAGCACAAGACCCGTTGATGATCCGTGCGTTCCAAGAAAACCTTGATCTTCACACCCTTACCGCCATGCAGATTTATGGCGTAGCAGAAGAGGAGGTCACCAAAGATCAGCGGCAAGTTGCAAAGTCAGCCAACTTTGGTCTGCTGTACGGCTCTGGTGCAAAGGGACTGCGGAACTACGCCGGCAGTCAAGGCATCTATATGACGCACGAGGAGGCTGGTGAGATCCGCGACAAGTTCCACGCCGCGTACACCGGCATCCACACGTGGCAGCGCGATGCAGCACAGGCAGCAAACAGATCGCAGGGCAAACGCGGTGAGGTGCGGGTGCGGGTTTCAGAATTAAGGCGGTTTTTGCCTGGCGATAAAAACCGGCTGACCACTCGCTGCAATACGCCGATTCAAGGCGCTGGTGCGGCAGTGCTTAAGCGCACGCTTGGGAAACTATGGCCGCTGCTCCAGGCAGATGGGGATGAAGTGGTGAAGCTGTCGGCTGTGGTGCACGACGAGGTGGTGCTGTTGGTGCGCGATGAACACGCGGAAACGTGGGCGCTCCAGCTGGCTGGGGTGATGCAGGATGCGGAGGCTGAATGGCTTGGTGACGTGCCAGCGCTGGCAGAAGCCAAGATCGGCACTACGTGGAAAGAGGCGAAGTAGGCAAAACGCCTACTTGGCCCACAACTCCTCGACGATCTTTTTGTATTTCGCAGGAAGGGTGGCCGCGTCCTGGCGGTGAATGTTGAGGTGGCCGCGACGCAGCAACTCGGCGTGGTACATGAATTCCCCGAAGGCCTTGGCGCTTTCGGGGATGTTTTGTCTGGCGTAACGCTCCAGTGCGGTAGCCATAGAACGAAGATTGCGCTGCATGGCCATAATGGTTTGACCGGTTCCGCAAGTCTATGCAGGGCCGTACAGGCAGACAGATCATCATGGCGCGGTTGCAGCAGGCGGTGGCTAAATCCACCACCGCTGATTTGCAACGCGCCGCACAGCTGCTCGAATTTGCGTACGACGTAAGGAAAGGGTGCTCCAAGCAAAGGGCTGGAGCACGTAAGGCGCAGTCGCAAGCCTGGAAAAAGAACGTGGATGATGACCTTCGCTGGTGAGGCTTGTGTACTATGTGTCAGAGGAGACACACGACATGCCTTCACAGCACGGTTCCAAGTTCTACTGCCAGCTTTTGATTGATCCGCACCGCTACAAACTTGCGGAGCAGCTCGCTGAAAAGCGCGGCAAAAAGGTGACAGCCGTGCTGCGGGATCTGGTGTACGAAGCACTCGAAACCAATTACTCCAAGGAGGAATACCGCAAAGCTGCATGGGCAGATGCGGAGGTGTGGAACGATTCGGTGCGGAGGCGTGTCAACTCGCGTCGCAGCAAAGATGGATAAGCCTTCGGTATGTAACGCGAGCCTCAACTCCAGCTTCAATGATCTAATGTGTCACAGCAGTCACTCAGACACATGACGCGCTACATCATTCGAGTCGGCGATCGGTGGGTAACCGCGATCTACGACACACGCAGCAACGGTATCGGCTTCACCAGCCGCAAGGAGGATGCGTCTAGTTGGTCTCGTTATGAGACTGCGCAGGACAAAGCGCTGGTGCTCCGCGGGATTTTTGCGCAGGAAGTGTGCATCGAGGCACGTGAGGAGCCAGACTATCCCCGCTCTTGGAATCTGCAACCCCAGGCCGCATGAACCCTGACTGCAACCCAATCGAACAGCAGGCTCGCCAAGACGAGCTGGATACGCTGTACTACAAAGATGAACGTGATGACCCGGCACATCCGTTTCATGCGCTTTATACCAACCTCTACCTCTCCTCCAAAGGTAATGACGGACATTCAAATTGAAATGGCTTTTGAAGATTGGTGGCGGGAATCGTATCCTGCTGCTCCAGCCAACAAACAAGCAGTCTCGTCACACGTAGCTTTTGCTTCGCACGTGCTGGCGTTGGTTGAACTGCTTCGTGAATACGAGGACGCCAAGCGACAAAACGCGCTTTGATTACAGGTGGTGCTGGCTTTATCTGGATCTCGCTGTAAATCAATGGGCAGTTACACGGGGATCGACACGTACTTGTCGGAAATTTCGCGCTACCCACTTTTGACGCCGCAGGAGGAAATCCAGCTGGGACGTCAGGTGCAAGACATGCTCCAGCTGCAGCAGTTGGATCGGGAGTTGACGCCTGATGAAAAGCGTGTGGTCAAACGGGGGGAGCGCGCCAAACAAAAGTTTGTGCGGGCCAACCTCAAGCTGGTGGTCTCAGCGGCTAAGCGCTATCTGCATGTGGTCAAGACCATGGACCTGATGGACTTAGTCCAGGAAGGAAACCTTGGGTTGATTCGTGGGGTAGAAAAATTTGACCCCAGTCGGGGGTACAAATTTTCGACTTACGCCTACTGGTGGATTCGGCAGTCCATCAACCGCGCCATTGCTACGCGGGAACGTGCCATCCGCTTACCCGGTAAGGCGCAGGAACTCGCCACCAGCTGGAACACGGCTATGCGGAATCTGCATAACCAGCTGGGGCGGGCACCGAAGCTGCAGGAGATTGCGACCTACTTCAAGGTCAGCCTGCACGAGGTGGAGCACTTTGTGCAGGTCGGCATGTCGCCAACGATCTCGCTGGACATGGCCATGCGGGATGAAAGCAACATGTCGTTTGTGGACCTGATTGAGGATCACAACAACGTCGGTGGTACCGAGGCCATGGAAAAAGCCATCCTTGATGAGGACACGTTCCAGCTAGAGATGGCGATGACCGTGCTCAGCAACAAAGAGAAGGAGCTGGTCAGCCGGCGGTGGGGATTGCAGGGGCGGGAACCTGAGACGCTGGTGCAGATTGGCAAGACCATGAACATCAGCCGCGAACGGGTGCGCCAGTTACTCGACATCGCACAGCGGAAGCTGCAGTATCAGCTGAACAACACCAAAAAGTTCAGGCGGTACGAGTCACCGCAGCAACAGGAGATAGCGCCACCACTGGCGGCGGGGTACTTCACGTAGAAACTCCGCTTTCTCCAGCTCGGCGATACGATGGGTGGCCTGGCGGATGATGGCCTGCTGCATTGCGTTTTGCTGCAACAACGAGCACGCCAGCTCAGTTGTGGCATAAGGGTTTTCGGGCCCATGCCTTTGTACGTCGTGTACGTGTTGGAGCAATTGGGCTTCCGCCGACAGCGTTAGCTCAGGCACCATCCACTTCATCGAATCCATGGCGGGAACTTAGGAGGAGGCGTATGACTAACACACTAGACATGGTTGCTCCAACCATCATATTCATCAACGACAATCACGGCGGATACTGGGAAATTAACTACGCCGGCATGGTGCGGCGACACCAGCAGGATTGGCAGGCATTTACGTTTTATGAAATGGCCTGCGCGCTCTACAACATCAATCGTGCAGCAAACTCGCTTCCCAGCTGCGGCACACCAGACGCAACAGACTGAGATAATCCATCCCCGCGGTACTGGGCAAGTTGAGTTTGCCGCTGCCGTGGATCATTAAATGGCTGGGCACTAGCTCGTAGTTGGTTGTGGTGCTGCGCTCATAGCTTGCGCTTCAGCAGCTCGGCGTTTTGGTTGAAGTCGTAGTTGATGACGACTGTGAGGAGTTGCGGCATCAATAGTCCCAGCGCACGCGGGGTCTGCCGGCACGGATGCCGAGATGCACAAAACCCTTGGGGGCGCCATAGCCGAGCGAGTACGGCCAGTTTTTGTCGCACCAGTCCTGCAGGTGGTTGATGTTCACCTCGCGGATGTAAAAGTCAACCGCTCCAACGCCTGGTGCGTTGTAGAGGTGCTCGCTGCCGGATGCGCCACCTACAGCGCGGTTGATTGCGGCGGGTCTGTAACCGCTGGTGATGATTACCGGCTTGCTGCCGAACTTAAGCCGCGCACGCTCCATAAATGCCGCCAGCTCGACTGCAGTGTCCACCTGATACTGGTGGTCAAAACGCCGCGCTTCTTGATCCAGCGCGAACTCGCCGATGCGGATGTGGGGCGTGATGCGTGCTGAAAACGGGCTGCTGGGCGTCAACTTGGCCGGTTGCTGTTGGACTGCCGGTGCAAATTTGCTGCCACTCCACAGCTGACCCTCGGCTTCACGGCGGCGGCGCAATCCTTCCTCAAATTGGCTGCCGGGGTTGCGGTACAGCAGCATCGCAGCGGGCACCTCATCCCACTTGCGGTCGCGTAGCTTGGCGCTGATCGTTTCAAAGTCGGGCACCAGCCCGTAAAAGTCAGCTCCAAGGTTGTAGGCGAAGCTGATCAGCGCGCACTTCTGGTGGTCTTCCATTTCGCGCCAGTGCGGCACGGTGGTGCGCAGTTTGTCGGCGATGCGCTCCACTTCCCGTCTGAACAGGGAGTCGGCTTCGATGCGGTTGATCTTGTCGCCCTGCTTGACGCGGCGGCCATCGCTATAGCGCGTGGTACCCCAGCCGATCGTCCATACCCCCGCGGGGCAGCGGTACGCATCAAGATGACACCCCTCAAATCGCTGGATCAACGTCATCGCAGCAGTCAAGTCACCCTGCTTGCCGTCTTGGCTCCACGTGGCAAACCACGGCTGGTCGCGGTTCAGCAGATCCGGTGCAACTTTCAGCAGTGCTGCTTCAAGCTCGACGATGGCCGCGGCCTGGTGCGGCAACCCACGCCAGTAACGAAACAGCGATTCAAGTCTGACTGGTGTCTTCGCCACGTTGCCACGGTGCATGGATGGACATTGCGCCACCAAGCAGGCGGCTATCGCCAGTCTGCAGCTCATCGTCGATTGGGTGCTCGACGATCACCGGCTCTGGCTCTTTCGGTTGTGCTGCGTGCCAGTCAGCTTCGGCCTGGTCCAGCTTGGCCGGTAGGGTCAGCTCAAACCACCACCGGCGCCAGCCAACCTCTAGCGCTTTTTTGCTTTCAGCAGGTTCAGGATCTGAAAGACCAACTGGATGATGCCGTTGCTCTTGAGCGGCGACATGGCGATCAGCTCGCTAGCGGCAGCAACGATAATCCAGAACGCAGGATGTGAAAGGAAATCCATGACGAGTAACAAGGGGTCTACCCTGACACACTAGATTGCCCCCGGCTGAGGAGCAAAGTAGTGCTGATGCCAGGTGTTTCGGAGATACGCACCTGCTCGATTGGGTAGTCGAACGGGCGCATGTTGCGTTGATTCTCGCCAAGAAGCCAGACGTCCGCAACCTGCAAATACGGCGTCATGTCCAAAGTGTCGAGCAACACCGCTTTCCACACGCAGTGGTACTTGCGCACAGCAAGCAGTCGGGTTTGCTCACTTTGGCTGGGGCGGTCGTGGCCTTTTTGCACACGCACCCAATAGTCGTTCATAACGCCAACCAATAGCAGGTCGCAGTGGGTGCTGCAGCGCTCCAGCAGACTTTGGTGGCCGTGGTGAAACAGGTCGAATACGCCGACCGTAAAACCAATCTTCATCCGATGCGTGCTCCATTCACAGGGCTGGCCGCAAAATGCCACTGCCGTTTGGGGGTGCGCCAGTCAGGGCCGTACTTGGCCTCAAGAAATGCTTCGGGCGGATCTGGGGCTGGCATGGTTCCAGCGCTGGTTTCAATGCGGGTCAGCTTGAACGGCTTGTACGTAAAACGGTACTGGATCACATTGCGCAGATACGCGCCGTGCCAGAAGTCGCCGTCCTCGTTTGCGTAGTAAAAGAAAATATCGGTCTTGACGCCAGCTCGCATCCAGCGGTGTTGCAGTCCATTGTCGGGGGTGCCCAGCTCATCCTTCAGTGTGAAGCCGGCTTGCTCCAGCAGAAATCGGTTTTCGGGTTTCCATGTGCTGTGGTACAACCCAATGTCGGTGTCTCGGTCCCAGCGGATGGTGCGGCCATCGCGGATTAACCCCAGCAGCGTGCCATCCTGCACCCAACAAATCGAACCGTTGCTAGTGAGCAACCACAACATGTCATAGACATTTTTTAGAGCGATGTCGTTATTGATCACGTCGCAACCAGTCCCCGTATTCTTTGCTTAGTACATTAGCGGTGGCGGCGTCGGCTTCCAAGTAAGCGTTGCAGCGGGCACGGTTACGCATCAGCTGGGGACGGTTGGCTTTGCTGCGATCACCCGGATGCCACAAATGCAGTCGTGCTCCATCTAGCTCCAGCGCGCCGCCGAGCTGTTTGTGGATGTTGAGCAGGAACGCTTTGTCCTCAGGGCCCCAGCCCTCAAACTTTTCGTCCATGCCGTTGACGCGGTCAAACACATCGCGGCGGATCACCACGTAAGAGCGGCTGCCACTCTCGCGGGGGCGGTACAGCAACGTGCTGCGGTTATGCAGTAACTGCATACGCCCCGCGTGGCTGGTGTGGAGGGTGGTGATGTGCGGCGTAATGCAGCTGTAGTACGCGGATTGCTCCAGTGCGGTGAGGAGGTGGGGGGCGCTGGGGATGAGGTCGTTGTCGGCAAGGATGTAGGTGTGGAGGTGTGGGGCGGTGGTGTAGGCCTGGCGGGCGGCGTGGTTGATGGCGCGGGCGCGGGAAAAGAAACCGGTGGTGGCCTCGTCAGCTCCAGCAAAAACACGGAAGCCGCGTTCTGCGTACCAGCGTCGAACGATTTCTTCGTTTTCGGCACGATACTTACAGATGCCGAAGCTCGGCATCAAGATGCCAACTGCTCCAGCAAGCTGCTCCAGTGCAGCGTCTTGCGGGGTGGGACCGATGGTGGCGGGGCCGAAATTAGGAGATTCGAGTGGCTTCGAGTTTGGCGAGTCGCTGCTCGACCTCGTTGAGACGGGAAAAGGTCTCGTGGCTGGTGGCCTTGACATCGACGTGGAGGGTCTCCAGACGTGAGGCGACATGCTCCACCGCAGCGGTCAACTTAATCACTGCCATTCTGTCTTCGGCGCCACGCCGCGTCATGCCCCCGACACCCATCGCCGCGATGCTGACCGAAGCACCAGCAATCGCGGCAATGATCTCGATCACGATGGGCGTCAGGGGGTCTTCCTAGGTTTCCTCAGCGTGTACCAGCCAGAACCGTGCAAATTGGACAGCGCGTGAAAGATTTGCGCGTATTTCTGACCGCAGGTTTCGAGCGAGTAGCGCTGGCGCGTGATGTATGCGATGGCGCGACGGTTGAGGTTGCCGGCCTCATCAATCGCAGTGAGCCAGTCCTGCAAGGTGTGGCAGCGATAGCCGGTCAAACCTTGGATTACGGTTTCGGTGAAGGCTCCGTAATCAACTGAAATAAGTGGGGTGCCGCAGAGCATGGCCTCCACGCCCGCTCCAGCGAACGGTTCGGTGAAGACGCTGGGCATGAGGCAGGCGCGGGCATTGCGCAGGAAATCGCTGCGGGCTTTACCGTGGATTGGGCCGCCGTAATGGATGTTGGGGTGGCTCCACGCACTGGGGTCGCCTTGGCCGTGGAGCACAATCGGGTACGGGCTGTGATCCGCGATGGCGCGGATGGTGTCCATACCTTTGACGTGGCAGATGCGGCCAAGAAACGCCAAGTAATCGCCCGGCTCGTACTGCGGTTCCCAGTCGTCAAGGTCAAAGTAATTGGGCACCACCCATTCATAGTTGATGCCGTTGCGGCCTTCCTTGCCTTGGTGGAAGTGCATCCAGGCATACGACTCAAAAATTCGGTAGCTGTTGGCCATCAGCGTGGGGTAGCCAATGCCGGTTTCGACGTGCTGGTGATGCGGGAATTGGCGCATCAGTGCTTCGTGCGCATGGCCGAACGGGTGGCAAATGATGTCCCGCGGCTCCAGCGCTTCGCGCAGTGCCGAAATCAGTTTTTGCTCGAACAGGGTGTGGCCTTCGCTGCCAACACAGGCGTCGTCGCCGTAAAACGCGGTGTCATGACGGTGTCCGTACAGACGCTCGAACTCGGTATCGCTGAGCATTTCAATGTGGCGCGTAGCTCCAGCCTCAGAGCCCACGTTGCTGTACTCGTAAACTTCGTAGTCCTGCGCTTGCATCATGCGCGGGAATCGCAAGGCCTTGCCGGTAAAGGCGCAGTGGCTGAACTCGGTGGTGGCCTTGGTGTGGAAGATGCCGACGAGATGGAGGCGCACCAGCTGTAGGGCTAAAGTAGTAGTTTAGCCTTTGCCTTGCCCGCGCAAAGGCTTCTTGCCGCGACGCCTAGGGCGGCTGTGCTGGCCATAGCCCTGGCTGGTGGTTTTCGGGGGTCCCGGCTGATGCTCGATGCGAGCGGTGCCGGTTTTTGACTTGACGGCCACCTGTAGAAAACTAAGGGCGCTTTACCAATGTATCGGTGCCTTTAATAAGGCCAGCTCTTATTGTCATGCAGCGCTGAGCCTTTAATAAGGCGGTCAGGGCAGCGGCACGGTTTCTTCCTTGTCTTCGTCTGAGCAAGGGTCGATGTAGCCGCACCGTCCCCAGTAGCCGCGCCAGCAGGTGTCCGTGTTGACCCAGCGAAAATTGCCGATCTTGCCGGCGTGGCTGCAAACATAGATGAATGGAAGCTCAGTCATTGAAGTGGCTGGAACTAATCAAGCCCGAGAGCTGCCTTGATCTCGTCAGGGCTGGCAGCCGCGTCAATATGCGCCCTAGCGCGGTTTTTGACTTGACCGGCATTAGAGCACCGCCTCAATCGCCTCACGGCTGTCAAATCCCCAAGCTGCCGCTGCCCCAGCGTT
>Ga0194119_10005655_pt1 | contig 18542 bp, 20 predicted proteins | sample TA2MahC100mmetaG_FD_148620 | JGI IMG/M metagenome (GOLD analysis project Ga0194119, IMG submission 148620) | Freshwater microbial communities from Lake Tanganyika, Tanzania - TA2015018 Mahale Deep Cast 100m | ecosystem: Environmental > Aquatic > Freshwater > Lake | place: Tanzania: Lake...
GGCAGCCAAGTTGGCATGGCCCAACAAGTCTTTGACTGCATTCAAATCTGCTCCCTTATTTAATAAATGCGTGGCAAAAGTATGGCGCAACAGGTGGGGGCTTCTTTTGGTGGTCTGTGCAAAAAGGTCCAAATATTGTCTGACGATGCGGTAAATCAACACGGAGTAGGCCTTGCCTCCAGTATTGCTCAGGATAAATGGGGTGTCTGCTTCGGGTGCTGAAAACCTTTCTTCCACCTTTTGTTTGTACCTCACTAGGTGTTGCTGTAGGGATTTGGTCAAGGGGATGATGCGCTCTTTTTGCCGTTTTCCCAAGACCTTTACTTGTTCCTCGGCCAGACGAATGTCTTTCCATTTGAGAGAAGTGAGCTCCGATAGTCGTACTCCGGTAAGGTATAGAAATTCCAATACCATGCGGTCCCGCTGACCTTCAAAAGTAGGAGCGTATACATCAGTCTCCAAAATATCACTTATGGTCGTTTCTTGTAAAAATTCAGGCAGCTTTTTCGGAGTTTTCAGGGACTTTAATTTGTAGGTGGGGTCTTTGGCTATAAGCTTAGAGCGCATTAAAAATTTGTAAAAGGAGCGTAGCGTAGCCAATTTTCTATTGACGGAAGTTTGGCTAAATCCCTGTTCCACCAAATCGATGATCCAGGCACGTAATTCTCCGTGGGAACATGATTCTAAGCTGTCTAGAGAAAAAGATTGAGAAACAAATGCCAAGGCTTGCTCCAAATCCTGGCGATACGCCATTACCGTGTGGGTACTACTTCTTTTTTCGTGCTCCAGGTAGTTGATAAACGATTCAATCATGGAAAAGAAAATCTTATGGAATATAAGCTAAAATTTTAATCTGCCTTCTGAGGTAAGTCATCTTTCTCTCCTGATTTTAACGCGAAAGCTCCCGTGAAAAGTTGTTGGAATTAAAAAAATCTAGACACAAAAAAAGCACAAGCGCTTAGGCCTGTGCTTTTCGAATCTTGCAAGTTGACGTTACTTCATCATTTCGTTTTGAAGTTTCTGTCTATACGCAGCTCTAATGATCTCGTCTCTTCTTTTTACGGAAGGTTTGGTGAATGCCTGTCTGGCTCTCAATTCACGAACCGCACCTGTTTTATCAAATTTCTTTTTAAAACGCTTTAGCGCCTTGTCAATGGATTCGTTTTCCTTAATGTTTACAATGATCATAGTTGTACACCCCCTTTCGTGTCGCAAATGTACACCTTATCTTTTAATATGCAATGAAAACCTAAAAAGTAAGGCAGGCACAAAAAAAGGTCCAATGCTAGCATTGGACCTTAAGTGACTTGAGTTGTAGATTAATCTACTACTTTTTCTGCGAGGACGATTATGTCGTTTTGTTTTACCTCCACTACACCACCCACTACTTCTATAGCCTGTTTTCCTTCTGCTGTAGTGAAGGAGATGGTTCCTTTGGACAAAGCAGACACGATAGGGGCGTGGTTTTGAAGCACTTGAAATGCTCCTAAGGCTCCTGGAAAGGTAGCTTCACTAACTTCTCCTTGGAATACCTTTTTATCTGGCGTAACGATTTCTAAGCGCATGATTATCTCTATTCAATAGCAAGGCCCCAAGATTATTTCACCTCAGCAAGCATCTTTTCTCCCTTAGCAATAGCATCTTCTATGCTACCTACCAGGTTAAATGCTGCCTCAGGCAAGTGGTCTAGAGCCCCATCCATAATCATATTGAATCCTTTGATGGTGTCTTTGATGTCTACCAATACACCCTTCAAACCAGTAAATTGTTCTGCTACGTGGAACGGTTGGGACAAGAAACGCTGCACCCGACGAGCGCGGTGTACTACCTGCTTGTCTTCTTCAGAAAGTTCTTCCATTCCCAAAATAGCAATGATATCTTGGAGTTCTTTGTAGCGTTGAAGGGTCTCTTTTACCCTTTGAGCACAGTTGTAGTGATCGTCACCTAAAATTTCTGGGGAAAGAATTCTAGACGTAGAATCCAATGGATCTACCGCAGGATAAATACCCAATTCGGCAATCTTACGAGACAATACTGTGGTGGCATCCAAGTGCGCAAAAGTAGTAGCAGGCGCAGGGTCGGTCAAGTCATCCGCAGGTACATATACCGCCTGAACGGAGGTGATAGAACCATTTTTGGTGGAAGTGATTCGTTCCTGCATGGCCCCCATTTCTGTTGCCAAAGTTGGCTGGTAACCTACCGCAGAAGGCATACGTCCAAGAAGTGCGGACACTTCAGAACCTGCCTGTGTAAATCTAAAGATATTGTCGATGAAGAAAAGAATGTCTTTACCCTGACCAGATCCATCCCCATCTCTGTAGTATTCTGCAAGGGTAAGTCCAGTTAGGGCTACCCGTGCACGAGCTCCAGGAGGTTCATTCATCTGACCAAATACGAAGGTTGCTTTAGAATCTTCAAGGGTTTTTAGATCTACTTTAGACAAATCCCAGCCCCCTTCTTTTTCAAGGCTATGGATAAAGTCATCGCCATAAGTTACGATGCCTGATTCAATCATTTCTCTCAAGAGATCATTTCCTTCACGCGTACGCTCTCCCACCCCTGCAAAAACAGAAAGTCCTGAGTAAGCCTTGGCGATGTTGTTGATCAGTTCTTGGATCAAAACGGTTTTTCCTACTCCAGCACCTCCAAAGAGTCCAATTTTTCCTCCTTTGGCATAGGGCTCAATCAAGTCAATTACTTTGATTCCAGTAAATAATACCTCGGTAGAAGTAGAAAGGTCTTCAAATTTTGGAGAAGGTCTGTGGATAGGAAGTCTCTTTCCTGCAGGCACTTGTGGAAGACCATCGATAGCCTCGCCCACTACATTGAAAAGACGACCTTTGATGCCTTCGCCAGTAGGTACGGAGATGGGCTGCCCCATGTCTTTAACCTCCATGCCTCGAACCATCCCTTCGGAGGAATCCATCGCAATGGTTCTCACGCGGTCCTCACCGAGATGTTGCTGAACTTCCAGCACTACCTTCTGTCCATTGTCTTTAGTAATTTCCAAAGCGTCCAAAATGTTGGGCAACTTACCTCCTTGAAAGGAGACGTCCACCACTGGACCAATTACCTGAGTTATCTTTCCAATATTTGCCATTTGACCTGTTAAAATGTAAAAGGAGACTCGATTTTTTATTCGAGCGCAAAATTAATCAGAAAAGTCTAGAACCAAAGGATATTTGGAAAATTAATCTAAAATGATTGCACGCCAGGTGTTACGTTTTAGGTCAATAATCCCTGAAAAGCGATCTTCACTTCAAAAATCTTCTTGCAAAAAGAAAAGCCTTATTCCAATAGTTTGAACTCAGGTAGTCTTGAGTGACCCCCAAGGAAGTGGACGCATGAATAAATCGAACGTCTTTTTTATCTACCTCGGTGACGATTCCCGCATGGGTTACTTCCTTTTTCTTTTTCCCGGTAGCAAAAAATAAAACGTCTCCAGGCCGAATTTTTGAATACTTTATTTTTTTCCCCACTTCGCTCTGATCCTCAGATCTCCTGGGAAGAGCCATGCCCACCGAAGAAAAGGAGTGGAGCACCAAGGCAGAGCAATCTATGCCCGATCGAGTGGTGCCCCCGTATAAGTAAGGAGTGCCCAAGTAGGACTTGGCCGATTGGATTATAGTAAATTCGGGAGAGGATTTGGAGATCTTGCGCTTGCTAGAGCAACTCGAACTTAGGACTAGGGCGAGTAGCAAAAACACGGATAAGCTAGGGAAAAAAAAAGACGAGCGTTTCAAGAGTACCATATAATCCAGGTCAATTTTAACCCTTTGAAAGCAAAAATTCAAGAATTCCCACTTCTTCTCCATCCTTTACTTCTACCTCAGGGTTTTCAGGGTAGAAGCTATAAAAACGTAGGGGATTATTTTCGATTTGATTAACTTCATGCTACTCATTTTTCTCTATCGTGGTTAAGGAAGAATTCAGTGCGCTAACGTTGACAGAAAAAGTCAAAGTGCTCTACCTGCATGGTAGCTTTGTAGTTGGGATTCGCTACTATTCCTACAAGGTAAACCTGTACCTTTTAGGAAAGGATTTTATAGAGGTGTTTTACAATCATAAGTTGGATCAAATCGAGCGGGTTGATTTTTTGGAAAGAAACCATACCCGAATGAAATTCTACTTAGACCAGATAAAGATTGCTCAGGAGTAAATATTTTAACATTTAGTCTAGAATTTCTATAATCTCAAAGACAATTTAAAGTTTTCTCTTCAAGAAGTCGGTCATCTGCGTGTAGAGGTGCCAGGTGGTATTTCCGCCAGAAATCCCATGATTCCGGTTGGGGTAATAGAAAGATTCAAATTGCTTATTGGCTGCAATTAAGGCGTTGACCAGATCCACCGCATTTTGAAAGTGAACATTGTCATCTCCGGTGCCATGGATCAATAGGAAATTGCCTTTCAGCTTGTTGACATGGGTGATGGGGCTGTTGTTATCGTAGCCTGCAGGATTGAGTTGGGGCGTCTGCAAGTAGCGCTCCGTGTAGATGGTGTCGTAATACCTCCAGGTAGTCACCGGGGCCACCGCTATGGCTGTTTTAAACACCTCATGACCGATCATCAGGGAAAGGGAAGACATGTAGCCACCGTAGGACCATCCCCAAATTCCAATTCGAGTAGGATCTACAAAGGGCATCTTGGCCAAGTATTTGGCTCCCTCTATCTGGTCTATGGTCTCCAACTTGCCCAAGTTGGCATAAGTTGCGTGTTTAAAATCACGTCCTCGAGCGCCCGTTCCCCGGTTGTCAATACTGGCGACAAGGTAGCCTTCTGTCGCCAGGTGTTGGTGCCAAAAGTCTCTAGATCCTCCCCAAGAATTGAGTACATTTTGAGAGCCTGGGCCCCCATAGACATACATCAATACCGGATATTTTTTATTGGGGTCAAAGTCAGCAGGCTTGATCAAATATCCATTCAGCAAGGTTCCGTCGAGGGTAGGAAAGGAAAAAAATTCCTTCTTTCCCAAGGCAAATCTGCTCATTCTTTCCCTAAGCTCTCGGTTGTCTTCCAATACTTTACGCTCTTTTCCAGAGGCTTCGTAAAGGGTGACTTTTACAGGAGTTTCCGCGGTGGTGTAATAATCTATAAAATAGCTAAAGTCGGGGCTCATGTTGATGGTATGAGAGCCTTTGGCAGGAGTAAGAGATTTTTTCCCCTTTCCATCCAGTTGAATGACATAGAAATTTCTTTCCAAAGGAGATGCCTCGGTGGAAACGTAGTAGAGTTTTTTGGCTTTTTCATCAATGCCTACCATACTACTCACTTCCCAGGTTCCAGAAGTAAGTTGACGAATCAAACTGCCATCCATGCGGTGGTGATAGACATGCTTGTAGCCGTCTTGCTCGGAGGTCCGAACAAAGGAATTGCCATCGCTCAGGTACTGCAGGTCATCGTTGTAGTCTAGGTCCACATAGGTTTTGGAAATTTCCGATAAGATGAGTTTACTCTCTCCAGTGCTGGCATTGGCATGAAGGAGATCCAATTGGTTTTGTAGGCGATTGAGTCGAATAAAGGCAAGTTGATTGGAATCTTGTGTCCAATACAATCTCGGTAGGTACTGGTCTGTTTCTGTTCCTGCATCCATTTTCTGTACCGCCAAACTCGAAATGTCTACCACATGAATGCTGACCAAGGCATTTTTTTCCCCCGCCTTGGGGTATTTGAATCTGTAGTCTTTGGGGTAAAGTGGTCCCCAAGTCTGCATGTTAAATTCAGGAACTTCGCTTTCGTCAAATCGAATGAAGGCTATTTTTTTCCCATCCGGAGACCACTTGAAGGCTTGAGCCATGGAAAACTCTTCCTCATATACCCAATCAGCAGCCCCATTGATGATTTTATTGGCCTCTCCGTCAGCAGTGAGCCGAGTTACTTTTTGACTACTTAGTTCCGTTATATAGAGGTTGTTGTCCTTGACAAAGGCGACGCGAGTATTGTCTGGAGAAAGGGTGGCATAAGAGATTTTTTCTCCACCCATCAGCTGTTGTTTTTGCCCCGTAGCAAGGTCTACCACGTAATAAATCCCTTTGGAAGAACGGCGGTAGATGGGCTCTACGGCTGTGGCCAGCAGGGCCTTGGTCTCATCCGCATTGAAACTGTAGCTGGAAAAGTCAATTTCTAAGTAACTGCCGTCTAGCAATACCCCTACTTCTTCACCAGTACTTACATTGATTTTGACAACGGCAGGGTATCCATCTCGCTCGACGAAAGAGCTGTAGTACAGGCCATCTTTCATCCAATTGATGCCAAAAACAGACTTTTGGGAAAATGTTCCTTTTTTGAATACATCCTCCAAACTTACCTTTTTGGCTTCTTGGGCCTGGAGGGGGAGCATAAATGAGAAAAGTGCACACCAAAGCACCACTCCTGCTTGCCAAATCTTCTTCATATGCTTATATTTTAATTCTAAATTTCCTGCGAATACTTTAGGCCAAAGATATAAATCCTAGGAGGGATTCGAAATCTTTGGAAGGGAATTGGAAAATGCCCTATTTCGCAAGGTAAATTTTTCCTGTCATGAAAAAGAACATCGCCCTAGTCACTGGAGGCTTTACGGGGGAATATGTAATCTCCTTGAAAAGTGCAGCAGTGGTAGAAAAAACCATAGATCGAGAGCGCTATGAAGTGTTTAAAATCTTTGTTTTTCCAGGAGACTGGTATTACGAGACGACTACAGGAGAAAAAATCCCCGTAAATCTCAATGACTTTAGCCTTGTCCTAGAAGGAAAAAAAATCATTTTCGATGGAGTTTTTAATATACTCCATGGATCCCCAGGGGAAGACGGCAAGTTGGCCGGTTATTTCGATATGCTCAAGATTCCCTACACCACCTGTGGGCAATTGACTTCGGCCATTACCATGAACAAGGGCTACACCAAAGCCATTGTACAGTCTATCCCAGAATTGCACGTGGCACGATCCCTACAGCTTTTTGAACAAGATCCCGCCCACGTTTCTAGGATTTGCTCTGAACTCACCCTTCCTCTTTTTATCAAGCCCAATAATGGAGGAAGTTCCATCGGCATGAGTAAGGTGAAGCAATGGGAAGAGTTGCCCGAGGCCTAGTCCAAAGCCTTTGCCGAAGACACACAAGTCTTGGTAGAAGAATTTGTCGCAGGACGGGAGTTTTCTGTAGGCATTTTCAAAGGAAGGGAGGAGGTGACCGTGCTTCCGGCAACAGAAATTGTGTCCAGTAAAGAATTTTTTGACTACGAAGCCAAATACGTTCCAGGGGTATGCGAAGAAATTACTCCAGGGCGTATGAACGAGGAGGAGGTCGCCCGTGTGGAGCGCATTGCTAAAAAAGTCTATGCCGTACTCGACTGCAAAGGAGCCGTACGCATAGATTATTTCTTGCAGCAGGACACAGGGGATTTTTATTTTATAGAAATCAATACTGTGCCTGGGCAAACCGAAACTAGCCTAATTTCTCAACAAGTCAGGGCCATGGGTATGGAGGTGAAAGAATTCTACACCCAATTGATTGATGAAATGCTGGCTACGGCCGGTAAGGAATAGCTAGCCGAGTAAGCTACTTCCTAGCCTAGCTTCTGTTGGTAAAAATTTTGCCTAACTAGGACCTTACTTGTTCCAAAACATCCAAGAACTGATTATTTTTACTGAATCAAAGGCCAGTCATGATTCAAAAATTATTCCCATTGGACAAAAATTACCTCCTCCGTCAGGCGCAAACGGCCTGTGAAGAAGAGTTGATTGTCCAAATGGTAGAAGAACTGAAGGTGTCCTACACCCAGCTGTACAATCCCTTGCGCTTGATGGACCCTACTTTTTCCCAAATCATGGGAAATTGGAATTACCCAAAGGACCGTCTTCGGCTGATTTACCGGCAGCTCTGTGGGGTATACCGCTACCGCCATGGGGACAATCAACTGGAACTTTTATTTGATGGACGTACACATCTTGAAAAATTTCAACAAGATTGGCACGAGGCCTTTCTTGGATACATTCGTCACTTGGGTCAGCACGAGGCGTACGTCAAGACCATGCTCAGGATGACCTTGCTTTTCGATACAGAGACCCGAGCAGAATGGGCTGAAAATCACTGCAAGGCCTTTATCAACCACTATTTTGAGTTGAAAGTCGTCAAAAGGCAAGGGGAGCTACTCCTTCGGGTGTCTTAATGGCCTGAGACTTTCTAACTTTTCTTAGGGATTCCTAAAACTAGAAATTAGGACTTAGCAAATACTTGCTGTAAAACTCGTCGATCACCTTTACCGCCTCGGTGGCATCGTCTACTACGCAAAAGAGATCCAAGTCTGAAGGACTGATGTAATGCAGGTCCTGCTCAAGCAAAGTAGTCTTGATCCAATCGATTAATCCTTCCCAGTATTTTTTCCCTACCAAGACAATAGGAAATCTTCCGATTTTATTGGTCTGAATGAGGGTAAGTGCCTCAAACAATTCATCCAAAGTGCCAAAACCTCCAGGAAGTACTACAAATCCCTGGGAATAGCGGATAAACATCACCTTGCGTACAAAGAAATAATCGAAGGTGAGTAGCTTATCTCGGTCGATGTATAGGTTATTGAATTGTTCAAAAGGCAAATGGATATTGAGGCCCACGGATTTTCCTCCTTGAGAGAAGGCCCCCTTATTTCCAGCCTCCATAATTCCTGGACCTCCTCCGGTAATCACCCCGTAGCCATGACGTACCAGTTTGGCGGCAATTTCCTCGGCCACCCCATAGTAGTGATGGTCTCTTGGGGTGCGTGCAGAACCAAAAATGGTTACGCAGGGGCCTATTTTAGCTAGTTTTTCAAATCCTTCCACAAACTCGGACATCACCTTAAAAATGGCCCAAGAATCTGCGCTTTTTATTTCACTCCAATCTCTTTCTTTAAATGCCTGTCGGATCCTATCCTCCGATTTTTTTTCGTCTAACTCGCTCATAACTTTTTTAATCTTAACTATCAAGAATACGATACCTGAAGAAGAAAGGTAAGAAAATTAAAAATCACCCCCGCAATTCCTTGTGCATGAGCAGGAAAAAAACAATCAGAAAGTACGTGAATTGCCCTTCTCCCCCCTATTTTTGTGGGCGATACCTGCTATGACTCTTTTAGAAAAATCTCAAGCCGTGGAGGCCTTATTTCATGATTTGGAAGTAGAGGCAAGTCGCTTTCATCAAGAAGGAGGAATGGGCTGTATTTCAGGTTGTGGTTTTTGTTGCTCAAACCCAGAGGTGCCTGCTACAGCTCTTGAGTTTTTACCTCTAGCATTTGATTTACATCAAAAAGGATTGGCGGAGGCTTTGGCAGAAGAGTTGTCTACCGCTTCCTCCCAATGGGGGGTGTGTAAGGTATATCGCGCCCAGTCGGAGGATTTGAGTAAGGGATTTTGTGGAAATTATACCAAAAGGGGATTGATATGTAGAATTTTTGGGGCTTCGGCGAGAAAAAATAATAAGACAGGGAGAAAGGAGCTGATTACCTGCAAACTTTTGAAGGAGGAGCGATCAGCGCAGTTTCAGGTCCTATCCTCGCGGATCAACGAAGACCTAGACATGCCCCTAGCGCCTGCCTACTACACGCGGCTCAAGGACATAGATGAGGCCCTTTCGGTACAGTATCCGGTCAATCAAGCCATCTTCATGGCCCTGGAATTGGTGTTGAGGGATGCCTTTTATCAGCAGCAATGAGGGAAGGGGCAATTTGATTTTTTTGATCCTTGGTTTTCAAGTATATTCGGTGGTAAATTACACAGGGAGGTTGCCCCATAACGCTTTTTTCGCATGCTAAATTTTACTGAAATTCTACAGACCCTGAAGGCTATTTTAGAGACCAAAATAGAGATGGTCAAGTCTGACATTCAAGACCAACTCGTGGGGATACTTTCCCGATTGATCTTGTTGGTGTTGTTGGGCTGTTTGATGATGTTGGTATTCCTATTTGTTTCTCTTTCCCTAGCCTTTTTCATCAGCCAAGTTACCCAGAGTCCTTACTTGGGATTCTTGGCAGTAGGGCTATTGTACCTGCTTCTGGTGTTGATTCTGTATCTGAGTAAAGATGCAGAGGGAGTACAGCAGAGCGTAAATTCTTCTTTGAAGCGGTTTATTTTTAAGTCAACCAGTGAAAAAAAATCTCATGAATAAGAACCTTCAAAAGAAATCAGAAGAGCTAGAACGCTCATTAGCCAAGCAATTGGATGTATTCAAAAAAGGGTCTGAAGACTGGCTGAAGGTAGGAGCTGCTGTAGCCGTAGGGGCTGTACTGGTGTACGGAGTGGTTCAACTTGCCAAAAAGAAACAGGCTAATCAGACAGATAAGGCCATGCAAGTCTTGGAAAAAGAGGGACTCTTGACTCCGGAGATAAAGGAAAGGTTGACCCAAAAGAAAAGTGCTACGCTTTGGTCGGGGATCCTTGAAAAACTTCTTTTCGTAGGAATAGGCTTGGCCAAAGACAAAATCATGGAGCAATTTGCCTCGAATTCCCCGCAGGCAGTATCCCCTGAGAGGGAGGAGAAGTAACCCTCTAGGTCTTGGCGATAACCTTTGAGGTTTGTAAAACCTCGAAGGTTTTAAAATCCGAGAAGAAGAATCTCGAATGTTTACTTCAAAATAAAATGAATTTTAGAAACTTAAACCTTCGAGGTCTTGGAGACCTCAAAGGTTCCAACAGTTGAGGTTTCAAAAACCCTCGACTGTTTTAAAAAAACTTTAGAAACTTAAACCTTCGAGGTCTTGGAGACCTCAAAGGTTAGACATTAATCAGGGATTCCCTTCTTCGCATTTTACCAGCCGGCACTCCATACATCATTTTAAATCTTCTGCAGAAGTAAGCCGTGTCCTTGTACCCAACTTCTTTGCCTATGGTGCGGATAGATTTCTTGGTAGTGCGAAGGAGGTCTACCGCCGCCTCTAGGCGCTGGTATTCTATGTAGTCCTGAGGATTGATCCCGGTAAGCATCTTGAAGTACTGGCCTACATAATCTTCAGATACGTTGGCCACCCTTGCCAATACCTTGTTGGACAAATCTCCCCCGATATTGCTTTTGATAAAATTAAACAAGTCAATCAATCGAGGATCTTTGAAATAGGTGGAGTTGGTAGAAAGTTCCTCAGTAAATAATCTATTTTTCAAAATGTGACGCAAGAGTTCGATCACCAGCACCTCGGTCAATGCCTTCAGAATTCTTTCTTTCCCTACGCTGGTATTTTCTATCTCTTTCATCAGGTCCTCTACCAGGGTGGCGATTCGGTCATTGAATCGAATCACAAAGGGGGGAATATCTAGGGAATTGAAAAAATTGACCACATCAAAAACCTTGGATTCAAATTGGAGCATGGAGATGCAATCTTCTTCGCTGGTTTTGATTTCTTTGAAAGAGATACTTTGAAGGTGCTTTTTTCTATGGTCAGAAAATTGCTCCATGCTGATTTCTTGTCGGGAAGCCTTAGCGCCAAACGTGAGGGGTGTTTGTCTGTCTTTTGGAATAAAAATCACCTCGCTCTCGTTGATTAGCTCCTGGTTGTCTCTAAATTTCAAACTTCCGTGATGAAGTAAGATCAGTGTATTTTCATTTTCTCTGTAATTGACTACTGCCGTTGGCTTTTCAATTTTGTAATTGTTGCCCTTGATAAATCTGACTTGAACCGATTCAATTACTTTATTGTAGTATTCCATAGATTCTTAAAAATTCAAAGTTAAAAATGTAATTTTTCTAATTTAGAATAGGCAATATACACTTAAAATAATAAAATAAATAAAAAAAAGAGGGTAAATTTTTTTACAATTACCCTCTTAACTAGTGAATTTTATGTATTATTTCAAGACTCCCCGTGAAATAACAATCCGTTGAATTTCGGAAGTACCTTCGTAGATCTGAGTGATTTTTGCGTCCCTCATCAGGCGCTCCACATGGTATACTTTCACATAGCCGTAACCGCCATGGATTTGTACCGCTTCTATGGTCACTTGCATGGCTACTTCGGAGGCATATAGCTTGGCCATGGCGGAGGCTTGTGCGTATTCTTCCCCCTGGTCTTTGATCCAAGCAGCTTTGTAGACTAGCAATCTTGCGGCTTCAATTTGCACCGCCATGTCGGCCAGTTTGAATTGAATGGCTTGGTGTTGGCTGATGGGTTTTCCAAAGGCGGAACGCTCTTTGGAATACTTTAAAGCAAGTTCGTAAGCTCCAGACGCAATACCCAAGGCTTGCGCAGCAATCCCTATTCGGCCACCGTTGAGGGTTTCCATGGCAAAGGTAAAGCCAAATCCTTCGTCTCCGATGCGGTTTTCCAGGGGCACTTTCACGTCGGTAAAAAGCAAGGAATGGGTATCTGAGCCTCTGATCCCCAGTTTATCTTCTTTTTTGCCAATGACAAATCCCTCCCAACCTTTTTCTACGATAAATACGGAGATGCCTTTGTGCCCTTTGCTGGGATCCGTCTGGGCGATGACCAAGTAGATGCTTGCCGAAGAACCGTTGGTAATCCAGTTTTTTGTTCCGTTTAATAGGTAGTGATCCCCCTTGAGCTCAGCGCGGGTTCTTTGGGAGGTAGCATCCGAACCCGCTTCTGGTTCGGAAAGGCAAAAGGCACCAATTTTCTCTCCCGAGGCCAATTTGCTGAGGTATTTTTGCTTTTGCTCTGCGGTACCGTACTTTTCCAAGCCCCAGCAGACCAAGGAATTGTTGACCGACATGCACACGGAGGCGGAGGCATCAATTTTGGAAAGCTCCTCCATGGCTATCACATAAGAAATCGTGTCCATGCCACCACCGCCATAGGCAGGATCGACCATCATGCCCATAAAGCCCAATTCCCCCATTTTCTTTACTTGATCGGCGGGAAATTTGGCTTCGGTATCTCGATCGATGACACCGGGTAAAAGTTCTGTTTGTGCAAATTCTCTAGCCGCTTCTTGAACGGCTAGGTGCTCCTCTGTAAGTTGAAAGTTCATCAAGTAATTTGGGTGTATATCTTGGTGAAAAGTTAGTGCAAAAAAGAAAAGGGACCATAAAGTCCCTTCTCCTTTATTTAAAATTTCAATTAATTTCGGTTACCAAAGAATACAAAAATATAATAGGCTAGGGTCACCAAAGAGGCCAAGGCGGCTACCAAATAGGTTCTAGCAGCCCAGTTGAGGGCGTCCTTAGACATGGCATACTCTTCTCTAGTCACTACGTTTCGCTGCTGCACCCAGGCCAAGGCCCGGTTGGAGGCATCAAATTCCACAGGTAAAGTGACCAAAGAAAAGAGCGTCATGACTGAGTAAGATCCTACCACCAAGTAGCCAATCAATGGTACGGGCAGCCCAAGAGCAAATCCTCCAAAAAGAGAAGCAATCAGGATAAAGTTTAAAATCTTACTAGAAATGTTTTGAATAGGCACCATCGCAGATCGGAAACTCAACCAGGAGTATGCTGTAGCATGCTGCACCGCGTGGCCGCATTCGTGAGCAGCAACTGCTGTAGCTGCAGCATTTCTGCCGTAGAAAACATCCGGCGAAAGGTTTACCGTCTTGTCCATAGGATTGTAATGGTCAGTAAGCTGACCTTCCACGCAAATCACGCGCACATCATGGATGTTGTGATCGGCAAGCATGAGTTTGGCGATTTCCTCCCCTGAAAGATTGGCTTGCAGGGAAGTTTGTGAATAGCGCTTGAATTTGCTTTTCAATTGGCTGCTAACGACAAATCCAAGAATGGCAAATACGACTACAATTAGAATTATCATATGTTTGTAAGGGTTAACTGTGTGTGATTACGAAATTAATCAGTAAAAGGTTTTTTCCAAGGGGGAAGTTTAAGCATCATGATCCAGCTGGCTAGACCTACTACTACTACCAACACCACTTGGGTACCGTGAATGATGGCTGCAAAAATTTTGCCATCTGCTTCAGGAACTCCAAATTCAATCAAAATAAAGGCTACCAGCGCATGAAAAGTGCCTATTCCACCTTGTACAGGAGCAATCATGCCAATACTTCCCATGACCATAACCAGTAGCACCTGACTTGCAGACAAATTGGCAGCAGATTCGATTCCAAGGGAAACCGTGTACATGGTGAGGAAATAAATGACCCAAATGACTAAGGAGCTTATCCAAAATCCCAAAGGCTGTTGTAGCGATCCTATAGAACGAAGACCAGCAATTAATTGCCTGAAGAAAAGGAAAACTTTTTGAAGGAAGGGATGCTTCCGATATTTTTTGCCAAGTAAAAAAAGTACTATTCCCATGCCCAACCCTATCCCCAGTAGGAGGGGAAAGTGCTTGGACCATTGGTAAGCGAGCTGGTCCAGATCCAAAAGTTGATCCGCTAAAGAAATAAAAAGTTGATTTTCTAAAAGGAAAGCCAATAAAATGGTAGCTCCAAGAAACAGTAAATCCACGCTACGCTCTACGATCACCGTGCCCAGGCCCTGGCCCAGGGGGATGCCATTGTTACGAACGAGCACCCCGCAACGCGCCACTTCCCCAGCTCTCGGGACGAGCAGATTGATCAGGTATCCCACCATCACAGCATGGTAGGCACGGTGAGCACTCACGGGAAGTTGTTCACCCTTAGTTTGGATCAGCAGGGCCCATCTCCACCCCCGAATCCAATAGCCCACCCAAGCAATGCCAAGAGAACAAAGGATCCATCCCCAATGGCTTGAAAGAAGTTGTGCCTGCAAGCTTTTCACATCCAGGTCCTGGTACAAATACCAGAATATCCCAAGGGCTACTGCCAAGGATAAAATCACTTGAATAAAACTTTTAAGAGAGGACGTTCCCATCCAGACTAGGGGGTTGATTTGGGATTGGTTTTTCTTGAGGATCGTATCAAAAGATAAAACTTTGCAGATTAATTTTTGATTTGACCCACGGAAAATACTTGACCAGGCAAAAGTACCTGAAAATACTAAATAATTGGGAGATTGTCGATCAAGCGAATTTTGCCAAGATAGGCGGCTAGGCAAATAGAACTTGATCCAAGTGGGGAAAAGATTTCAAAAATTTCAAAAGTTTCAGGGTGCACCAATGCTATATATTCCATTTGAAACTGCTTTTCTGATTCCAATCGTCTCAAAAATGAAGCCTTGGCCTCTTTCCAAGACACACCTGAGAGGAGATGTTGCTTTATCTCTTGCATCCCAGAGTAGAGCAGGGGGGCGACCGCCCGTTCTTGTGGATCTAGCCTTAAATTTCGAGAAGACATGGCCAAGCCATCTTTTTCCCTTCGGGTTGTCACTACTTCCAAATCTATATTGAAGGAAAGATCGTGCAGCAAGCGTCTGACTACCGCAACTTGCTGAAGGTCTTTTTGTCCAAAAAATGCCACGGTGGGCCGAATTATATGAAAAAGTTTGGCTACGATAAGCCCCACTCCATGGAAATGTCCAGGCCTAAACTTTCCCTCCAAAACCCTTGAAAGGTGTCCAAAATCTATGCTGAGCTGGGGAGGCGATGGATATAGGGTCTCGGTGGAGGGCAAAAATACGGCATCTACTCCTTGGGCTTCCAGCAGGGCCAAATCCGCTTCCAAGGTGTTGGGATAATTTTGAAAATCCTCGTGAGAATTGAATTGGGTAGGGTTCACAAAGATAGATACCAGGGTATAATCTGTTTGTGAAAGACTTTCCTCGACTAGATCCATGTGGCCTTGGTGCAAGGCACCCATGGTAGGCACAAATCCCAAGCTTTTATTTTCCTGGACGAGGCCAAGCCAAAGGGGCCTCCATTCTGCTTCCGTGTAGATTCGCTTCATGACAGAGGAATTTTCCAGCCAATTTGAGTAAAACTAGATTAATATCCACAAATCCAATGCATTTAGGCTTTTTTTATTTACCTTTGTGCCGTTGTTTATCACGACCCTTAAATTCCCTTAGCATGTCCAAACTACGTATTCTCTACGTTGCTAGTGAAATCAACCCCTTCTTACAGACTTCCAAGGTAGCTACATTCTTACGATCTCTTCCCCAAGCCATGCAGGAGCGAGGGATGGAAATACGCATTTTGGTTCCTCGATTTGGGTTGATCAACGAGCGGAAGAATAGACTTCACGAGGTGGTGAGGTTGTCCGGGATCAACATCGCCGTGGGGGAAGAAGAAAAGCCTTTGATCATTAAGGTAGCCTCCATACCCAATGCCAAACTTCAAGTGTATTTTATCGACAACGAAGATTATTTCCAGCGAAAGTACGTGTTTCACGACAAGCAGCAACGCTTTTATGAGGACAACGACGAGCGGGCTATCTTCTTTTGCAAAGGGGTCCTAGAGACCGTCAAAAAGTTAGGCTGGTCTCCAGATATCGTGCATTGCAACGATTGGATGACTTCGCTGATTCCCATGTATTTGAAAACCACCTACAAAAACGAGCCTTTATTTAAGGACACTAAGTCTGTTTTTGGCATTTATACCAACGGATTTTCCCACACCTTTGGGGACGATTTGTTAAACAAGGTTAAGATGGTGGATATCGATGATACAATTTTAGCACCTTTGACAAGCAAAGACTTTACGGGATTCATCAAGATGGGGATGGAATATGCCGATCGAGTGGTGAAAGGTTCTGAAGTGTCGGCAGATATTAATCAACTTATTGAGGATTTTTCAAAAAGCAAGAAGTTTGAAATCAGTTTCGAAGAAGAGCAACAAGCTCATGACGAGTTGTATGGAATTTATACCAGCCTTGCGGGCTAAGTTTTCCGTTTCTCTTTCCGCAGTTATTTTTCTTTTGGGGTTTGGAGCATGCAGTGATCCTGCTTCGGTAGGATTAGAGTTGGCCCCTCAAAATAGTCAAGTGGGAGTTTTTTACAAGGAGATACCCTTGGAAGCCTCTGTGGTGCTGCTTGATTCATTTAATACCACCAATGCAGGTATTTTGATTGTGGGTGACGAGCAAGATCCCTATTTCGGAAAAACAAAAAGTATAGGTTATACCCGGTTGTATATCGATCAAGGTTCGGAACGTCCCCGATCGGATGCCTTATTGGATTCAGCCTTTTTCAACTTATCTACCGTAAGCGTAAATGGGTCCAACTTGGAGCAGAAGAAAAAATACTCCGTTCATTTACTTTCTGAGCCCTTATTGGACACCTTATATTATAATTTTAGCAAGCTGGCTTTCAATCCCAAGCCATTGGCAGAACTAGAGGTGGTGTTTAAGACCACCAAAGATACTTTACTCTTGGCTCCGCTAAGTAATGAGGCCGCTGCAGATATTTTTTCCAAGCTGAAAAGAGGCTTGGAGTTTGACAATTTGTTTTCCTTCCGTAAGTACCTGCCTGGAGTAGCCATCTTGCCACGGGAAGGGGACAATGCTACAGCAGGCTTTTCCTTGGGAGGCAATACAGGGATGACCTTCTATTACCATTATCTTGGGGATACGGCAAGAAAACAGTACACCATCACTACTTTTTCTTCTCGAAGTTTCAATGGCATAAATTCAGACCGTAGAGGAACACCTACCGAAGTGGTCAAGGAATACTCTAAGTCCTACACAACGGGTCCGATTTTAGGGATGAAATCGGGTTTGGGCTTGGCCATGCGCATCAATACCCGCCCCTTAGATGCTTTTTTGGACACGCTTTCAGGGGTGGTATTCAATCAAGTCAATTTTGTTTTAGGGCCCATTGAGGACCAAGGTGAGGGGCAAAGCCCCATTTCAGGTATGGTGATGAAATTTGTAGATACACAAAATCGGGTGTTACTCAGTTCTATCAATAAGTCCGAACTTCACGTGCAGGGGGACGGGCAGCCCCAAGTCATCGAAGACGATAAAGGGAAGCTGGTACCCAACAATTTTTTTCCTTCGGTAGCCCTGATCAACTTTGAATCAACCCAGAAATGGCAGCGTGCGGGTATTTCCTCCTATTTCAATGCGCTCTACAAAAAGCAACTGCAGCGTCAAGATTGGTTGCTCTATGCCATCACCCCCAATACGGGAGATGATTTTAAACGGTCGTTACGGCAGTTTAAAGTCTCTAAAGACAAGGTGAAAGTGACCGTTATATACTCTAAGATAAAGTAATACCTTCTCTTAAAGGAAATTCATATTCTAGTAATTTTTTGTTTTCCTAGGGCATGTTATTTGGCACGATTCCTGTTTCTTTGCAGCACTGTTAACCAACTGTTTTTTAATTTTTAGCTATGTGTGGAATTGTCGCTTACGTGGGGCAGCAAGATGCTCTTCCCATCATCATCAAGGGTTTACGCAGACTTGAGTACAGAGGCTATGACTCTGCGGGCGTGGCCCTCATCGATCAAAAAGAGCTCAGCATTTACAAAAAAAAGGGTAAAGTAGCCGAGCTGGAAAAGCACCTAGAAGAAAATGGAGCTATTCGTGCCAAAGCCAAAGTAGGTATAGGCCATACCCGTTGGGCGACCCATGGGGAACCCAATGACATCAATGCGCACCCCCACTATTCTTCTTCCGAGCGCTTTGCCATGATCCATAACGGAATCATTGAAAACTACGAGGTGCTTAAAAAAGACCTCTTGAAAAAGGGCTATAGCTTTCAAAGCGAAACCGATACCGAAGTCTTTGTCAAGTTCATCGAAGACATTTATCTACACAATAATTGTTCTCTAGAG
>Ga0194119_10005656_pt1 | contig 18540 bp, 16 predicted proteins | sample TA2MahC100mmetaG_FD_148620 | JGI IMG/M metagenome (GOLD analysis project Ga0194119, IMG submission 148620) | Freshwater microbial communities from Lake Tanganyika, Tanzania - TA2015018 Mahale Deep Cast 100m | ecosystem: Environmental > Aquatic > Freshwater > Lake | place: Tanzania: Lake...
ATCTTTCGTCGACGAATTGGGAACGGGAGCGTGGTCGGCCGGCGGCGCGCTATTGACCCATAAACCGGACCAAACGTTTGGGCCGATTCTGTGGACGCAGTATACGCTCAGCCGCGGCGTCGTAAAACTGACCGCTCTGTTTCCGCCGGTGGGAGCGAGCGACTCGCAACAAGCGCAACTTGAGATCCGCCGCGACGGCCGTTGGCGGCGCGCGGCGGCGGCCGCGATCGATCCGATGTCGCGCACCGCGACATTTCGAATCGACAAATGGGACGCGTCGAAACCGGCCGAATACCGCGTTGTCTACCGGTGGCGAAACAAACGGTATGAGTGGCCCGGCGTGATCCGGCAAGAGCCCACGAACGGAACATTGAATTTGGCCGTGTTCTCATGCGACAACGGCTACGCGTTTCCGCTGCCCCGCATGACGGCGAACGTCAAAGTGCAGGACCCCGATCTGTTGTTTTTCGCGGGCGATCAGATTTACGAAGGCTACGGCGGTTTCGGATTTGCGCGCGAGCCGGCGGAGTTGGCGATGCTCGATTACTTGCGCAAGTTCTGGCAGTTTGGATGGACGTGGCGTGAGCTGTTGCGCGATCGCCCAGCCATTGTAATTCCCGACGATCACGACGTGTTTCAAGGCAACATCTGGGGACAGGGCGGGCGCAAAATTCCGCCGGGCCGGGAAAAGGGATTCGTCTACGGCGGCTACGTCGAACCGCCCGAGTGGGTTAGCGCGGTGCAGCGGACCCAGTGCGCGCATCTGCCCGATCCGGTCGATCCGGCGCCGGTGGAGCAGGGCATCACGGTCTATTTCACCGAGTTATTTTATGGCGGTGTCAGCTTCGCGATCATCGAGGACCGCAAGTTCAAGACGGGACCGGAAGCCGCGTTTCCGCAAGGCGTGCCGCGAAGTGTCGCGGAGCTCGACGTAAAGGGCGCGGAGATGTTGGGCGCCCGGCAGGAGGCGTTCCTGCAGCGTTGGGCGAGGGAGAGTAATGCGGCGCTGAAAGCCGTGTTGAGCCAGACGATTTTCTGCAAGGTGAGCACACACGCCGGGGCGAATCTAAACGTCAACGACCGCGACTTGGATTCGGGCGGATGGCCGCAGTCCGGCCGCCGGCGCGCTTTGCTTGCCGTACGAGACGCCGATCCGCTGATGATTCACGGCGATCAGCACCTGGGTGCGCTGGTGCGACACGGCATCGACAATTGGGACGATGGCCCACTTGCTTTCCTGGTGCCGGGCACGGCGAATGGGTTTCCGCGCGCGTGGTGGCCGGATGAAGAGAAGCCCGATGGCCGATACTTCGATTCGTTCGGCAATCGAATGACCGTGCTTGGAATTGCGAATCCGGAGCGGGGAAGCAATCTGCTGCCGCGCAATCGAACGCATCCGGAAACGCTGGCACACAAGAAGGGGTCGGGGTATGGCATCGTGCGATTCAACCTGGCCGCGAAGACGGTGGTGTTGGAAATGTGGCGGTATGACTTTGATGCCCGTCAACCGAAGACCGGGGATCAGTTTCCCGGGTTTCCGCAGACTCGTCAGCTCAGCCGGTTGAAGTGAGGACGGCGTCGTTGAGCAGGACCACCGCGCATTTGCGGCAGCGGGGCGAACGATCGCGGGATGGATAATGCGGAAGGGGCAGGTCCGCTGGATTGGTGGTGGTGCTTTTCCGAGCGATGGACTTGGCAGAGCCGATTACAGCAGGTGGAGGTACACGTTCCAGGTCTTTTCGACGGCGGCTTGCCAGGTGAATCTTGCCGACCACTCCAGGCCTCGGGCGGCGAGTTCGTTGCGGAGGCCGGGGTTTTCCATTGTGGTCTGCAGGGCGGTAGCGAGTTCTTCGATGTTCTCGGGATCGACGTGCAGGGCGGCATCGCCGGAGACTTCGGCGAGGGCGGAGCGATCGGACGTGATCACGGGAACGCCCCACGCCATTGCTTCGATGACGGGAATACCGAAGCCTTCGTCGAGCGAGGGGAAGGCAAAGAGCGAGGCTTTCGAGTAGAGTTGTTCAAGTTCGCTCTGATTGATGTAGCCGGTAACCGAGATATCTTCGCGGCGTGGCGATTCGGCGATGCGCTGGATGATGCTCTCGGCCTCGAAACCCGCGGCGCCGGCGAGGATGAGTTTCCAACCGGGCGGTGAAAGTTCGAACGCTTCGACGAGGCGCGCGGTGTTTTTCCGTTTTTGAATCGAGCCGACGGAGAGCACCATCTTTTCGCGGCCTTGTTTGGATGGCTGCTCGGCGGGACCGTGGACGCCGTGATGGACGACGTGGAGGCGCGCGCGCTCGACGTTGAGAAGCGACTCGACTTGATCGGCTGTGAATTGCGAGACACACACGATGGCGTCGGAGCGTTCGGCGGCGTGGCGAGCTTGATCGGCAAAGCGATCGCGGAACTCCCTGGTCGAATACTCGCCGGTCAGAACGAAGAGGTCGTGAAAAGTCGTTACGGTGCGCCGGTGCTTTGTCGCGGGTACACGCTGGTTGAGCGCGTGGAAGATGTCGGCGTTGCGCGTCGGGCCGGACTCGAACAAGGGACGACGGCGCGCGGCGCTGGGGATCGACTCGCGGAAAGACCGGAGGAATCGATTCGGGCGGTAACAGAACGTGAAGCGCGCGTCGGGGTGAAGCGCGGGGAGGCCGTGCAGGATCTCGCGAGAGTAGACGCCGACGCCGGTGAGTTCGCGGCCCAGTGCATAGGTGGCGTCGAGGGCGATGTGCACTGCGCTATTGTCGCATCGCGGCGGCGGCGCGGCGAGGGAGTGCGCCGGCGAGCAGTTCGTTGAGCGTGTGATCGCCGGCGCAGAAAACCTCTTCGAACGCGTCGAACTCGAGGGGCGCGGGATGGCCGGGACGGCCGGCGCGTTTGTCGAGCCACGCGTTGATGCGGATGGGAAGCGGCCGCAGCGATTCGGTCGGACCGATGGACAGCGCGGAGAACTGTGTGGGGCCGGTGCGTGCGAGCAGATCGGAATCAGGGAACAGATCGCGCAGCATGTCGGCGGTTTCGATGAGAGCGAGATCGCGCGCTTGCGAGCCGTAGACGTCCTGCAGAACCTGATAGCCGGTGAGATTCACGATCGACAGACGCGCGGGTTTGTTCCAGCGCGTGGCGAGGCGGAGGGCCATATCGCCGAGGTAGAGAAAACCGTTCTTGGACGTCAGGCCAGTGAGTTCGTCGGCGTTGGGCTGCTCTTCGCGGGCGGTGAGAGCCTGGTGGCGCTCCAGAGCGGCGCGGATGCCGCGGGCGAGCGGGAGGCAGTCGATATCCTCCTTGAGCAGATAACCGGCGGCGCCTTCGCGGACGGCGGCGAGCGCGAGCGGCTCTTCGGCGCGCGGCACGAGCATCAGCACGGGCGTGCGCGGAGCAGCCTCGCGGAGTTGCATGAAGGGTTGGAGCCCGGCGTCGTGAGAGCCCGTGGGATCAAGCAGGATGAGATCGTAGTGGTCGTGTTCGACCGATGCGGTGGCTTCGGAAATATTTTCGGCGTGGAAGAGATCGATGGGACGGGGGAGGATCTTTTCTTGCGGGTGCTCTTCGAGTTCATCGATGGCTTCCTGAATCAGGCCTGCGTCCCAGGCGTCCCGTTCTACGAGCAACAACCGCATATAGAAGTAGTGGCGCGGCGATCGAATTGTTCTCACACCGCGACCTGATATTCCTTCAACTTTCTGTAGAGCGTCGTGCGGCCGATACCGAGCAGGCCGGCGGCCATCAGGCGATCGCCTTTCGTGAATTCGAGCGCGTTGAGAATCGCGCGGCGTTCCATTTCGATGAGGGGGAGAATCGGCATCTCAAGGAAGCGTGGATCGACAACGGGCATGGCGTCGAAGCTGCCGCCGGCGGCGGCGGTGGCGGAGAGCGCGATGCCTGGGCCGCGGCGCGCGAAGATCTGATTTTGAATGGGGGAGGGGAGGTCGTTGGAGTGAAGCAGCGGACCGGTGTGGATGGCGGCCATCTGCTGAATCATGTTTTCGAGTTCGCGCACGTTGCCGGGCCACTCGTAGGAGAGCATGGAGTCCATGGCTTCCTGCGTGAAGGTGTGGCCGCTGCCGTACTTGCCGAGGAAGTGCTGCATGAGGAGCGGTATGTCTTCCTTACGCTCGCGAAGAGGCGCGAGGCGAACGGTGACGACGTTGAGACGATAGTAGAGGTCGCGGCGGAAGGTGCCCTTTTCGACTTCCTTGGCGAGGTCGCGATTGGTGGCGGCGATGATGCGGAAGTCGGACTTGCGTGTTTGCAGCGCGCCGACGGGACGGAACTCTTTCTCCTGCAGCACGCGGAGAAGTTTGGCTTGGAGGTCGAGCGGGAGTTCGCCGATTTCGTCGAAGAAGGCCGTGCCTCCGTTGGCGGCTTCGAGGAGACCGATCTTGGCGGCGACGGCGCCGGTAAACGAACCCTTGGCGTGGCCGAAGAGTTCGCTTTACATGAGCGGTCCGACGAAGGAAGAGCAGTCGATGGTGACGAAGGGGCTGACGGGATTGGCCGCGTGGATCGCGCGCGCAACCACTTCTTTACCGGTGCCGGTTTCGCCGAGGATCAGCGCGGGCCAGCGGCCGTGCGAGAGTTTGTCAACCATTCGTTGTACATGGCGGAGGCGCGGCGAGTTGCCGACTAGGATGGGTTCGGAAGGTTGCGGGTTGTGGGAGAAGAAGGCCATTTATTCGGTCCGATTTGGGGCGCCCGCCCAGGTGCTCGACGAACGTCCTTATGTATGTAGTGTGTTGACGCTCCAATAAATCTACAGCGAATCGAAAATTTTCTATAGACCGCTGAAGGGGTAAGACGGCGTAAAACGATGCGGAGGGGGTTACCCGCATGTGGGGGTAGCGGAGCGAATACGAGGGTGTATGCCGGCGTAAGGTTCTTCAGGTTATTCGGCGTCGAACGGAACGATGAAGGCGTTGGGAAATTTTTCGAGGACTCTTGTGAGCAGCTTGCGTGCATCGTCGATCGAAGACTCGCGGCCGACGAGGACGCGCCACGATTCGGCATGACCACCGGCGGGGTTCGGCTTGCGATAACGCACTTCGGTTTTTGCGTATTGCGCGCGAAGAGATTTTTCGAGTTGCTCGGCACGCGGCTTGTCGCGGAGCGAAGAAACTTGAATCGTGAAGCGGCGGTTGCGTGTGTAGGAGCGCGGAGGATCGATGACGGTGACGCGAACTTTTGTGACGCCATCGCGAACAAGATCGATGTCGCGCGCGGCGGCGCGCGAGAGATCGATGATGCGTCCCTTCACGAAGGGACCGCGATCGGTGATGCGCACTTCAGTTTCCTTCTTCGTGTCGTTGCGTTTGACTCGCACCCACGTCTCGAAGGGAAGCGATGGATGCGCGGCGGTGTGCTTGTCCATGTCGAAGATCTCACCGTTGGCCGCGCGGCGTCCGTGGTATGGATCGCCGTACCAACTCGCGATTCCTTCTTCGATGGAACCGGTGCGCGCGACGGGAACACGCGTTGTCATTTTGCGCGATGAGCACGACGCGAGCGAGAGCGCGATGAGAGCGAGAGAGGCGCTCGACGCGAAAAATTTTCGTCCGCGAGAAAAATTTTTTTCGAGGCTCGAAAGAGGCCTTCGCGACGGTGCGCGCGGGAGGCGCGTTTTTGCGCCGTGCGTTGGAAGGCCCGTCGTTATTGGCGCAAAACGCTCTCGCTTCATAAAAACATTTTCGCTCATCTACGTTTTTTTGCAAAGAGGCCCTTGCACGTCGAGTTCCAACACGCGAGCGCGATGCATTTTTCTCTTGACGCGAGCGCGAAAACATCTTATATGTGGGACACGATGTGATCTCACAGAGATCGCTCAATTTTGATGTTAGGGAGAATCAATCGATGAAATACGCTACCGCAAAGAAAGCAGCAAAGAAGGCTCCGGCTAAGAAGGCTCCGGCTAAGAAAGCCGCCGCCAAGAAAGCCCCGGCCAAGAAGGCTGCCGCCAAGAAGAAGTAACCTCGCCTCTCCGATAGGAGAAAGCGAATAGCCAGTAGTAGAGAACAGCCCCGGGCAACCGGGGCTGAATCTTTTTTGGAGACCGATGTGTTGCGTTCGCGTTTGGGCGTCGCGATGCGCCAACGATTCGGCGGCGAGCGCTGGCCGTATGCTCCCTTATGAAGAGGGGTGGATGTGCGAAGCACCAGAACACGATATACTGCGATGCCATGCTTCCTGCCTACATCGAAAAGACGGCGCCGAATCCCTCGTCGAATCGCGCGCCCTGGTACGTGAACACCGCACCGAGCTACGCCGGTGTGTTTCTGTGGATCGTGTTTTATCAGACGCTCGCCGTCGGAACGATTGACCGCGCGAGTCTTGGCGTCTGCATCGCGGCGCTGGCTGTCGCGGCCGCATTGAGCTACGCGCTCTTCTACTACGTCCCCGGCATGTTAGGCATGAAGACGGGATTGCCGCTCTACGTCGTCGGCAGTTCGACGTTCGGAACAGCTGGCGGATATTTGATGCCCGGTTTGTTGATGGGCTTGTTGCAGTTGGGCTGGTTCGCGGTGGGCACGTCGGCGGCGACGGGGTTCATCTTGAAAGCGGTGGGATCGACGGCAACATCGGGTTCGGGACCGTTCATCGCGGTTGCGGTGGCGTGGGGCTTGGTGATGGCCTACATCGGCGTGAAGGGCATTCAGTATGTCGCGCGGGCGTCGCTGTTTTTGAATGCCATTCCGCTGGTGATGATTTTGATCGTGTTCTTCAACACGTCGGGCGGCATCGGCCAACACAAGCCCGCGGGCGACGATTCGCTTGGCGCATTCCTCACGATCGTGCAAACGGTGATTGGGTTCTTCGCGACAGCGGGTGCGGCGGGCGTGGACTTCGGCATGAACTCGCGTAATGAAAACGATGTGAAGATGGGCGGGTTGACGGGCATTGGGCTTGCGATTCTTGTCGCGGGTGGATTGCCGTTGTTGTCTGTCGCCGGCGCGCGCGCGTTGAATCCTTCGCTCTCCGGCTCCACGTACGTCGATGTGTTGAACGCACAAGGCGGCACGTTGGCCGCGGCGATGTTCGGGTTGTTCGCGGTGGCGTCGATCACGCCGGCGTGTTTCTGCGCGTTCATCGCGGGCAACAGTTTCTCGACGATGATTCCGGGCGTGCCGCGTGCGTCATCGACGATGCTTGGCGCAGCAGTGGCGGTGGTGCTTGCGGTGACGGGCGCGGCGGACAATCTAGTTTCCGTGTTCGGACTTGTCGGCGCGTCGTTCGGACCGATTGTGGGCGCGATGGTTGCCGACTACTTCCTCTCGGGACGCGAGTGGGCCGGGCCGCGCGAGGGCATCAACTGGGCGGGTTATGGCGCGTGGGCGGTTGGCTTCGCAGTTGGCATTCAGTCGACGTATCAACCGGCGGCAGTGTTGAGTTTTGTCGCGGGGCTGGTTGTCTACACGGTGCTGGCGAAGGCTGGGTTGCAGCCGAAGCCGGTGGGGAAGGCGAAGGCGAACGGCGCGGCGGCGTGAAGCCGAGTCCGCACTGATCGGGAGTAGAATTAGGTTATGAGGGAATCGATAATCGTGAGGGATCCAGAAATCCTTGGCGGTACGCCGTGCTTTAGAGGTACGCGTGTGCCTTTCAAGAACCTGATCGACTTCATCAAGCATGGCCGCCCACTCGACGAGTTTCTTGAAAACTTCGAGACGGTGTCTCGGGAAATGGCGATTCAAGCGCTTCAAGAAGCGGAAGACTCATTGCTCGATCACGTTGCATGAGAATTCTGCTCGACGAGTGCCTTCCCAATCAACTTCGCCATCAGTTTCCCGGACACGACGTTCATAGTTCTCAGTGGGCCGGCTTGGCCGGCCTCAAGAACGGTGCGCTGCTGCGCGCCGCCGAACTGGCGGGCTACGAAGTATTCTTGACGGTGGACAAGGGCATCCCGCATCAGAATCGAATGGAAGGGCGCACGATCGCGCTAATCTGCGTACGGGCGATGTCCAACGATCTTGATGACTTAATACCGAAGGTCGGGGAGATATTGAGTATACTGCCCGAGATAAAAGCCGGCGACGTGCGATTCGTTTCCTAACGCCGCTCCTTCGCCTTCGGGCGTTTGCCTTCGAACGGGTTTTTCGAGAACTTCGACTTAACGACGATCGGCGTGCCTTGAAAGCCGAAGGCTTTGCGCAGGCGATTGACGAGCTGTCGTTCGGCGGAGAAGTGGAGATCGGAGCGGCGATCGGGGAAGACGATGAACGTCGGCGGGCGGATGGACGCCTGCGTAATGTACTTGATCTTCGTGTCGGGTTCGAGGATGAGACCGGTCGAGAAGCGATTCAACTCGCCGGTGCCGACGCGGTGCGAAGACCACTTGTGCGCTTCGCGAATCATGTCGAAGAGTTTGCCCACGCCCTGGCCGGTCTTGGCCGAGACGAACGCCACCTGCGCGTACTCGAGAAACTTCAGTTCGTAGCGCAAGTTCTCTTCGAACTCTTTCTTGTCGGGGTTTTTGACGGCGTCCCACTTGTTGACGACGACGATGAGCGCGCGTCCGCCTTCGTGCGCGTAGCCGGCGATGGTGGCGTCCTGGCTGAGCGGGCCTTCGGTTGCGTCGACGATGAGCAGCACGACGTGGGCCATGCGGATGTGACGCCGCGCCATGACGACGCTGAGTTTTTCGGCCATCTCATGCGTTTTGCCTTTGCGGCGAATGCCGGCGGTGTCCATGAAGACGAAGTCGACGCCGTCACGGGTGAGGGTTTCATCGACCGTATCGCGCGTGGTGCCGGCGATAGGCGATACGATGGCGCGCTCTTCGCCGACGAGTGCGTTGATGAGCGTCGATTTGCCGACGTTGGGGCGGCCGATGATCGAGACCTTGATCGATGGGCGCTTCTCTTCGGGCTCCGCCTCTTCGTCCTTGTGGCGCGGGAAGTCGCGCGTGACGTGGTTGAGCAGATCGAAGATGCCGAGCTTATGCTCGGCGGAGACGGGCATGACGGTGTCGATGCCGAGCTCGTGAAATTCGTGGACGAGGTTGTCACTCTTGGCCGTGTCGATTTTGTTGACGGCGAGGGTGACCGGTTTGTTCAAGCGTCGCAGGAGTTGTGCGAGTTCGCGATCGGCGGAGGTGATCTCTGTGCGGCCGTCGATCAAGAAGATGATCTGCGCGGCGGAGTCGAGGGCGACGCGGGCCTGCTTGAGGATCTGCGACGGGATGAGGGCTTTGTCGTCGGGGATGATGCCACCGGTGTCGATGATTTCAAAGCGGCGTCCGAAGTGGACGGCGATGCCACTGATGCGGTCGCGAGTGATGCCGGGTTCGTCGCCGACGATGGAGCGGCGGGAGCCGGTGATTGCGTTGAAGAGCGTGGACTTGCCCACGTTGGGTCTGCCGACAATAACGACGACCGGCAGAGTTTGGGATACAGCCATGTACTTTCAGGGTATCAGGGGGCGACGGGGATGAGGGCCGATGCGCCCATGCAAACCAACCGGGCGGTACGCGCGGAGGCGATGCGTGGAAGACGGACATCGACTTGATAGAGCCCAGAATTGAACGGCGCCAAGTACGCGGAGGCGTCCACCGGAATACCGTCGACTGAACAATTGAGGGGCGTTGTGACTCGGGCGGGCGGCTGGACAGCGTTGTGTGTTCCATCTGGAACTTCCCGATCAACCGGGCCGAGGCCCTCGGCATAAAGGTGTACGACCTCGTCGGAAACAGCGGGCGACGACATCGTTACTCGGCCGCCAAAATTCTGATGCGCGATGGAGTATTCGTCGCTCTCGGGCAAGCGGGGATAACCGGTGCGTAGGAACACAGGGGCCGTCGCAACTACACGGGTGGTTGCAACTACACCCGATGGTGCGGCCGGCGAGGTAACCAGGACGGGAACCGCTTCCAGGGCGGTTCTCCGTGGGACTTGCACGATAAGCCAATTGGTTCCAATCGCAACGATTGGGGCTGGAATCATGCCGATGCTGACACGAATTCCCTCGACCTCCGTGGGTGCGATGGACAAACCGGGAGTCGTTGACGTTCCGAGTGGTATGTATTCGAATCTCGAGAACGGCCCGCCGCGGATCACGGTCCAAGACCCGGGCGATACCATTGGGGACACTTCAAGCGCCAGTGCGGAATAGATTTCGGAAGCGCTCGCGGACTCGATTTCGATGCGAAATAGCTTTCCGCTTGATGTGGCGGCGGCAACAACATTTCCGTAGCCCGCGATTACAGCGCTGGAGACATCAGTCCGAGAGAGCAACGGAGTTTTTTGCCCGGAGATATGGTTGTAGAGGTAGGGAGTGCCCGCGACGACGTACACGACGCGATTGCCATCGTTTGAAATCGAGGCGCTGCTCGCTCGCGCGTCAATCTGAGTTCTCGTGCCAGAGGCGATATCGTAGAGCCACGCGCCCGCCGGCGCGGATGTATAGGCAATGCGCGTGCCGATACTGTTGACGGCCGCGTCGGTCACGACCTCTTCGACGTTTAGGTTTTGGGTGTCGCGATTCGGCGCCCACAGCGCAAGACCGGCATTCGAAAACGGAAAGCGTCCAACAACGGCGCCATCGTTCGTCACCGAGTTGCGAAAGCCGCGCAGCGCTGTTGGAATTTGGATTTGCGCGCCGGTCGCGCGATCATCTAACCGCGAGGCGAAGCTACTGTTCGGTGGGCCGCCGGTCGCGCTGAAAACGTACCGGCCGTTCCGGCTCAACGAAGCCGAACCGTCGGCGGTAAACTCATTCGGATTTCCCCATTGATGGAAGTAGGCCCGGTTGCCCGACTGAAGCGGACCACAAAACGAAAGATTCGAACAGAGCCACGACGAGTTCACGAGCACGGTCTGGCCATCGCCGCTTACGGATGGTCCGAGAATCGTGTCTCGCTGGAATCGGATCAATGCGTCAAGGCGATAGGGCGAAAGGCGGCGTGCGTCCGGTACATAGCCGTTCAGTTGATAAACGCCGCTAACGCCGAAGGTTCCGTTGAGGCGAAAGTAGACTTGGTAGCCGTCGTCGGTGGTGGCGAGATCGCTGATGACAGGCGTCTGCGCGAGCGCAGTGAAGAGGCTGGCGGCCAAGATGTGGGAAAATGGTTTTAGTTTGCAGTCCAACAATCCCTCCTCCTTCATCCGCAACATAGCCATTATTGCCCACGTTGATCACGGAAAGACAACCCTAGTCGACTCGATGTTTCGCCAGAGCGGTATCTATCGCGACAACGAAGCGCAGGCCGAACGCGCCATGGATTCGAACGATCTCGAACGCGAGCGCGGCATTACGATTCTCGCCAAGACGACGGGCGTCCAGTACAAAGACTACAAGATCAACATCGTCGACACACCGGGTCACAGCGACTTTGGCGGCGAAGTCGAACGCGCGTTGAAGATTATCGACGGCGTGATTCTGCTCGTCGACGCCAGCGAAGGGCCGTTGCCGCAGACGCGCTACGTGCTGATGAAATCACTGGAAGCAAAGCTGACGCCGGTGGTGGTGATCAACAAAATCGACCGGCCCGACGCGCGCGTGCAGGAGGTTCTGAACGAAGTCTATGACTTGTTCATCGATCTCGACGCAACCGAAGACCAGCTCGATTTTCCGGTGATCTACACCAATGGCAAGTTGGGCATCGCCAAGATGTCGCTCGACGATCCGTCGGAGAATTTGCAGCCGCTGTTTGAGACGATCATCAACACCGTGCCCGCGCCGAAGGGCAATCCGGACGCGATTTTGCAGTTGCTCGTCGCGAACCTCGACTACTCCGATTACCTCGGGCGGTTGGCGATTGGCCGCGTGTTCAATGGCACGTTGAAGCTGGGCGACGATGTTTCGATTTGCAAGCTGGATGGATCGATTCAGAAGACGCGCATCACGAAGATGTATTCGTTCCAGGGCTTGAAGCGCGTGGAAGAGACGCTGGCGGTGCCAGGCTCGGTGCTGGCGATCGCGGGCGTGGAAGGTATCACGATCGGCGAGACGGTGTCGGCGGCGGAAGAGCCGAAGCCGCTGCCGAAAATCAAGATCGACGAACCGACAATTGCGATGACGTTTACGATCAATACGTCGCCGTTTGTGGGGCGCGAGGGGCAGTTTGTGACGTCGCGGAATCTGCGCGACCGGCTGGACAAAGAGCTGCTGACGAATGTGTCGATCAAGGTTGAGGAAGCGGGCGGGCCGGATTCGTTTAAGGTCATGGGCCGCGGGGAACTGCAGCTTGCGATTTTGATCGAAATGATGCGGCGCGAGGGTTTCGAACTGGCCGTGGGCCGGCCGGAGATCATCACCAAGAAAGTCGACGGCGTGGTGATGGAGCCGCAGGAGTTGATGACGATCGACTGCCCCGAGGCGTTTGTCGGCGTGGTGATGGAGCGGCTGGGCGCACGCAAGGGCAAGATGGCGAAGATGATCAATCACGGCTCCGGCCGCGTGCGGTTGGAGTTTTTGATTCCGTCGCGCGGGTTGATTGGCATTCGCGGAGAGTTGCTGACCGAGACGCGCGGCACGGCGATTTTGCACTCGCTGTTTGATAGCTACATTGAGTGGCAGGGTGATATTGAAAGCCGGCCGACGGGATCGTTGATTGCGGACCGCGCGGGCAAGACGACGCCGTACGCGATTCAGAACTTGCAGGAGCGCGGCATTATTTTCATTCAGCCGGCGACGGATGTTTACGAGGGGCAGCTTGTTGGAGAACATGCGCGCGGCAACGATCTGGATGTCAACATCGTGAAGGAAAAGAAGCTGACGAATATGCGGTCGTCGACGGCGGATGAAGCGGTGCGGATTGTGCCGCCGAAGGTGATGAATTTGGAAGCGGCGATTGAGTTCATCAAGGACGATGAGCTGGTGGAAGTGACGCCGGCGTCGATTCGGCTGCGGAAGAAGATTCTCAAGGCGAATATGCGGTAGCTGAGACTTTTCGGCTGGCGCGGCCACTCTATTGATGTGGGCGCGTTATTCGATATCGATGCGGCGTTGAAGCACCTGTTTTCGCTGGGGCCGTCTTCCGTAATGGATCGGGCCGCGAACGGCGTGGCTGTCCGCGAGTTGCTGAACGTTGAGCTGGCCGCCGTGCTGAAGCGGCGCGTCGACCTGTTGGCGCGGTTGTACGAAGAATCCGTGCTCCATGTGGAGTTCCAGTGCCGGAACGATGCGCGCATGGGGAAGCGGATGGGCGTTTATCACGCCGTGCTCGCCGAGCGGTACGGCGAGGTGAGAAGCGTGGTGCTGTATTTCGGCCGCGGGCCGATGCGGATGCCGCGCGGAATGGCGACGCGTCAGATGACGTTTGACTATGAGTTGATCGACATTCGCGAGTTCGATTCGGAGGAGCTGCTCAAAACAGGCAGGGATACCGACTGCGTACTTGCATTTCTAGCCGCGCGGAGTGATGCGGAGTTCAAAAAGGTTCTGTCGCACGCGGCGAAACTTCCGGCGGATCTTCGCTGGCGAGCTTGGGCGCTTCTGGTGGTCTTGTCGGAACTGCGGCCGTTGCCTCGATATGTGAAACTGGAGTTGAATCGTATGGATACTCGGATCCGATTACGGGACGATGGCTTGCTGATGCAATTCCGCCGGGAGTGGATGGCGGAAGGCAAGCGAGAAGGCGTGCTCGAAGGCCTCAGGAGCGGCCTGCTCGGCACCTTGAAAGGTAAGTTTGGCCGCGTTCCTGGTTGGGCGTCAGAGCGGGTTACGGCGGGTACCCGTGTGCAGCTGAACCGATGGATCCGGAAGGCCGCGACGGCTGAGTCGATCGAACGGGTGCTCGGGCCGCGCGGGTAGGCGGGGGCGGGATGACCGAACCGCGCGCTTACGATTTCGATGAGCTACATTCGGCCACTACGGGGCGCGGCTTCGCGATTGCGAAAGAGATCGATCCAGCCGCAGTGTTTATGCTTCGTTCGACAGGGGGGAGCCGGTTTACACAATTAATCGTCCACGGTCAACAACGTGTAACCTTCCATGCGTTTCCGTCAAGGCCCGAAGCGACATGGACTGTCGAAGGCTACGGCGAGTTCGTCTTCCGGTTCGATGAAGATCAGCCCGCGATGCTCGCGCGGTTCGAGAAGTGGTTCCGGGAAGCGCTGCGCGCGGTCTGTTAAAGTAACCCTGATGCTCTCCCGCCGCCAGTTATTCCCCGTTCTCGCCGCTGCTGCGTTGAAGGCGCAGCCGAAGCGGCCCAACATCATCTTCATCATGTCGGACGATCATGCGTCGCATGCCATTTCGGCTTACGGCAGCAAGATCAACAAGACGCCATACATCGATCGCATTGCCAACGAGGGCATGCGGTTCGCTAATTGCTTTGTCACCAATTCGATCTGCACGCCGTCGCGCGGAGTGATCATGACGGGCCTCTATTCGCATCTGTCGGGCATCAAGACGCTGAACGACAAGATCGATCCCGACAAGCCGAATGTCGCGAAGTATCTGAAGGCCGCGGGGTATCAGACCGCGATGATCGGCAAGTGGCATTTGGTTACGAATCCCGCGGGCTTTGACTACTGGCGAATCCTTCCGGGCCAAGGCTTGTACAACGATCCCGTCTTCATCGAGATGAACGGCGAGCGCAAGAAGTACACGGGCTATTGCACCGATCTGATCGGCGACTTCACGCTCGATTGGCTGCAGAGGCGCGACCGCTCGAAGCCGTTCTTTGTCATGTGTCACCACAAGGCGCCGCATCGCGAATGGACGCCATCGGCGAAGTACAAAGACCTGTTCAATGATGTCACAATCCCCGAACCGGACAATCTCTACGACGAACACAAGGGGCGCGCGGGCGCGGCGGAGCGTTCACGCATGCGTGTTGGGCAAGACAACACGAAGACCGATCTGAAGATGGATCCGCCGCCGGGGCTGGAAGGCAACGCGCTACGAAAGTGGGCGTATCAGGTCTACATCAAAGACTATTTGCGCTGTGTGCAATCGGTGGACGACAACGTCGGGCGCGTGCTTGACTATCTCGACAAAGACGGCATCGCCAACGACACGATCATCATCTACAACTCCGACCAGGGCTTCTTCCTCGGCGATCATGGCTGGTTCGACAAACGCTTCATGTACGAAGAGTGTCTGCGCACTCCGCTGCTAATTCGCTGGCCGGGGCACACCAAGCCGGGTTCGGTGAATCGCGATATGGCGTTGAATCTCGACTTCGCGCCGACGTTTCTCGATTGCGCCGGCGCTCCGCGCGCCACGGAAATGCAGGGCGAGAGTTTGAAGCCGGTGCTCGAAGACAAGACGCCGAAATCATGGCGGCAGGAGATGTACTACCGGTACTGGATGCACCTGGGCGGTGGCCACAGCGTGACCGCGAACTACGGCATCCGCACGCACCGGTACAAACTGATCTATTACTACGGCAAGGCGCTTGGTTCGGCCGGAGCGGTCGACCAGGACACACCGCCCGAGTGGGAGTTCTACGACTTGCAGAAAGATCCGCGCGAGATGCGGAACGCGTATTCGGATAAGGCGTATCAGAAGGTGATCGCGAATCTGAAGGTGCGTCTGGCGAAACTGCAGGAGAAGTACAAAGACACGCCGGCGTGACCTGAGTCACGGAAATTCAGGCGCCGCGGCCTCATGATGAGGGCATGAGCAAGAACGGCTGGACGCGGCGTCTCCTTCCTGACTCCTCACAACGCGTCCGGCGGCTGGTGCAGTTTGCGTTCTTGCTCTTAAATATTTGGATCGGCGCGCAGTTTTACCTGTTCGTCCGGTATATCGAACGCGGCGGTTGGCGCGTTGATCGCCCGCCCGGCGCGGAAGGCTGGCTGCCGATCGCCGGAATGATGAATACGAGCCTGTGGTTGCAGACGGGCAACGTACCGGTGATTCATCCAGCGGCGATGGTGCTGTTTCTCGCGTTCCTGACGATCTCGATCCTCTTTCGAAAAGCGTTCTGCGGGTGGCTGTGCCCTATCGGCACGATCTCCGAACAGCTGTGGAAGCTGGGGCGAGATACGTTCCGGCGGGTCTTTTTTCCGCCGAAGTGGCTCGACATTCCGCTGCGCGGCTTGAAGTACATTTTGCTCGGACTTTTCGTCTGGTTCGCGGGTGCGATGACGGCGGAATCGATCGAGGGCTTCCTGACGAGCCCTTACGGGTTGGTCGCCGATGTGAAGATGCTCGATTTCTTCCGACACATGTCGCAAACGGCGGCGATCGTGATCGGCGTCTTGGTGGTTGGGTCGATGCTTGTGCCGAACATGTGGTGCCGGTATCTGTGTCCGTATGGCGCGCTGATGGGGATCGCAGCGCTGGCGAGTCCGCTGCGGATCCGGCGCGTGCCGTCGGCATGTATCGACTGCGCGAAGTGCGCGAAGTCATGTCCGTCGAACTTGCCCGTCGACCGCCTGGTGCAAATTCGCTCGGCCGAATGCCTGGGCTGCATGGAGTGCGTGGCGGTGTGTCCCGCCGAGGGTGCGCTCTATCTCGGCACGAAGAAGCGGGCCGTTTCTCCGGCGTTTGTCGCGGCCGCGGTGGCCGCCGTTTTTCTGTGCGCCGTTGGCTTGGCGCGTGTGACGGGCCACTGGCATAGTCCGATTCCAGAGCACGTGTATAAAGTGCTCATTCCCGAGGTAGCGAGCCTCGGCCATCCATAAACCGCAAAGGAGCTTCCCATGCCAAACCGGAGAGACTTGCTGAAGACTGTAGCGCTCGGTTTCTGGGCCGATGAAACGCTGGAGGCCTATCAGGCGAATGTGAACACGCGCTCGGCGCCGTCACAGTTGAAGATCACCGATATGCGCGTGGCCGTCGTTGCGGGCGCGCCGATGACCTGTCCGATCATCCGCATCGATACGAACCAGGGCATCTACGGGCTTGGCGAGGTGCGCGATGGCGCAAGCAAGAACTACGCGCTGATGCTGAAGAGCCGGCTGCTTGGCGAGAATCCGTGCAACGTCGATAAGGTCTTTCGGAAGATCAAGCAGTTCGGCGGGCATGCGCGGCAGGGCGGCGGCGTTTGCGGCGTGGAGATGGCGCTGTGGGACATCGCGGGGAAGGCGTACAACTTGCCGGCGTATCAGATGCTCGGCGGAAAGTTTCGCGATAAGGTCCGGTGTCATGCCGATACGACGCAGACGCGGGATGCGCGCGAATTCGCCCGGCGACTGAAAGAACGCGTCGATGGCAATGGGTTTACGTTTCTAAAGATGGATCTGGGAGTTGGTTTGGTCGAGCAGCAGCCCGGCGTGGTCAGCCGTCCGCTGGGTACGTCGTCGCGCGATTTCGGCAACGTGCAGCACATGTTTACGGGAATGGAGTTGACCGATAAGGGTGTCGCGGCGATGGTTGATTATGTGGCGCAGGTGCGCGATGTGATCGGTCTGGAAGTACCGCTGGCGGCCGATCACTTCGGGCATATTGGCGTGAACTCGTGCATCCGGCTGGGGCGCGCGCTGCAGAAGTACAACATGGCGTGGCTTGAGGACATGATCCCGTGGCAGTACGGCGATCTGATGAAGAAGATCAGCGACGCGGTCGATATTCCTATCCTGACGGGCGAGGATATCTACTTGAAAGAGGACTTCATCCGCCTGGCGCGGATGGGGGCGGTCGATATGGTGCACCCAGATCTGGCGACATCGGGCGGACTGCTGGAGACGAAGAAGATCGGCGATGCGTGCATGGAGTTGGGTGTGCCGATGGCGATGCACTTCGCGGGCACGCCGGTGAGTTTCATGGCGAATGTGCATTGCGCGGCGGCGACGGAGAATTTTGTGGCGCTGGAGCATCACTCGGTGGATGTGCCGTGGTGGGAGGATTTGGTGCAGGGCGAGAAGCCGCTGTTTTCGAAGGGTTTTGCGAATGTGCCGACCGCGCCGGGCCTGGGCGTGACGCTGAACGATGAGGTGGTGAAGCGGCATTTGCACAAGGATCACCCGGGCTACTTTGCGCCGACGACGGAGTGGGATGCGTATCAGGGGAATGACCGGTTGTGGAGTTAGCGGGGCGCGATTAGGTACTCTGAATACTGATCATGGCGATTACGCTTCGTGTCAATGGTATTCGGTGTTTCTCGACGCCGCAGGAGGCTGTTGTTCGGCCGTTGACCCTGCTCGTCGGCGAGAACAGTTCTGGTAAGACAACATTTCTCGCGCTTTGTAGGATTGCCGGACATATACTAAGCGGGCGCCCCGGGTCCATAGACTTCAACGAAGCGCCATTCCTGCTTGGTTCCTTCGATCAAATCGTCTCTCAATCTGGCCGAAGAAGATTTAGTCTAGAGGCGATCGCAAATGCCGGATCCAAGGATCAGATTTCAGTGCGTACCGTCTTTGTGCGTACGTCCGCACAGCCGAGCGTAGAGTCATGGACTCTGACTGCTCCGAGTGTCAAGGCGTCGATTACGCGGAAGGCCGCCGGAAGCCGCGTAACAGTTGACGTCGCGGGTAGCGCAAAGATAGTCTCCGACGTCAACGCTTCTGCATTTGGGGGTACATTCAGCCCGCCGCTAGATTCTTGAATCAAAGATTCTAAATCAGAGTACTTCAACATTTTGAGGTTAGGCTGCGAGTAATTTGACGATCTCCTCGATGGCGCGATCGGCCTTGTAGTAGGCGTTTTCGA
>Ga0194119_10005668_pt1 | contig 18513 bp, 18 predicted proteins | sample TA2MahC100mmetaG_FD_148620 | JGI IMG/M metagenome (GOLD analysis project Ga0194119, IMG submission 148620) | Freshwater microbial communities from Lake Tanganyika, Tanzania - TA2015018 Mahale Deep Cast 100m | ecosystem: Environmental > Aquatic > Freshwater > Lake | place: Tanzania: Lake...
GGCAAATCGCTCACCGAACTGATGTCAGGACTGGGACGGTTGAAGGCGGGATATCGCGGTCTACGCACCGGTTCCATCAGGTGGCTTCCATCGACCGAACCCGGGGTGGACTCGATGCTCCGGCACCGATGTCACTTCCGTGCTTCCGCAATCGATTTCGGTTGCACGGTTGCTTCATCAGCCTTGTTGCCCCAGGCGTTGCGGGTGTAAGTGATGACCGAAGCGATCTCCACGTCGGAAAGCTGCTTCCACGCAGGCATCCCCGCTCCCTTCCCGTTGAGAAGAATCTTGATCTGGTCGGCAGGCGCACCCAGGACCGATGCTGCCTTGATCAAGCCGGGGATTGCCGGGGCAACGCCATTGCCCGCAGCCTGATGGCACGCCGCGCAATTCGCCCCATAGACTTTTTCTCCCCGCGCCTGCAATTCGGCAAGCTGCCATTCCTTGTTTGGATCGTCGGCCTTGGCCGCCATCTCCTTCTTGCGGTCATCCACCCACCTGGCGTAGTCCTCAGCCGACTTCACCTCCACAACGATCGGCATGAAAGCGTGGTTCTTACCGCACAACTCCACACATTGGCCGCGGTACACACCGGTCTTTTCGGCGCGGAACCAGGTATCGCGCACAAATCCGGGAATCGCATCCTGCTTCACACCGAACGCGGGAACCGTCCACGAGTGGATCACGTCGTTGGCGGTAGTGATGATCCGCACCTTGCGATCAACCGGAACAACGAGAGGCTTGTCGACCTCCATGAGATACGTGGCACTCTTCGCATCGCGCCCCACAATCTGCGCCTCGGGCGTGGTGAGCGTTGACAGAAAGCCGATGCCCTCCCCCTCACCCTTAACGTAGTCGTAGCCCCACTTCCACTGGTAGCCGGTGACCTTCACGGTGACGTCGGCACCTGTTGTGTCCTTCTGCTCGACCAGCATCCGGGTGGCGGGAATTCCAATGCCCACCACGATCAGAAAAGGCACGATCGTCCATGCGATTTCCACCGCAGTGCTCTCATGGAAGTCGGCGGGCCTGTGACCTTTCGACTTTCGATGTGCCCAGACTGAATAGAACATCACCCCGAAGACCGCCACGAAGATGATCAGGCAAACGATCATCAAGAACCAGTTCATCCAGTGCTGGTCAGCGGCGATCCGGGTTACGCCCACAGGCAGGTCGAGTTGGTTGACCTTTGGACCCCCCGGCATGTCGGCTCCCATCGCAACCTGGGACCAGAGCAACCCACCCAGGACGGCAGGAAAACAGCCCACCGCACCCGACCACCCGGCCAGAGAATGTTTTGCGCGACTCGCTTTCTTCTTCAAATCAGCCATGCCTTTCGGCCTCCCTGCTCCTGCGTTGAACACAGCCAGTCAACGCTCACATCCCTTACCTGTGCTTACCGCCGCCGGTACCCACAGACTCTCACCCGCACTCGCCCCATCCCGGCTCCCACCCGAGCCACAACCCTCAGGCCTCCTGCCGGGCGCACAGTGGGGTGCGGAGCGCGAGCCTGAATTCCTGCGCCAAACGCGGCCGCAAATGCTCCGGAACGAATCTTCCAACCTCAACAGACCTGCGGTGCGACACTAGTTTCACCAACTCCCTGCGATGTCCGCCATATTCCACACGGATCCATGAACCCAGAACCATGCACCGTTCCCTTATGCCCGTCGGACTCTCCGCAGAGGACCCCCGGTCGACAACCACCCCTTCAGATTGCACCACTACCCGTTCAAAATCAGTGGCGTGTCGTGCATACACGACGAAAGCTGTTCCCAAGCCCAGGATTTCAACACAGGCAAAAGGAAGAACCACCCACGCCCCCGCAGCGTACATCCCGAAAGCTACCAGCAGGGAAACCGAGGCGATCGCCAAGAACCAGAACCCCAGTTGTTGCGGTGACAAGGCGCAATTGCGTCGCATCACCCACTCGTGAGATTGCGGCGACTCCGTATGACACCAAGAATACTCCAAATAACACTCCTGCGCTACCGTCTGTCTATCAGCACCAGCGGTGAGCCACCTACACAAGCGACTGTAAGGCTCACGAGCCATTCGGCAGGCTAGACGGCCCGATCGCTCGCAGGGTCTTGCAAGGCTGCAGGCCCACAAGGCTCCAACAGGCGCGGGCTTTGGACCTGCACGCCCGGGAGTATAGGGGCACAGGTTGATGGCTCCCCAGCGGCAAGGTGCGGCGGGGAGCCGGCTGGAGCCCTCGAGGTTGCTTCTAGCCCGGACTCTTGCGCGCCACCCGCACCGGCTTCCACGCATGGGACTTGTCCGGATCGCCCGCTCGCCAGGCGTGACCCAGTATCAACTCGAGTTGCACGCGCAGCAACCCGTCGGCGTTGCGCAGGGTCTCGAGCGACTGCAGGACCGAGGCGTACCATTTGCGACCCCGCATCCCACCGAATCGCCCGTCGAGGCAATTCCCTCCAATCGCCCGAAGGTCCCTCAGCATCGTATCGACTTCGCGCCAACTCAGATCGATGCGCTCCATGTCCACCACGGGCTCTGCCCACCCGGCGCGGACCAGCGCATCGCCAAGGTCGTGCATGTCTGGAAAGCGCATCAGCCCTGGCGCCAGGGGCCGCAGCTGGCTGAAACTGTCAACACCCAGAAGCGAAAAGCTCAGAAGGGCTCCGGGCCTGGCGGCCCTGCGCAATTCGCGCAACTGGCCCGGCCAGTCGCTCCACCAGTGAAGCATTCCGTTCAGCCACAGAAGGTCGACGACCGAATCGCGCAAGCCCAAGGGCATCGGGCTGCCTGCAAGCCGGAGAACTCCCGAAGACTTTGGCTTGCGCAGTAGTTCTCTCAGCCGACTCAGGACCCCGGCTTGCGCCGAGAGCTCGCGCCATGCGCCCCTCAAAAGCCCCACTTCAGCCACGCCCAACCGCGCTTCCACGCGGGATTGCCGCGCTACGCTGAAATCCAGAACGATCGCGTTCGGATAGCTCTGGGCCAGGCGCTGCGCGTCGCCAAGGCGCGAGTCGCCGAGGACCAGAACCGACTGTGGCACCTGCCTCACCCACTGCATTCTGTTGAGCATCCTCGCTGCTACCTCATCCCACAGGAACGAGGCGTCGAGTCTGCGGAGTTGCCGTCGCCCCAGTTGAAGCTCGAAATCCCGGCGCAACACGCCATTCGGGTCCATCAGACCAAGCCCTCCCACCGTGTCAACGACGCATCCGGTAGCGCCGACCCGTTGCGCGCGCGGCCCCCTTGCAACCCAGAGATACGGCGCTCGAGAAAGCACAGCAGGGGTCGCGCGACATTGGCGCGGCAAGCCGCGAGCACGGCACCCCAGCGCAACCCTCCGCGATCGGCCTGGGCAGGGCCTGGTCCCGCGCGCAACGATCAGCCTGCGCCCGAATCTCTTCCAGGGAACGAACATGCACTCCCATAATGCTGGACCTGGTTACTATGCCGCACTCAGAAAAACGGCTGCCGCCTGGCTGCAAGAGCTCTTTCCATCCCGTTGCCTGCTTTGCGAGACCCGCTGCGAGGGCGACTGGTGCAACGCCTGCGGGCCGCTCCTGGAACGTGAGGACCGACTACGCCCGGCGCGATGTGACCGCTGCGGCCTTCTGCAGCAGACCGCCCGACCGCATCCGGTTGATCCGAAGACTGCCGATCAGCATCGTGCCCGCAGTCCCTTGACTGCACTGCGCGCCCGGCAGCCAGCAGGTTCGGACGTTGACTCCGCGCAGCCGGCGCAACGCCCCGAGATGGCAGGGTACCTGCGGCAACCTCAACGCGCGCCGAGTCCGCACAATTGTCCCTGGCCGAACCCGCCCTGGGATCGAATCTGGGTTGGGATGCGTTACCGACCACCGCTCGACGGTCTCCTTCTCGCCGCGAAGTTTGGCGGCGAGCCCCACATCTGTCGGGCACTCGGGCGCTGGCTGGCTTACCGCACGGACCAGCAACCGCGCCTTGTGATCCCGATACCCTCAACCCCTGCCCGCCTGCGGGAGAGGGGCTACAACCCGGTCGAACAGATCGCGCGAGGCTGGCTTGAGGCGTCGTCGAGCCGACAGCGAAGCTGCCTTGGCGCGAACCATAACGGCTCGGCCGGCTGCCCCTCACTGAGCCTGGAGCGCGAGTGGTTGCGTCGATCCGACCGAAAAAGTCGCCAGTCCGCGCTCGGTGCTGCCGCGCGTCGCCGCGCTGCACGGTCGGGGGACGTTGTGGCCCCGGAGTTCGGGAGCCAGCATGGAACGCTGCCAGCTTCGCCCCAGGAGTCGGACGCAGGTTTCTATCTGCATGCGGCCAACGGCGGTGACGGGTCAGCCCTGCAGCGAAGTCTCGGGGGTGTCCGGCGAGAAAGACCCGGGGGTGTCCCACGAGAAAGACCCGGGGAAGTCCCGCAGGGCGGAGCCGAGCGAGGCCGAAGACACGACGCACCGGCGACCGTAGTGACGCTCCTGGATGATGTGATGACGACCGGAGAAACCCTAGCTGCGGCTTGCCGGGTGCTCCGGCGCGCCGGCGTGTCACGCATCGAAGTTGTGACACTGATGCGCCGTGGCTGATGAAGCGAGCTTTCAACAGGTTGGCCTTCCTGTCCGCGAAATCCGAAGCGGCATCTCCTTCGAAATCTGCGTGCCGGCCGGGCAAGCCAGCAAATGCAAGCCAGAGGGGAGCCAAAAACCCGGGCAACGCTAAGCTTGGAATGATTGGAAAACCTTCGTGACCAGTTCATGGGCTCTCCCCCCTCGCCCCGCGCTTCTCCGGCTTCACCTGCTCCGCCCTCTTCTCCCTCTCTTCTCTCTTCCCTCTTCTCCTTCCTCCGCTACCCCTATTACCCCTACTTCCTCTGCTACACGTACTACTTCTGCTAAACGTACTACCTCTGCTACCTCAGCTACTTCTGCGTTCGTTACGCTCTGTTCCGCTTCCTTTGCCCCTTCAGCTGCGTCTACACCCGCTGCCCTCCCTCCTCTGGTGATGATGGTTCCCTGTTCCGATGGCTAGCAAACCCGCACCTCAGAGCCGCGACGGGCGCGACTCCGCAAACACCGCTGATGCCTTGTCCGAGACCCGGCGGGCCCATCCGTCCGATCCGGTCAGCGTGCATGTGGTTCTGGTGCAGCCCGAGATACCCCCGAACACCGGTAACGTCATCCGACTTTGCGCCAACACGGGGGCGTCGCTTCACCTGATCGAGCCCCTTGGTTTTCCGCTCGACCATGCCAAGATGCGTCGTGCAGGGCTCGATTACCATGAGTTTGCCCGGCTCAAAGTTCACTGCGGCTGGGAAAGCTTCGTGGCGTCGGAGTGTCCGCAGCAACTTTTCGCCTTCACCACCAAGGCCAGGCGGAGCCTTTTCGAGCAGCAGATTGCATCCAACGCCTACCTGGTTTTCGGTTCGGAAACCTCCGGGGTTCCAGCGAGCATCCTTGATTCGATCGGCACTCCCCGCTGGCTGCGGCTGCCGATGCTCGAACACAGCCGCAGCCTGAATCTTTCGAACGCTGTGGCGATCGGTGTCTACGAAGCGTGGCGTCAAATCGGGATCCGATGAGTTGATTGGGCGGGCCTGCCGAGAGCAGGGTCATGAGCGGGGCCGCGGACGGAGCAGCGAGCAGGGGTCAGGCCTCTGAGTGTTTCGGCATCAGTTGCAGGCAAAGAGCCTGTAGCGCTTCGAGTTCGTTCACCACATGCCAGGCGTCGTACTCGCGTTGCGCGACAAAGCCCTGGCGAATGAGCGTTTGCACCGTCCCCAGCAGTGGCGACCAGAATCCATCCCGGTTGAACACGATGATCGGCTTGCTGTGGTAGCCAAGTTGCAGAAGGGTTGCCACCTCGAAAAACTCATCCAGCGTTCCCAGGCCACCCGGCAACACAACAAAGGCATCACCTTCGTCGATCAGCCTCTGCTTGCGGATCGACATGTCGGAAACAACCTCGAGGCGGCTGATTCCTTCGAGCCCGACCTCCCGCCGCATGAGCGACTCCGGGATGATGCCGAGCACGTCGCCACCGCCGTGAAGCGCGGCGCGCGCGAGTTCGCCCATGAGGCCCACGTTGCCACCCCCGTAGACCAGTCTCCAGCGCTGGGCGGCGATCCAGCGACCGAAGGAGCTCGCTTCTTCGGCAAAGCGGGGGTCGATGCCGTGCCGCGAGCCGCAAAACACCGTGAGAGCGGGTGCTGAAGGCATCGTAAGCGTGGAGGGGCTGGGCTGGGCATGGGCAGTTGCTCGAACCTGTACAGCGGACGTCAACGAGGTGTCGGGGTTGATCATGGTTTGGGCTTCAGGTCTTGGGGTATTGGTTTGGCCTCTGGAGCTGCAGAGTTGCGGTTTAGCCTTCGGGGCTGGAGGGTTGCGATGTGACCTTCGGAGTTGGAGGGTCGCAGGTTGGCCTTCGGGGCGGCGTTGATGATGAGCCGGGCCGGTGGACCTGGAGCCGACCAACTTCGGTTCCACTAGATCGACAAGGGCTCGACCCATTCGCTTTCCATACGGGACCCGCGCGCGAGCAGGGCCTCGAGCGCCTGCCTTGGGGAGCAAGTTCCAGACAGCAATTCGTAAACAGCCTGCGTGATTGGCATGTCGACTTTGTGACGGACCGCCAGGCGAAGCGCTGTGGCTGCCGCTGGAACGCCCTCGGCAACATGCCCAAGCGAGGCGAGGATGGAAAGCAACGACTCGCCCTGGGCCAGGCGCATCCCCACCTGGCGATTTCGCGAGAGGTCACCCGTGGCCGTGAGCAGCAAGTCTCCGAGTCCGCTCAGCCCCATGAAGGTTTGAGGCGAAGCGCCAAGGCAGCGACCGAGCCGCGCAATCTGCGCGAGTCCCCGGGTGAGCAATGCCGCGCGGGCATTGTTGCCCATGCCAAGCCCGTCGCTCACGCCGGCTGCGATCGCCATCACGTTCTTCAAGGCGCCGCCGAGCTCGACACCGATGAGATCCCCGCTCGCATAGATGCGGCAGGCACTGTGGTGGGCCGCCTCCCGGACTACGTCGATGCAGGCGCGACTTCGCGATGCAGCCACCAGCGCCACCGGAAGTCCGGCCGCAATTTCCTGGGCGAAACTGGGTCCGCTCAACGCCGCACCGTTGACGCCAGGACAGCACTGCGCCACGATTTGGTGAGGGAGCAACCCGGTATCGGTCTCGATTCCCTTGCAGAGCCAAACAAGGAAGCGAGGCGGTCGCGTTGCGGCCCAGTGCCCCACGACCTGAAGCAGCAGCGGCCGCAGGGCTGCAACCGGCACAGCGAGCAACACGAGGCGCGACTGCGCAAGCGCCTCACCCGGTGTGGCCACCACCCGGATCACCGGATCCAGGCGGACGCCTGGGAGGTATTTCCGGTTTTCGCGATCGGTAGCCAGCGCCTTCGATTGTTCGGCATCGCGTGCCCAGAGCATCACGGAGTTCGCGTCACTCTCGCCAGCGCTTGCAAGCGACGGCGATCGCCGCGCCAGATGGACGGCCATCGCGGTGCCCCAGGCCCCCGCTCCGAGAATAGCGGTATGGACCACTCAAAAGGGCTCAAGGGGTGCCGAGCCGATCCCCCGGCGCAGGAAAGGCTCAGTTCGGCACGTAGATGCCCGAACTCGAGCCGCTTTCGCCGTTGGCGGCCGACTGCTCGGCAAGCCTCTGCTGGTAGAGCGCCTCGAAGTTGATCTCCGCGAGGTGGACCGGCGGAAATCCGCTGCGCTGAACCGCATCGGCGATGTTGGAACGCGCATAGGGATAGATGATGTTCGGGCAGAGAATGTTGGCCACCGCGTCCATCTGCTCCGACGCGATCCCCTGCGCAGTGAAGATTCCCGCTTGCGTGGCTTCGACCAGAAAGGCAACCTTGTCGCCCATCCTTGCGGTGACCGTTACACGAACTGCGGTTTCGTGCACGCCCTCTGCGAGTATCTCGTTGCGGATATCGAGCTGGATCTCCACTGTGGGCGCGGCCGACTCGAGGAAGATCTGCGGCGCGTGAGGTAGTTCGAGCGACAGATCCTTGAGGTAGATGCGCTGAATGGAGAACTGGGGAGTTGCCTCTCCAGTGGTGCCCTGCGTCTGCTGGATCTCAGCCATGAAAGCTCCAAGAGGATGTTTGAGTGAGGGATCGATCGCAAAAGGGAGTGCGGAGGGGCGGGGTGTGCGAAAAGTCTGGTGAACGCCAGGGAAGGATTCGGGAGGGTTCTGGGAGGGTTCTGGGAGGGTTTTGCAAAGCTATTGGAAGAGTTCAGGGAGGGTTCCGGAAGGATTGTGGGAGTTCCTTTGGAAGGGTGTTGGCCCGGGCTTGGCCAGGGTCAACCCGCTTCAACCCGGCCGGCATGACTGCCAAGCAGCGTTCGAAGACCTCCCGCGCGGTCGAGCGCTGCAAGATCGTCGAAGCCTCCAACGTGGGTTGTGCCGATGTAGATCTGGGGCACCGTCCTACGCCCCGTGCGTTGCATCATCTCGAGCCTGCGATCGGGTTCAAGATCGACACGCACTTTCTCGATGCTGTCAACGCCGCGCGCTTTGAGGAGTTGCTCTGCGCGTTGACAGTAGGGGCAAACTGCCGAGGTGTACATGAGGACTGGCGGCATGGGCGGCGCTCCGCGAGATTCGAAACTGGTTATGCGTCGTTGGGGTGTCGTTGTGCTGTCGTTGCGGCGCATTCACCGCGTAGTCGCAGCGTAGTCCGGGTGTCGTTCATGCGCTGTTCGGGCGAGGCTCGTTCAGGGTTCGGGGCATTCGAGTTGCGCTTCGGATGCAGTCAGGGCGTAGGGCAAAGGTGCGGTTCTCGAAAGTTCCCGCGCCCCTACCGTGGACTTCAGGCGGAGTCAAGCGGCACATCGAACATGCAACCGGACTGCTCCGGGCCTGATCGGACAGCGCTCACGACTTTAGCAAGGGAAGGTTTGCACTGCGCCACGCTGCCACACCGCCCGCAAGGCTGTAGACCCTCTCAAAGCCCGCCTTGCGCAGCACAGTGCAGGCCCGTGCGGACCGCGCGCCGTCGGCATCGATGACGAGCAAGGGCCTTTTGCCCTTGATCTCGGCGATGCGCTTTTCAAGATCGGCCAGCGGAAAACTCCTCGACCGCAGCACATGCCCTCCCTCGAACTCGGCAGGCGTTCGAATGTCGATCAGGATCGGATCCTCGTCGTTCATCAGCCGCGTGGCCTGGGTTGCATCAAGCCGCTCCCCACCAGCACGGTCGCGGATGCTGGGCCAAAGCAGCAAGCCCCCGGAGAGCACCGCCATGAGGACGAGAAAAATGTTTTCGATCAGAAATTTCATTGCCTGAGATTGTCCGGAGCGAGCACCTGGCGGATCTGCAGCAGGCCAGGCTGCCGCTCGTCAGGTTGCTGTGAGCAATGCCGCAACAAGACACGCTGCAGCAACCAGGACCGCTGCAAGCCAAGCTGCTGCGACCCTCGCGCCCAAGGCCGCATTATCCCACGTACCCCCCGGCGGCCCCAGACCCGGCCGTGTCTTCTGTGTCGCGGCACCGGGCGGCACTGGGCGGCACAGGGCGGCGGAGGGCAGCGGAGGGTTCCGAATCCACGGCCACGCGCGCGGCATGAAACGGTGGCGATTCCTCGCTTACACTGAAACTTGGGTGAAAGTGGATTGGGGGAGCGCCATGCAATACCGACTCGTCGTGATGCGCCATGGCGAGAGCCTGTGGAATCTGGAAAACCGCTTCACTGGCTGGAGCGACGTCGAGTTGTCGGAGCGCGGCAAAGAGGAGGCGCTCAGTGCGGCGCGACTTCTGCGCGACAAGGGCTTCGATTTCGACCTTGCCTTCACTTCGCGGTTGCGGCGGGCGATCCGCACCCTCTGGACTGTGCTTGACGTCCTCGACCGCATGTGGATTCCCACCGAGTGCGCCTGGCAACTCAACGAACGGCACTACGGAATCCTCCAGGGCCTCAACAAGGCGGAAATGGCCGAGCGCTACGGCGAGGCGCAGGTACAGATCTGGCGTCGCGCCTACGCCATCGCACCCGACCCGCTACCGCCGGATGATCCCCGCAGAATCGATGCCGACCCGCGTTATGCCGATCTGGCGCAGGAGCAGAAACCACGGACCGAGTGCCTGAAGGACACGGTTGCGCGGGTGGTCCCCTACTGGAATGGGCGGATAGCGCCTGCGCTGAGCGCCGGTCGGCGCGTGTTGATCGCAGCGCACGGCAACTCCCTTCGCGCGCTGATCAAGCACCTGGAGGATATGCCCGAAGAGGAGGTTGTGGCCTTCAACATTCCAACCGGTCAACCGATGCTGATCGAACTCGACGAATCCATGCGTCTGCGGAGCCGTCAGTACCTCGGTGACCCGAACGAGATTGCCCGCGCGGTTGCAGCGGTGGCCGCGCAGGCCAGCGCGCCCAGGACTGCCCGTTGACGTCCGGGTCAGCCAGTGCGCCTAGGACTGCCCGTTGACGTCCGGTCAGCCAGCACGCCCGAGGACTGCCCGTTGACGTCCGATCAGCCACTGCCCCAGGACTGACTACCGACATCAAGTATGCTGGGATGCAACGTCAGCGTGCTTTGGTGCCTCGGTGCTTCGCGGGGCGCCTGCAACCCCTCGTCAGCGATGCGGTAGCGTCGCCGGTGATGCTGTAGCGCCTTCGGCAATGCTGGAGCGCCTTCGGTGATGCTGTAGCGTCGACAGCCATGCTCTGACGCAAACGGAGACGCTTTCGCAATACCCTGATGCGCAAACAATCTTCCCATCGCTGCTACCATTTTCGGTTCGAACAAGGAAGCAACTCATGACTCCCTCCCCGAAATCTCTGGACTCTTTGGCGAAGACCGAACCCCTGGGTCGCGACACCGAAGTGGGTGCCCCTTCAAGGCCGGCTCGCAGGTTTCGCCCAATGCGCCCGCTTGCCCTCGTCTGTGCCGGAGCGCTCGCCGGCGTGCTGGTCAGCCTGGGTATCTCTGCGGTTGCCCAGAAGGACAGCCGCAGCCCTCTTCAGGCGCTGCCGCTCGAGGAGTTGCGTCAGTTTGCCGACGTGTTCGGCGCGATCAAAGGCAACTACGTCGACCCGGTGGAGGACAAGAAGCTGATCAGCGAGGCGATCAGCGGCATGCTCGCCGGGCTTGATCCGCACTCGGCCTTTCTCGATGCGAAGGCCTACAAAGAGATGCAGCTGAGCACCAGCGGTCAGTTCGGCGGGATCGGTATCGAGATCGGTACCGAGGACGGATTCATCAAGGTGATCGCACCGATCGAGGACACCCCCGCAGAACGCGCAGGCATCCGTGCCGCCGACCTCATCATCCGGATTGGCGATCGGCCTGCCAAGGGCATCACCACGAGTGAGGCGGTGGATCTCATGCGCGGCAAGCCGGGAACCAGTCTCACGCTCACCGTCAGTCGCAAAGGAGAGACTGCGCCCCGTGTCTTTACGCTCGTGCGCGACGTGATCAAGGTGCAATCGGTGCGCTCGAAAATCGTTGAGCCGGGCTATGCCTACGCAAGAGTGAGCCAGTTTCAGGACCAGACGGTCGCTTCGCTATCCCGGCATCTCGACCAGCTCGCAGCTCAGGGCCCACTGAAGGGCCTGGTGCTCGACCTGCGCAATGACCCGGGCGGGCTGCTCCAGGGGGCCCTGGGCGTATCCGCAGCGTTTCTGCCCCCACGTACCCTGGTCACGAGCACCGACGGACGTACCCCCGACGCCCGCAGGCGCTATTACTCGGATCCGCAGGACTACGCGCGCCACGGCGACGATCCGATCGCCTCGGTGCCGGGCATCTACAAGACGCTTCCGATGGTCGTGCTGGTGAACGCCGGTTCGGCATCCGCCTCCGAGATCGTGGCAGGAGCCCTGCAGGACCACAAGCGTGCCACGGTCATCGGCACACAGACTTTTGGCAAAGGCTCGGTGCAGACAATCCTGCCCCTCTCCTCGACCACTGCGATCAAGCTCACCACGGCGCGCTACTACACGCCGGGCGGCCGATCCATCCAGGCCAAGGGGATCACTCCCGACATCGTTGTCGACGAGTACGCCGACGGTGATCTGAGTCATTTGCGGGTCCGCGAGGCCGACCTGAAGGGACACCTCGGCGACCAGGCGAGCGCGCCAATGCGTGCCGATCAGGGCAAGGCCACGGCAAGTCCGGAGGGAACAGGCGCGGCTGCCGCTAAACCCGCAGATGCCGCCGCCGGTAAACCCGCAGATGCGGCTGCTGGAAAGCCTGCAGAATCAAACGCCGCGCGCTCCAAGGGTTTGAGCGCGGAGGAGATCAACGAGCGTCTGCGTAACCGCAAACCGATCGTTTTCGGCAACCCCGACGATTGGCAGTTGCAGCAGGCCCTCAACCATCTCAAGGGAAAGCCGGTTGTGAAGCCGGCGTCCACGCAGACCGCCGCTGCGCCCCGCCCGGAGTAGCCGTTGGGGCGGATGGGCACTGCGCGCCAGCCGGTTCGCTGGACTGTGCGTTGCTTAGGTCGACCCACTGCGCGTGTGACCCATCCCCTGAATGAGCATTGATCTCAGCGACCACCAGCTTGAACGCTACGCACGCCACATCCTTCTGGATGCGGTCGGAATCTCCGGTCAGCAACGGCTTGCAGCGGCTTCGGCACTGATCGTCGGACTGGGTGGACTCGGATCTCCCGCTGCGATGTATCTCGCGGCCTCGGGGGTGGGTCGCCTGATCCTCGCCGACGGCGACGATGTCGACCTCTCGAATCTGCAGCGGCAACTTGTGCACCGGAGCGTGGCGCTCGGCAAACCCAAGGTGGAGTCGGCCCTGCACACCCTGACGGCGATCAACCCCGAACCGGCCTACGAACTGGTGGGGCAGCGGCTCGAAGGACAGGACCTCGATGCGCTCGTCGGCAGGGTCAACATCGTTCTGGACTGCAGCGACAACTTCAACACCCGACAGCAACTCAACCGTGCCTGCGTTCACCATCGGATACCGCTCGTGAGCGGCGCCGCGATAGGTCTCGACGGGCAGTGTGCGGTCTACGACCTGCGCTGTGAAGATGCGCCGTGTTATCACTGCCTGTTCCCGGCCGATCCGGCACCCCAGGAAGTGGCTTGTGCCACGATGGGGGTGTTTGCGCCCCTGACCGGGATGGTGGGCAGCATGCAGGCCGGGCTCGCGCTGCGATTGCTGCTCGGCCTCGAGGTGCGATCTGAACTGCTGCTCGTTGATGCGAGGCAGATGGCAACGCGCGGGGTTTCCTTGCGGAAGGACCCTTGTTGTGCCGTCTGCAGATCGCGGCCTACCGATCTGCCGGCACAATGAGGCGCCCGATCTGCTGGCAACGTGCGACTCCCGATCTGCTGGCAAAATGAACCTACCGGGCTGGCGGGAGCGCAAGTCTCTCAGGCTGGTGGAAGGATAAGCCTCCCGATCTGCCGGGGCGAGCGCAGCTGCCGGTCAATCCGGCGACCCGGACCGGCAAAGCAGCGCCGGCTGCCGCCAGACCAACTGTGCTCGAGCACGAGCACGGTGCGTATCCCGAGCCGCCGGGCAGCGTGCAGGTTGTGCGGGCTGTCCTCCACCAGCACGCAGCGTTGCGGCAACACACCAAGTCGCGCGCATACCTTTGCGAGCATGGCAGGCGAGGGCTTGGGCCTGAAGGCGCCGGCAAAGCGCATCTGCTCGATCGCCACAACCTGAGCCACACGGTGGTGCAGTGAGGCCTCGCGCAGCACCGCCTGAGCGTAGTGCTCGGGGGCATTGGTGAGCACCACCTTCACGCCGGGAAGCCGGCGCAGCACCGCGCCCAGCGCGTGCTGGCCGCTCACATGCCGAAGGATTTCGCCAAGCGGATGCGTCTCGCGCAGGAATTGGTGCGGATTGATCGCATGGTGGGCGATCATGCCAAGGAGCGTGGCACCGTACCTCTTCCAGTAGGCCACGCGAAGCGCGCTGGCCTCTTGGGCGTCAAGCTCCAGATGATGCGCAAGCCATGCCGTCATGGCGCCGTTGATCACCGGCATGATGCGCGAGCCGGCATCGTGCAGGGTGTTGTCGAGGTCGAGAAGCCACACGGGTCCGCGGCGTTGGCCAAGCCGCGCGAGCGGTCTGCGCCTCAATGCGAACGGATCATGGTGCCAACACCATGGTCAGTCATGATTTCCAGAAGCAAGGCATGGTCCACCCGACCGTCGATGATGTGGACCGCGTGTACTCCGGCTTTTGCAGCGTCGAGCGCCGAGGCAATCTTGGGCAACATGCCGCCAGAGATCGTGCCGTCGGCAAAGAGCTCGTCGATGCGCTTGGCGGTGAGCCCGGTGAGCAAGCGGCCCTCGCGATCGAGCACACCTGCGGTGTTGGTCATGAGAATCAGTTTTTCGGCGCGCAGGACTTCGGCCACCTTGCCTGCGACCACATCGGCATTGATATTGTAGGTCTCCCCGGACTCACCCGAGCCGATCGGGGCGATCACCGGAATGAAGCCGTTTTGCGAGAGCGTGAAGATGACCGACGGGTCGATCTTCTGGATGTCGCCCACCTGACCGATGTCGATGCTCTCGTGGGGGTTGTCCGGCGCAGCGATCCTCAGCTTGCGGGCGCGGATCAGCCCACCGTCCTGCCCGGTCAGTCCCACCGCACGACCTCCTGCGGTGTTGATGAGTTCCACGATCTCCTTGTTCACCCGGCCCGCGAGCACCATCTCCACGATATCCATCGTCTCGGCATCGGTGACCCGCATGCCCTGCACGAACTCGCCTTTCTTGCCGACGCGGTCGAGCAACTGTTCGATCTGGGGTCCTCCGCCATGCACCACAACGGGGTGAATGCCCACGAGCTTGAGCATCACGATGTCGGCCGCAAACGAGGCCTTGAGGTGGTCCTCGGTCATTGCGTTGCCGCCGTACTTCACTACCACGATGCGCCCGTGGAACCGCCGGATGTAGGGCATCGCCTCGGCGAGGATCGCAGCCTTGAGCGACGGGTCGGCTTCCCGGCTGGGGGCAGTGCTGCGGACAATGGGCTGGTCGGTCTTCACAGTGCCGGCCTCAGAGGATGTAGCGCGCGAGGTCTTCGCGGGCGGCGGTCTCGGCAAGGCGCCGGTCGACGAAGGCCGCATCGATATGCACTTTCACGCTTCCGTCGTCGAGACGTTCGCCCTGCGGGTGGTCGGCGGCGTCAAAGCCGATTTCCTCGAGGAGCTTTTCCATCACGGTGTGCAGACGGCGTGCCCCGATGTTCTCGGTGGTCTCGTTGACCTGGAAGGCGATCTCGGCCAGACGCTGGATCGCTTCGGCGCTGAACTCGAGCTTGAGCGACTCTGCGGCCATCAGGGCAACATACTGACGCAGCAGACTCGCATCGGTGTCCTCGAGGATGTGCCGGAAGTCTTCCACGGTGAGCGCCTGCAACTCCACGCGGATCGGAAAGCGCCCCTGGAACTCCGGGATCAGGTCGCTGGGGCGTGCAAGGTGAAAGGCGCCCGAGGCGATGAAAAGGATGTGATCGGTACGCAGGGTGCCGTACTTGGTGTTCACCGTGGTTCCCTCAACGAGTGGCAGCAGATCACGCTGCACACCCTGGCGCGAGACATCGGCACCGTGGACTTCGGCGCGCGAGGCGATCTTGTCGATCTCGTCGAGAAAGACAATGCCCTGTTGCTCCACGCGCGCGATGGCGTCGCTGCGGATGTCCTCCTCGTTGACCAGCCGCGCGGCCTCCTCGTCGGCAAGCAGCTTCATCGCCTCGGCGATGCGCATGCGCCTCGATTTCTTGCGCCCGGGCATCTGTGCGAAGAGCTGTTGCAGCTGCTGGGTGACTTCCTCCATTCCCGAGGGGCCGAGCATCTCGAGCGCGGGGGTCTGCATCTGCACCTCGATCTCGATCTCGCGGTCATCGAGTGCGCCCTCGCGCAACTTCTTGCGGAACTTCTGCCGGGTTGAGGAGTCGGCCGCACCGGGTTGCTCCGAAGCATCACGCGCCTGTGCAGCGGAGCCAGGCGGATGCGACGGCGAGGCGCCCCCGAAGAGGGCCCCGAGGCCGGTTGCTGGAGCCTGCTGACGTGCCGGGGGCGGTATCAGGAGGTCGAGTACCCGGTCTTCAGCAGCATCGAGCGCCTGCTGGCGCACCCGCTTCTTGGCCTGATCGCGTGTCTGCTTCACGGCCACTTCGACGAGGTCGCGGATGATCGTGTCGACATCGCGGCCCACATAGCCCACCTCGGTGAATTTCGTGGCCTCGACCTTGATGAACGGCGCCTGCACAAGCCGCGCAAGCCGCCGCGCGATCTCGGTCTTGCCCACCCCGGTGGGCCCGATCATCAGGATATTGCGTGGGACGATCTCCTGGCGAAGCGGCTCAGGGACCTGCGCGCGGCGCCAGCGATTGCGAAGGGCTACCGCAACCGCGCGTTTGGCCGACTGCTGTCCCACCACATGCTTGTCGAGCTCGGAGACGATCTCGCGCGGGGTCATCATCGCTTCAGGCCTCCAGGGTCTCGATCACCAGCTGCTCGTTGGTGTAGATGCAGATCGAGGCGGCAATGCGCAGCGACTCGCGCACCACCGACGCTGCGGGCATTTCGGTGTTGAGCACCAGTGCCTTGGCTGCCGACAGGGCGTAGGCCGAACCTGAGCCGATCGCCACCAGACCATCCTCAGGCTCGAGCACGTCGCCCTGCCCGGTGATGATCAGCGAGTGGGAACGGTCGGCCACGGCGAGCATTGCCTCGAGGCGACGCAGGCTGCGATCGCTGCGCCAATCCTTGGCCAGTTCGACTGCGGACCGCAGCAGCAGGCCGCTGTGCTTTTCGAGTTTGGCCTCGAAACGCTCAAAGAGTGTGAAGGCATCGGCGGTACCGCCAGCAAAACCTGCAAGTACCTTGCCGTGGTGAAGCCTCCGCACCTTGCGCGCGCTCGCCTTCACGACGATATTGCCAAGGGTGACCTGCCCATCGCCGCCGAGCGCAACCGTAGCGCCGCGTCGGGCACTCAGGATCGTGGTGCCGTGAAAGCTTGGTTCAGGCATGCTGCTGCGCCAGGCAATTGCGCGGGGTTGAAGGCAAATCCCCCAGCGATGCAAGCGGGGATTCGCGAATTCAGTCGTCGCCGTAGAGCTTCTGGCGCAACTCGCGGCGCTGCTGCGCCTCGAGCGACAGGGTGGCCGTTGGGCGGGCCAGCAGGCGCGCAAGTCCGATCGGCTCGCCGGTTTCCTCGCACCAACCGTATTCGCCCGAGTCGATGCGACCGATGGCCTGCTGCACCTTCTTCAGCAGCTTGCGCTCGCGGTCGCGGGTGCGCAACTCCAGCGCGTGTTCCTCCTCGATCGTTGCACGGTCGGCGGGGTCGGGGACGATCACGGTCTCGCGCAGATGCTCGGTGGTCTCACCAGCGTTGTGCAGCAACTCGCGCTCCATCGACTGAAGCCGCTGCTTGAAGTAGGCCATCTGCGCGGCATTCATGTAGTCGTCTTCGGACATCGACAACAACTCGGCGTCGCAGCCGATCGTGGCAATGCCGCCACCCGCTCGAGGCGTCTTTCCGGTCACACTCTGCCGTACACCTACGGCCTCGTTTCGCTCCGGGGTCTTCAAACCGGGCTCGCTCTGCCCCTGCGCCCTCACCGCTGCCCTGTCGCTTCGCTCCTGGGTCTTTCCAGCTGTTGCCTCGCCTCGCCCCAGCACCTTCCCGCCTGACGCTTTCGTTGCCATCGTCGCCTACCAAAAGTGGGTCGCAAATAATCCTGTTTCCGCCTGCTGCATCAGGCGAGGCACTGCTGAAGGCCCTTGAGAAAAAGGTCTTTCGGAAGCTTACGCCCAATGAAGACCAATTTGTTGCCGGGCTTCTCCCCGGCGGCCCAGGGGCGCCCCTGGTCGGCGCCCATCATCTGGTGAATGCCCTGGATCACCGTCTGGCGGTTGCTGCCCGCCATGTAGAGCACGCCCTTGTAGCGCAGCATGTCCTGCCCGTAGACCTGGATCAGCCCGGAGAGAAAATCCTCGAGCTTCCCCGGGTCGAAGGGTCGAGAAGAGCGAAATACGAAGGAACCCACGTCCTCGTCGTGTACATGGTCGTCCTCGTCGAGAAAGCCCGGATCGATTTCGAGGATGGCGTTGAGGTTGAACCCACGGATGTCGAGAATATCGCCGATCTCGACCTGACCGAAATGCACCGGCCTGATCGGGGCACGCGGATTGATTCTGAGCAATCGCTCCCTGAGTGCCTGCACTGCTTCGGCCTCCACCAGATCCACCTTGGAGAGCAGGATGCGGTCCGCAAAGGCCACCTGCTCGCGTACCTCGCGGGAGGCGTCGAGCTGCTGCATTGCGTGCTTGGCATCGACCACGGTGATGACAGCGTCGAGCAGGTAATGGTCGGCCACGTCGTCGTCGATGAAGAAGGTTTGGGCAACCGGCCCCGGATCGGCAAGACCTGTGGTTTCGATCACCACCCGCTCGAAGACGATTTCACCGACGCGCCTTCGCTGCTGCAGGTCGTTGAGGATGCGGACCAGATCACCACGCACCGTGCAGCAGATGCAGCCGTTGTTCATCTCCACGATCTGCTCGTTGCGATCCTGGAGAAGGAGTTCGTTATCGATGCCTTCCTCGCCAAACTCGTTC
>Ga0194119_10005686_pt1 | contig 18479 bp, 17 predicted proteins | sample TA2MahC100mmetaG_FD_148620 | JGI IMG/M metagenome (GOLD analysis project Ga0194119, IMG submission 148620) | Freshwater microbial communities from Lake Tanganyika, Tanzania - TA2015018 Mahale Deep Cast 100m | ecosystem: Environmental > Aquatic > Freshwater > Lake | place: Tanzania: Lake...
TGACGGTGGACTGCCCGGAGCAGTTCGTCGGCGTGGTGATTGAAAAGATGGGCACCCGTAAGGGCAAGATGAGCAAGATGGTCAATCACGGATCGGGCCGCGTACGTTCGGAGTTCATTATTCCGTCGCGCGGGCTCATCGGCTTGCGCAGTGAAATGCTGACCGACACCAAAGGCACGGCCATCATGAATTCGCTGTTCCATGGCTACATCGAGTGGCAGGGCGAGATTGCGATGCGCCCCACGGGCTCGCTGGTGGCCGACCGCGGCGGCCCCGCGACGGGCTACTCTATCTACAACCTGCAAGAGCGCGGCGAGATTTTCATTACGCCCGGTACGGAAGTGTACGAGGGCATGATCATTGGCGAGAACTCACGCGCTAGCGACCTGGACGTGAACATCGTCAGGGAAAAGAAGCTGACCAACATGCGCTCGTCGACCTCGGATGAAGCAATCCGGCTGGTACCGCCGAGAATTCTGAACCTTGAGCAGGCCATCGAGTTTGTGCGTGAGGATGAATGGGTGGAAGTCACCCCGAAGTCCATCCGGCTACGAAAGAAAATTCTCAAAGCCAACCAGCGCTAAGTATGACCCGGGACGGCTATACTAGAGCCGGAGGGTTCCGCCAATGTATCGCTTGCCGTTGTTGTTGCCTATCGCTGCCCTGCTCGCCTTCGCGGCCAGTGGACCGTTTCCAGACCCTGCTGTGGACGCACCGAAAGCCGCGGCGAAAACCCGCGCCGTAGCCGTATTTGCCGGCGGATGCTTCTGGTGTACCGAGGCTGTGTTTGAGTCTGTCGCGGGCGTGGAGAAAGTGGTCTCCGGGTACTCCGGAGGCAAGGCCAGCGACGCGCAATACAAGGTGGTGAGCGAGGGCCGCACGCAGCATGCCGAGGCCATCGAGATTACCTACGACACCTCGAAGGTGACGTTCGGGCAGTTGCTCAAAGTGTTCTTCGCCGCCGCGCATGACCCGACGACGCTCGATCGCCAGGGGCCGGATTGGGGCAAGCAGTACCGCTCGGCGGTCTTTTACAACAGCGACGAGCAGAAGAAAATCGTGGACGCCTACGTGGCGCAGTTGGGGCAGGCGGGCGTGTTCAAGGACAAGATCGTCACGCAGATCGTGCCTCTTGAGAAGTTCTACGCGGCCGAGGGCTACCATCAGGATTTTGTGCGCAACAACCCGGGCCACGGCTACGTCATGCAGAATGTGCCTCAGAAGATCAAGAAGCTGAAGACGCTGACGCCGGAGCTGGTGAAGAAATGAAGCGGCTCGACGCAGCGATGTTAATGGCCGCCGCGCCCGCGGCGTTGTGGGCGCAGGGAGCGAAGAAGAAAAAAGCGGTGAAGATCGTGGAGTTTGACGACGCGGGCAACCGCGTCGGCGCGGGCGCCGTGGAAGTGGAGCGCGTGGAAAAAAGCGCCGCCGAATGGAAGGCGCAACTCACGCCCGAACAGTACCACGTCACGCGCGAGCAGGGCACCGAGCGCGCCTTCACCGGCCAGTACGCCAAGAGCCACGGCGATGGCATCTACCGCTGCATCGGCTGCAACACGGCGTTGTTTGACTCAAAGACGAAGTTTGAATCCGGCACCGGCTGGCCCAGCTACTATCAGCCGATCGCCAAGGAAAACATCCGGGATGTCGTGGACAACTCCTACGGCATGCAGCGGGTGGAAAACGTGTGCGCGCGTTGCGGCGCGCATCTGGGGCATGTGTTCCCGGACGGCCCGAAGCCGACGGGGCTGCGCTATTGCATGAACTCGGCGTCTTTGAAGTTTGTGCCACGCAAGAAGTAGCCCGCACTTCGCAGCCCTTGTGATACAACGATAGCGATGAACCGGCGCAACCTCTTTTCCGCCGCGGCGCTCAGCGCCGCTTCCTACCGCCGCGTGCTGGGCGCGAACGATCGCGTGCAGATCGGCCTGATTGGCTGTGGGCATCGAGGTATCCAGGCGCTGCTCAAGGGCGCGCTGGAGTTTCGCGAGCAGGAGAACGTCGCTTTTCCCGCGGTGTGCGACATCTGGCGCCAACACGCCGAAGAAGCCGCGCAGGTGATTCGTCAACAGGCGGGCACCGAGGCGCGGCAGGTAAAGGCGTATCGCGAACTGCTGGCCGACAAAGCAATCGACGCGGTGATGATCGCCACGCCCGATCACCAACACGCCATCATGCTCACCGACGCCGTGCGCGCGGGCAAAGACGCCTACTGCGAAAAGCCGCTGGGCATGGAGATGAAAGAGCTGCTCACTTGCGTGGACACGGTGAAGCGTTCAGACCGCATCGTGCAGATGGGCACGCAGATCCGGAGTATCCCGAGTTCGATGGCCGCCAAGACGTTCATTCGGGGCGGCGGCCTGGGCACGGTTTTCAAAATCGAGCAGGAGCGCAACGGCGTGAAGCCCTACTGGCATGGCTACGGAGACCGGCCGCTGGTGGAGGGCGACACGGACTGGCGGGCGTTTCTATTCCAGCGCAAGCACCGCGCGTGGGAAGAAAAGCAGCACACCGGCTGGTTCGGCCATCGCGACTTTTCGCGCGGCGCGCATTCGAATCTGATGGTGCACTTCATTGATTTGGTACACCACATCACCGGCGCGGCGGCTCCCAAGCGCTGCGTGACGCTGGGCGGGACGTTTGTGTACCGCAACGACGGCTACTCGGCGCCGGATTCGGTGGAGACGATCCTCGAATACGACAACTTCCTGGTGCGCTACTCAACGGCCTTCGGCACGGGCAACGGGAACTACCTGAAGTTTTTTGGCACGCGCGGCACGATGGATGCCTCGAACTGGTCCGGCAAGCCTTTTGCGATTGAGACGAAGGGCGCGAAGAACCCGCTGCCAGCCGAGGCCGCGTCGATCCCCGAGGTGCAGTCCGATCCGCACATGCTGAATTGGCTGAAGTGCCTGCGGTCGCGCCAGCAGCCGAACGCGCCGATTGATGCGGGATTGTCGCATTCGGTGGCCGTGATCATGTCGGACGAAGCGCTGGTGCGCGGCCGACGGATGGTGTACGACGCGGCGCGGCGAGTGGTGCGCGAGGGTTAACGGCTTGCCACAGCGTGCTGGCGCAGCCACGCGTCGAGTTCGGCGAACTTCATGCGGCCAGACTCGTACAGCCCAATCAGGAAGCTTTAGGCTTCCTGATCATTGAAGTCCAGGGTGTGGCCGTTCACTCTTCGAAATGCCGCCATCAACGTAACAGCGATGCGTTTGTTGCCGTCAATGAACGGGTGGTTTTGCGAGAGGCTTTCCCAAAGCTCGGCGGCCTCTTGAATCAAGTCGGAGTAATAGCCTGACTGCGGCCGCGCCAATGCGGATTCGAGTGCGGAGAGATCGCGCAAACCCAACGAGCCGCCGAATCTTTCGATCAGTTTGGCATGAATCGCTATGGCCTTTTCGACCGTAGCGTAGCGTGTCAGTGGCCCAACCGGCGGAGCAGATCAGGGTGCTGAGACATGAATTCCTCAGCCGCGTCTGTAAAGGAGACTTCCGGGCGGGCCAGCCTTTGTTGTTTCAGTTGCGCAATGAAACGAAGCACACTCTCCTGCTCTTGCAATGAGAGATCGACAATCGATTCGGCCAGACTTTCGGTGGTCACCAGCGCCTCCCCCCTACACTCTAACGCCGCATAACGCCGCGAACATCGAGGATCAACTGTCACAGGGCAGGAAATCGATGGTCGGGCTGCCGGGATTTGAACCCGGGACCTCTTGCACCCCAAGCAAGCGCGCTAGCCAGGCTGCGCCACAGCCCGATTTCCTGTGTGTAACCCTCTCATTCTATCAGAGCCCCTCGGGCAAAATCTCTTTCGGGGAACTTTCTAGACCCGCCAGCGCGTAGACGTTGCGGTGAATGGTCTCGCAGATGTCTCCCAGCGGCAGGTCGTTGTCGTCGTGGCCTAAGGGATCTTCGATCTCAACGCCAATTTCTTCGATGCCGAAAAAGACGTAGGCCGTTGGCAACTGCGTGGCTTCCATCGCCCGCTCGGTCAACCCTGGGCGCAGCGCAACCAAGCCCACCAACAGGACGGCCGCCACGCCGACGGCAGCCAACGACCCGGGATGGCGCATCCAACCCCACCACGAATCCCGCGCCGGCGCTGAAGCCTGTGGCCGCGCCAGTAACGCCGACAATTCCCGCCGCACGGCCGGATCGGCCAGCAACTCGCGCATCCCTTCTTCGTCGGCCAGGGTATCGAAAAGCGCCTGATTCGCCATGGCCGCGTCGAGCAACTCGCGCCGCTCGCCGGGCGTAAGCGTGCCGGCAATCCAACCGCCGATGAGGAGTTCAGCCCGGTCGCTCATGGCCGCACCTCGCCGAGTTGCGCCAGCAGTTGCTTGCGGCAACGGAAATCCCAAGTGTACACCGTGTTGAGGGTCGCCGCGCCCATCGCCGTTTGAATCTCACCGAAGGTTCTGCCGTCGAGTTTGAGGCGGAAAAGGTCGCGGCAGCGGCCGTCCAGCGCCGCGATGGCCATGCGTGGCCGCGCCAGCAGTTCTTCGCGCTCCAGCACCGCCAGTTGACTCGCCGCGCCGTCGGCCAGCGCGAGTTCGGTCACGTCGGCCATGGTGAGCTCGCCGCACCGCGCGTGTTTGCGCCGCCAGTCCTGCAGCTTGAAGCGCAGGATCTGGAACGAGACGGGCAACAGGTCGTCCACCGACTCGAGCGCCGCGTATTTGGACTCGATGACCAACAGTGCCTCCTGCGCGAGATCTTCGGCAAAGTCCTTCCCTATACGAGATGCCGCATAGGCGGCGATCCTTTCACGCAACGTAGAAAGTACCCGCTCGCGCGCCGCCGTCATCGGAAACGAGCCGCTACTACCACTCGGCCACCGAACCGTCCTCGTGGAACATACGCGCCATCGGCTTGGTGCCGCCAAACGGGTACTTCTTCAGCTTCGCTTCATCCAGATCGAAGCCCAGGCCGGGCCGCGTGGGCAGTGGGAAGCGTCCGTTCACCATGCGCATGGCCGGGAATCCCAGCCACTCTTCCCACACAAGTTCTTTCATCTCCGGCTTCACACCCGAGCAGATCTCCTGCACCAGAAAGTTGGGGCAGGCCGCGTCCACATGCACGGTGGCGATGCCGCCGATCGGCCCCTCGCAGGCATGCGGCGCCAGCGATACGCCCGCGGCTGAGGCCACCGCGGCAGCCTTCCACAACGCCGTGATCCCGCCCGTGTGATTGATGTCGCATTGGAGAATATCGATGACGCCCATCTCCACCAGTTCGCGGCACGAGTAGGACGCCACCAGCCGCTCGCCCGTGGCAATCGGCGTGGTGGTGCGGCGCGCGATCTTCGCCATCGCCTTCACGTTTTCCGGCGGACACGGCTCTTCGACGAACAACAGGTTGAGCGGCTCCACTTCCTTGATGATGATGGAGGCTACCGACGGGCTCGTCTTGGCGTGGAAATCGACGCCGATGTCGAGATCCGAGCCCATCGTTTCGCGCAGATCCTGCAGTCCTTTGATGGCGCGCGAAATCTTCGCGTTCGTCTCAATCCATTCGTAGTAGCCGGGAATGCCGGTCTTGAAGCACGTGATGCCCTCTTTCTTGGCGATCTCGCGCGATTCGAGCATCTGCTCTTTGTTAAACGCACGCAGATGGTAGTACCCACGTACGCCGCTCGGATCCATGGGTCCGCCGAGCAACTTGTACACCGGTTGGCCGAGTAACTTTCCCCGGATATCCCACAGCGCCTGATCGATCCCGGAGATGGCCGAACCCATCACCGGGCCGGCGCGGTAGAACGAATGCACGTACATGGACTGCCAGTGGTGTTCCACCAGCATCGGATCGTGGCCGATGAGAAACTCGCGGAAGTCTTCGACGCAGGCGATCGTCGCGGCGGCCTTGCCTTCCAGCGTCGCTTCGCCCCAGCCCACCACGCCCTGATTCGTTTCGATCTTCACAAATACATACGGACGGTCTGAGTCCGGAGTAAGTGAGACGCCAAAGACCTTGACGGCGGTGATGCGAACCTTGGTGCCGACGCTGGCAAAGGCCTGCGCACCAACTGGTCCGGACTGCGTGAGGGCTTGCGGAGCGAGGGCGCAACCGCAATCGGCGGCCGCGGCCGCGTGGGCGATGCCAGGGGCGGTGGCGATGCCGGCCAGGAAGTTTCTACGGCGTACCATGTCTATGCTCCAGCCTCCTGCGCGGCTTTTTCGACGGCGCTCTGATTCACCGTCACACCCCAGCCGGGGCCATTCGGCAAAGCGGCAAAGCCGGCGTTGACAGCCTCAACGTCCGTGGAGAGCAGACTTCGGCGGAAGGCTCGATCACGCTCAGACGCAGGCAACGGAATCTGTTGGATAAAGAAGTTCGGGAGCGAGGCAGCCAGATGCAGCGCCGCGGCCGTTGCGAGCGGTCCGCCGTCATGGAAGGGTGCGACGGCTACGTAGTAAGTCTCGGCGACGGCAGCGATGCGGCGAATCTGAGACAGGCCGTGCTGGGCGAGGTTTGGACGTAGTAAGTCCACACAGTCTTCGCGGAGCAAATCCATGAAACCGCCTGGACCGTCCACCCCGCGCCCGAGACCCAGCGGCGTGACGTTCTCCCCGGCAATCTTGCGCATTGCGCCGAGATTGGAAATCGGCACGGGTTCATCGAAAAACAACAGGTGGAAGCGTTCCAGCGCCTCGGCCACTGATTGCGCGTCGCCCGGCACCATGCGCCCGGCGCCGTCCAGCACAAAGTCCACGCCATCGCCCGCGGCGCGGCGCATCATCTGCATCAGGTTCGCGGTCTTTTCCACATACGCCTTGCCCGCGTTGCGCCACTCGTTCACCGGTACGTTGACGCCTACGGCTTTGTAGCCCGACTTTAGCGCGCGTTCGAGCGCCTCGGCGCCCTCCAGCATGGTGTAGGCGCGGCATTTGTTGCGCGTGGGTCCGCCGAGAAGTTGAAACACCGGCGCTTTGCTCTGCTGCGCCGACACGTCGATAAGCGCCATGTCGACGGCGGCCCGCAGGGCGGGAAGCGCCGCGAGTTTGAGCCAGGCAACCTCATACGCCGCAGTGTCGACGCCCTGGTGCGCGCGCACGGCCGACGCTGCGTCGGCATCTGAGACTACGGCGGCGCACTCGCCCCAGCCAACCAGTCCGCCAGAGGTTTCCAGGCGGAGCATTGTGTACGCGCGGCGCGAGTCAGGCTCACGCAGGCGAAAAGCCTTGAGTGACCGGACCGCAGAGGACGAAGCGGCTGAAGATGCCGTCTGCCAAGCCATCATGGACTGCAGCCGGAGCCGCTTAGCAATTTGTGCCGAAGCCATGCGGAAGAGTATATCCCGTATACTGGGCCGTGATGAAGCGGTTGACTCTTCTGGTTCTGTGCACCGCATGCGCCTGGTCCGCGCCCGCCGATTTCAATGGGCGCTGGATTCTCGAAGTGCCCGGCGAAGCGCGCGGGCGGGCGTGGTGGCTGAAAGTGGAAGGCGCGGGTACGACGGCAATGAGGGGCGAGTTCATCGGCGCGCCGGGCGGCCAACTCGATCCGATTCCGGCGCTCACGATCGACAAGGGCGGTGCGCTGATCTGGGAATTTGAACGCGTCTATGACCGGCAGTTAAACACCACGCAGGAGGGCATGTATCGTGCGCGCCTCACAGACGGCAAGCTGGCGGGCGAGTTGACGGCCGGCGGACGCGTGCTGCAGACCTTCACCGGCAGCCGCGCGCCTGCACTTCCGGATCGCGACGACGGCTCCTGGGTGAAACAAAAGCCAGTGGAACTGTTCAACGGCCGCGACCTGTCAGGCTGGCGTGTGGCCGCGCCCAAGCGCTCGCTCAACGAGTGGCAGGCCATTGCGGGCTCACTCCGCAACGGCAACGGCAAGGCTCCGGACATCGCCTCGGACCGCCGCTTTTGGAACTTTGAACTCCACATGGAGTTCCGCGTGGCCCAGCATTCGAACTCCGGCATCGGCCTCCGCGGGCGCTACGAAGTGCAGATCTATGGCGACCATGGCGAGCCCCCGTCGCTCCACGGCAACGGCGCGCTGTACTCGCGTATCGCTCCAGCCGTGAATGCCACGCTGCCGCCGGATCAGTGGCAGACCATCGACATTCGCTTGGTGGGCCGCACCGTCACGGTGGTTCTGAACGGCAAAAAGCTCATCGACAAACGCGAGATTGAAGGGTTGACCGCGATGGCCACGGACCCCTATGAAGACCAACCCGGGCCGTTGATGCTGCAGGGCGACCACGGGCCGGTGGAGTTCCGCAAGGTGACCGTCACGCCGCTGGAGAAATGAAAGTAGCCCGGGTTTCGTGCGCCTTCCGGTGGGAGCAGTCGGCCAACGCGTCATTTCCTTTCGCGGAGGTACAGCCGCCCGGTGTCAGCACTGGTCGCTTCCCATCGCTGCGGTGCCTCCGCCCGGCACTCCGGCACGGGCGCGTGGGCGTAATAAGCCAGCCCATATTGCCACTGCCGGTGGAGCCCTTCGCCGGCGCAAACGTCCGACGCCATCGACTTGAACGGCCGCGCCGTGTGACGTTCGGCTGAGCGCCCCGCCCAGTACACTAAACTTCCCATTGCCAATACGCTAACGCTAATCGCTCGACGATTGGTTGAACTGGCGAGCACGGCGGCCGCCGAGGCGGCGGCGAGCCCGATCCAAAGCCAATTACCGGTCTGCAAAGGCAGCCCCGCCAGCTTGCCCACGATGGCTCCGAGGAGCCGCGCGTCGGGCAGACAGAACAGGAGCACGGCGAGGGCGGCGACGGATGCCCGCCACGAACGCCCCACGGCTGCGGAGGAAATGCCAGACAGCGCCGCAGCGGCCGGCATGAGCGGCAGCAGGTAGCCAGGCAGCTTGCCTGAAGAGGCACTGAAGAAAACCAAACCGAAACCCAACCAAAGCAGGAAGTAACGCACGCTCGGGTCTACCCAGCGCCGGAGGCCGGCGACCGAGATGGGCGTCCACGGCAACAGCATGACAGCCAGCACAGGGAGGTAGAACCAGAACGGCTGCGGGTGCAGCACTTGGGCCTTGGCATCGAAAAACCGGGCAAAGTGATGACGTATAAACAACTCATCTATCAATTGCCGCCCATGCCTTTGATAACAGGAAACATACCATGGAAGCGAGACGGCCGCAGCCAGCAGTGCGGGGACGATCAGCTCACGCCACCGCGCCCGCAGCCACCACAGCGCGGGCAACACCAGCACCAACGGCACCAGCGCCTTGGCCAGCACGGCGAATCCCAGCATCACGCCCGCCCACCGCAGCCAGCCGCGCCACGCGAACAGCATCGCCGCGCCGAATGTGACAGCCAGCGGCAGGTCCGCCACGGCGACGTGAGAGTAGACCAGCCAGCCCACACTGGACGCAAGGATGGCGGTCGAGAGAGTCGCCGCCTCGGTATCGAACTCGCGGGCAAGGCTCCACCAGAACAGCACGAGGAACGCGACGGCCAGAACGGCCAGTGTAAAACGCGCGGCCCACTCGTCGGTGAGGCCCACCTTCCAGCCCATCGCCGTGAGCCAGTACATCAAGGGCGGCTTTTCGAGCCATGGCTGTCCGAATAGGCACGGCGAGATCCAGTCGCCGGACTCCGCCATGGCGCGGCCAATCCACACATACCGCGGCTCATCCACGCTCAGCAGGCCCGCGTTGCCCAGACCGCGCACGAACAGGAACCAGGCGGAGAACACCACCAGGAACAGTCCGGCCAGCCGAGAGAGCACTGTTTTTCAGTATGCGTCATAATCAACGGAGTGCGCTGTGTCCTTTTCTTTCTGCTGGCGGCCGCTCTCTTTGCCGACGTGCGGCAATGCGGATGCGATCCGGCCCGGCCTGAGACGCTACGCGCGCGCGAGTGCAGTCTGTGCAACGAAGCCGACAAGGCAGACCCAAAGGCCGATGTGTTTTTCCTCAAAGACATCAACCCGCGCAAGCCCAACCGGTGGCTGGCGCTGCCGCGTGTGCACGGCGCGGCGGGGCATCCGCTGCATTCGCTGCCGCGCGTGATGCAGACCAAGCTGTGGCAGGAGGCGATCGCCAAGGCCAAGGAGGTTTGGGGACCGGAGGCGTGGGGCATCGCCTATAACGGCGAAGTGCACCGCACGCAATGCCACGGGCATGTGCATATCGGCAAGTTGCTGGCTGGCCTTGCGCCGGGCAAGTTCTATGACGCGGCATCTCCGGCTGGCATTCGCATTCCTGCGGATGGCACCGGCATCTGGTTCCACCCGGTGGCGGGGGGCAAGAAGATCCGTGTCCATTTCGGCGAGGGAATCACCGAGACCGCGCTGCTGCGATAATCATGGGAAGAAGGAATCATGAGTCTAGTCGACATTTCACCGCCACCCACCGCTGAAACCGCGGTCATTCATCTCAACGCGCGCGACAACATCGCGATCGCGCGGGCGCCGCTGGCGGCGGGTCAGCGCGTGGTGCTGAACGGCCGCGAGTTGACGCTGCTCGATGCGGTGCCGATGGGGCACAAGGTGGCGATTCAAGCGGTGGCCGCGGGCGGCAACATCGTGCGCTACGGACAAATCATGGGCAGCGCGCGGATGCCGATTGAACCCGGGCGTCATGTGCACGTGCACAACGTAGCGTTTGGAGAGCTGAAGTTCGATTACGAGTTTCCGGGCGGCGAAGTGGCGTTGCCGGTGTCAACGGGCGTGCCCGCCTTCCAGGGCTATGCGCGCGAGGACGGCCGCGTCGGCACGCGCAATTACATCGCGGTGGTGGCGGCATCGAATTGCGCCGCGCACACGGCGGAGTTGATCGCGGCATCCTACCGCGGGCAGGCGCTGCCGCCGAATGTAGACGGCGTGGTGGCGTTTCCGCATGGCGAAGGCTGCGGCATGTCGATCGGTCCGGATACTCAGCAGTTGCAGCGTACGCTGGGCGGCGTGCTGAATCACCCGAACGTTTCAGCGGCGGTGATTCTGGGCCTGGGCTGCGAGGTGAATCAGATCGATCACTACCTGGGATCGGGCAATCCGCTCGCGGCGTCGAAACGCCTGCAAGGCATGACGCTGCAGAATACGGGCGGCACCACGGCCACCGTGGAAGCATCGCGCAAGATCATCTGGCAGATGATTGAACGCGCCGCGGCGGAGAAGCGCACGCCCGCGCCCGCGTCGAAGCTGGTGCTGGGGCTCAACTGCGGCGGATCGGATTCGTTCTCCGGCATCACGGCGAATCCGGCGCTCGGCTACTGCTCCGATCTGCTGGCCGAAGTGGCAGGCACAGCGGTGCTGGCTGAGACCACCGAGATCATCGGCGCCCAGCATTTGTTGGTGAAGCGCGCGCGCAATCGTGCGGTGGGCGAAAAGCTACTGCAGATGATCGCCAACTACAAGACGTATTTGAACCGCTTCGGCGGGAGCTTTGACGACAACCCTTCGCCGGGGAATAAGGAAGGCGGGCTCACTAATATTCTCGAAAAGTCGCTGGGCGCGGTGGCCAAGGCCGGCACATCAACGATGACGGACGTGCTGGATTATGCCGAGCAGATCCACACGCCGGGCTTTGTGTTCATGAACACGCCGGGCTACGATCCGGTTTCGCTCACCGGCCTCGCCGCGGGCGGCTGCAATCTGATTTGCTTTACCACCGGACGCGGCAGCGCGATCGGCTTCCCCACGGTACCGGTGATCAAGGTGGCGACGAACTCGGCGATGCACCGCCGCATGCAGGACAACATGGACATCAACGCCGGGCGCATTTCCGACGGCGACGCCACGGTGCAGCAGGTGGGTAAGGAGATCTTCGACATGCTGCTGCGCGTGGCATCGGGCGAACGGACCTGCGCCGAGCGGCTGGGGCACCAGGAATTTGTACCGTGGCGCATTGGGCCGGTGATGTAAGAAATGAAGATGACGATGCGTTTTTCCGTTTTGCTATTCGCGGCAGGCGCGGCGCTGTGGGCGCAGGCTCCGAAGAAGTCCGCGAACCCCGCGCCTGTTGGCGCGGTGATGACCACACCGCCCGGTTATCTCACCAAAGCCAAGCTCACCGAGTGGGTGCGGCACTACCGGCTGTATCCCCAGGCCGTGAATCTCGAGGTCTCCAACCCAGTCGCCTCAGACGTGCCGGGACTGCTGCTGGTGAGCGTCAAAGCGTCGATGGGCGCGGCCTCAGAGGCCATGGACTTCTACATCACGCGCGACGGCGCCAAGCTGATCGAAGGCAAGTCCTTCGACTCGCGTGAGAACCCCTTCAAGAAGACACTCGACAAACTCCGCACCGGCGGCGCACCCTCGCTCGGAACGCCTGGTGCACCCGTGGTGATCGTGCTGTTCAGCGACTTCCAATGCTCCTACTGCAAGAAGGAAGCCGACATCGTGCGGAAGGAACTGCTCAAAGTCTTCCCCACGCAGGTGCGGGTGTACTTCAAAGACTTCCCGCTTGAGTCAATCCATCCATGGGCGCGCGCGGCGTCCGTAGCCGGGCGCTGCGTGCAGAAGCAGAAAGAAGATGCGGGCTTCTGGGCGTTTCACGACGCCGTGTTTGCCGATCAGGAGAAAATCACCAACGAGAATCTGAAGGACAAGCTGAAGGAACACGCCAAGACCGCCGGCGCGGACGCCGCGGCACTGGAGGCGTGCCTCGCCGATCGAGCCGTCGACGCGGCGGTGACGCAATCGGTGGCCGAGGGCCGCGAAGTCGGCGTGCAATCGACGCCCACGATGTTCATCAACGGCCGCTCGATTCCCGGATCCATTCCGTGGCAAAACCTCAAGCAGATTATCGAACTCGAGGCCAACTATCAGGTGACAGCCAAGAACGCGGACGAGCGCTGCTGCACGCTGCCTTCGCCAAGCCTGCTCGCCATGCCGCCCAACCCGATCCTCTCGCCGAAAACGAAACCTTGATGAGACTCTCCCTCTTCCCCGCCCTTGCCTTGCTCTGCGCCGCGGCCCCGCCGCCGGATTTGCCGGCGCGGCGCTTCGATCCGCAGCAGTATCTGGCGCACATTAAATATCTCGCTTCGCCGGAACTAAAGGGCCGCGCGAGCGGATCGCCGGAGCTGAACAAGGCCGCTGACTATGTGGCGCGCCAGTTCAGGTCCGCCGGATTGAGGCCGCTCGACGGCAAGAGCTATTTTCAACAGTTCAACGTAACGTCAAGCGCGCAGCTGGGTAAGAGGAACGCCATCTCGTGGACGATCGATGGAAGGCGCAAGTCGGCCGAAGTGGCGCAATTTTTGCCGCTCCACTTCTCCTCGTCCGGTGAGTATACCGGCCAACTCGTATTCGCCGGCTACGGCATAACCGCGCGTGAGTACGGCTACGACGACTACGCGGGGATCGACGCCAAGGACAAATTCGTCATCGTGCTCCGCCATGAGCCGCAGGAGTTTAATGAAAAGAGCGTCTTCAACGGCAAGGTCTACACCGAGCACGCGCAGTTTTTCAGCAAGGCAGTCAATGCGAAGATGCACGGCGCACGCGGCGTGATTCTGGTGAATGACCTCGGCAACCATGCCGACTCCGACGAACTGGAACCGTTCACGCAGACCGCCGGGCCTACCGAAGCAGGCATTCCCTATATTCAGGTGAAGGCCGAAATTGTGAATCAGTGGCTCGCCACCGCCGGTCCGCATGGTGGGGACGTCAAATCCTTGCAAACGGAGATTGACAAGGACCTGAAAAACATGAGCTTCGGGCTGCCCGGCATGGTAACCGTGTCCGTCCACACAGACCTCCGGCGCGACTCAAAGTCCGTGAACAACGTGGTGGGTTATCTTCCCGGCGAAACGGAAGAGCATGTGATCATCGGCGCGCACTACGATCATCTGGGCCTGGGGCATCAGTTCTCCATGGCGCCTTCTCTCGCCGGAACGGCCCATGTGGGCGCTGACGACAACGCCTCTGGCACGGCAGGTGTGCTGGAGTTGGCGCGGTATTTCGGAGCTCAGCCCAAGCGCAAGCGCGGCATTCTCTTTATGACCTTCGCCGGCGAGGAACTGGGATTGTTGGGCTCGGGGTACTACGTGAACAACCCGAAGCTGCCCATCAGAGATGCCGTAGCAATGCTGAATATGGATATGATCGGGCGCATCCGGGAAGGTAAAGTTTACCTGGGCGGCCTCGGCACCGGTGTTGGATTTGACGCGATGATCGATGAGTTAAGGCAGTCATCCACCCTGCGCCTGGAAAAGGCAGACTCGGGCGGCTACGGCTCTTCCGATCACACCTCGTTCACCACCAAGCAGGTGCCGGTGTTGTTCTTCTTTTCCGGACTGCATGCTGACTACCACAAGCCGTCCGATACCTGGGACAAGATCGACGCGCCTGAAGCCGTCAAGCTTCTCAAAGTGATCGCCGGCGCAACCACGCGTTTGGCCGACGCACCGCAACGCCCGCAGTTTGTGCGGATTGCGCCGCCGCCGAAGCCGGTGTCGGCCGCGGGCAATTCCTCTGGCGGCGGTTATGGACCGTACTTCGGCTCGATCCCGGATATGGCTGAGACCAAGGGCGGTGTGAAGTTTACCGATGTGCGTGAAGGCTCACCGGCGGGTAAAGCGGGCTTTAAGGGAGGCGATATGATGGTGGAGTTCGATGGAAAAAAGATCGACAATCTCGACGACTTTACCTACGCGCTGCGCACCCAAAAGCCGGGGGAAACCGTTAAGGTGAAGGTGCTACGCGCTGGGCAAACCGTCGAAGCCGACGTACTACTGGAAAGCAGGAAGTAAGGTTGGCACTGTAGGCAGGCAGTCCTGAACACTCGTACTCGTACAATGAGCCATGGGCGCTAATGCAGGCCCAGATTTAAACCGGCAAGAGGATACCATCATGCCGATCGAAACCACCCGGAGCGCCGCGAAACGAACCTGGACACTGCCCCCTTTGATTCTGCATCCGTTTTCGGATGCCAACGGCCCAGGACGTTTGGTGGAGAGTTCCAGAGCGAGCCTGATGCTGCAGGGCCTGCTGCCCTCTGGCGACACGAGCAAGGATGATCTCGAACGCCGGCTGCTGGACGGCCGCTACTGCGAGATCCGGATGCTCTTTTATGTGGGGCGTGATCTGATGCGGTGGATCGAGCAGTGCCAGGAGTACGTGGATACGAACCTGGACCTTGCCGACAAGGGCTACAAGTTTCAGAGCTTCGCGGCGTATCTGGTGGACAATCCGCCGGCGCGCGTGGTGGCGAAGCTGAAGCAGTGGGGCGTGGCTGACTACCGCGCCATCTTCCAGCGGGCGCTGGCGCTGAATACGGTGCTGGCCGATGTTCCTGAGCGCGATGCGTTCTCGGCGGAGTTTGTGCGCCACTACTATCGCTACGCGGACCATCTGTTCCTGTGCCGCCAGCATTCTACGGTCTTCCCGGAACTGCCCGCGGAGGACTTTGACTTCGACCTGTTTGCTTCGGGCGAGTACGCCCGCATTCTCGCCAAAGAGTGGGAGTAAATCGCGCCTGATTGCCAGCCCGGCCGCTTCGCCATTTGGATCCGTAGTAAGCGTCATGGCGCGGATGCTCTCCACCGACCGAGCTAATACGCCAGCGCCTCGCCGCTCGGGCAATGCGGCGGCAACCTCTCTGGATGCGCCACCAGTTCTGCCACTCGCGCAATAGCGGCGCTATTGCAATAAGCCATGGCCTGATCTTACCGAAGGGTGGCGGAGGAACTCCGATTGATGATTCGTTCCACTCCGTCTGCTCGCCCTTAGCCTTCGTGAGATAATTCTCTGGTTATGGAGTTTCCCCGCCTCTACATGGCCCGGCAGAATTTCCCGGATCGCCGCGTTGCCGACATCCCCGGGACCGTGCAAAAGGAATTGGCCGGCGCCGGCTTCGGAGCGAATCTGAAGCCCGGCGCGCGTGTCGCCATCGGCGTCGGCTCGCGCGGCATTGCCAACATCGCGACGATTGCACGCGCCGTGGTGGACTACTGGAAGTCCAAAGGCATGTCGCCGTTCATCTTCCCTGCCATGGGTTCGCACGGCGCGGCCACGGCCGAGGGGCAGGCCGACGTGCTGGCGCACTACGGCATCATCGAAGGCACGATGGGATGCCCGGTGATCTCCAGCCTCGAAGTGGTGTCGCTCGGCAAGACGGCCGACGGCATCGAAGCGTTCATGGATCGTAACGCGTATGAGGCGGACGGCGCGATGCTATTAGGCCGCGTGAAGTGGCACACCGATTTCGCGGGCAAGATTGAGTCCGGGCTTTTCAAGATGATGGCGATCGGGCTCGGCAAATTCGCCGGCGCGCAGCGCTATCACACCTACGCCTACAAGCTGGGCCTGGAAAACGTGATCCGCGCGGTGGGCCGGCAGGTGCTCGCGTCGGGCAAGATTCTGGGCGGCCTGGCGATCTTAGAAGACGCGCATCACAACACGGGCCAGTTGACGGCCGTTCCGGTTGTTTCGATGGAGCAGCGGGAAGAAGAGTTGCTGGCGCTGGTGAAGAGCTGGCAGGGCCACATTCCCGTGCCGGCAGTCGACATTCTGATTCTCGACGAGATCGGCAAGAACATCTCGGGCGCGGGCATGGATACGAAGGTGGTGAACCGTTCGGTGACGGGCCTCACCAACTGCTGGCCGAACACGCCGATCATCGAGCGCGTCTTTGTGCGCGATATCTCGAACGTCTCCTACGGCAACGGGGTGGGGCTCGGCATGGCCGACGTGATCAGCGACCGCCTGCTGCACAAAATCGATTGGAAGCCCACGCGCATTAACTCGCTGACCGCATCCACGCCGGCGGCCATCCGCACGCCCGTGCACTTCCTCACGGACCGCGAGTGCCTGGAGCCGATGATGCCGACGGTGGGCAAGCTCGACATGAGCGAGGTGACGTTCTGCCGAATCCGCAACACAATGGAGTTGAGCCGCGCGCTGGTGAGCGAAAACCTGCTGCCGGTGATCAAGGCGAATCCGTTGTGCGAAGTGATTGAAGGGCCCCTGCCGTTTGAGTTCGACGCCGAAGGCAACCTCACCGAAGTGTTCCGCAAGGCCGAGGATCTGGTTCACCACTAATGAAGAATAATCGTCTGCAGGAGGCCGTCAAGAGCGGCCGCATTCCCGTTGGCCACATGGTGTGGGAGTTTGCCACGCGCGGCATCGCGAAGCTGCTGGAATCGGCCGATCTCGATTTTGTGCTCATCGATATGGAGCACTCCGAGTTCGATGTCGACAAAGTAGCGGATCTGATTACATGGTTCAAAGCCACCGACATCGCGCCGTTTGTGCGCGTGCCGGGATGCCACTATCACTTCATGGCGCGCGTGATGGATGGCGGCGCGCTTGGCGTGATGATTCCGAACCTGGAAACGCCTGAACAAGCGCGGCTGGCGGTGAACTCGGTGAAGTACGCACCGATGGGCAAGCGCGGCGTGGGGCTGGGCTCGGCGCACACGGACTATTTGAATCCGGACCCGGCGGCCTACTTCCGCGAGTCGAACGAGAAGTCCACGATCATTGCGCAGATCGAGTCCACCGTGGGCTTGGCCAATCTGGATGCGATCGCGTCGACGCCGGGCATCGACATTCTGTGGGTCGGGCACTTCGATTTGTCTCAATCGATGGGCATCCCGGCGCAGTTTCAGCATCCGGATTTTCTCAAGGCGCTTGACGATGTGATCACCGCGTGCAAGCGGCACGGTAAGCTCGCCGGGATTCAACCGAATTCGATGGAACAGGCCGAGCAATGGGTGAAGATCGGCTTCAACGTGATTTCGTGGAAAGTAGATTCGGGGCTCTACGGCGCGACCCTGCGGAGTGAAGTGGACGCGCTACGCAAGCAAGTTCTGAAATAGCAGCCGGCCAGCCTCGGCTACATTCCCCAATCCAAGCGCCCCTCCAACCCGAGTTCGGCATTGAGGCGCTTCACAATCGCGTTCATAGGGCGTTTGTCGCCCACAACGAAGAAACTCGCCTCCTCATCCATGATGCAGTTCGATGTGTAGATGAATGGGCTTCCTCCGCGGCTGGCAAGGTTGAGCGCGGCTTCGATATGACCGATCAGGTCAGCCGAATCGTCCGGATTCCTTGTCAGTACCAGTTCGTGTGTCTTCATGACTTCACCCTCAGCCTTGCCAGCACCAGCGCCTGCGTGCGCCATCGGCCGTTGACCTCCGCGTTGCGCTCGTACAAGCACAACGCCGCGCCGTCACGCGCCGCGGCGATGTCGGCGTAGTCGGAGCCGCCGGCTTCGAGGACGTGCTTCTCGCCCCAGGATTTGCCTTCGTCGCGGCTCACTTGCACGGTGACGTTGCGGCGCCCGCGGTCCACGCGGTTGTCGGGGTTCACAAATAGCAGGCCGGCTTTGGGATGGCGCACGATACTGCCGAAACAAACCGGCCCGGCCAGCGCGTCGTGGAACTCGGGGCGTGACCAGGCGCGGGCGCCATCTGGACTGACGGCAATAAACCTAAATCCGGCAGTTGGGGTGGCCGGTCGGGCATGAAGTGATGGATACTCAACGGGATGGGCGAAGAAAAGAGCGTACCGGTCGTTCACCCAAAAGGTGAAGAAGAAAACCCGGAGTTGCGGT
>Ga0194119_10005694_pt1 | contig 18462 bp, 19 predicted proteins | sample TA2MahC100mmetaG_FD_148620 | JGI IMG/M metagenome (GOLD analysis project Ga0194119, IMG submission 148620) | Freshwater microbial communities from Lake Tanganyika, Tanzania - TA2015018 Mahale Deep Cast 100m | ecosystem: Environmental > Aquatic > Freshwater > Lake | place: Tanzania: Lake...
CGCCGTCCCAGGTGACGAAGGACTACGGACTACAGACCACGGACTAAAGACTACGGACCACGGACCAATTGTGGACTTACCTTTGGACGCCTACCTGCCCGGCGACTACGTGCCCGACGAGTCGGCGCGCCTGGCCCTCTACCAGCGCATGGCCGCCGTAACCACGCCAGAAGAGGCCGAGGAGATTGCCCAGGAGCTGGCCGATCGTTTTGGGGAGCCGCCCAAGGCGGCGGAGGCGCTGCTCTACATCCTGCGCCTCAAGGCCCAGGCCAGCGCCGCGGGGGTGGAGTCCATCAAGGTGACGGCCAGCGAGGCCACGGTCAAGGTCGGCGATCCCCAGGTGATCAACCAGGCGGCGCTTTCTCGCCGTTTTGGGGCAGCCCTGCGCGTGGGCGTTAAGCTGCTGCACCTGGACCGCCGCAAGCTGGGCGGCCGCTGGCGGGAGGAGTTGCTGGCGCTGGTGCAGAGCCTCACCTAACCCCCAACCCCCTTCCCTTTCCCGTGGCCCAGTTATGGGAGAGGGAAGGGGGCTAGGGGGATGGGCGAGGGGTGGCCGTCAAAGTTTCGCGCCAGATGACGCCTGATTGGAGCGTCTGTCGAGTTAGAGGGCACTACGACCTGAAACGTCGTAGCTTAAGGTCCTGAGCCCACAGGCTACGGCGTTCCAGGCCGTAGTGTCCCCATTCCAGAATGACCTCGCTCGGCAGGCGAGACTCCGGCGACGAACTGCGGCGTGCTAGAATGACCGAATGGGCTGGCCTGTTCTGCAAAAACATGACGGACACCCATGGGCGAGGGCTGTCTATGCAAGAGCGACGGTTTGTGGTAAAATAGGGCTGGTGCGAACGTCAAACGTCAAACGTCATTCGCCAATCGCTAATCTCCAATCTCTACTCGCCAACCATCGGAGGGTCAGATGCCAGCGGAGAAGAAGATCCGGGTTCTTATCGCCAAGCCAGGGTTGGACGGCCACGACCGCGGGGCCAAGGTGGTGGCCCGCGCCCTGCGCGATGCCGGCATGGAGGTCATCTACACCGGCCTGCGCCAGACGCCGGAGATGATCGTGGAGGCGGCTATCCAAGAGGACGTGGACGCCATCGGCCTGAGCATCCTCTCCGGGGCGCACATGACCCTCTTTCCGCGCATCATGCAGCTCCTGCAGGACAACGCCGCGGCGCACATCCCGGTCTTTGCCGGCGGCATCATCCCGGACGAGGACGTTCCGGCCCTGAAAGCCCTGGGCATCCGGGCCATCTTCGGCCCCGGCACGTCCACGGAGGACATCGTCCGCTGCATCCGGGAATCAGTTCTCAGTCCTCAGTCCGCAGTCCAAAGTCACGGGGCTGGGGACTGAGGACCGAGGACTGGGGACTGGCTCATGGAACTCATTGCACGATTACTGGCCGGCGACCGGCGAGCCGTGGCCCGGCTGATCACCCTGATTGAAAACGACGGCCCGGAGGCGCAGGCGGCGCTGGCCGCTCTCTACCCGCACACCGGGCAAGCGCATGTCGTGGGCGTCACCGGCGCGCCGGGCACGGGCAAGAGCACCCTGGTCAACGAGCTCACCCAGGAGCTACGCCGGCAGGGCCGCAGCGTGGGCATCATCGCCGTAGACCCCACCAGCCCCTTCACCGGCGGCGCCATCCTGGGCGATCGCATCCGCATGCAGGAACTCACCGCCGATCCGGGCGTGTTCATCCGCAGTATGGCCACGCGGGGCAGCCTGGGCGGCCTGGCGCGGGCCACCGGCGACGCCATCAAGGTGCTGGACGCCTTCGGCAAGGACGTGATCCTGGTGGAGACGGTGGGCGTGGGCCAGGACGAGGTGGAGATCGCCAAAGCCGCCCAGACCACGGTGGTGGTGGAGACGCCGGGCCTGGGTGACGACGTGCAGACACTCAAGGCCGGCGTGCTGGAAATCGCCGACGTGCTGGTGGTCAACAAGGCCGACCTGGACGGCGCCGACCGGCTGGTTTTTGCCCTGGAGACGATGCTGGCCATCAACTCCCACCCGCGGGACTGGCAGCCGCCGGTGGTGAAGACTGTGGCCGTGCGGGGCCGCGGCATCGCCGATTTGTGGGCGGCCATCGAGCGGCACCGGGCCTACCTGTCCACCGGCCACGGCCGGCAAGCGCACGAGCAGGCCCGGGCGCAGGAGGAGATTGAGGCCATCCTGCGCCACGAGCTGACGGCTCGCCTGCTGGCCCGCCTGGCCCCCGGCGAGTTGAGCGCCCTGGCGGAGCGGGTAGCCTGCCGGGAGCTCGATCCGTACACAGCGGCGCGGCAACTGATGGAGAGGCACGGAGTTACAGAGGACGCTGATGAACGCTGATAAACGCAGAAAAAATAAAAATATCTGCGTTCTTCCGCGTGCATCTGCGTCCCCTGCAATCATTGGAGGCAGATTTTGAACCGTTGGCTCGTGCTCGGCATCCTGGCCCTGCTCGTTCTGCTGGGGCTTACCGCTTGTGGCTCGCCCAGCGCCCTGCTCTCTGGCGTCACCATCGCCCCCAGCACCATCTCGCCCAACGCCGATGGCCGGGACGACGTGGCGATCATCAACTATCAGCTCGCCCGGCCGGCGGCGCTCTCCATCTACCTGGTGGACGCCAAAGGCCAGAAGCACTACTTTCGCCAGAACGAGCGCCGCTCGGCGGGCAAGTACGAGGCGCGCTTCTATGGCCTCATCGAGCAGGCGGTGACGCTGGGGCCGGGGCAGGCCATCAACGCCGGCCAGGTGCTGCCCAACGGCACGTACACCACCGTGGTGGAGGCCACCGACAAGCAGGGGCAGAGCCAGCAGGTGACGGGCCAGCTCACCATCGTGGAGGCGGATACGACTTTGCCCACGCTGCGCCAGTTCTCCGTGTTCACCCCCCTCATCGGGCGGGAGCGGCCGGCGGGGCAGGAGGGCAAGATCATCTTCACGCCCAACCGGGACGGCATCTCCGACCGCATCGTCGTCTCCTACTACCTGGAGAAAGACGCCACGGTGTCTGTGTACCTGGTCAATCCTGCCGATTCAGTTCATCGCAAATACCCGCTGCCCATGACGCTGATGGGCCGCGAGAACCCGGCCACGGCTATCTACCTCCAGCAAGGCCACTACGAGCACGAGTACGAAGGCGGCGTAGACCTGGGCAATACCCCGCCACCGGACGGCGAGTACTTGGTGGTGGGCGAGGCCACAGACAAGGTGGGCAACCACACGGTCGTCACCGCCCCCCTGACCATCGCCGAGGGTGGCGTGCCCCTGGCGGAGATCGTGGCCACCCGCTTTGAGCCGGTGGCGGTGCCCATGGGCGGATTGCTGCGGATAGAGATCACCGTGCGCAACATCGGCCCGGTGCCCATCCGCAGCAAGGGGCCCTACTCCGGCACCATCTACGCCAACAACGAGAACTTCAACTCCATCAGCGTCCTGAACGACCCGCAGAAAGACTTCTTTGAGGAGCCCGGCGTCTTCCGCGTGGGCGTGGACTACGAGGGGAACAGCGCTGGTCGTGAGTACCCGTATCGCTGGGGTTTTAGCGGCGACAAGCTCCTGCCCGGCGAGCAGCAGACGGTCGTGGGCTACATCCGCATGGTGGAGAAGATCAAGCCGCACAACCCGTACTTCTGGGCCGGCCTGCTGCACGAGCAAGTGCGCAAGGTCAACGACAAAACCGGCGTCAAGCAGATTACGATCGAATGGTAGGGGCGACCACAGGTGCGACGCACTTCCGAAGTGCGTCGCACCTGGATGGTGGTGAGGGCAGGATGGCGGTTGACCTCTCCGTGGTCATCGTCAGCTTCAACGTGCGGGACCTGCTGCGGGGATGCCTGAAGGCGCTAGTTCCAAGTTCCAAGTTCCAAGTTCCAAGTTCCAGGATGCGTAACATGGAACATGAAACATGGAACGTGGAACTTATCGTCGTTGACAATGCCTCGGCGGATGGCAGCGCGGCGATGGTGCGGCAGGAATTCCCGGCGGTGCAGATCATCGTTAACCCAGAGAATCGCGGCTACGCCGCAGCTAACAACCAGGGCATTAGAGCCGCCCGCGGGCGCTACGTGCTGCTCCTCAACCCGGACACCGTAGTCCTGGACAAGGCCCTGGCCAACCTGGTGCGCTTCCTGGACGAGCATCCGCGGGCGGGGGCGGTGGGCGGTCGCCTGCTCAACGCCGATGGCAGCTTTCAGCACAGCGCCTTCCGCTTCCCTACCCTGACGATGACGCTGCTGGACTTCTTCCCACGGCACCGCCTGCTGGACTCGGCGCTCAACGGCCGCTACCCCCGGGCCTGGTACGACCACGCCTTCCCGATTGACCACCCGCTAGGCGCCTGCCTGGCCGTGCGCCGGGAGACCTTGGAGCAGGTGGGGCTTCTGGACGAGGGCTTCTTCATCTACTGCGAAGAGGTGGATTGGTGCTGGCGGATCAAGCAGGCCGGCTGGGAAATCTGGTACGTGCCGGACGCCCCGGTGATTCATTACGTGGCCCAAAGCACCAGGCAATTCCGCTACCCCATGTTCGTGGAGTTGTGGAAGAGCCGCTATCGCCTCTTCGCCAAGCACCGCCCCGCCTGGTGGCAGGCCGTCAATCGCCAGTTCGTGCGCCTGGGGCTGTGGGCGGAGACGCGGCGGGCCCGCGCCGCCCGGCGTCGTGGCGAGATCAGCGCGCAGGAGCTTGCTGATAGGTTGGCGGCGTATTGGCAGGTGGCGAGTCTGTAGAGCATAGAGCAAAGAACATAGAGCATAGAACTATGCCTAAATTCAATTCCCTTGACGAGCTGGTTGAGTTCTTCGAGACCCACGACTTGGGCGAGTATTGGGAGCACATGCCCGAAGCCCAATTTGACATTGAGATCCAAAGAAGAACTCACGTCTTTGCTCTAGACGAAGACCTGGTGGAAAAGCTGGCCGCCATCGCCAGAGCGAAGCGTGTACCGTCCAAAACACTCATCAATGAGTGGTTGCGAGAGAAGGTTGTGGAGCAGACAAGGGTTGTCCCACAGCATGGGCTGTAGACAGGGAAGGCGGCACGATGCGTCCTTGTCTACCTTCCCCTTGTCTACTTACTACTTGTCTACTTCTCCATATCCTGGACTACAAGGAGGGCCATTAGTGAGCAGCGTTGCCAAGAGAATCCCGCTGGAGCAGAAGAGCGGTTCGCTTCTTGATCTTCCCGTGTTGCGCCTCCTCAACCTGAACTGGGAGAAGGCGCTGTACATCGCCCTGATCGTCGTGGCCCTGGTCACGCGCTTCTGGGCTTTGGGCGCTCGCGCCTTCAGCCACGATGAGGGCATCCACTCTCACTACTCCTGGCTCATCTACACGGGCAACCTGAGCGCCTATCGCCACGACCCCACCTACCACGGGCCGTTCCTCTACCACTTCACGGCCCTGATGTTCCTGCTGTTTGGCGATAGCGACTACACCGTCATGCTGGGGCCAGCGATTTTTGGGATGATGGTCGTGCTGCTGCCTTTGCTGTTGCGGCGCTTCCTGGGGCGCACCGGCACGCTTCTGGCCGTGCTATTCATCGTCCTGTCCCCGTCTATCCTGTACTACTCCCGGGGCCTGCGCCACGACATCTTCGCCCTGGCCGGGACGCTGGCTATGGTGGTAGCCGTGTTCCGCTATCTGGAGGATCGCCAGAACCGCTGGCTGTACTTCGGCGCCGTGGCCCTGGCTGTGGCCTACGCCAGCCACGAGCTGACCTACATCAATACCTTCATCCTGGTCAGCTTCCTGGTGCTGGCGGCCATCTGGGAAGCCGTGCGCGGTGGTGATGAAGCGCCATCACGCCTTACTCCCCGAAACGGCGGGCGTGATGGCGCTTCAGACAAACCGGTGCTCACGGCCCTGCGCAGTCTGGACCTGGGCGTGGTGGCGCGCTGCCTTCTGCTCTTTCTGCTCATCACTATCCCGCTGTTCACCACCATGTTCACCAACATGCTGGGCCTGGCCACGGGAGCCTTCGGTTCTCTATCCTACTGGCTCAGCCAGCACGGGGTGCGCCGCGGCGGCCAGCCCTGGTTCTACTACTTCATCTTGCTGCTCCTGTACGATTTTTTGCCCTTCCTCTTCGGGCTGGTGGGAGTGGCCTACGTCGCCTGGCGCGGTGTCAGCGGGCGAGGCATCGCCAATGTAGAGGCACACGGCCGTGGGCCCCTACCGGAAGGGCGGGAACAGCCGGCGGCTACCGGCGCAGCGGCGACGCGTTCCACGCTTTTTGGCTACCTGCCCGTCTTCCTGGTCTACTGGTTCTTTGCCGCCCTGGTGCTCTACTCCTGGGCCGGGGAGAAGATGCCCTGGCTGGTGATTCAGCCAGTTCTGCCCCTCTGCCTGCTCGCCGGCTGGTTTCTGGGGCCGATAATCGAACGCACAGACTGGCGGGCGCTCTGGCAGGGAGGAGCGCCGCTCCTGGGGCTTCTGCTGCTCATCATCGGCTTTGCCTTTGTAGCCTGGTCGCGCCTGCGGCCGGCCTTCGGCGGGGCGCCGCTGACGCAGCAGACGCAGACTATCCAGTGGCTGCAGTTGCTGATCATCATCGCCCTGGGCGTGGGAGCGGTCGTCTGGCTGGGGATGCGTCTGGGCGGCCGCAAGACGTTACAGGCCCTGGGGCTGGCCGTGTTCGTCGTCTTTTTCGCTCTCACGGTGCGCGCCTCCTGGCGAGCCAACTACCTGGACGGTGACAAGGCGTCGGAGATGATCGTCTATGCCCAGGCGGCGCCGGACGTGCGGATGGTGGTCAAGCAACTGGAGATCCTGGAGCGGCGCATGGGCGAAAACCCGCCCCTCAAGGTCGCCTACGATGATCTGTTCTCCTGGCCGGGGGAGTGGTATTTACGGAACTTCAGGAACAAGCAGTTCTACGGCAAGCAGCTCGGCGGGCCCACCGATGCCCAGGTGGTGATCGTGGGGCAGGGGAACGAGGGGGCCAACAAGGCTTACCTGGGCAACTACAATCGCTACGAATACCGGCGCATGTGGTGGCCCAACCAGGACTACATGAACCTCACGCCAGGCAGCGTGTGGCAGCACTTGCAGAAGCCGGCGGACCGGGTGGGCGTGTGGCGCATCTTCTTCTATCGCGATTATGGCGCCGGCCAGCCCATGGGGGAAAGCTTTGCCCTGTACGTGCGCAAGGACCTGGCCGCCAGCCTGTGGACGGGCGTCGCCGCCGTCCCACCAACCCCGCCCAGCCCGGAGGAAGAAGCCTACACCAAGCTGCGGCAGCGCCTGGAAGCCTCGCGGGTGTTCGGCACCAAGGGTGCGGGCGATGGACAGCTCGCCGAGCCCAAGGGCGTGGCTGTGGACAAGAATGGCAACATCTACGTGGCCGATACCATAAACCATCGTCTCCAGAAATTCGATGCCGGCGGCGGCTTCCTGGCCAAGTGGGGCTCTAAGGGTGACGGCGATGGTCAGTTCAACGAGCCCTGGGGCCTGGCCGTAGACAAGGACGGCAACGTCTACGTGGCCGATACCTGGAACCACCGCATCCAGAAGTTCGCCCCTGACGGCAAGTTCCTGCTCAAATGGGGCAGCTTCGGCGATACGCGTGGTGCCGCTGGTGGCACACCCAGCGTCTTCTACGGCCCGCGCGCCATCGCTATTGATAAAGACGGCAATATCCTGGTCACCGACACGGGCAACAAGCGCGTGCAGAAATTCGATCCCAATGGCCAGTTCCTGGCCCAGTTCGGCGGCGTGGGCAGCCTGGACGGGCAGTTCAGCGAGCCGGTGGGCCTCGCCGTGGACAAGGACGGCAAAATCTACGTCGCTGACACCTGGAATCGGCGCATCCAGAAGTTCGATGCCACCTTCAAGTACCTGGCGCAATGGCCTGTGCGGGGCTGGGAGGGCGAGTCGGTGGTCAACAAGCCCTACCTGGCCGTGGACCAGAGCGGCAACGTCTACGCCACCGATCCCGAGCAGCATCGGGTGCTCAAGTTCGACTCCACTGGCAAGCTCCTGCTGCTCTGGGGCCAGCCGGGGATGGACGCCGCCTCCTTCAACCTGCCCATTGGCATAGCCGCGGACGATAGCGGCAACATCTACGTCGCCGACGCCCTCAACAACCGCATCATGCGCTTCAGTCTAGGAAAGTAGGAAAATCAGCAAATCAACAAATCACAAATAGCTGATTTGCTGATTTGCTGATTTGCTGATTTGCTCTCAGTAGTCATCCTGACCAAGAATGAGGCCCACAACATCGGCGATTGCCTGGCCAGCGTACGCTGGGCGGACGAGCTGCTGGTGCTGGACTCCTGCAGCACGGACGAGACGGTGGCCATCGCCCAGGCGCAGGGGGCCCGTGTGGCGCAGCGCGCCTTTCAGGACTGGGCTGACCAGCGCAACGCCGCCCTGGACCTGGCCGCCGGGGAGTGGGTCTTCTTCGTAGACGCCGACGAGCGGGCTACGCCGGAGCTGGCGGCGGAGATCCGGCGCGTGTGCGCCCAGGAATCGCCGGTGGGCTGGTGGGTGCCGCGCCGCAACTACATCTTCGGCCGGTGGATTCGCCACGCCGGCTGGTCGCCCGATTACCAGTTGCGCCTGCTGCGCCGCGGTCGGGCGCGCTATGATCTCACCCGCCCCGTACACGAGCTGGTGCTCCTGGACGGGGAGGCTGGCTACCTGCAGAATCCCCTCCTGCACTACAACTACGACCGCCTGTCACAGTTCATCGCCAAGCAAAACCGCTACACCAGCCTGGAGGCGCAGGAGTTGCGGGGCAAAGGCCTGCGCGCCAAGCCCTGGAGCCCCATCCTGCAGCCCTGGCGAGAGTTCGTGCGGCGCTACGTGACGCTGGAAGGCTACAAGGACGGCGGGCACGGCCTGCTGCTCTCGCTGCTCATGGCCTATTACAGCGGCGTGACCTACGTCAAGCTCCGGCGCTTGGGCAAACAATAAACCTGGCGAGGGTTGCCGAACCTTCGCCAAGTTGAAAGCAAAAGCGGGGGAAGGGACACAATCCTTTCCCCCGCTTTCGCGTAAGGTTCACCACAGAGGACACAGAGTGTTTTTGTGAACCTTCTCCGTGTTCTCTGTGTCTCTGTGGTGAAAAGTCTGAATCAGAGCCAGCCCTGGTCGATGACCAATTCGGCGATTTGTAGGGCGTTCAGGGCCGAGCCCTTGCGCAGGTTGTCGGCGGCGACCCAGAAGGCCAGGCCGTACTCGTAGACCGAATCCTCCCGGATGCGGCCCACAAACACGTTGTCCTGGCCGGCCGCTACCCAGGGCTGCGGGTAGAGGCTGACGCACGGATCGTCCAGGACACGGACCCCGCGGGCGGCCCCTAGCAGTGAGCGCGCCTCCTCGGGGGGCAGTCGCCGGGACAGCTCCAGGTGCACGGCGGCGGCGTGGCCGACGTAGACGGGCACCCGCACGGCCGTGGCCGAGATGGCCAGGTGTGGATGGTGCAGGAGGCGGCGCGTCTCCTGGACAATCCGCCATTCCTCTCTGGTGAAGCCGTTGTCCAGGAAAACGTCCGCTTCCGGCAGACAGTTGAAGGCGATCTGGTGCGGGTAGACGTGCGGCACGACGCTCTTGCCCTCCAGCACCAGGCGGCACTGCGCCGATAACTCCTCCATCGCCTTGCCACCGCTCCCTGACACGGCCTGGTAGGCGACCACAATGGCCCGCTCGATGGGCGCCACACGATGCAGGGGGGCCAGGGCCATGACCAGTTGGATGGTGGCGGCACTGGGACTGCCTACGATCCCCTGATGGCCTTTGAGGTCGCCCGGATTGACCTCTGGCACTATCAGGGGCACGTTCTCGTCCAGGCTATAGGGGGCACAGTTGTCAATGACAAAGGCCCCGGCGCGCACGGCCTGCGGGGCCAGGCTGCTGCTGACCTCGGCGCCGGCGAAGAAGAAGACCAGGTCGGTGCTCTGGAAAGACTGCGCCCCGACCTCTTCGATGGTCAGTTCTCCAGGGCCGTAGGGAACGGTTTTGCCCACCGAGCGGCTGGAGGCCAGCAGTCGCAGCTCGCCTACCGGGAAGCGCCGCTGGGTCAGGAGCTTCAGGAACTCCTGCCCTGCCGGTCCTGTGGCCCCGACCACGGCGATGTTGTACGTCCGCAAGGTCAACCCTCGTCAGTGGATTTCAGACAGCGAACTCTGCCAGGTTCTTGTAGCTATTGCGCATCTCGTCAACGGTCACCCGATGGAGAAGATTCAGCAGACGGCGAAGCATCTCACCGAATGCCAGTTGCTCGGAAACGATGACACCATGATGTTGTCTGCCGCTCTCCCACCATCTGTCAAACAGTGGCAAGAAGTCCTTGGCGTTGTAGGTCACCAGGGCGCGCCCCTGGCCGGCAGCGAATTCCAGGTGAACCTGGTCAGGCACTTCTATGTTCCCGACCTCGTAGGCGGCAATGGCGTCAAAGCCACGTTCCCGCAGAGCCTCAGCCAGCTTGTAAGTGAGGTCTTCGTCTAGGTAGAGGGCGATGAAGGAAGGCTTCTCAGAGCTCGGCATAAGGCGGCCTCGTTCTCAGCAATGTACTGCTCGATTTCCTGGGGGTGCTCGTAGTAATAGCTCAAGGCATCGTATACCTGAGCCAGGGTGAGGTGTGGATAATCCTCCACGATCTGCTCTGGTTTGTCGCCCAGACGTGTACGCTCCACAATCGTGCGCACGCTGATGCCGGTGCCCTTGATCATCGGTTCCCCGCCCCTTATCCCCTCCAGGCGCACGATGTGGGGATGTTCCGTCCGCAGGCCAGGGCGCGGCGCAGTGACAGCTTGCCGCACCATCTGCTTGAGCCCTTGCAGCTCCTCCTTCAAGGCATCTAATTCACCATAAATTTTCTGAGCATCCAATACTTTGGTGGACATTTTCCCCCATCTTTTCGACCTTTGCAATTAGGATTGGAGGACGCAGATAAACGCGGGCTGCGCACGCAGTGGATTTTAAAACCCAAAAATCAGCGTCTATCGGCGTGAATCTGCGTCCAACTACTTAGCGCACCAGGCTGATCTGATCCAGAGGCCAGTAACGCAACCAGGCCTTGCCTACAATGTCGTCCAGGGGTACTACGCCGAAGTAGCGTGAGTCATTGGAGTTGTTGCGATTGTCTCCCAGAACAAAGACGCTCCCCGCCGGCACCTGCCGCGCCGGCATGTTGCCGTACGGCGTTTGTCGCAGGTAAGGCTCGTCCAGGTGTTGGCCGTTCACGTAGACCTTGCCCTGCCGGATCTCCACGGTCTCCCCCGGCAAGCCGATGACGCGCTTGACCAGGGGGATAGGCTCCTGCGCCATTTTCAGCACGACGATGTCGCCACGCTGCGGGGCGTGGAAACGATAGCTGAGCTTCTCCACCAGCAGGCGTTCCTCCTGGTGCAGCGTTGGTTCCATGCTGTAACCCCGCACCAGAGTCGGTTGGGCCACGAAGAAGTTGATGGCCAGGGCGATGAGCAGGGCGGGGATGAGGGTCTCTACCAGTTCCCACAGCCCGGACAAGAATGGAAAACGGAGGGTGGAAGATGGAGAATCCGGCTTCCGTTCTCCATCTTCCATCTGTGGTTGGTCAATCATGAACTGAATCCTTGAAGCAGATTTCCCCTCGATAGGGGTGTCCACAACCAGACTCAGTGGATCACAGTTTTATAGCGTAGGCGGCTCCCATGCCGCCAGCCAGCAGGCGTGGGAGCCTGCTATGCTGCTAAATTGTGATCCACTGAGACTACCACTTCTTGCCGAAGGGGTGCTCCGGCGGGCGTGGCCGGCGCTCGGGAGCACCTGGCGAGGGGCGAGGAGGCCGGGTTGCCGGGCGTTCCTGGCGGTAGTCCGGCGAGCGACGCGGCGGGCCACCACGTGGCGGCTCCGGCCGCCGCGGGGGACGACGATCGCTGCTGACGGGCGCTCGCCCCAAGGGTGCGCCCTCCAGCACAGCGCGGCGCGAGGCGTTGACGCGTCCCTGGGAGTCAATCTCGGTCACCATGACCATGATCTCATCGCCCATCTTGACGGCGTCCTCGGCCCGGTTCACGCGGTACTCCGCCAGATCGCCCAGGCGCACCAGGGCATCCTTGCCGGGCAGCACCTCCACAAAGACGCCAAAGCTCTCCAGGCGCACCACCTTGGCCAGGTAGATCTTGCCGACCTCCACGTCCTCGGTGAGGGCCCGGATGCGCTCCGAAGCCTTGTCGGCATCGCCATTGGGCTCGGTAGCGATGGTGACCGTGCCGTCGTCCTCTACCTCTATGTCGACCTTGAACTCTTCCTGGATGGAACGAATCATCTTGCCGCCCGGGCCGATGACCGTGCCGATCTTCTCCGGGTTGATCTTCAGGCGCACGATGCGCGGCGCAAAGGGCGAGAGTTCCGGCCGCGCCTTGTCAATGGCGTTGAGCATCTGGCGCAGGATGAACAGGCGACCCTCTCGCGCCTGGGCCAGGGCCTTTTGCATGACCGCCGTGGTGATGCCTTTGATCTTGATGTCCATCTGCAGGGCCGTGATGCCGTCGGCGGTGCCGGCCACCTTGAAGTCCATGTCGCCCAGGGCGTCTTCGATACCCTGGATGTCCGTCAGGACGGCGTAGCGGCCATCATCGCCCATGACCAGGCCCATGGCTACCCCGCCCACCGGGGCCTTGATGGGCACGCCGGCGTCCATCAGGGCCAGGGTGGAGCCGCACACGGCGGCCATGCTCGTGGAGCCGTTGGAGGACAGCACCTCGGAGACCAGGCGGATGGTGTAGGGGAAGGCCTCCTCATCGGGGATGACCGGGAGGATGGCCCGCTCGGCCAGAGCCCCGTGGCCAATCTCCCGCCGCCCAGGCCCGCGCAGGGGCCGCGCCTCGCCGGTGGCGAAGGGCGGCATGTTGTAGTGATGCATGTAGCGCTTGCGTTCCAGAAGGCTCAGGGTGTCCAGCTTTTGCTCGTCGGCCACCGAGCCCAGGGTGGCGATGGTCAGCACCTGGGTCTGGCCGCGGGTGAAGAGCCCGGAACCGTGCGTGCGCGGCAGCAGGCCGACAGCACAGGAGATGGGCCGGACCGTCGTCAGGTCGCGACCATCGGGCCGCAGGCTCTTCTGTAGGATGTTCGAGCGCACCTGGCGCTTCATGGCCTCATCGAAGACGGCCTGAACCTCGGCCTCTGGATAGGCCCCCTGGAATTGAGCGGCCAGGCTGGCTTGCAGCTCGTCCAGCAGGCGCTCACGCTCTGTTTTGCCTTCCTGATTGAGGGCGGCGGCCAGCTTATCGGCCAGGAAAGCCTCCACCGCCTGCCGGGCGGCCTCAGAAGGCTGGAAGACGGTGTAGGCGCGCTTCGCCTTGCCCACCTCGGCCATCATTTTCTCCTGCAGGTCAATGATGGGCTGCAGCTCGCGGTGGGCCAGCTCCAGGGCCTCTAGCATGAGATCCTCTGAGAGAGAGTCGGCGCCGCACTCGACCATCATGATGGCCTCCCGCGTGCCGGCGACCTTCAGGTCGAGGCGGCTCTGCGCCATCTGTGAGGCCAGGGGATTGACGACGAACTGCCCGTCCACGTAGCCGATGCGCACCGCGGCCACCGGCCCGTAGAACGGTATGTCCGAAATGGACGTGGCCGCGGAGGCGGCGACGATGGTCAGGATGTCCGGCTCGTTCTCCTGGTCGCTGGACAGGGCCGTGACGATGATCTGCACGTCGTTGCGGAAGCCCTTGGGGAAGAGGGGGCGCAGGGGGCGATCGGTGAGGCGGCAGGTGAGGATGGCGCTCTCACTGGGTCGGCCTTCACGGCGCTGGAAGGCGCCGGGGATTTTGCCCGCGGCGTAGAGCCGCTCTTCGTAGTCCACCGTCAAGGGGAAGAAGTCCACCCCTTCGCGGGGGGTATCGGTGGCGACAGCGGTGGCTAAGACCATCGTATCGCCGTAGCGGGCGAGGACAGCCCCGTCCGCTTGCTCGGCGAGCTGTCCTGTCTCCAGGGACAGGGTACGCCCGCCGATGATTGTTTCGTAATGGTTTACCATGAGATGCAAAACCTCCAGTGGGTGTACGCCCACTAAGCAGAACCGGGAATAGCCACCACGGGAAGGGTAAAAAGTCCCCGCAGAGGAGCACCACAGGCCAACGAGAGTGCGCGGTGATCGGTATCTGGCCGGGGACGGTAGCTGAGCAAGCGCGCTGACGTCTGTACCACCGTCCCGGGGCGCGACGGGCCTTAGCCCACGGTGGGGGAGAATCCCAGTTCTGGTATGATGAAGATGTGTTGAGGGGCGGGATTGGAGGTTAGGGACTGGAAACTAGAGGTTGTGATTAGTTGTTGCCCTATGGCCTAAACGCCATAGCCTTCTGTCGCTTGAAGCTACGGCGTTCAGGCCGCAGGCTACATAGACCTATAATTTCCACTCCCTAATCCCCAAGCCCGTCCCCCGCTAAACTCAGTCCAGTCGCGCGAAGCGACCGGCTGAGCAGGTTCAAGTCGGCTGGTAGCCGGCTTCCACCTGATGAGCCAGCGGATTCTGTTCGACGGTCGCCTACTTGCGCAGGCCCAGGCGCGACACCACGTCCTGATAACGCTGGGCGTTCTTCTCGCCCAGGTACGTGAGCTGCCGCCGGCGCTGTCCCACCAGCTTCAGGAGTCCACGACGGGAGTTGTGGTCGTGCTTGTGCACTTTGAGGTGCTCCGTAAGCTGGCTGATGCGGCTGGTCAGCAGGGCGACCTGGACCTCCGGCGAGCCGGTGTCCGTGTCGTGCACCTTGTACTGTTGGATGATCGCCTCCTTTTCGGACTTTTGCAATGGCATGTAATCACCTCCTTGTTGTTACTCTGTGATAGATCGGCACGGGCCGTGCGGCGAAGCGGGCCGTCGTTCATCCGTCCGGCCCGTGCCTGATCTGCGCTTATATGCCTTCGAGCAGGGTGCCCAATAGCAGCACTACAAAGCCCAGAAGCACCAGCCAGAAGTCAGCGGCACTAAGAACCGGGAGTTGCACAAAGTAGCCGAGCACACCAAGCACAGCGAGGACCAGCGCGACCAACCAGGTGGTCTGCTTAGGGGCAGACAGGTTAAGCTTCATGCGTGGATCTCCCTTCAGTGCTTATTTGGTTACTGGTGGGACAACCTCTTCGGCCCGCAGACCCAGGTGGGTCCAGAGGTTGGCTATACCCTCCCGGAGGTGGCTGGATAACAAAGATCAGGCACGGTCAATCCAGGTCTTTTCCAAGTCAGCGAACGTCCTTCTACGGTGCGCTCTTGCGAAAGCGTTCAATCCGCTGCTCTATCTCTTCGACAATCTGTCGCAACTCGGCTATGTCGCTTTCTCCCAAGTACTTCGTCAGTTTTGCCAGCAAAGGCGCAATTGCCGGGCGGTAATAATGTAACAACATGGCAATATCATTCTCGAATAAGCCCACCTTGGCGAAGTTTCCCTGGCGGTAGAGCGAAGGTAAAGCATATAGTTTTAGCAACAACAACCCTTCTACCGTGGCTGTAGGAATTTCCCTCTCCACAAACTGCTGCCTGGTAGCATATCTCTGCTGTATCTCCGCAAAAAGCGGATTACGTGTCAACAAAATATCTATCTGCAGACCTGCAAACTCACCGCGCACAAAATCCTGCTCTTGATGGCGAATGCGGATTTCCGGCAACTTTTTCAATGAAGGTAAGGCCATGATCAGGTCAATGTCCTCCGTATTTCGCCCTTCCACATAAGTGAGCAAGGCGACTCCACCGACGAGAACGTAATTGACCTGTCTGCTGTCCAGCAGGGCGAAGAGACGGGGGACAGTCTCCAACAGTGAATCGGGATTGGTCAACGTGGACTCTCCCACCCAATTCTGGAAATTGAACACTACGGCGTTACGAACAACATTGCCAATATGGACGGGGGTTTGGGTATTCATCCTGCCTATGTGATAGCTATATCGGTTGTCCGTCCAGCATGATAATCCTCACGTGCCTCGCGCGCCATTTCACGCAGCATATGCTTTGCTTCCGGTTTGGCGAGTAGCTTATCCCATGCTTCTTCGCTGGCACGGATTGCTTCTTCGGTCTCAGTTTCTTCTTTATACCGCAGCTTGTCGTCTCTCTTGGCAGTCTGGAGCTCAAGAAACCGCGCAAAATCAACGAGTTCCAAGACTCGTTCAGGCGACAGTTTGCGCATGATGCGGATTAGCGTCTGCTCGTATACTGAGGACTGAGTTGTTGGCATTTCCCTCGTCTCACTTCCCAAACCATACCCTATGAGAGCAATTTCACGCTGCTATCCCCAGTATAAGCACGGGAATATCAATGTCGGCTACGCCGCGATGCTCCAAGTCCCAGACAAACTGCTCAAAGTAGGATACGCCAGTCGACATGTCATCGGTGAATGCTTTGACCGGGACGAGCTCTACACCAACGCCTATCAAATCCAACTTGTGGAAGATTGTCATTTTGGCGCAAACGTTATAGACCATAAAGGCGTACTTGCCAAACTGGACTTCCACACCTACCCGGTTCTTGACGAAATCAACCTCTCGAAACGCACCCCTGGATGAAGCAGGAGAGGTAAATCCAGGCGTATAGTACTCGGTTGAGTACTCGCACGGGACTTTATGCTTGCGCCAACCTCTGGCTTCAAATTCTGTTCGGAAAGCCTTGTTGAGAGAGTCTGGTTTGTACAGGATTCTACCGGGCATCGTCTTTTCTTTGCTGACTTTGGTCTTGTGCTTCAGGCTATCAATTGCGGCAATGATCTGTTTGATTTCTTGTAACTCCCCTGCATACCTTGACTCGATCGCTTCCCTGCCGCCATTGAATGAGTAAACTCCCGCGATGATCATCCGTATCTCCGTTTCCTCTCCAGAAGTTTTTTCTGTGGAGAGGCTTGCCACTCTTCAGGTATCTGGGAAACTTTCTCCCTGCCGCTGGGCTGATAGACTGGCTTGCCCATTGGCCGCATCTGGAGTGTTCCGTTGAAGTAGGCGTTAAGCCGATCGCGGGCAATCTTCACATACTCTGCCTCTTTCTCGCTTCCTGCTGCGCGGCGGTTGTGCACGAGAGCGGCGATAAGAGAAGTGCCAACTCCCATATATGGGTCAAAGACCCAATCGTCCTCATTCGTTAGTGCCAGGACACACCGTTCAACCAACTCAATCGGATATTGGCAGGGATGGATTGTCTTTTCGGGATGATTGGATTTTACATTGGGTATATCCCAAAGTGCATCTTCCCATTCTTCGGCTAGTAGTTCCCATACATCAGAGGGGTTCTTGCCCAATGGATTGCCTGATGGCTGACCAATATTCGGACCTTTGTAGTGCCGCTTGCCGGGGTATTTAGCTGGCACGCGAACCGCATCGAGATTGAAGACATAGCCATCGGTCTTGGTGAACCACAGAAGCGTCTCGTACCTGCCCGAAAATCGCTTTGAGGCGTGCAGCCCATGCCCAAAGTGCCAAACGATACGATTGCGTAGATGGAGTTGCAGCCGCTTAAAAATGCCGTAGTAGAGAATGTCTAAAGGATAGACTTCGCCATCCTCCACAAAGTTGCCGACCTGCCAGCAGATGCTTCCGTCGTCTCGGAGTATCCGATAGAGTTGGGAGATGACTTCCGACTGCGTTTCAAGATATGTTTCAATCGCAACGCGGTCTTCGTAGTCTTTGCCCAGGTTGTAAGGCGGCGAAGTAATGATAAGTCTTACAGACTGGTCTGGAATTGTGGCGATGAAGTCGCTCACATCACCGTGGTAGAGAACCAATTCGGCGTGCGGGCTGAAATGATCTTCTATCTTCTTTGGCTTTTCGAATAGGGGAAGATGCATCATCGCTATGTCGCCTTCGGCAGTAAGGATGGATTACCAAGCGCTCTCACTCCACACCTTCGAGCGCCTGACGCATTTCTTCGATAACCGTCTCTGCCTTGCTTGTGGATGGGCTAGGATCATTTATGGGAGCAGAAACAACTTTGGGATGCTGATAACTCATTCTTGCCCCATAAGTTTTCTACCAACCAATTCGCTCACACCTTATTCTTTCTCAGAGGCGTGCTGCACATCATCAATAAACTTATCCACTACCTGCATAAATGCGTTCACATCCACCTTCATAATATTCATTCCACCATAAGGCCGAATTAGGTGCAATACACTTCTCACCTGAGTCTTGTATGACGCTGTTAATGCTTTGCCATCTAAACCAGCTTCGTTTAGCTGGCGTATAGCGTCTTCGACCCACGTATATATCTTGCCAATTTTGCTTACATGAAAAATTGACACATGCTGCCCTGTATCTTGTAAAATTAGTTTCACACCAATTGATGTCTCAACTGCTTCTACCGTGACACCATCCTTCTCGCGGTAATGCGCGATGAGTTTTTCCACCTGCTGGTATCCATTTGGCTCAAGTTCTTTCAGCAATTCCCAATAGAGTGTATCGGAAAATTCAGCATCTACTCTCCGCCGAGCGACTCGCGGGAGTGGTGCAACCGATAGCTACGGTCTGATGGGCTCTGCAGGGTAGCCGAGAGCTGCCCCGGGGGCTTCTGCGCTCCGC
>Ga0194119_10005707_pt1 | contig 18435 bp, 17 predicted proteins | sample TA2MahC100mmetaG_FD_148620 | JGI IMG/M metagenome (GOLD analysis project Ga0194119, IMG submission 148620) | Freshwater microbial communities from Lake Tanganyika, Tanzania - TA2015018 Mahale Deep Cast 100m | ecosystem: Environmental > Aquatic > Freshwater > Lake | place: Tanzania: Lake...
GTTGCCGGCGGCGCGGGCTGAGGGCTGTACGCTGACTGTCAGGGCCAGCAAGATGGCTAGCAAGCCCACAGCGCCCAGGGCCAGGATCAAGTGTACGATACGGTTCATGGGTTTGCCTCCTGTGCTTAGCAGGGGTGAAGCATTGGCCTGTCATTCTGGGGCGCGCTCAGTACGCGGGTGCAAATGCTTCGCCCCCCACTTTTGTTCCCTTGTGGTTGGGTATTGGAAATTAGAGGTTGGAGGTTGGATTGTTCAATACTCTCGACCACCTCCTTCCTCTTAGTGCGCGGATGAATGTCCATCGCGCACGACCGCGAGACTCAAATACCGTTTGCCCTCGCGAATCATCAAGCCCTGCTCGACAAACTGATTCAGAAGCGCGACCACCTCCGCCTCCGTTGCGCGCTCGCGGATGGAAGGTGTGTCCATCAGCGCACGCACAGTTTGTGCTGCGTCGCACAGCAGATAGAGTTCCGCCGCGAGACCGTCGAAGTGATACGCGCGCGTTTCGCCGCGCGTGCGCGTGTCCACGATGTGGATGGATGGCAGCGATAGGAAAACATCCAGCGCCACATCGCCGCGCCCTTGCCATTCCTTCACAGCTTGCACCACGCCGCGCGTGTAGTTTGCCGAGTAGTCAGGGTATTCGGCGTCAAAGAAATATGCAATCTGCCGCAAGTTCTCTTCGCCGAGCGGGTGATAGACAAATTGGTACGCGCGCGCAGGCGTCAATTGCGTAATGCCATATGCCTCTGGGGCTTGGTAGTAGGCGCCAAAGCGATCGAAGCGGATGTGCGCATAGGTCAAGGGAGCATCCAGATGCAGCAGGAGCGGGACAAGGTCTTGCATGGCCGCATACTCGCCGGGGGCCTCTCCCGGAAAGCCGTAGAGAAAATGCCAGAGCACTTGGACGCCGAATTCCTTGGCCCATTTCAGCGTCTGCACGTTTTGCATCCGGCTGGTCCCTTTGCGCATCAAGCGAAGAATCGGATCGCTCAACGATTCGATGCCTGGCTGAATCGTCCGTACTCCGGCCCTCGCCAATAACGCGACCTGCTCGCGTTTCAGATTTGCCTTGACTTCCCAAATAAAGGTCAGTCCCAACGGGCGCGCGGCGAGTTCGGGCAGAAGCGACTGAAAATAACGATAGTCTAGGATGCTGTCCGCCACTCGGAATTGGGAAACGCCAGGGTACTTTTCCCTGAGGTGGGTAAACTCGTTCAAGACTCGGCTTGGCGATTTGCTCCTGAAGCGCCTCTTGGAAAGATTGGCGTTGCAGAAGGTGCAATGCTGCACTTGCCCCCACCAGCAGCCGCGCGAGGTTTCGACGGGGAGCCGCATCTGAGCCTCGGGCAAGGTCTTGACGCCCTTGGCTTGCGCGAAATAATCGGTGAAATCGGGATATGGAAGGGCATCCAGATCGCTGACCGGAAGCGACGGTCCCCCAGGTTCGTTCGGCAGGACACTGGCGCGGGAAAGCATGCCCGGGATAGACGCAGCAGTATCCCGGTTGAAGATGGCTTCGACCAACGCCGGGAAAGCGCGGTCACCTTCTTCATCCGTGCAGACGAAATCAATAAAGGGAAACAAACGGCACCAGGCAGCCCCCATCTCTTCGGCGTAGTCTGCACCGCCAAAAACGATAGTGACATCGGGGTGGCCCGACTTGATCAACCGCGCCAGCGCGAGCGACGCGCAATTCTGCTGGAACGATACGCTGAAGCCGACGATGCGATATTGCGACCAATCCACAGCCTCGAAGCACGCCTGCACAAACTGCACCATGTCGTCTCGCAGAAAAAGCAAGCTCAGGACGCTCACGGGAGACATTATGTCCGCGAGGTCGCCCAACAGAATTCTCTCGACGTACTGCTGGTCCGCGTCACGATTCTCGCCAAACAGGGCTGAGGCAAAGAGCCATTCGCCCACCAGCGCACTAAAAGGCAACTGATCGGCAAAGAGGCCATACTGCTCGGCCCCCATGCGCGCGGCCAGGGACAGATTGAAGTAATGCATGTCGCATTCAAAGCCCTTTTGCCGCACTGCGCTCTTAAGCAGTGAGATGCCCAGAGCAGGCATCCAACATGCGCCAAACGGCATCGCCACCAAGGCGATTGGCTTTTGGGGCTGTGTCATCTCAAAACCTTCGGCGCAAGGTAAAAAATTCTGACTGTGGTTGGCGCAAGCGGAGAGGAGACTCTCCGCTTGCGCCTCTTCAGATACGCGCGCGTTACTCTAATGAGCACTTGTGCCACCCCGGAGGCCATCGCGGCCGAAGCACACTCCAGTCTCTGCGGGGAAGGGCGCAATGGACAGTGAGCGCCGCGACACCACAGCCTGGCGCACCTCCGCGACCAGAAGATGGCGGTCCCGAACGAAGATCATCGCCAATCCCAGTGCCCCAAGGATTTGGGTAGTCGTTCCTCGAGAATATCCGCCAATCCTTGCAGGTCTGGGGATTTGAGCGCGGCGAGCTGCTCAGCCGTCAGAGTGTAGCCGGCTTCCTTCGCGACTTGCTCTGGATTCTCACGCAGTTTCTTGCGAAACTCAGCGTCCACCACCGCGCGCCCAACCAGTTCGTACATCTCTTTTTTGGTAGCCATGGGTTCATCTCCTTGTTTTAGGTAGGGGCGCAGCCTTGCAGTTGCCCAGCCGGGCAGGCGCAAGGCCATGCCCCTACCCCGGATTGTTGAGAGGATCCCTCTCATTCAATGTAGATTACACCAAGCGTCTTTGGTAAGCGCTCCTCCAACACTGCGGCGAGTCCTTTGCCTTCTGCTGACTTCAGGGCGGCAAGTTGTTCCGCAGTCAGTGTAAAGCCCGCCTCTTTTGCGGCTTGCTCCGGGTCCGCCATCAGTTTCTTGCGAAACTCGGCGTCCATCACCGCGCGCCCTATCAGCTCATACATCTCTTTTTCGGTTGCCATGGGTTCACCTCCTTGTTTCTGGGAATTGCATGCTGGATGCTGGAAATTGGATTCTTTTTAATGCTCTTGACCACCTCCTTTCACTGACGCGTGGCAGGCTGCCCGTCGCGTGCCACCGCCAGGCTCAAGTACTGCCGGCCCTGGCGAATCATCAAACCATCTTCGACGAACCGATCCAGCGCCGCGATGACCTCCGACTCCGTCGCAAGGCCGCGGATGGCGGGCGCGGCCATCAGCTCGCGCACGCTGCGCGCCGCATCGCACAGCAGATACACGTCTGCTGCCACGCCAGCGAATTGGTATTCCTTCTTCTCGCCGAGCCTGCGCGTGTCTACGATGCGAATGGCGTGCGGCGACGGGAATACATCCAGCACCGCGTCGCCGCGCGTCTGCCATTCCTGCACGGCCTGGCGGAGGCCCTGGGTGTAGGTCGCCGAGTCATCCGCGTATTCCGCCTCGAAGATGTCGGCCAACTGCCGCAGATCGTCTTCGCCCAACGGGTGGTAGATATGACCATACGTGCGTGCAGGCGCCAGACTCGTGATGCCGTTGGCTGCGGGATCCCGGTAGTACGGGCTGAACCTCACGAAGCGAATGTGACCACAGCGATGAGGCGCATCGAGATGCAGCAATAGCGGCACGAGGCGCTCCATCGCGGCATATTCGGCCGGATCCTCGCTGGGAAAACCGTAGAGTATGTTCCAGATGGTCGAGATGCCGTATTGTTTGCTCCACTTCAGCGTTTGGATGTTTTGGAGCCGTGTCGTGCCCTTGCGCATCAGTTTCAGGATCGAGTCGCTCAACGACTCGATGCCGGGCTGCATCGACGTGATGCCCGCCTTGGCCAGGAGCGCGATCTGCTCGCGCTTGAGATTTGCCTTCAGCTCCAAAGAGAACGATAGCCCGAGCGGCTGGGCGGCGAGCTCCGGCAGCAGGGTCCGAAAATACCGGTAGTCCAGGATATTGTCGGTGATATGCACGCGGTGCTTGTCCCCGTAGTTTTCCCTAAGACAGATGAGTTCGTTCAGAACGCGCTGCGGCGACTTGCTCCTGAAGCGAAGCTCGGCGCCGTTGAGGCCACAAAAGACGCACTGATGCGTTTGGGCCCACCAACAACCGCGCGCGGTCTCCAGTGGGATCAGGACCTCGATATCGGGCGGAGGATTGATCCGCTTCAGTTGGGCGAAATAATCCGTGAAGTCGGCACACGGAAGCGCATCCAGGTTGGGAGCGGGACGCAAGGGGCTGGCCGGCGCATCCACAGCGTCCTGGCGCGAAAGCATCCCTGGAATGGTCGGTGTCGGGTCGCCATTGAAAACAGCCTCCACCAGCTCCGGAAAAGCAAGATCGCCTTCGCCAGGGCAGACAAAATCAACGAAGGGAAACAGGCGCAACAAGCTCGCCCCCATCCCATCGGCGCAGTTAGAGCCGCCAAGAACGATGGGAATATCGGGGTAGTGAAGCTTGATCCGCCGCGCCAGGGCGAGCGAAGCGCAATTCTGGTGAAAAGAGGTGCTGAAACCCACCATGGCATACTGTGACCAATCTACGGCGTCGAAACATCTGTCGACAAACCCCGCGATGCGATCCCGGAGATCGAGCAGCAGCAAGACCTCCACCGGCGTTATTTTATCGATCGGATCGCCCAACAAGACCTGGCCCACATACTGCAGGTCTGCTTCACGATTCTCCCCAAACAACGTGGGAGCAAAGAGCCACTCGCCGATCAACCACCTGTTCGGGAACCATTCCGTAATCCGTCCGTAAGCGTCAAACCCGATCTGCTCAGCCAGTGAGAGGTTGAAGTAATGGATGTCACACGCGAACCCTCTCTGAGCCACGCTGCTTTTCAACAGCGAGATCCCCAGCGATGGCATCCGCCATGAACTGAACGGCATGAAAACGAGGGCTATGCGTTTGTTCGCTTCCGCCATTACAATCCTCCGATCAAAGCAAACGGTTGCGCCGGCGCTTAATGTGCTGGTGTCCGAAGTCCCACGGTGCTCAGTTGACGCATCGAATAGGCTACTTTTGATCCCCTTCTTTCTGCGACGCACGCCTTCGCTCACGCGCCGCGCCCGTCAACAGGATGACGCGCGCGGCGAGCCCCAACGCAAGCGACGTCCCTGCCGCGAGCATCAGCCCGCCGAGCAACACCACTGCCAGCAAATCCTGCCCTGTTGCCAAATCGTGCAACATCACCTTGAGTTCGTTTTCCCAGATGTAGAGCGCGACCAGCACCATCAGCGCGGTGAACGCCAGCGCCAGAACGCCGTAGACGCTGTAAATGATTTCCGCACGCGTGAATCTGCTCCGCGTCCGAATCTTGGCGAGCAAACCAGTCCGCACGAACGCAAACGCTTTCTGGCGCAACTGCGGCATCTCCAGCCAATCCATCAGGACATAGTAACCGTCTAATTCGAGCAGTGGATTGAGATTCAACAGTGCGCCCAGGTACGTGATGTACGCCGCCTGAAACAACGCTTGTGTCCATCCAGTTAGTGGAAGGGTTACGATGACGACGGCAATCGCGCCGCCGATAATCACGTTCACGATCGGTCCCGCGAGCGAAACAAGGATGCGCGGCATGCGCGCCGCCATCCACATCTCCGTCGTGTCCACGAAGAACGCCGGCATCCCGAAGTAGAACATCAGCCCGGCTTTGCGGATGCGCCGCCCGAATGACTTGCACGTCAAGCCGTGTCCCGACTCGTGCCAGAACAGCACGACGAAATTCGCCAGCACCAGCACGGCGATACCCGCACCGTACGAGTCGTTCACGCTCAACAGGTCGAACGTCTCCGTCGGTTCCAGATAGACAAAGCAGGCGAATCCAATGGCGGCGAGCGCGCCAAACGCGACGAACGCGGCGCGCGTGAAAAACACCCACCCGATGCGCCGATAGAGCGCGGTGAAAAACTCGTCCGCGCGCTGCCAGTCGAACTCGCGCTGAAACGCGGTGTCCGCCAATCGTTGGAGCCGATACGCGAACCCGGTCGCTGGCGCGGATGCGACGACGGGCGGTGCGCCTTCGAGCAAAGAATTCGCTTCGAGTTGTGCGATGAGTTGGCTCAAGCGGTCGAACGGGAATGCGCCGTACTGCGCAAAATACGCCATCGCGAGATCAGCGAGCGCGTGTTCGCCGTCCATCAACTCCCACAGGAAATAATTCTGCGGGTCAATCGCGACGTACGTGTTCGCATCGGGATTGTGCAGGATGTAGTATGCATCGCCGCGCGTCGTTTGCGTGTGCGCCACTTGGACGCGCGAGTCGCGCTTGGGTTTGGGCTGTGCCACATCTGACATTTATTGTCCCGTCTCAGTTCTGGATGTGCTTTGTGCTTGCGAATCCGTGTGTGCAATCGAAAACGCGCACCGGGCGTATTGGGCGGTCGGGGAAAAACGCCATGGGATCCTCCTACCCCGTTGGCGATGGCAAGACCACTGTAGCACAGCGCGTCAAGATGGGCAAGGCCGAGGCCCGGGGGCCACCGTGAGGGCCACCAGGCCCACGACGCCCAGGGCCAGGATCAAGTGTATGATACGGTTCATGGGTTTACCTCACTGTGCTTGGTAGGGGCGAAGCATTGGCCTGTCATTCTGGGGCGCGCTCAGCACGCGGGTGCAAATGCTTCGCCCCCCACATGCACGCCTTATTTGACCACGACGGTCACCTCAAAGGTCTTCACCGGCGGCACGTTCTTCTCAAACGGCCGATGGTAGATCAGCTTGAGCGCCGTCTGGCCGGCCGCCACACCAGTAAAGCGCAAGGTCATCTTGCCAGGGGAACCGATAGCGCTGGTGTCCGGCTTGAACTGCGCCTCACCCACCTGCCTGATGATGGCCGTATCCCCGGCTGCTGCTTCCCACAGGTAACCCGTGGTCGGGTTGCCCTCCAGCACTACCTCTAGCGTGCCGCCAACCGGCAATTGCACCGTGCGGCCGGCGTCCTTTTCGCTCAGATTGAGTTGCTTGGAGGCCGCTGGGCCACAGGCACCCAGGGCCAGGACAACCAGAGCGACGACGGGCAAGATAGTTAAGCGAGACATTATCCACCTCCATTGAGAATATTTTCTGCACCACCCTTACTGCCTGATAAACTTGACGGAAGATGATAGAGGTTCATTACGTCCACCATCAGGCTACCAGGCGTGGGTGTGAAGGCCACTGGGATTTCCGAAAGTAGCCACGCTCAGAACGAGGCGATGGCCGCCGCCAGATCGGTGTAGAGCGCAAAGAACTGCTTGAAACCCGCCATCTCCAACGTCTTGTCCACCCTGGGCTGTGGGTTGAGCAGCTTGAGGTGTGGCTGCAGGCCCCGGCTACTGTCCTCTTTGACGGCGCGCAAAGCCCCCCACCCCGCCTCCAGGTTGGGCAGATTCTCTCCGCGTAGCAGCAGGGCGAGGCTGTGCAGCGCCACCAGCCCCGAGCTACTCATGTAGGGCACAGCACTCAGGTCCAGCAGGATGTCCCGCGCCCCGGCCTTGTAGGCCGCCTGCCCTTTGGCGATCAGGTCGCGATAACTGGCCGCGTCCAGGTCGCCGCGCGGTTGCAAGACGGTTACTGGCACCCTACCCTGGACTTGATACACGGTGATCTCCATTTGACCCTCCTTATACTTCCCTCCAGCTTTGAAGACAACCCAAGTCTGGCTCGGCCGGTCCTTGGGGTAGCCTTCCAGATGGTTCCCCTGGATTTAAAGCGGTCATCCCACCAGGGCCCCGAAAACGGCCGGAATGGCGACAATGCTCAGCAAAATGTTCACGAAGACCAAGGAAGCAGCCGTCTCACTGTCACATTGAAAGCGCGTGGCGAAAACCGTCCCCAGGACGGCCGAAGGCATGGAGCTGATGAGCACCAATACTTGCTGCTGTTCGGCGCTGAGGTGGTAGAGCGTAGCCTGGGTGCTGGCCAGGAGAGGCTGCAAACCCATGGCCAATACCATGAGGAACTGCTGGCTGGTGATCTGGTGTGTAGCGAGCTGCGAGAAGATCACTGCGGGCAAAACCACTTGCGTGAGGAGTTGAGCAAACCGAGACCCATCTTCCTGAGTGATGACGCCCCTTCTCTTCAGAGCCACCGCCAGCAGCACAACCAGAGCAAAGGCCAGCACGGTTTCCGTGACTTGAAATTTTACAGAGGTCATCTCTTGCTCCACGTTCATTAGTCGGGGGGATCGGGGTAACAACCTACTCCGGTAAAGCCCACGTAGACAGCACCCGCAGCACCACAGCATGGCTGGCTGGCAGCGTGTTGCTGGTGTAGGCTCGTGCGGAAACAGCCGTGGTTGCGCTCAACTGCTTGCTCATCTGGTCCCACATCTCGGCCCCGTCGGCACGCCTGGTGTAGCACGCCGAGAGTTCGCCCTTCGCTACTTTGATCGTCTGGATCTCTCCCGTACACCCGCCGCCAAAGGCAGCCCCCCAGTAGACCTCCACGCCGCCTTCGGGTCCCTTGAAAGCCATTCCCTGAACCGCGCCGCCGGCTTGCTCCGGCAGCACCTCGGTTCTCCAGGTGGGCGGAACGCGGATGGAGAAGCGCCCCGGAGCATTAATGTAGGTCTGCCAGTCCATCGAGATCGCGCCCAGCGTAGGCGTAGATGTAGCCGGGCTGAACAAGATCACCTGGTCGTAGATGACCTCGCCGGAGGCCGGTCCTAACCCGGTTTCCCGCTCCTGGTACAGGCGCCAGACGAGCAGCAAATCGGGCAGCTTGTCCAGAGCGATCTTGGCGCAGTTCTCCATCTTCACTTCCCGGCAGTGCGGATCGCCACGGCAGTCCCGGGCGAGCTTCCAGGCGTAGAGCTGGTCGGCCTGCGGGTGAGCCGGCAGGTAGTCCCTGGCGCTCCCGGCGTAGCGGCGACTGTGGTCACCGGCGACACCAGCCACCAGGCTATCTTCGTAGACGTTCAGGCTGGCATACGCGGCTTTCCCCAGAGCCTCATGGTTGACACCATAGACGATCAAGAAGTCGTCCGGGCTATCGGGAAGCCTGAAGGTGGAATCGGATCTCAAGTAGAGACTGTCCCGAGTGGGCCCATAGCCGTTGATCTCTTTTTGGAGGCATTCGTACTCCTGACCAGGAACGACTTCGGTGGTCAGCTCGGTGGCCTGCAGGTTGCTGTACCTGGCCAGGATGGCCTGGCGCAACGCCTCGACGGCAGGCGTCAGGGCCATCTCGGTTTTCCCCGTACCGCGCACCCGCAGCACCGGCAGCGGGAAGGGATTGGGTGTCCCGGGTTCCTTCAGGGTCACGCGCAGCGCCAGGCGCGGGGTCTTCAAGTACTCCGCAAATGCCGCCTCTTGGCCTGGCTGTGGCAGCGATATGCGGTGGACGATGCCCAACTCATCCGCCTTGTCGTCCAGGCCCAGCCGGGCCAGCGCAGCCGGGATTACGCCGGTATTGATGGTGTTGGCCGGGTAGCCGGCCGAGCCGGCCGCCTTGCGTATGCGGCCGTCAATGCCCTGGTCGGCCGTGTACACGACCAGCACCTCGCGGTTGAAAGGGTCCTGGGCCGGACCACCAGTACTGACCGTGAGGTTGCTGATCGTATCACCCAGATTTCCAAAGATCACCTTGCGCGCATTTTCCTTGTTGGAATACCTGGTCATGACGTAGGAGTCGTAGCTGAAGTACGCCATCGGGGGTGGCGTGCGCCCGACCAGGATCACGGCCTCATTGGCGCCCAACCGGAAGACCCACGGGAAGGAACTCGCGGTGGTCTGCCCGGGCGCTTTCGGTAGTCGCACGCTCTTGTAGGGAGCGATGGGGTTGAAGCCTAGACAGGTGGGGATCTGGCCCGCACAACAGAGCGAAAGGACATCAATAGGGATGATTTGCCCTTCCTGCACGGTGAAGCCGTCCTTTTCGAGCGCGGCCTTGAAGGTGTTGACGTCGCCGCCGGTCGCCGGGGTTGCCCTCGGTTTCAAGTCACAGGATGCGAGCAGCGGCATGACGCCTGCGACCAGAATGGCCAGGATAACTACCCCAAACCAACGAGCTTTCATGGTATTCCTCCTCGTCTTCGCTTTGCTGGACGTAACCGTCCGTCTCGGTTCATTGCTGGCTACGGCGTCGCCAGCGGCTTCCAGGTCTGCCCAACCCACCCCCGCTCGCTGGCAATGTAGGCCAGCCTGGTCCGCAGGCAAGTCGGCCAGGGGTTAGCTCCCGCACGTGGGCGGGGCCAGGTGCAGAAAACTCATGGCGTTGGGCAAGGTCAGTTCCGTGTGCACTGTCGAGCCCATCGTCGTCCCATCCTTGTCGTAGGCGCGTAGGGCGCGCTGTAGCGCCTTAGATAGGCGCTCATGCCCCGATACATCGCCTTACTTGGTGATGTATCGGGGTAAGCGCCTACTACGAGCCTGTGTGTACCCAGAACGTGAACCGGTCACGTCCTGGCAAAGCTGGCCATTGCCGCCGCGACGTCGGGGAAGATGCTGAGCCGCTGGTCAAAGCCGCTGATCTTCAGCACCTTCGCCACCGGCTCGCGTAGGCAGCAGAGCACGGCCTTCCCACCACGAGCAGCAGACCGGCCAACGATGGTCTGCAAGGCGATCAGCCCCCCGCTGCTGATATAATCCACGCCACCCAGGTCGAGCACCAGGTTGACGTGTCCTTTGTCCAGCACCTGATCAGCCTCGCTGATCAATTGCGGGAAGGTCGCCGCATCAATGTAGCCGGTCACGGCCAGAGTGGTAATCGGGCCAACGGTGGTGGTAACTTGCATGACTTTCCTCCTCGTCTGATTGTTTAGGATGGCGGCACCAGATCAATGCCGGCCTCGATTTTCAGCCCCATCCCTTCCAGCATCACCGGGATCTGGTAGAAATCCCGTACGCTAACGATGCTGAAATAAGGATTGGCTTCTGGCGCGCTGCCCAGCAATTCTTGGTTCACCCAGCGCGTCAACTGCGTGCCCAGGTCAAACACGACTACCGGTAAACGGCGCTGGGCTGATTCGCCAAAGAGCTTAGTCACCGCCGGGACATCGCCCAGATCGTTGCCCAGATAAACCACAGGAGTGGAGGTGTCTCCTTTGTAACCCAGGATGGTCTCGATCATCAGATCCTTTTTGGCGTAGTATTTGCCGCCCCTGAAAGCGAAGTAGGGCCCACTCAAGCGATAGGCAGTACGCAAGGTGCCGTCGGACACCGGCTTGAGATCGCCGGGCAGGAGTTGTACCTCCGGGGTCAATACTTTCTCTATCAGGTCAAGGTAGCGCAGCGGGACAGTGGGGGCCAGAGGGCGCTCCAGGGTAAATTGCACCTGGTAAGGCGTGGCGGCTGAGGCTACAAAGAAAGAGCCGAGGATCTTGAAGCAGAAGCAGAGAAAGTCAAAAAAGCCGGGGCGCAGTACGATCTTGTTGGCAATAGCGCGTAGTTCCTCTTCGCTCCCAGGCAGGAGGTAGACGACGTTTCGCTTCTCGTCAATGATCTCTGGCCAGACCCGCTCGATGTGCCGCCCCAGCATGGCCCGCTGCGCATTAAAGCCGCCCTGCGCCTCATCCTCCAGGGTCATCGTGCCGTCAAAGTCGCTGAGGAAATAAATGCCCTGTTCCGGGTAGCGCAGCGCCGCGCCCAAAAGGGCCAGATTCTGCGGCGGCATGGATCGCTGTACCCGCTTGACCTGTTGTTGGTAATAGATGGCGTAAGCGTCGTAAGAGGTGGTCGGCAGCTTGTAGAGTTTCTTGCTGCGCCGAATCGCCTTACCGTCCATCATGATGATCTCATCAATGACAAAATCACCCCTTACCCTCTGAGTGGTAAGGACCTGACGATGGAGCAGCCGGGAAAGCAGGAAGTAGGTCTCGTTGCGGTCCACCACCTCCTGGCAACCGGCGTATTCCAGCAGGCTGTTAAGCGTGGTCTGTTCCAGGTCAGTGGCGATAATGACGTCTTCCCCTTGCTCGCGGATAAAGGCGGTGTAGCGGCTGAAGGCGGTTTTCAGCGGTTCGTAGCCCTTCTCTGTGGGAAAGACCGCCAGGTAGGATAGCTTACGCAGAGGGTATTGGTCGTATTGCGGCGAAAGGGCGTGGACAAAAACCCCGCAGAGCCGCTCCCCTTCATAGTAGAGGATAACCTCACGGTTGTCCTTACACATTGTCCGGGCATAAACCGCAGGGGACGTGTCCGTGTCTGCCGGGTTGAGGTTGCGGGGATCGGTCTGCCAGCGGGAGTAGGCCCGGCTTAGCAGCGCCGCCGCGTCGTTTAACTCTTGGGCCGCTAGATGGGTCCCCATCACGAGCTTAAAATTGTAATCAGACATCGCTCTCCTCTCTGCCAGGGCCCTGTCAAAGTCCGCATTTCGTCATTGCGAGCGCAGCGAAGCAATCTCTCTCATGGCGCAACAGTGAGATTGCTTTGCTTCGTTCCTCGCAACCGCTGCGCTCCTCGCAATGACTCCCAAAATGACTTTGACAGGGCCCTAGTGATCACCATCTCACCCTCTTTCGCTCCCTCCCCGGCTCTATCCGCTTCACCAGGATCAACTCGTTGCCGCCCTGGGGCGTGCAGCTATGGGTCACCTGCTCCACGCACTGCCGCATTAGATAGATCCCCACCCCGCCAGGAGATCGCTGCTCCAGGGGCAGGCTCAAATCCGGCGGCGGGATGGCAGTGGGATCAAAAGGCGCGGCCTCATCGCGCAGGCGGATCACCAGCGCATCCCCCTGGCACTCCACTTCTATCTCAATCGGCCCCTGCTGCCCCTGATAGCCATGGACGATGATGTTGGTGGCTGCTTCGTCCACAGCCAGGAGCAGATCGGGAATCACGGCCGGCTCAATGCCAAGGGCTGTCGCCGTTTCCTCGATGAAGCGGCGGATGGCGGCCAGGTTCTTTAGCTCGGCGGTCAGGCGGAGAGACGATTTGGTGTTCATGGCTGGCAGCGCATCACCAGGATGGTGATGTCGTCCGATTGTGGGGCTTCGCCAGCGAAGGTGGCCACCGTCGCGGCGAGCGCCTGCACCAGCTCCTGGGCCGATGCCGTCCCGTGCGCCCGAATGGCCTCGACGAGCCGCTCCTCGCCAAACATCTCGTGCCGGGCATTGAAGGCCTCGGTCACGCCATCGGTGTACAGCACCAGCACGTCGTTGGCATCCAGGTGACGCTCTTGCGCTTCAAAGGGGCGCTGGGACATCACCCCCATGAGCATGTCCGTAGGGCGCAGCCAATCGTGCTGGCCGCTGGTAACGTTGTACAGCAGGGGCGGGTTGTGGCCGGCGTTGACGTAGGTCAGCAGGTGGCTGGACGGATCGTAGACGGCGTAGAAGAGGGTGAGGAACATGGACGATTCGGAATGGTGCTCGGTCAGGTATTCGTTGGTCTGGCGCACCGCGCCCAGGGCGGCCAGTGCGCCGAGGGAGCCGCTGCGCATCAGCCGCCGTACCTGGACGCTCTCCAGGGCGTCGCTCAGGTATTGCGGCCGGGCGCTGAGGGAGTGGGCGCGCAGCAGGGTGCGGGCCAGGGCCATGTAAAGGGCAGCCGGCATGCCCTTGTCCGACACGTCGGCGACGAGCATGCCCATGCGCCCGCCACTCAAGGGGATCACGTCGTAGAAGTCGCCGCCTACTTCGTAGGCGGGACGCATGGTGGCGGCGATCTCCATGCCGGGCACCTCTGGGATGTCTTTCGGCAGGAGGCTCTGCTGCACCTCGTGGGCGATCTCCAGCTCCCGCTCCATGCGCTCCCTGGTGCGGCGCTGTTCCTCTTCTTGCTTGGCATTGTCCGAGTGCATCGGCATTTTACGTCCTCCCCTTCCGCTTCACGTCTTGAAACTGCTACATCTGTCATTGCGAGCGCAGCGAAGCAATCTCTTTGTTGCGCCACGGGCGAGATTGCTTCGTCGCATCCCCTCGCCGACCCTTCACTGCGTTCAGGACTGGCGAGGGGATGCTCCTCGCAATGACGGGGGAAATCTAACATTGTCAAGCCGTCTCACGTCTCACGCTTCACGTTTCACGTTTCACGTTTCACGACACGTGTCATGCAATCGACTGTTCACGGTGGGGATGATATGCTCCACCGTGAGAGCCTCGTCGGTCACGACGATGCGCTCGATTAACAACCGCAGAACTTCCTGCTTGGTCTCCAAGTCGGCAGCCACTAGCGCCTGCTCAATCCGCTGCCGGAAAGCCTCCAACGAGATCGGCGTGGGTGGCCCTCCGGGAGCGGCAGCCAGTTGCTTTTGTAGCTCCTGCAGTTCCACCTCGAGAGGGTTCTGGCGCTGGGTCAATTCCTCTAGCGTGAGGCGACCGACCTGGTAAGCGTCCAGCAACCGCTGGCGTTGCTTCTGCAGCAGGGCCACACGTTGCCGCCAGCGACCAACCTCACTTGGGGTTGTGCCCTCCGCCGTTTGTGCGGCTTCCCAAGCCGTGCGGATACGCTGCGGATCTCGCAACAGGTCGGCTAAGGCTTGCCAGACCAAAGGCTCTACGACGTCACCCCGCAGGGCGCAAACGTGCTGCGCTACGCCAGGAGGACATTTACTTGTCCCGTAAGCACAAACGTAGTGGACGACGCCGCCTCGCGTCTGGCCACACAGGGTGTGCCCACAGACACCACAGACTAAAAGACCCCGCAAGAGGTAGGGATGCTGACTATGGCGCCGGGCAAAGCGGGCCTGCATCTGCAAACGCTCCTGAGCCGCTTGCCAGACGGCTTCATCAACCAGGGCCGGGACGCGACTGACAATCCATTCCTCGGTGGGCCGGGGTACATAGCGTGGGAAGCGTAACAGACCCCGTCCCTGGCGTCGCTGCTGGCCCAGGCCGCTCCGATCGGTCTGGTGGCGGTTGTAGTAAGCCGTACCTTGGTAGGCTGGCTGGCGGAGCAGACGCCCTAAGGTGGTGCCTGACCAGGCTTTGCCTCCTGGACTGGGCGTGCCTTGGGCGTTGAGCTTCTGGGCCAGTTGCCCCAGGCTCCCGCGGCCCTCATTATACCAGGCAAAGAGCTGTTGAACAATGGCCGCTTCGGCGGGGACGACCACCCAGGTGCTGGGCTGCCCCAAAGCGGCGGGCTGGAAGCGGTAGCCATAGGGTACTTGGGAGGGCACGGCTTGACCGTGGCGCAGCCGGTACAAGCGTCCCCGGCGCAGGCGCTCCTGGATCAAGATGCGCTCGTATTCGGCCACGGCGCCTTGGATGTTGCGCAGCAGTTTCAGTTGGGGATCTTGGCCCCAGTCAGGTTCGTTGAGGAAGATGACCTGCACCCCGACCTGCTCTAACTCGCAGAGCAGGAGGTATTGCGCCCCCAAGTTGCGTGCCATACGATCTACGTTCTGGCACAGCAGGACTTGGAAGGCCCCGGCAGCGGCGGCGTCCCGTAGGCGGTCCAGGCCAGGGCGGGCCAAAGAATCGTTGGCCCCTGGTTTGTCCATGAAGCGCAGCTCCGGCGGGAGGTCATACTGCTTCTGGGCGGCATAGGTCAGCAGTTCTTCAATCTGGCTCTCGATGGTCTCCTCCTTGGCCTGATGCGGGCTGGAGACCCGGGCATAGAAGGCTGCTCGGCGCATGAGCGGACTCCTTTCTGGCAGCAGAGGTCAGATCCAAGTTCTGGCTCCACCACCACAGTCGTTGGTAGGCTTGGTGGAGCCTACGCTGTGCATTGTGCCGGATAAGCGGGCACATAACCAGTGGACCGGGTTGCAGGGACGGCATGTGAACCTCCTCAGACAAGTTGTGGCTTGTCTCAGGATGGCACATTTGCCCGCTCCTGTCTAGCGTCGAGCACGCCTGTGGGGAAGTTCTATTCGGTTGTTAAGGTGCCATCCGTAGCGTTTGTCGATTGCATGACGTGTGTCACGTTTCACGTATCACTTCGTATTGGAACTCTAGCATGGCAACGAAAAAAGTCGACCTACCCATCGGCGGTATGACCTGCGCCTCCTGCGTGGCGACTATCGAGGGCGGCCTCAAAGAATTGCCCGGCATCGCTGAGGTAAACGTCAACCTGGCCACAGAGCGCGGCAGCGTGGTCTACGATCCTACGCTGGTGAACGTGAACCAGCTCGTGCAGACGGTACAGGACGTGGGCTACGAGGTGCGCACGGCGAAGGTGGACATCCCCGTGGGCGGCATGACCTGCGCCGGTTGCGTGGCCACGATTGAAAGCGCCCTCCAGGAGCTGGACGGCGTGGTCAGCGCCAGCGTCAACCTGGCCACCGAGCGGGCCACGGTGGAATACCTGCCCACCCAGGTAAGCCTGGCCGATTTGCAGAAGGCCATCACCGACGCCGGCTACGAAGTTCGGGAGATGGCCGCCGAAGAGGGCGAGGCGGTGGACAAGGAACGTGCGGCGCGAGAGCGGGAGATCGGCGAGCAGCGCCAGCGCCTCATCTTCGCCGCCGTCCTCACCGTGCCCATCTTCCTGCTCAGCATCCTGCCCGACCTGGGCCTCCTGCCCGATTTCATCGGGCGGCGCTACCTGCTCCTGGCCCTGACCACGCCGGTGCAATTCGTCGCCGGCTGGCAGTTCTACAAGCGCAGTTGGGGGGCGCTCAAGCATCGCACGGCCACCATGGACGTGCTGGTGGCTCTGGGCACCTCGGCGGCCTACTTCTACAGCCTGGCCACCACGTTCTTTGTTGACGGCCCGGCATACTTTGACACGGCGGCGGTGATCATCACCCTGATCATCCTGGGCAAGTACCTGGAGGCCCGGGCCAAGGGCCGCACCAGCGAGGCCATCAAGCGCCTCGTGGGCCTGCGCCCCAAGACGGCGCGGGTGGTGCGCGCCGGTCAAGAGCTGGACATCCCCATCGCCGCGGTGGTGGTGGGCGATTTGGTGCTCGTGCGGCCGGGCGAGAAGGTGCCGGTGGACGGCATCGTCCAGGACGGGACGAGCGCCGTAGACGAGTCCATGCTCACCGGCGAGTCGCTGCCGGTGGAGAAGGGCCCGGGCGATACGCTCATCGGGGCGACGGTGAACCAGCACGGCGTTCTCAAGTTCCAGGCCAGCAAGGTGGGGCGCGATACGGTGCTGGCGCAGATCATTCGCCTGGTAGAAGAGGCGCAGGGCAGCAAGGCGCCCATCCAGCGCTTGGCGGACAAAATCGCCAGCGTCTTCGTGCCCGCCGTGGTGGGCATTGCCGTCATCACTTTTCTGGCCTGGTACTTCCTCGGCGGGGCGGGCTTCACGACTGCCATGCTGAACATGGTGGCCGTGCTGGTCATCGCCTGCCCCTGCGCCCTGGGCCTGGCCACGCCTACGGCCATCATGGTGGGCACGGGCAAGGGCGCTGAACAGGGCGTGCTCATCAAGAACAGCGAGAGCCTGGAGCGGGCGCAGGCCGTCCAGGTGGTGATCTTGGACAAGACGGGCACGCTGACGGAGGGCAAGCCGGCCGTTACCGACGTTGTTCCAAGTTCCACGTTCCAAGTTCCAGGCTCAAACGTGAAACATGGAACATGGAACATGGAACTCCTGCGCTGGGCCGCCAGCGCCGAACGGGGCAGCGAGCATCCCCTGGGCGTGGCCGTCGTGCAGGCGGCGAAGGAGCGCGGGCTTGATCTGAGCGAGCCGGAGGACTTTGCGGCCATGCCGGGCCAGGGCATCGTGGCGACGGTGGACGGCCAGCGCCTGCTCCTGGGCAATCGCCAGCTCCTGGAGGCGCACGGCGTGGAGATTGGCGAGCTGCCGGAGCTGGCAGAGCTGGAGCAGCAAGGTAAAACCGTCATGCTCCTGGCCGTCCAACCCTCAAATTCGAAATTCGAAATTCGAAATTCGAAATTCGCCCTGGCTGGCTTGATCGCCGTAGCCGATACCCTTAAGCCGACCTCGCCGCGGGCGGTGGAGGAGCTGCAGCGCCTGGGGCTGGAGGTGGTCATGCTCACGGGCGACAATCGCCGCACGGCCCAGTCCATCGCCCAGCAGGCGGGCATTGACCGGGTGCTGGCCGAGGTGTTGCCGGGCGACAAGGCCGCGGCGGTCAAGGAACTGCAGGGGGAAGGCAAAGTGGTGGCCATGGTAGGCGACGGCATCAACGATGCCCCCGCCCTGGCCCAGGCCGACGTGGGCATCGCCATCGGCACGGGCACGGACATCGCCATGGAAGCCGCCGACATTACGCTGATGCGCGGCAATCTGCTCGGCGTGGTGCAGGCCATCAGTCTGTCCAAGCGTACGATGAGCACCATCCGGCAGAACCTGTTCTGGGCCTTTTTCTACAACGTTATTGGCATCCCGCTGGCGGCCCTGGGGCTGCTCAACCCCATGATCGCCGCTGCGGCTATGGCCTTCAGCAGCGTCACCGTGGTCAGCAACTCCCTGCGCCTGCGCGGCTTCCGGCCGACCTAGGAAATCAGCAAATCAGCAAATCGGCAAATCGGCACGCTGATAGCAGGTGGCACTATCGGCCATCGGCTATCGGCTGTCAGCCATGATGCGGGTCAGCAAAGACGAGTTCCTGTTTGTCCTGGATGCCTACATCGCTGAACTGGGACCGGATCCCTGCTTTACGGCCGTCCGGGAGCACTATGCCGCTGCTGGCGCTGACCAACGCTTCGTCGTAGA
>Ga0194119_10005712_pt1 | contig 18425 bp, 20 predicted proteins | sample TA2MahC100mmetaG_FD_148620 | JGI IMG/M metagenome (GOLD analysis project Ga0194119, IMG submission 148620) | Freshwater microbial communities from Lake Tanganyika, Tanzania - TA2015018 Mahale Deep Cast 100m | ecosystem: Environmental > Aquatic > Freshwater > Lake | place: Tanzania: Lake...
TTGCAAAGTCATTCCATGCAAAGCGATTCGATGTAAACAGATTCAATGCAAAGCGATTTAATGCAAATAGATTTAATGCAAACAGATTTAATGCAAAGCGATTTAATGCAAACAGATTTAATGCAACGTGACTCGATGCCGAATCAACGATTGCCGGCGCTTGAGCTAAACGATCTGACGTTGAGCTATCCGGGTACGCGTGGACCGCAGGTCGTGCTGTCGGGTGTTTCGCTCTCGTTGAACCAGGGCGAGATAGCGTGTTTGCTCGGCCCATCAGGCTGTGGCAAAACAACCGCCTTACGCGCGATCGCCGGGTTCCATCCGCTCCAATCGGGCAGCATCAGACTGTTACAGCAAGAGGTTGGTCGCGCCGGCTACCAGCTCGCGCCTGAGCACCGCAACATGGGTATGGTGTTTCAAGATTACGCGCTGTTTCCGCATTTATCAGTCGCTGACAATATCGGTTTCGGGTTGTATCGACGTAGCAAGCGCGAGCGCGAGCAGCGGGTGGCGCAAATGCTCGAGCTGGTTGGTTTGCGCGAGTTGGCGCAGAGCGCGCCGCATCAGCTCTCGGGCGGTCAGCAGCAGCGCGTCGCACTGGCGCGTGCGTTGGCGCCGCAACCGGCATTGCTGTTAATGGACGAGCCTTTTTCTAATCTGGATGTCACGCTGCGTGAGCGCTTAGCGCTGGAGGTGCGAGGTTTATTGAAGCAGACGGGCACCACCGCCGTCATCGTCACCCATGATCAGCTTGAGGCATTCGCGGTAGCAGATCGGGTGGCGGTACTGGCCGAGGGCCGCCTGCAGCAATGGGGCACGCCGATGCAGCTGTATCACCGACCACAGAACCGCTTTGTGGCGCGCTTCATCGGCGAGGGCATGATGCTGCAAGGTGAGATGAGTGCCGACGGAAAGATATCGACAGAGTTGGGCGTGTTCAAGCCTGAGTCTTTGCCCGAGGGGCTGAACCACGGTGACGTGGTTGATCTGTTAGTGCGGCCCGACGATATTCAGCATGATGACGCCAGCCCGCTGCAAGCGCGCGTGCTCGCCAAGGCATTCAGAGGAGCGCAGTTTTTGTATACCCTGGCGCTACCCTCAGGTCAGCAACTGTTGTCGCTGGTACCGAGCCACCATGACCATGCGATCGGTGAGGCAATAGGCATACGACTGGAGCTGGATCACCAAGTGTGCTTTGCCGCTTGAGACATTCACCGCCCACGCAAAAGCGAAGAACCACTCTTGTGAGGTCGATGGCAATCGGCAGCATCGTAAACAGCACAAGACGCAGGCCAAGATGCTGCCAATGCCGCAGCCGGATCAAGCAGATAGGCGCTAAGGGTCGCAAAGTCGGCGGCGAGGCTTTATAGTGATGACTTTCGCGTGTCGGTGTAATCCGCATAGCGCGAAAATAACCATAACGACAACAATTCAGGTTGGAGACATGCTGATGAGCATCCACGCACTGTTGCGCCGGGTGGCCGGACTGGCCTTGGCCGGCTTCGTTGCTACCGCTGGCGCGCAAACCAAACCCGCCGAGCTGAAAGTCGGCATCACCACTTTCCTTTCCGGCCCGGCCTCGGTGTTCGGGGTGCCGGCCAAGGCGGCGGCCGAGTTGTACATCGAGCAGATCAACGCCAGCGGCGGTATTGGTGGTGTGAAGATCGTGCCGACTTTTATCGATGAGGGCATCGGCTCGGATAAATTATTGTCGGAGTATCGCCGTGTGGTGCAAGAGGGCGATACCAAGGTCATGCTTGCCTCTATCTCGAGCGGTAATTGCAATATTGTCGCGCCCGTCGCTGAAGATCTGAAGGTGCTCAATATCATGTGGGATTGCGGCACCGAGAAAGTGCTGGAAGATAAACGCTACCGCTATGTGGTTCGCACCCAAGCCAACGCGACCACGGAGATGGTGGCGAGTGTGCTGTACCTGTTGCGTACCAAGCCCGATCTGAAATCGATCGCGGTCATCAACCAGGACTACGCTTGGGGTCGTGACTCCTGGGAGCTATTCCGGAACACGCTGCTGGCGATGAAGCCCGATGTAAAAATCGTTGCTGAGTTATTTCCGAAATTCGGTGCCACCGATTACTCGACCGAGATCAGCCGCTTGCAGGCGCTGCGCCCCGAAGTGATTTTGTCGACCGCATGGGGAGGTGATCTGGATACCTTCGTGCGTCAGGCATCGCAGCGCGGTTTGATGAAATCCTCGTTGTTTGTGTTGCCGCTGGCTGAGAGCTCGCTGGAGCGTTTGGGTAGCACGCTGCCGGAGGGTGTGATCGTGGGCGCGCGTGGCGATCACTTCTTTTTGCATCCACAGTACAAAGACGAGCCACGTCTGAAAAACTTTGTGAAAAAATTCCGTGACAAGACCGGTGCCTACCCAATTTATTCCGTGTACCACATGGTGCAAGGGCTTGAGGGTCTAAAAACCGGCTACGAAAAAGCGATCAAGGCCAACAAAGGCCAGTGGCCGAGTACCGAGCAAGTTGCTGAGGCGATGCGCACCATGGAGTTTCGCGGACTAACCGGCACCGTCAAAATGCGCGAAGATGGCCAGGGTCTTGAGGAGCAGCTACTGGGTATCACCAAGAAAAGCCCGGATTATCCTTTCCCTATTCTCGAAAAAATCGTGATCTACCCGGCAGACCTGATCACCACGCCGGTAGGTCAAAAATCACCGGAGTGGGTCAAGACCTTGAAGCCAGAGCTGGTGAATCATCCGCGACTGCGGCAGTACTGACGTCTTCGCTCACCGCAGCCCGTGTGCGCTGCGGTGGGTACTGCCGAACCATTCTGTGTTTGAACCACTGTAACGACTGCCACGAGCGCAAGCCTGAGCTATGCCACAAGAGATGATCGTTCTTGCGTTAATGGACGGGCTGTCGCAAGCGGCGGTGTTGTTCCTCGTTGCCTTGGGCATGACATTGGTGTTCGGGGTCATGAACATTGTCAACATGGCGCATGGCAGTTTTTACGCGCTGGGTGGCTATATGGCCGCCAGCTTGGGTCTGTGGGCGAGTGCGCACGGCGCATCGCCAGCGTGGTCACTACTGATTCTGCCGCTTGCTGCAATTATCATCGGCTGCGTATTCGGCGCGCTGATGGAGACCACTCTAATGCGGCGCATCTATCAAAAAGATCCCATCTTGCAGCTGCTGATCACGTTTTCAGCGTTCATGATTTTTGAAGATTGTCAGCGCTTGGTGTGGGGTACGCAACCGTACTTCGTCTCAGAGATCGTGAATTATCTGGGCACAGTTGATGTGCTGGGGATTACCTATACCCGCTACCAGTTACTGCTGCTACCTGGCATTGCACTGACTGTGTTTACCGTATTGCGCAGTTTCCTGAAATTTTCCAGTATGGGTCGACAGATTGTCGCGGTGTCGCATCACCGCGAGATGTCGACTGCGCTGGGGATTAATGTGCGTCGCATCTCCTTGCTCACGTTTGTCGTCAGCGCCGTGCTGGGCGCATTGGCAGGGGCCTTGGCTTCACCGACAGTGTCTTGGGTGCCGGGTATTGGTGGTGAAATGATCGTGCTGTCATTTGCGGTAGTGGCAACTGCGGGCTTGGGTCAGATCGAGGGCGCGCTGGTGGCGGCGGTGCTGATCGGATTAGCGCGTTCGTTCACGGTGTATCTGTTACCTGAAATCGAGGTGCTGGTACCTTTCCTGATCATGGTGCTGGTGCTGCTGTTTCGTCCGCAGGGTTTGTTCTCGGTGGCGCAGGCGAGGCGGGTCTGATGTCGCGTCCTACGCAATTAGTGATCGCGCTCGCGCTGCTGGCACTGGCGCTGCCGGCCGCACTGCCATGGCTCAAGACACCATTTATTCTGGGTACCGCATTCGGTATTGCCGCGCTCGGTATTTCGATTTTGATTGTGTCGGGCCAGATATCGTTCGGGCATGCGATGTTCATGTGCACCGGCGGCTATGCGGTGGCGTTTGCTGCGCGTCAGTGGCCGCAACTCGATAGCGCTGTGCTGCTGCTGATGGGTGCTGGTACTGGTTTGCTGCTGGGTGTGGTGGTGGGATCGTTTGTAGTGCGCTACCGCGCGATCTTTTTCGGCATGCTGAATCTCGCGCTGTCGATGGTGCTGTACGCGGTACTCGGTAAATTTTTTCATATTACCGGCGGTACCGACGGGCTTCGGCTTGAGCGCGCACCATTTTTTGGTATGTCACTCGACCGCGATACCTTCGAGACAGTGCTGCTGCTGTTGAGTGTACTGCTGGCGCTCATCACAGGGTGGTTGGTGCGGCGCTATCAGCGCTCGGTCGCTGGTCAGGCACTTGCCGCGATCAAGACCAATGAAACCCGGCTCGAGTATGTTGGTATTTCAGCCTACAAGGCGCTGTGGATTGGCTATATTTTTTCTGCGACGGTGTGCGGTTTGTCGGGCGCAATATTTGCAATCGCACAGGGCTTGGTGACGCCCGAGATGGGCTACTGGGTACGCTCAGGCGAGATTATTTTTGTGGCGATTCTTGGTGGCGTTGGTCACCCGGTTGGGGCATTTATTGGTGCCGGCATTTTCGAATTTGTGAAGCTGTTTGCAGCCGCCTACCTGACCGGCGCCTGGCAACTGGTGCTGGGCTGTGTGCTGATTGCGATTGTGTTTCTGGCGCCGCGCGGTGTATCGGCGTTGCTTGATGCAGATCCAGACAAAACACGAGGCCAGTCATGAGCGGTGCGCTGCTACAGACGAAAGACTTGCAGCTGGCGTTTGGTGCCGTGGTGGTGGCAGACCATATCAATTTTTCTTTGCACGCGGGTGAGCGGCTCGCGGTCATCGGACAAAACGGCGCCGGTAAAACCACCTTCATCAATATCTGTACCGGCCTGATACAGCCGCAAGCCGGTCAGGTTTTTTTTGAAGGACAGGACGTGACCGGCTTGGCACCGCGGGCGATTGCCTTGCGGGGTATGGTGCGATCATTTCAGCTACCGCAGTTATTCAATGAGCACACAGTGCGAGATTGTGTCTGTATTGCTGCTGCCGGAAAAAAGAACCGTCTGCGTATCTGGACAGCGCTGCAAGACGCTATTGATCCTGATGAAGTTGACCATGTGCTTGCTATGGTGGGACTCAGCCAACGCGCGCATGACATGGCCAGCGCATTACCCGAAGGGCAGCGCAAGCTACTGGATATAGCGATGGCGCTGGTGATGCGCCCGCGTCTGCTGATTCTTGACGAGCCTACCTCAGGCGTATCGAGTGAGGAAAAACATGGCCTGATGGCGACCATCATGCGCGCGCTGGATGAGCAGGAGGTGAGCGCGATTTTTGTCGAGCATGATGTTGATATCGTGTCTGAATACTCGACGCGAGTAGCGGCATGGATCGCAGGCCGTATTGCCGCAGATGGGCCGCCAGCGCAGGTGCTGGCCGACCCCGAGATTCGCGCTAACGTGATCGGTGACTGAGATGCTGAAACTGCACAAGATCAGCGCTCGTATTGCAGGTATCACGGTACTGCGCGAGATCGAATTGGTACTGCCGCCGGGGCAACTGATTGCGGTGGTCGGTCGCAATGGTGCCGGCAAGACCACGCTGCTGCGCGCCATCATGGGGCTGCTACCGATAGCGGCAGGGCGCATCACGCTCGATGGGATCGATCTCGGTGGCGCGCCGGGGCATCGTCGGCCATCGCTTGGCATTGGCTACGCGCCCGAAGATCGTGTGATCTACCCGACCTTCAGCGTCGAAGAAAACCTGCGGCTACCGTGTGAGGTGCTCGGGTTACCGCAGCGCGAAATCGCGCAGCGCTTGGAGCGTGTGATCGATGCCGTGCCGCAGCTGGCTCCGATGCTGGCGCGCTCAGGTGCCGCCTTGTCGGGCGGGCAAGGCAAAATGGCTGCACTCGGGCGCGCGCTGATGGTCGGTACGCGTTATGTCCTGCTCGATGAGCCGTTTCAGGGTTTGGCGCCGGTGCTGGCAAATCAGTACGCAGAGTCTTTGCAGCGACTGCATATGAGTGATCGGTCTTTATGCGTCATCGTCACTGAATCGAACCGTAACCTGCTGCGTGATCTGCCCGACGCCACGCTGACGCTCGAGCGCGGCGAGTTGCAACCTAGTGCGATTGAGACACCGTAAGCAGGCATTAGACGATCACGGTTATCTCGGACAAGTCAACAACATCATCCATTACCCAACCTACTGCCCGACTAAAAATCTCTGGAGAATGCTATGCCGAGTTTGCTGATTCACGGCGAATGGATCTCTGCCACTGGCGGACAAACCATCGACGTGATTAATCCCTGCGATGCCAAACCCTACGCCACGATTGATCGCGGCACCGCACAGGATATCGACCGCGCAGTGAAATCTGCACGTGCCGCGATGGATGGCGCGTGGGGTAATTTAACGGCAACCGAGCGCGGCCGGATTCTGACCAAGGCAGGCAATCTGATCGTGCAACATGCAGAGGAGATTGCGCAGATCGAGTTGCGCGATACCGGTAAGCCGTTGTCGGTGGCACGCGCCGATGTGGTGGCGGTTGCACGCTACTTCGAGTTCTTTGGCGGCGCTGCCGACAAGCTGCATGGCACACAGATACCGTATCTGAATGGTTATAACGTTCAGCTGGTCTATGAGCCGCATGGGGTGGTTGCGATCATTATTCCGTGGAACTATCCCGCGCAAATGTTTGGGCGTACCGTTGCGCCCGCACTGGCCGCAGGTAACGCGGTGGTGCTGAAGCCTTCAGAAGACGCCTGTATGTCGGGCTTGAAGTTGGCACAGCTGCTGATGGAAGCGGGACTACCGCCGGGTGCCTTGAACCTGGTCACCGGTTACGGACACGAGGCGGGCGCCGCGCTAACGGCGCATCCGGACATTAACTTTGCCAGCTTTACCGGTTCTCCCGAAGTGGGCGCGCTAGTGCAGCAGTCGACCGCAGTGAACGCAGTGGCGTGCACACTGGAGCTCGGCGGAAAATCGCCGCAGATCGTGTTTGACGATGCCGATCTCGACAAGGCGCTACCCATCATCATCAAAGCAATTACACAAAACGCCGGCCAGACCTGCTCTGCGGGCAGCCGCTTGCTGATCCAGCAGAATATTTATGATCGCTTTGTCGCACGTGTGGCCGACGCATTTCGTCAGGTTAAAGTGGGTACCCCTGAAATGGATCTGGATTGCGGCCCTATCGTCAACCAAAAACAATACCAGCGTGTGCGAGGGTTTATTGATGACGCCGTGAAAAGCGGTGTCCCGCTACTCGCCGAAGGCAGCATCGCCAGTGGTTGCGCAAAGGAAGGCTACTTCGTCGCGCCCGCATTATTTGGTGCTGTGCCGCGCGACCACCGGTTAGCCTGCAAGGAAGTATTCGGCCCGGTACTGTCAGCCATGTCGTTCAAGGACGAAGAAGACGCGGTACAGCTCGCAAACGCTACCGAGTACGGATTAGTTGCCGGTATCTGGACAGAAAATGGCGGCAGACAGGCTAGACTCGCCAAGCGTATTCAAAGCGGCCAGGTATTTATTAATTGTTATGGCGCGGGAGGTGGCGTGGAGCTGCCGTTCGGCGGAATGAAACGAAGCGGCCATGGGCGAGAGAAAGGCTTTATCGCGCTCGAGGAATTCACCACCACAAAAACAGTGGTTTTGCATCACGGCTAATAAAAACATGGAATGTTTTTGGAGACACTATGGGACAGCTTGCAGGAAAGATCGCGATTATCACCGGTGCAGGGAGTGGATTCGGCACCGGTATGGCCGAGGCGTATGTGCGAGAAGGTGCCAAGGTTATTGTTGCGGACATTAATGCCGAGGCGGGCGAGCGCGTTGCGACATCGCTCGGCGCAAACGCCAAGGCAATCACCACCGATGTCGCGAATGGAGCCTCGGTTGAGGCGATGGTCAAGGCCTGTGTCGAACTATTTGGCGTACCGGATATTGTGATTAACAACGCCGGCACCACGCACCGCAATCAGCCTCTGCTGCAAGTTGACGAGCAAAACTTTGATCGCGTTTTTAATGTTAACGTCAAATCGATCTATCACATGACCCACGCTGTGGTACCACTGATGCGCGCGCGCGGCAAAGGCGGTTTGATTATCAATGTCGGCTCAACCGCCGGTATACGGCCGCGTCCGGGTTTGGTTTGGTATAACGCCTCCAAAGGTGCGGTAAATTTAATGTCAAAGGCAATGGCTGTCGAGCTCGCGCCTGATAAAATCCGCGTCAACGCATTATGTCCGGTGATGGGTGCGACAGCCTTGCTCGAAGATTTTATGGGCATGCCCGATACGCCAGAAAATCGCGCCAAGTTTTTGTCGACCATTCCGCTCGGGCGTATGTGTGAGCCAAGGGATATGGCAGCCGCCGCAGTGTTTCTTGCGACCGAGGCGGCTGAATTCCTGACCGGTTTGGAAATGCCGATCGACGGTGGTCGCACTATTTAAAGCGCTTTTGCTGTAATGATTTTATGTTGCTGGCACCCGCTTAAAAATTCAGGATTCGAGATCAAGATGAAAACCGAAATTGCCGTTCAAGTGAGGTCGATGATGCGAAAACTGCTGATTGCGCTTTTAATGATGTTCAGTGCTGCGCCAGCGCTCGCAGAGTGGAAGCTGATTGATTTCAATGATGGTGAGGCGGTTTATATCAATGATTTTTTCCGGCCGGGTGGTGAGACCACGCGCATGTGGATGCTGATCGAGTACCGCGAGCCAACACCGCAAGGCAGTCTTTCGGTAAAGCTCTTATGGGAAGTGGATTGCCCGGCCCGTGCCATGCGCACCTTGCGTTATGCGTCTTATCCTCTGCGTATGGGTTTTGGCGATGTCATCAAGGCCGATGAGACGCCAGGGGAGTGGATCAAGCCGGCCGAGGACTCACCGCAGGAAATCATGTTTGTGCTGATCTGCCGCTTTGATCCGAATGCGGGTCCAAAAACCTGAGTTATCGCGCCGGACGTTACAATGGCGACAGAAAAATAAATAAGCCGCGCGCGCTATCGCTGTGGTAACAAGGAGAGACAATGAAGATCCGGTTTTTGCGGCTGCCATGGACTGCCCCGCAAAGCAAAATCGAGCCGATTTTGTTCGAGTGGTTCACGCTGATTGGTATGTTTCTGTTCGCGGCGTGGCTACTGGGTTTGAAAGGCGTGTGGCAGCTGCTGCTGCAGTCCGATCCCACCGGCATTACCTTCATCATTATCGTGATTTTTTGTATCGCCACTGCGTGGTGCGGTACCCGTAGTCGCGAGCTTGATCGACAACGACTCAGTCTGGAGCAGCACATCAAGGACCCTGCCGCAGCCCCCGTCGAGGGCTGCTGGGCATCAGCCTATTGGAGGGCCTTGCGTGCCAAGCCAGCCGATGCGGCGGCGCCGCTGGATTTATTGTCAGAGCAAACCCATGGACCACATTCCACCGCGTGGTGGGTGAATGGCCTGCAATTGAAACTGGGTTTGCTCGGCAAGGTGATCGGTTTCTCGATGCTGGCAATGCAAATCGGTCACATGCAAAGCTTCGATCAGTCGCAGGCGCAGGACATGCTGCGCGAGCTGACCACTGGCTTGGGCGTTGCGCTACTGACCACCATGGTGGGGCTGGTCGCCAATATTTTGCTCGGCATGCAGCTGACCCGGCTGGACCGCTTTGCGGATGAGTTGGTCGCGCGCGCGCAAAGCCATGGCCTTCAATTCAAGGCGTAGCACTAATTTCTATGGCTAATCGCAAGCGATCGCGCGAGCAAGAAGTTGACCCGATGTACGACATGTTGTTCAACATGCTGATCGCGTTTGTGTTCTGCTTCATTATCGCGTTTTTGTCTATCAATCCCAAAGCACAGAAGAGCGGTGATATTCCGGCCAAGGCGGAATTCATTATTACCTTGTCGTGGCCGGATAATGACCCAAATGATCTCGATCTGTGGACCCAAGGCCCTTCAGGTGAAGTGGTGTGGTTTCGAAATCGCGAGGCTGGCCTGATGCACCTCGATCGTGATGATCGTGGTAACTCGAACAACACGATTATGGTTAACGGTAAAAAAGTGGTGAATCCTATTCGGCAAGAGGTCACCACCATTCGCAGCATTATCCCCGGCGAGTATGTCGCGAATGTGCATTACTACGAGACCAAAGAGCTCGAGCTGAATGACCCGAAAGCGGGTAAGCCGGTCGAGGCGACGCTGACCGTGATCAAGGTGAATCCCAAAGCCGAGGTCGTGTTTTATGGCCAGGCCACGCTTGAGGGCCGCGGTAAGGAAGCAACATTTGTGCGCTTCACGATTGATCCCAGCGGCGCCGTCACCAATGTCAACACGATTCCAAAATCTTTAGCGAAGTCGCTCACATGACCCTGACCCTCATTATCGCGTTTGCGGTATTTGTTTTTTTGTTTGCGCTGGCGCTTGTTTTTTCCAGTTGGCCGCGCTGGCTGAAAGGTATGCTGACGCTGGGTGTGTGTGCATTCTATTTTTATGGTTACAGCGCCGTGATGAGTGTGGTTGGTTATCCGAGCAATGACCCTTTGCCGGTGCGCTTTTTGTTGATTGCTGCCGTGGTCGAGGAGCCAACCCCCAAGTACGCCGGCGCGCTGTATCTGTGGGTGACGCCGATTGAGGAGGGCAGGCGCCAGCTGGAGCCGCGTGGCTACAAGCTGCCTTACATGCGCGCGCTGCATGAGCGTATTAATGAGGGAATGAAAAAAGGTCAGCGTGGCATTAGCCAGATGGGCACAGCAGAAGCAAAATCGGGCCAGGGCACAGGTCCCAGCTGGTTAAACCCCGGCAAGGATGAGCAAGAGATCAAGATCATGGATCTGCCGTCGCCGCAGGTACCGGAAAAATAATATGGCGATGCTTAAACTACGTCGTGATGCAATATTTACGGTTACGTTGCTGAGCCCCATACTGTGGGTGGCGGGATGTGACAAGCCGGATAACGATAATCCCCTGTTCCCGCTGGCTGAGGGTATGCGCTGGACCTACCGCGTTGAGATCAGCTACGACGCACCTGAGGCGTATGTTGATCGATCGACGATCACGATGAGCAATCTTGGCAAGGTTGATTTGAATGGTGTCGAGACATGGCGTCGGCGCAGCGATTTCGGTAACGACTACTGGCTGAAGATCGACGACAAAGGCGTGCACCGTATCGCCAGCCGAACACCGAATGACAAATTGGCGGTACTCGATACCTCGCCGCGAACTGTGATTCCAGCAAAGCTTGAAAAAGAAAAAAAATGGTTGACAACAACAGTGCCGTACTTTTTGAGACGCAGGAGTGAATGGCCGTTTGAATTTAAATACATTGAGCGATACCGAAATTTAACCATGACTCACACAGTCGACTCAACCGACCAAACAGTGAGTACGCCTGCGGGTAAATTTAGCGGTTGCGTTATGATCAAAGGTGTAGCTTTTATAGTCGTTTGGCACGAGGAGGAGAGGACTTACAAAGAGGCACCAATAACAAGCTACGAATGGTATTGTCCAAACGTTGGCTTGGTTAAGCTGGAGCGGAGCGAGCCCACGACTGCAAGATTTTTCCAAGGAGGGCTGATGCGCATGACGCTGCTGAGTTTTAGCGATTAATAGCCCACGAAAAAACGCTGCTTGCACCAGATTTGGTTGCACAATGCTTCTTTAATTAGTCACCGCGAGCTCAATTAACCTTTCTCGTGGTAGCTTTAATTGAAATTCCCGCTCGTTTTTTTTGTTGCTAGCTTTCAGCAATCTACCCTTCTTTTTTGGTTAAAGCTTTTTTTAAAAGTTGCGATGAATTTTCTGTTGGTAAAGGACGAGGCCTAGTCTCAGGTTAGTCTTTCTGCATGTCACGAGGGCGTCTCAAGCCTTTGCTAAAAAGTTAAGTACATATTTGCACATACGTTGATTTTTTTAAAATACCTTGTAACATATAACAGCTTGGGCTTCCGCGAGGGTCTGGGGAGCGGACACATCGTCTGAGTATTAGATAAATTTATAACGCCGAGTCTGCGTAATTCGGCTTAACCTCAGGAGACACTATGAAACCAATCATGAAAACTCTGGCGGCTGGGGCGTTGGTTGTTGCGGCGCCGTTGGCCATGGCCAAAGATTGGGGTGTTTACGGCGGCGACGCCGGCAACACCCGCTTCAGTTCAGCGAACCAAATTAATGCTAGCAACGTTAAAAACCTTAAGGTCAAGTGGGCGCTGCAGTTGGGCACCAACCGCTCGCAGGAGTCTACCCCCATTTTAGTTGGCGACACGCTTTATGTTACCTCGTCGTTCGGTCCCAAAAATGTATTCGCCGTCAATGCAAAGACCGGCGAACTCAAATGGAAGCATTCTCCGGAAATGCCAAAGAACGTTGACCAGTTCGCCTGCTGCGACGTCGTCAACCGCGGAGTGGCCCACGCAAATGGTAAAATTTTCTTTGGTCGGCTCGACGCTAAGCTTACTGCAGTGGATGCAAAGACTGGTAAAGAGTTGTGGACCTCGACTGTGGTTGACTACACGCAAGGGTCAGCAATTACCTCGCCCCCGACTATCGCCGGTAATCTCGTCATTACAGGTTTCGCCGGCGGTGAATATGGCGTTCGCGGAGCTCTAGTCGCGTTTGATCAAAACAGCGGAAAAGAAGTCTGGCGCACCCACACTGTGCCAGAGCCGGGTGAAAAAAATGGAGATACTTGGAAGGGCGACTCGGGAAAAAATGGCGGAGCGGTATCTTGGTTCGTAGGCTCGTATGACCCAAAGCTAAACCTTGTGTACTACGGAACTTCAAACCCAGCGCCATGGGCTGCTGCAATTCGTGGTAACGACAGCTCTAATATTGGAAAGTACTCTAATCTCTACTCCGCATCGGTCGTTGCGCTGAACGCGAGCACCGGTCAGATTCAGTGGCACTACCAATACACACCTCACGACGCGTGGGATTATGATGGTGTGAACGAGCTCGTATTTGCCGACTTACCATTTGATGGCACAACAGTTCCGGTCATTATGACCGCCAACCGTAACGGCTTCTTTTATGTAATCGACCGCGCGAACGGCAAGCTGCTGTCTGCGAAACAATTTGTTGACGGCGTGAACTGGGCTGTCGGTGTGGATATGAAGACTGGTATGCCGATAGAAGCGGCGGATAACAAGTTCCGCCCTGGCTTCAAGCGGAAAGCCGTCAATATCTGCCCTAACCTTATCGGTGGAAAAAACTGGATGCCGATGAGTTATAACAAGCAAACTGGCCTCGTCTACATTCCGACCATCAACCTGTGCATGGACATGGAAGGTGTGCAGGAAGATTACAAGCGCGGTCAGTTCTACCTGTCAGCGAACTTTGACCTAGGTAAGATGGGTCCGGGTGGATATGGCGGTGGGCTAAAGGCTTTCGATCCGCTAACAGGCAAAACAGTCTGGATGAACAAGCTGCCACTGCCGTTTAATGGCGGAACCATGACTACCGCGTCAGGCTTAGTTTTTGCTGGTGATATCCAGGGTGTATTCCGCGCCTACGACGGTAAGTCTGGAAAGGAGCTGTGGAAATTCAACGCTGGCTCAGGAATACATGCCGCGCCAATGACCTACGTTCTAGACGGTAAACAGTACGTGGCAGTGGTATCGGGTCGCACGCAATCAATTCCGGCGTTTTTCGGCGAAGTTGGGCAGAAAATGTATGACGCGAGTCCCGAGGGTGGCACGATGTTCGTCTTTGCGTTGAATTAATCCGGAGATCGGAAATGCCCAAGTCGCTCTACAACCGTGCTCGCGTTTGGCCTGTTGTTGCTCTGGTCACGGGTGTGTTTGCAGGGCCAGTAGCGTCTGCCGACACAATCAAGATCTGTGCGGACCCTGACAACCTGCCTTTCAGTAAGTCCGAAGGTGCAGAGAAGGGCTTGTATATCGAACTCGCTGATATGGTTGTGCAGCGCTTGGGCGCCTCCGCCGAATATGTATGGTGGTTGACGTATAACCAGCGTCGCGCTGTCCGCAACACGATGGACATGTGCGACGCTTACTTTGCCTTGCCTGCGAATGCAGATTACAAGGTCAGGGGTTTGGAAAAAACCCGCGCATTTCTTGATGTTGGATACGCCGTAGTGGCACCCGCATCATTCTCATTCAGCGGCATGGAAGACCTGAAAGGCAAGCGCATTGGTGTGCTGCACGGATCCACGCCGCATATTGTGCTCTCCAGTGAAACGGGCTACGACTGCCATAACTTCCGCGAACAAGACGCGGTATTTGCAGCGCTCGACAAAGGCGAGATTGATGTTGCCGTGCTCTGGGGACCCAGCGCTGGGTATCAAAACGCAAAACAGTTTGCAGAGCGCTGGAAAATAACACCGGTCGCTGGCCAAGGCTTGAACAGCCAGGTAGCCGTTGCTGTCTCCAAGAAAAACCCGGAGCTGAAAGCCAAGATCGATCAGGCCCTCACCGATTTGCAACCAGAGATCAAACAGCTACAACAGAAATACGCGTTCCCGCAGACCGCGCCGGTGATGATGAATGCCAAGGGATCATGGAACGTGATTACCGATCAGGTAGCGGGCGGTAACGCGCAAGCGCATGCCTCACAAGCGAAACAAAAACCGGTAGCAGGTATGATGGTCGCCGGTGGCGCGAACGCTGACTGGCGTGCCGATATGGTGAAGGTAAACGATGTCAATCTTGAAGACGTCAAAGCCATGTTCAATAGTCGTTGCTCTCACTGCCATGGTCAAAACGGCGCTAGCCCGCAGCAGGAGCGCGATCTGCGCAAGCTGTCGAAGCGTTACGACGACAAATGGCGCGAAGTTGCTGTCACCACGATTACCAACGGCCGTCCGGAACTAGGCATGCCAAACTGGGGCGGTACGATTTCTGACGCGGATATTCGCAATATCGTCAAATTCCTCGAGACCATACAGCGCAAGTAATCAGCGCTTCATCGAGCAGGGCCAGGTGCCCTGAGCAACAAAAATCCCAACCACTCTGTTGGGATTTTTTTATGTGCTCCCTCCGGCCTGTTGCGAGTTTGAATTGATGCTCTGTTTCGCACCAATAATATGATAAGTTTAGGCGGTACAACTACCGAATACGGAGTTCGGCAATGGGAACCGTCCGGAAAACCATCACCCTGACAGAGCAGCAAGACCACTGGGTCAAGTCCCAGATTGACGCGGGTCACTACACTAACGATAGCGAGTACATTCGGGATTTGATCCGGCGGGAGCAAGAGCGCAGCGCCGAAGTTGAGGCTATCCGGGCGGCGCTGATCGAGGGCGAGGCGAGTGGGGAGCCCTCGCCTTTTGACGCTACCGAGTTCAAGCGAAGAATGCACTCAGCGCATGGCTGAGTATCGCCTTACACCAGCCGCCGAACGCGATCTTGAAGCAATTTGGGCATATACGGCTGAGTGCTGGGGCGTGCATCAGGCCGACCGCTACGTCGATCTACTCACAGCGGCATTCGAGACCTTAGCGCAATCACCAAAAATTGCGCCTTCGTGCGACCACATCAGACGGGGTTATCGCAGACGTAGCGTCGAACGGCACATGGTTTATTTCCAAATAACTTCCTATGGAATTGCTGTTGTCTGCGTATTGCATCATCGAATGGATGTATCACGTCAGTTGTAGCCAAGTTTGAAGATATGTTAACCATGCTCAAAACGTACCGAACTGAGGCGCTCGCCGCTATACACGAGACCATGGAGGCGCTGCAGGAGGTCGGCGCAATCGACCTGCAGACAATGCGTGAATTCGATGAGGTCTGCCTAACGGAAGTGCAGATTTTTGTGACGGGTAAGCCTCAGCACCTCAACTCAGCTAATGTACTGTTTCAATAGGTAAGCCACCATGTCTTGAGAGATATTGGCTTGAGCAAGCATTGCCATCGCACCATTTTGTTTTATTTGAGCCGACGCTAGTGCCGTTGTTTCAGCGGCAAGGTCGTAGTCCATGATATTGCTGTAAGCGGTGGTCGCGGCGATACTGCTAGCGGCGACGTAATCAGTTTGGTAGCCGAGTATATTTTCCTGAGCGCCAACCAGTGCTTGATAGGACGAGACCATATCAATCGCGTCGTCTAGCACAGCCATCGCATTACTACCCCCAGTTTGGGTAGAAATATCGAGTTCAGATACTCGCGTATCATCGGAAGACCCACCATAGGTGCCAGCGACAAATCCAAGCGTGGTGAAATCTGAATAACCCTCGGTGCCTGCGGAGACAGTAAACGTCGCATCCGAGTACAGCTTGACCGTCGCGATATAAGTTTCTGCGCCCGCTGCAGAGGTTGCGGTATTCGACATACCTGAAATCCCAATGGCCGTGCCAACGCCAGTATTTGTGGCGATAGAAATATTTCTTCCATCTGCAGCTGTTAGCGTAACCCCACTGCCATTGTTTGATGCGACGACACCCGTGGCGCCAGAATAGTTATTTAGAAGGGTCACCACACTACTGATCGATGAAGATGCGGTTAGACCTGCCGCAATTGTTTGACCATTCAGGTAGATCGTACTCACCGCCGCAGCGGAGAAGCCCGTCCCGACGACGACATTCGGATTTGCAGAAGCGGTCACACCGGTCAGTGACGTTTGTCGATTAATTGCTGCTGCCATAGCGATAGCACTTGCCGCTCTGGTCGATGATGTAGCAGTAGTACTGGAAGCAGTATCGTCAGATGTGAACGTGGCACCGATTGCATAGCCATTGATAGTTAGGTCACCGGCCGTCATAGCGGTTGGTGCGCTCGTGGAAGCGGCACGCTTTTTGGTGGAAACCTGAGCCACGTTGCTGTCATAGGTGCCAATGTCCAAGCCCGCATTTGCAATCGTGCCACCAACATTGCTACTGATCGTGATGTCCGTCTGATCCAGACTACGCAGGGTATATGTACCCGCGTAGGTTCCGGCAGCACCGATACCCGTCCTAGCGGCGGTCAGATTGACGCCATCAAATGCCACCGTGATATTTCGTCCATCCGTTGCAGTCAAGGTAACACCTAGGGTGGAACTGTTGGTGTCTGTGGCTGTAACGCCCGTCTGTCCACTATTCAGATTAATGGCGGTGACAACCGCAGCGCGATTCGTGGCGTAATCATTGCTGGCGGACAGCGTCAGTGAAATAGCAGTGCCGTTGATGGTGATCGTTCCTGCTGTGCCAGTGCCAGCAGCTGTCATGGTGCTGCCGGCAACGGTCGTTTCGCCGACGTCTGCTTCGACGTTTGTGTAATCGGTCATCAGGTTGATCGCTGCAGCCTTGGCAATCGCACTACCTGAGTTTGATGCGTAAGAATAGCTGTCATACGAAGCAAGCGATGCACCAATCGTGTAGCCATTAATCAGCAAATCGCCGGAAGATAGCGCCGTAGTCGAGCCGCCGAGTGACGTTAACGCAAGCGGGCTGCCGGTACCAAGCGCCGATGACGTGACCGATGAAAAATTCAAGGTGGTCGTATCCCCTGAATTAATACCAGTCTGCACCTTGATAGTTGGCGTATCACCATTCAATAGTGAGGTTCCGTTGTACTCAGCGGATTCAGCAATCGAGTCGATTTGAGCCATGTAATTGGCAAACAACGTCTGATTACTAGTTCGGGTGGCAGCACTGGCTGTACCGCTGGCTGAGGATGTGGCCAGCGTTTTCATCGAAGTTAAAATCGTCCCAATTTCAGTCAGAGCCGAATCGGCAATCTGCACTGCTGAAATACCTGCATTAATGTTGTCTGTCGCTTTGACATAGGACGCGATCTGCGCCTTCCAACGGTTAGCAACAGCAAGACCGACCGGATTATCTTTTGCGCTGTTAATGGCCAACTGAGTACTGATGCGCGTACTCGCTTGTGCATATGACTTGACGGCATCCGAGTAGGCATTAGCCGCCACCATTGCGTTGATATTGGTGTTCAGGGACAGCATGGAGTTATCCCCTCATCGAATCAAAATCCAACGTAGCCACTTGACTACGAATCCCCTGAGTGTGATTGGGCGATTCGGGTAACGGCTTGAGGGGCGCTGACGTCGCTGGGGCTTCGGAATAGGTGGCGTCGATCATGTTGATCCTCGACTCTCAAAATGCGTGAAGCGAGCTTATCAACAAAAAACAGCAACTCGAAAAACTTTAGCGTTTATTACGCCTTTTACTTCGAATTACACAGGTTACGCTTGCTAGAGCTAAAGTTTTTGCTGGTTCTTCCAAAGGACGAGCAAGATCCATCGAATTGGCGAAAGACGGTAATTAGGAAGCAGCGCCTAAGGCCCTGGTAGGGCGATTTTTTTGATTATTTTTGAGCCGGTGTTAAGCCCAGCAACTCAAAAAACCGATCCATTGATCCGGCACTGGCGTTGATCGCTGCGATCATTTCGGGCAGCGGCATGGTACCGAGCGCCAGCGCGCGCTCGATCATGTAAGGCGTTGGGCTGTGCGGCTGCTGCTGGTATTGGTGCCGGCATTAGTGCTGCTGCCGGCATTACGAATCTGCTTCAGGCCTTC
>Ga0194119_10005716_pt1 | contig 18414 bp, 16 predicted proteins | sample TA2MahC100mmetaG_FD_148620 | JGI IMG/M metagenome (GOLD analysis project Ga0194119, IMG submission 148620) | Freshwater microbial communities from Lake Tanganyika, Tanzania - TA2015018 Mahale Deep Cast 100m | ecosystem: Environmental > Aquatic > Freshwater > Lake | place: Tanzania: Lake...
TGAACGCCTCAATTCTGCCTTCGTTGATGACAGATAAAGTTGTTTTATTGTGGCCGATGTCAAGAAGTAGTTTCGGGCCGACTTGAGTTGTTTCGGCCTGTGCGCTTGCTGCGCAGAACAGATTGATAGAGCCCATTCCATCGAAAGTTAACCAATCGGGATCGAGACCTAGAGATTTTAGAAAATCTAAATAGCTGGAAATAAATCGGATGGGTGCGATTGCGGCGAAAACAAGGCTAGAATCTTTCATTGGATAAATTGCGTGCTCGATGAGGGTATCGTCAATTTTGAAAGGTAGAGAATCTTCGAGCTCGAACCGATACATCTGCTCCACTTTTTTTCTTTGCTTGACCGGGATGTTAAGAAACCGCATTGAAATACTAGGTGAAGGTAAAGAAATTACAATTTTCTCAGGATGGCTCGGCAGTTTAGCTAGGATTTCCTCTATCCCTTCTTTGTAAAGGGCAGTTGAATTTGTAATTTTTAGAGGAAGTTTGACTTCGTGAAAGTCTAGAACATCAAACCGCCGAAACCTGGATTCGATCTCGACTGCTTTTATACTTCTTCCTCCTAATTCGATGGCTAAGATTCGCATAGTGTTTCCTTTTAGGTTTCCATCCAATAAAGTATTTTAAGGGCATTGGGTTCAGTAGGCTTATTGGCCGCAGCCGGAAATATAGTGCCCTGGTTGTTGAGTCGACATCCAAACTTTCCGTTCTCTTGAACCCATTGCCCAACTAAATTATTCTGGCAATCTTGTTCAGTCGTGGGGCGGGCAAAACAGGCAACCGCTGCAAAGTACCAGAAAAACTCAGGATCCTTTTCACAGTCTTGGGGGTTTGTTGCTGTTGATTTCTTTGCTGACCCGCTTGAGGTAGTTAACGCGACTGCTACGCGAATTTTTTTCTGTATATTAATTTTACTCTTCGGAATGCTACCGATGGATTCAACAATAAAGCTTAAGCTATTTACAGTGAATGGATAGTCCTTTTTATCTCTATAAACATCTGAGAAGCCGCTTCGACCTAAAGTTTTTGTGACATAAGTGACAAAGGCATCTTCGCTTGCCCAGTTCCCTAGACGGTTTTTCTCTTCTTGGATTTTGGTGAGATCGTCCTCAGAAAATTCGGGATATAGGGCTTTTAAAACATCCTTAGATGCATCATTTAAGTTGATTTTACCATCGTAAGAATAGACTGTGACTTGAGGTTTCAATTTTCGATAAAGATTTTCTTCAACTGATCGAACCAACTTTAACTCCTCAAGAGTAAAAAATCTGCCTCTTTTCGCTTTGTATGGGGGTTGTTGCTGTTCATAGAAGGAGTCTTTGTTTGAGGAACCAAAGGATACTCCGTTTGGATTTACCCAGTCCATAATGTCAAAAACAACTTCTTCGGCCCGAATGTTACCAAACTCATCAACCGGATTGTCCGACTTTTTTATGATTTCCGTAATTGAATTATACAAAAGTCGAGCTACATGCTCAAAAAGAGAGTTTGCCGGGTTGCTGCTAGCGAAATTGATCGTCAGATTTTCTGAAGTTCGTTTTTCTTTCGGTACTATAAGGAAGTTTAAGTTTATCTTGGCCGATTCGTTGCTGATTGTGTGTGAAAATTGACCAGCGCTGATCTTAGTCTCTTCTATGACTTTCTCGGCCGCATCTTTATCACTTTTGGTAAGCTTGTCTAAAGTAGACTTGGCGGGAGGAAAAGGAGGTAAAGGTAAATTCCAGATCGAGGCCAAAAATGGTTTTGCTGCTTCTAGGTTTTTATCTTTGTTGGCTCTTGAAAAGAGAGCTAGCCTTAGTAATCCGAAACGCGCACCTGATTTCCCCAAATAGTGAGCTTGAAGTTGATTCAAATCACTGTAAGCCAGTTTTCTCTCAATCGCTACACTGTATTGGAATTCTATTGTCAACAGGCTCATGATTAAGATTGAAACTAAAACCGTTAGTAGGGCTACCCCTTTGTTGTTTGTGGCTCGAGACGTTTTTGTTGTGTTTAAGGTAATCAAAATGTCACCAAAAGCGGTTCATTGTTAGGAAATGAAACTTTAAATTGTGTTTCGACTGTGAGTGGTTTGTTTTTCCCTCCAGCGATCTCAAGTTTAATTTTGATGCTACTCGGAAATCGATCTCGAAATGCGCCACCATCCGAATTCCAGACGTCTTGCCATTTCTGTGTCTTGGTGTCGAAGTATTGAAATTCCAAGGAGAGCACATTTTCAAGGAGTGTGTAAATTTCGCCACCTTCATAAAGGTTGTCATCGATCCGTGAGGCTTCTCTTTTCATCAGTGTACTATAGTTGCTTTTTCGATTTGACTGTAGAAAGTAGGAAATCTCAGTTTGTTCGCTTTCTCGTTTTCCTGCAAAGTAATTTCTATGCGAAAGAGAAGTGAAGATGAGCTCAGCCTTGCGGCCATCGAAAAGAGTGTGTGCTACGTTGGCGTTGTTGGTTAGTGCCTGTTGGGTATCTTCTCCAAGATCGGGTCGAAGGACATGAAAAGCCTGATGGATGTCCGATTCCATCGCGATAAGCGCAGCCCTTGAATTGGAGTAGAGGTCAACATCTTTGAAGGCAGTGTCTTTTGTGTTTCGGATGAGAGTTATCTGCTTAATGGTTGTTAATGCAATAATACTAAAGAGGGCCATTGAAAGCAGCACTTCCAACAGAGTAAACCCAGTTTTTAGTTTTAACCGTATAGTCATTTTTAGTTTGTAGTCGGTCCTAGGGCCGGAAGGGTTAGGGGTTGATCATACCTAGCTACATGGGTGGTAACATCGACTGTCCTCTTGGTCTTTTTTCCTTGAAGCCAGTGAACTTCAGCATGAATTTCTCTCATTGATTTGCTGATATAATCACCCGCGATATTTAAAACCATCTTTTGGAGCTGATTTTCTTGAGTGCTTTTTTCGTTTTCGGAATCCCCTTTGGTGCCGGTAAGGGCCGCTGCGCTCTGTGAGAGTTTAAAATCGATTTGATGGCAGTTGGTGATCCAAGTGAAGCGCTCATAGGGGGCGTCGAACTTACCCTCTTTCTTTTTGTCGCAAGCCTTTTCAAAACCTTCGGATTCAACTTTGCTCTCCAGTTCGGTAATGGTTTTTTTTAGAAGCCAGGTGGCGACAGTTACATCTTTGAGATCTTGAGTTGCTCTGACGGAGCCTCGGGTTAAATCGACCGCAATAATAGCGGCAATAACAAAAAGAGTAATAGCTAAAAGCACTTCAATAAAGGTAAAACCGTCTTGGTTTTTTAAAGTTGAATGGCACATATTAAAAGCTGTCGATTTTTTGTTTAAAAAACTCTACTTTCCCAGAAGTGGGATGAATGAATAACGAATACCCACCTTCTTTGGCTGACTGGGAATTTAAATACACAATGGCTTTTTCATTTAGGCCATTGGGAAAAAAATAAATATAAGTAATTCCCTCTGTAATTTTACCTTCCTTTTCTTTTAAGAGACCGTTGAATACGACACCGGGCGGAAGATTTTTGGGTTCCTTGTTGTATTTGTCCACTACTTTAAAATCGCTTGCAGCCGCGTTAACGGCATCTGGATTTTTTGGATCTCGCTTAACACTTAAAAGTGCCAATTCGCTAAGAGGCTCCGCTCCGTCCCGGCTTTCTACAGAGTAGGTATTTTTATCTAGATCTAGACTTAAACGGTAAATGGAATTTAACAAAATTGCATCGGTGCGAACCCCCCTAATGAGAGCAGTAAGTTTCCGGGCAGAAGTGTTAATATTCTGCCCGGTAATTCGTGAGACCACCGGCATTCCAAAGGATAGAACCAGGACAATAATAGCCAGAACCAAGAGTATTTCGATTAGGGTAAATCCCTTTTTGTTGTGCGAAACACTCAATGCAAAACCTAGGGCGAACTTATTCCGACTTGATATCGTCCGAGGTGTCTGGCTTTTGATCCGGTCCATCGGAAGTGATGGAATAGTTTTGTCCGTCATCGCAAGCATAATGATAAGTTCCCCCAAATGGGTCTTTCGGAACCGATTTTTTACCTAAGTAACCCCCATCAGGATAGTTTTCAGGGATTTTTCCAACTGAGGGTTTGCTGATAAGTGCTTCTAGGCCCTGTCCTGTTTCTGGATAGTTGTTGTGAGCCAAATAATAGGCATCCAAGGCCTGCTTAAAACTAGCAATTTGGACTTTAGTAGCATCAACTTTTGCTCTTTTGAACTGGTCAATCAATTTAACCCCGGCAAAACTTCCCAGCATGACCACGAGGGCTAACACGATCATGATTTCAACGAGCGTGAATCCTTTGTTGTTTTTGTTTTTTTTCTTAGTTCTCATAGCTAACGATGCTCCTTCTTTCTGATGCTCTAGCCCGGTGAGGCTGCTAGATTGTTTAATTCGAGTAATGGCATAAAAATGGAGAGTGCTACTAAGGCAATTACTCCACCCATCACGGCAATCATAAGCGGCTCTAGTAGTCTTGTCATCGATTGTATTGCCGTATCGACTTGGGAATCATAAGCATCCGAAACTACATTGAGCATTTCCTCAAGCTCCCCGGTTCTTTCACCCACGGCAATCATGTGGGTTAGAATAGGGGGAAACTCACCACTAGCTTTCAAGGGGCCCGCAATGGAATGTCCCTCGCTAATACTGTCTCTTGATTGAATGAGTGCTTTTCGGATGACAGCGTTATCTACAACCTCCTTAACGACATCGATGGCATCTAAAAGTTGTACCCCGCTGCCTAACATTGTACTTAAAGTTCGAGCAAAACGAGAGACGGCAATCATTCGGACCAGCTTTCCTACGCCAGGGAGTTTTAATGCGATAGCATCCCATTTGGCTCGTCCGGCTTTTGTTCCTATCCACCACTTAAAAAGAAAGAAGCTACCGAGCAAAAGAGCTATGAGAAAAAACCATTGATTAGAAATGAAATTGCTGATCGCCAACATGATCTGGGTTAACTGAGGTAAAGCCATATTTGACCCGGCAAAGACTTCGGTAATTTTGGGGACGGCAAAAGCGAAAAGAAATATCGTGATAGCAGTTCCTGCTATCATCATGAAAATCGGGTAAGTCAAAGCTCCTATGATTTTTTGTCGCATTTGTTGATTGGCTTCGGCAAAATTGGCCAAACGAACAAGAACCAGGTCCAAATTACCACTGGCTTCACCTACTTGGATCATCGCAATAAAAATGGGGGAGAAGACCTTGGGGAACACCTTACAGCTGTCAGCAAGCGATTTTCCTTCATTTACAGTAGCCTTAACTTGGGACATGACGGACTTTAATTTGGGATCATCGGTTTGTTCTACAACTGCATCTAAGGCTTCATCCAATGGAATGCGAGCCTTAATCATCGTGGCAAGTTGGCGGATCATTAAAGTCAGATTTTTTGAATTTACGGTGCCACCAAAGCTGAATCCTGACTTGGATTGGCTCTTTATTTCCCCAGTTCTCTCTTTGATTTCAGAGATAAAGATCCCCTTCTGCTTTAGTTTTTGCCGCGCCGATTTGGTGGAATCGGCATCGACCGTTCCCTTAGTGGGCTTGCCCGCAGAAGAAACTCCTTTGTATTCGAAAATAGCCATATTGAATTACTCTTGAGTGACAGCAACTAGTTCAACCGCCGTAGTAATCCCTTCGAGAACCTTGTTAACCCCGTTTTGTCTCAAAGTTATCATCCCCTTTTGTTGAGCAGCTTTTTTTAAAACCGCTGAATCGGTTCTTTGCATGATGAGAGATTTAAGTTCGTCATCTAGAACCATCAATTCATGGACCACCATTCGTCCTTTATAACCGGTGCCCCCGCATTCGTGGCATCCTGGGGAACGAACAATTTTTTTGCCACCGAATACATTTTTGTCGAGTCCTAAGTTGTCGAGTTCAATTTCGGTTGGGGTGTAAAGTTCAGAACATTTGGTGCAGGCCTTTCTCATGAGTCGTTGTGCAAGAACTGCCAAGAGGGAAGATGAAACTAGGAAGGGCTCTACTCCCATGTCAACAAGACGAGTGACAGCCCCGGGGGCGTCATTAGTATGAATGGTCGCAAAGACCAAGTGGCCGGTTAGAGAGGCTTGAATAGCGATTTCGGCAGTTTCCTTATCCCGAATCTCCCCGACCATGATGACATCCGGATCCTGTCGAAGAATAGCCCTAAGGCCCGATGCGAAGGTGAGGCCAATTTTGGGATTGGCTTGTATTTGCCCAATACCTTTGAGGTCGTATTCAATGGGGTCTTCAACAGTGATAATGTTTCTATCGATGGAATTAATTCTAGAAATTGCAGCGTAGAGAGTCGTTGTTTTACCCGACCCGGTTGGACCTGTGACTAGGATTATGCCATGTTGCTTGTGAATGAGCTGGTTAATTTGCTTGATTGAATCGGTATCAAATCCCAAGTCAGGGAGATCGAGTCGGACACTACTTTTGTCAAGCACCCTGAGAACTAGGCGCTCTCCATGGGCCGTAGGAATCACCGAAAGACGTAAGTCGACATCTTTTCCTGCAATTTTGATCTTGATTCTACCGTCCTGTGGTAATCTTTTTTCAGCGATGTCGAGTTCTCCCATAAGTTTTATTCGCGAGGATATCCCGGCATGGAGTCCCTTCGGAGGGCGGGCGACATCGTAAAGAACACCATCGATCCGAAGTCTTACGACCATTTCCTTTTCGTAGGGCTCAATGTGAATGTCGGACGCCTTATCTTTGATGGCTCGAAACATTAGATTGTTGACGAACTTAATGATGGGGGCGTCATTTTCTGAAGCTTCCAGAAGATCAACGGGTTCTTCGAGATCGTATTGGAATTCCTCTGCCTCAGGTTGATCCATATCCGGCATAATGTCTTGTCGAATTCGTTCATAGATTCTATTGATAGCATCGAGAATAATACGGCTTTCACAAAGTACTGGTTTGACATCTTTTTGATAAATAACCTTAAGATCATCAATGCATTGCAAATTAAATGGATCGCTGATGGCAACAGTGACAGTCAAATCATCGACTGCAATAGGAATAATTTCGAATTGTCGGGCGTACATGATGGGGAGGTCTTTTACCCAATCGAGATTAATTGCGTTGAGTTCAATATCTTTAATGGTAGGAATACCTAGCTGAAGACTCAAGGCAATTAAGATTTCCTGTGGCTGAAGAAACTTCTTTTGAACAAGAATTTCCCCAATCTTTCCGCCTTTATCTTTTTGAATCTCTAATGCCTCTTTAAGTTGGTTTTCTGTGAGCGAGGTTTGAGTCAAAAGGATTTGACCAATTTTGGTTTCTTGTCGAAGAGCTTGCTTCGCTGCTTGTGAAACATTGTTTGGCACTGTTTTATCCTTTTATCATAAAAACTGTTTCTTTAAATACTATGTCTAAAGATCTCCCGAATCTAAAGTTTTTGAATCCGAGGGTAAATTGAGATCTGGTTCCAAAATGGGATCTGGAGATTTACCTGTATCGATGTCTTCTCGAAGTCGAATAGGTGGTTCTTTAGATGGCGCGGCCTTCGATGATTTTAGTGGAGGTTCTTCTGGTGAGAGAGGGGACTGAATTAGACTCTCTCTTGGTTTGCTGGCCTCTTTGGGAGAGCTGAGTTGATTTGAAGAGGGGGGGGCTTCGGGATCGTCATCCTCATTGTTTCGATAATCAAAGATCTTTTGTTCGGCTCCCCGTTGGTTTTGTTCTTCGAGTTTCTGCTTAAGCTCTTTAACTTCTTTTTCATTGGGATCATCTGAACCATAAAAACGGCCTACAAATTCTTCACGGCTGTCAAAGCTTTTTTGAATTTGATTTGAGGCTTCTAAACTTGTAGCGATGATTTTTGGGTGCATTAGAATGATGGTATTAGTTTTAAGGTTCTTATAAGTTTTGGACTTAAATAACCAACCGAGCACGGGGATGTCTCCTAAGAGAGGAACTTTAGCGACATTCTCTTCAATTTTGTCAGACATGAGTCCGCCCATCATAATGAAATCTTGATCTCGAACAACTACAGAAGTGTTTGTAACCCTAGAAGTTGTAGCTACTTGAAAGTTTGCAAGAGCGGATGGGACCGAGGAATTTGGTTTAAATGTATCTACCTTTTGTTCGATTTCTAGACGAATATTTTTGCTTGCAGCATTAATGTGGGGCGTGAGTTTAATAGTGATCCCAGTTTTTAATCTTTCAATTGAACCGGTGGCCCCTCCGACTTGAGCGACGGCCGCAACAAGAGATGTTTGAACCGGAGTTTCGTCTAACACTTGAAACTCAGCTTTTTCGTTATCAAGAGCGATAATTTGGGGTGTTGAGAGCAGGGACGATTTCGTTGATTTTGTGAGGAGATTGATGAGCCCCATGAAATTACTTAGAGTAACCGAGCTTCCGCTGCCCCCAGCAGTTCCTGGAACTGTGAAGTTGAATGAGGAACCTGCTGCAATAGGTATGGTTGCCCCTTCTTGAGGTATTCCTCCGGTGATAGCGGAAAGTAAAGAGCTTGAATCTCCAATGAACCCCCCCGCAAATCCGCGTCCGGGAGAGGCGGCTGCGAGGTTGGTCCCAATTTTGGTAAAGTCGTCAATGGCGACTTCAATAATTGCAGTTTCAACAAAGACTTGAAGGCGAGGGATATCTAGTTTTCTAATTACTTTCTTGAGCGTTTGATAATCGACAGAATTTGCAGTTATGACAAGAGAGTTGGTGGCGGCATCGGAAGTGACTTTGACTCCCCCTTCGAGTTCTGCCGAAACGGGACCAGAGCTGACCGGTGTCGGTGCTCCGCCCGGAGCACCGGGCGCAGATGAGCTTCGTCGGCTACCGCCTTTCGCTCCTCCACCTGCGAGTGAAGAGAGTGTCGAAGCTAAGTCTTCAGCTTTAGAGTATTCGCAGTAATAAACATGAATTCTTCCGTTGTCGGATGTTTTAACATCGAGTTTTCCTACGAGCTGTTTGAGTTGTTCGAAACCGGCAAGATTCGCGAGGACTACTAGACTGTTAGTTTGTTCATCCGGAATGATTTTCGAAATAACTCCGCCACCCCGAGTTTTTTCAAGAGCACTTTTCCTAAAAGATCTTGGTTGTCCTGGAGATCCTTTTCCTTCGCTGTATATTTCACCGAGCATATCAGCAATGGATTTGGCGGCGCCGTTTTTAATTCTTAAGACGTGGAGAGTCGTCTCGTAGTTTTTAACGTCGAGAGTCTCGAGGATCTCTTTGATTCGCTGTATGTTCGATCCAGTATCGGTAATAATAATGGAATTGGTGGGTTCGTAGGCAAATAGTTTGCCTTGACGAGTGGTGAGATCGCGAAACTCCCTTTGAACTTCATCGGCATTAATGAACTTTAATTGGAAAATTCTTGTGATGAATTGATCGTCTTTGGGGGCATAATCTCCTGCATAGGTTTTAACAGGAGCCCGCCTTGCTTCTGCAGAATCGATAATCCGTATGTATTTACCCGACTGAACAGTAGTCAGTCCATTGGCATCCAGAGCAGAGAGAAACGCTTGATAAGCCTCTTGGAGAGAAACTGCTGACGGTCCCATGATCGTGATACGTCCTCTGACTTTTTGATCGATGATAAAGTTTTTTCCAGTCCACTTTGAAATTAGAGTGACAACATCTTTGATCTCTTTATCTGGAAGGTCGAAGTTTTTAACTTCAAGAGATTTTATAGAGGGGTCTAGTTCCAAGTAGTCGGCTAGTTTAGGCGGGGCTTTTTTCTTGCCCGCTGCAGCTGAAGAAGGCTTTGTGGGTGAACCTTGGGGAAGAGAAGTTGAGCCGTAATTGTTTGAGAAAGAAGAAGGAGGAGAGGGTTGATTTGGGGTTGAAGGTTGAGTGATTCGAGAAGGTGGTTGAGAGGGGTTGGGTGGCGGCTGCTGGGGTTGCGCGACCGGGGGCTGGAATCCAAAATTACTTCCCGGGTCTAAAAAATCATCGTCTTCTTGAAACTCGGATCCTGGAGGGGGGGGGAGTGTCCCTGGAATTTCTCCAAAGGGGTTTTCGTTAGGTTCCGACCAGCTCTTAACTGAGAGACCAAGAGTTAAGCTAGCTAGGATTAGTAGAATGATGCTTTGGTGTTTCATAGCGACCTCATTTGACTTCGTAAGAGAAGGGTATTTCTTGGCCCCCTCGAAGTACTTTTAAATCGATTCGTCTTGCATTTCTTAAAACCTGAAATGCCTCGACCCCTTTTCCTAAATTATCGAAAATGACATCATTGGCAGAGAGCAAAACATCGCCTTGAGCCAGTCCAAGCGAGGCGAAAGGGGAGTCGGGTTCGATACTTTGAATGAGAAAACCTTTCATTTTATTGTCCATTGTGTAGGGGACTGCCTTTGCCGTTTGAAGGACGTTATTAATGTCTTTTAATTGTTGTTCCAGATAATTTTGTTTTACTGCATAGCTAGATTCCCCAAGGCGATTAATGCCCTCTGCGAGGCGACCTTCTCTAAAAGGTAGGAGCCCGTTTTGATCTTCGGGAATTTCGATATATTCTAAATCTTGGGTTTGTTTCACTTGGAAACAAAAGCGCTTTCGATCTACCTTTAGAGCTTGAAGCCGGCCATCGTTAAAAAGTTCATCTTTCTTAACAGCGACTTTTGCTGGTTTACCTTCTTCTTCGACTAAGGCTACGGAAAGATCGTCATTGGTCATCACGATAGTGCCTAGGAGTTTTATCCGTTGGCTAGATAGTTTGGCTTGAGAGAAACAGTCCATGAGTCCTTGGTCGAAGGGCTCGGGTATTTTGTTTTCAACATTGAAGATATTTCTGTTTTCGATGGCACTAAAATCTTCGATGGGTGCAGTGGGTCTTTGAACTCTAAGTTTCTTGGGAGGAATAGGCGTGTAGGTTGGGCGAATGAAATAGGTACCAATAATTCGTGAAGCAATAGCGCTTGCCAAACAGATGGCTAGAACTGTTAGCCCGAGTCTAAACAAAAGAGAGTGTTCTTGCACTGAGTCCAGAGCGATCTTTTTTGGGAGCTTCTGTTTAATTGGGCCAAAAAGTTTTTTGGCCGAGAGTGGTCTCTTTAGCCGACTGCCATCGGGTCCGCGTTTTTTGAAAAATGTTTTAAAAAAGTTTTTCATCGTGCCTAACAATTAAATTCTGACACACCATGACTGTTGAAACGGAATAATCCGTTCATTGAGACTGCAAGCTTAAGACCAGGTTTGTAGGATCAAAAAGTACAATTAAATCAAGGCAAGCAGGAGGTGTAACGCGGCAGATTAAAGACCTTTTGTCAATTTAGAGCAAAACTTACCTCGAAATAATGACAAACTGACAATGGAATCTTGTAATGACGAAAATCTGTTCTCTAGGTAATCTTACTTTCGATGGAATCAAAGCTATTTGAACAGGGTTGTAGATATTTTGATGAAGAAGATTACTTTGAAGCCCATGAGGTTTGGGAGGAAATTTGGATCGACGCTTTTGGTCCGAGACGATATTTCTTGCAGGGACTCATTCAGGCCTCTGTAGCGTTGCATCATGCTAGGAATCAGAATTGGGCCGGTACCCGAAAACTTTCAGCCAGTGCTTTAGATTATCTTGAACGAGGAAGAACGGAAGCTCTTGAGATTGATATTGATATGATGAAAGATCGTATCATTGAGTTTGAGATAGCATTGCAAAAAGTTCTTAAGGGTGAAGAAGTCCCACTGCCTTTTTACAAGTTGCCTAGGAAGTGATTTTGAGAAACGACCACAACCATTCTGAGCATGTTGAAGAAAGCCATCCCCATCAATACACTCCTCACAAGATGGCGTATCGTTCCTTGAAGGGTGTTCTGATTCTTTCGGCGCTTTACATGTTTGCTGAGATTATTGGAGGGATGATAAGCGGGTCACTAGCTCTTTTGGCAGATGCCGGTCACATGGCCATTGATACTGCTGCGATTGCTCTTTCGTTGTTTGCTGCTTGGATTGCAAAAAAGCCGGCGAATGAAGGAAAAACTTATGGTTATTATCGTGCTGAGATCTTAGCCGCCTTAGTAAATGGGGCAACCCTTTTCGCTATTTCCATTTGGATCTGCTATGAGGCGTGGGAGCGATTTCATTCCCTTCAACCAATCCGAGGGGAGTTAATGACTGGAGTTGCGGCTGGGGGTTTATTTGTTAATTTGATAGGTCTATTTTTAGTTCATAAACATGGCGAGCATAATCTGAACACACGAGGCGTGTGGCTTCATTTGTTGACCGACACACTAGGATCGGTTTCGGCGATTTTAGCGGGTTTGATGGTTTGGAAGCTAGGTTGGGGGTGGGCCGATCCTCTCATTTCTGTCGTTATTTCCCTATTCATCTTTTTTGGAGCTTGGAGGTTAGTTCGAGAGTGTGTGGATGTTCTTCTTGAGGCCGTTCCTAAAGGTATCGATATCTCCGAGATAAAGCGGACTATCGAAACTATTTCAGGAGTGAGAGAAGCCCACGATCTCCACGTCTGGACAATGACTAGCGGAGTTGCCCTTTTAACGGTTCATGTTGCTCTTAAGGAAATGAAGGATCCAGGACAGATTTTAAAAACCGTTACTAAACTTTTGGTAGAGAAATTTCATATTCATCATGTCACCATTCAAATAGAGCCAATGGATTATGAAGCTCCTGTCGAGTGTTGTAACCTGCCGAAATAACAAGAAAAAAACAGGTCATTTATGGATGGGTCCTGTTGGGTTGATCTAAGAGTTAAATTCGGATAAGAAATGTTCTACATGTTGGGCATCACAAAAATTGTAGCGGCGCTTGTAATCTTAAGTAATGTCGTAATTGCAGACTCTTCTAACCCTCAAAATGCAGCCGATAAGGTCGTGTTAACCTGCAATCAATTGTCACAAGAAGACATTCTTCTTATTAAAGTGATTCAAAAAGACAGCCAGGACAGTATCGTCCTGACTCAAAAAGACGGAGAGGTTGAGTTTCTTACTAAGATTCCCACGGATATCAATAAGTTTGCATACCTTTTGCCGTATTGGAAAGGATCTGTGAGAAATCTGTTTAAAGAGGGCTCTCGCTGGATCATTTCGAGTTGTGGTGGAGTTAATTGCGTTGTGACACGAGTTAATTGTTTTTAGTCAGCTTGATTTTTACTGAACAATACCCAAAAAGGGATCGCGATAGACGTCGACTATATTGTCGAGTATCGGTTTGAACATTCTAAACAGCATTAGAGAAAATGGTTTTGAGAGACTCTAATTTCATTACAAAAGACACTGTTCTTTATGTCTCATTGGCTGAGCGCCCAGGAAATACGGGGACAATTTGGTTTAATAAGATGTTTACTCAAAAAAATATCAACGCGATCTACAAAGCTTTTCAAGTGGACAGAGGAGACTTCGACAAAGCCTTTGACGGAGTTAAATCGCTCAAAGTGGGGGGTGGGGCCATTTCGATGCCATTTAAAAAAAGGGCTTATGAAATGGTGGATGAAGTTCAAGGGGTGGCGAAAAAAATAGGAACCATTAATACCTTTAAGAGGGAACCCTCCGGGAAACTAACCGGCTTCAATACCGATTATAGGGCAGCTCTTAGCGCTATTCCTGAGAAAACAAACTCAGTGGCGTTGCTTGGAGCAGGCGGAGTTGCTGCTGCAGTGGCTCTCGCTGCGCAAGACCGAGGGGTGTCAAATTTAAGAGTTTTCTCTCGAGAAAGAACAAGAAGCCTTATTCCAAATTCAGTTAATTATGAATGGATTTTTTGGGAAAGATTGAGTCAGGTTGAGGCTCCTGAAATAGTGATCAACTGCACTTCTTTGGGAATGGATACGTCATCCGAATTGAGTTTACCAGAATCGTGGTGGAGGCGAATGGAGCTTGCGATCGATTTAACCTTTCGACCTGAGGGAAACTTTTTTTACAGAATAGCTCGAGAAAGAAGCATCTCATTTATCGATGGGAAGCAAATGGCTAGGTGGCAAGCTTTAGAACAATTCAAAATCTATACGGGGATTGAAATTTTGGAAACAGAGGCCGGTTATTAACGAAAGCAGCAATTTTTTTTCGTTCGTCTTTACATCTTCTGACGACTCCATCTATAAGAATTGAGTAGGGGGAAGAATGGAAACTCAAGTTGTAAAACGAAGCTTTTTGGCTTTACTCGGTCTGGGTCTTTTCACAGCCAGAAAAGATGTGCCCAATCACACTGAAGCCTTTCGCAAAAGAAGAGCTATAAATTGGTTAACTTTGGGGCTTACGTACTCTGCCATGTACATGGGGCGGTACAACTTGTCTTTTGCAAACAAAGCACTTTCCCAAGCCTTTGGTTGGGACAAGACGCAAATAGGAGCCATCATCACTGCTGGACTTTCCATCTATGGTTTCTCTGCCATTTTTAACGGGCCCATTGCCGATAAAATTGGTGGTCGTAAAGCGATGTTAATAGGAGCTATTGGCACCGTGGTCTTTAACCTTCTTTTTGGCATCGGGGCCTACTTAGGTTTTTTAGGGAAAGGTGCCTATCTGCTTGCGTACTTTGCCTCGGTTTGGGCGTTGAATTCTTACTTCCAATCTTTTAGTGCCTTGGCGTTAATTAAAGTAAATGCGGGTTGGTTTCATATCAACGAACGAGGAGTTTTTTCTGCTATTTTTGGTTCGATGATTCAAAGTGGTAGAGCTTTAATATTTGTATTGGGCGGTATTTTAGTTGCTATCCTTCCTTGGCAGTGGGTGTTTTTTGTTCCTTCTTTAATCGTGGCCATCATGGCGGCGTGCACGTTCAAAGTTGTTCAGAATAATCCGGAAGATTGCCATTTACCTGCTTTAGATGTTCAAGATGCGAGTAGTGGCGACACAGCCCCCGTTACAGTTGGGTACGTTTTGTCCAAAGTGCTTAGAAACCCCGTTACGTTGACGATAGCTTTTGCCGAGTTTTGCACCGGATTTGTTAGACATGGTTTTGAGCAATGGTTTCCTCGTTACATGATAGAAGCTCAACATTTGAGCCTAGAATCTTCAGTGTTTCAAAAGGGGGCTCTTTCTGTTGTGATGGCTGGTATCCTCGGAGCTTTTTTTGCAGGAACGATCTCTGACTGGGTATTTAAAGGGCGAAGAACTCCGGTTGCTTGTTTGGGATATTTAGTTCAAATATTTTGTTTGTTGGTTGTCTGTAAAGCCCCGAGTATTAATTGGGTGATAGCTGCTTTTATCGTTAATTCCTTTGCTATTAGTATTGTTCACTCCATGCTCTCTGGAACGGCCTCAATGGATTTCGGGGGGAAAAGGGCAGCCGCTACGGCGGCAGGAATCTTTGATGGGATGCAGTACCTAGGTGGAAGTGTTGTTGGTATTGGAATGGGATGGCTGCTTGATAAAATGGGTTGGGTGATTTGGGGGCCTAGTATGATTGGTTTTTCCGTTTTGGGAGCAGTTTTGATGCTGTTCATTTGGAATGCTAGACCTAAAACATCATCTGTTCATTGATAATAGAACCGGTGAATTATCAAATGAAACGCTAAGAAAACTTGGCAAGAACCGAAAGACGCAATATCGGTAGAGTTTTAAAAAAGGCGCCACTCGGATTCGAACCGAGGAATAGAGGTTTTGCAGACCTCTGCCTTACCACTTGGCTATGGCGCCACAGAAAGGGAAGTTGTAGCCCTTTTTGAGTTTAGACGCAACGCTTAGAATATTACACGAGCTTCTTTAGGGTCTGGCGCCGCGCGGCAATCTAAGAAAGTTAGGAGTTTTTGGGCTTTAGGGCTAAAATAAAGGCTACAGGGGCTCCGTATTGGGCCTTTGTTTTCCCTGCTTCTTAAATTTTTAAAAAAGGAAAATCTATGTCGGCGAGTTTGGTTCGTCTCAATCGAGTTGGGCTAAGATATGCGACCGATCGTTATGCTCTTCAAAGCGTTTCATTTGAGTTGCAGCGAGGGGAATTTGCGTACATTACAGGAAATAATGGTGCGGGAAAAACGACGTTGCTGAAAATGCTTTTCGCTATGGAAAGGGCCTCGGAGGGTGCGATTCTTGTGAATAACCGCGATCTTTCATCTCTCCATAAAAGTAAAGTTTTCCAATACCGGAGAGAAGTGGGCTTTGTTTTTCAAGATTTTAAATTGCTACCGGATTTGACCGTCTACGACAACGTGAGTCTGCCTCTTGAGATTAGAAAAATGTCTCCTTCAGAAGTGGATTATCGAGTAAGAGGGGTCTTATCATTGGTCGGTTTGGCCGATAGAGCGCGCGATTATCCTCTCACACTGTCGGGCGGAGAACAGCAAAGAGTAGCGATTGCACGATCAATTATTGGAAAACCCTTTTTGCTGTTAGCAGATGAGCCAACGGGAAACTTAGATTCAGAGACGGCTCGCGAAATCATGCAATTATTTTTAGAAATAAATGAAATGGGCACTACGGTTTTGATTGCCACTCACGATAAAGCTCTGATGGAAGAATTCCCGTCGCGAGTGATTTCTTTAAACAAAGGAAGAGTTGTTTCTGACCACCGAATGGACGTGTAAACGATGAGCAAATACAAAGGGTTTAGATATAGCTTTTCGGATTTTAGGCGACAACCTTGGTTACACTTCTTAAGCATGATGACCATTTCGGTAGCTTTGATAATTATCGGAGGATTCTTCCTTTGCTATCGAAATTTCGAAAAATTGGCAGAAAAGACAAGTCCTCAAATCTCCGGTACCGCCTATTTAAAAGAAGAGACGACTCAGGAGCAAGTTAATGCATTGATGGAACGTATTCTTAGCTTGGAGAATGTTCAGAGGGTTTCTTTTAAATCTAAAACAAATGTAGTCGAGGAACTTCAGAGCTTCTTGGGCTCTACAGGCGGTGCTAATTTACCCGGGAGCGAGTTGTTCCCTGATGTTTTGGAGTTAGAAGTAAAAAAAGATCTCCCTTCAGAAAAAATCCAGATATTGAAGGGGATTGTGTCAAGATTTCCTGAAGTTGCAGAGGTCGATTTTTCTGATGACTGGTTGGCACAATATAAAAAAATAAGTCAGGTTCTAAAGGTCGTTGGACTAATTATGATGGGCTTGATGATTATGGGGTGTAGTTTCCTCATAGCCAACTTTATGGGTATGCGCCATCAATCCCGCCGAACTGAAATTGAAATAGTTAATCTCATTGGCGCTGATAGAAACTTTATTATTACTCCCTACATTTGGGAGGGAATTATAGAGGGCTTTTTTGGGGCTAGTTTGGCTGTTGTTGCTTTGTTAACTGCCAAAACCTTTTTTTCAAGCTTTATCTCAGCTCATTGGTCCGCTTATTTGGGGATTCCAAATTGGAGTTTTCTTTCAATCGCACAAATTCTTGTTATCTATATCATTGGCATCACCATGGCTCTTATGGGCGGGATCACGGTGTTTTTAAGGTTTCAAGAAGATACGGTCTAATGATTAAAGCACTCATTATTTTTTCCCTCAGTGTTGGTGTTTGGGGTGGGGTTTTGGCTGCGAATATATCCCAACCTGTTGAAGAGAATAAAAGCAGCCCCTTACCGGGCAAGGCAAAGAAGCTCAAAGCCTTCATTCAGAAAGAAAAAAATAATTTTGAAACGAGGGAATCAACGAAGAAGGATATCTTGGGAGAGCTTGATCGAACCAACGAAGAGCAAAATAAAGTTCGAGAGCGAGTGAGCTCCATCGCGATGAGCCAGACAGAACTAGCTATGGCTCTTGAAAACTTGTCTTTAGAGCATAATCGCCAAAAAGAGCTTGAACAATTGCATCGAAGAAGAATGTATCTTCTCTTGAAAGTCGCCTATCGAATCAAGAAAGAAGGGATGTTGCGCTTTGTTTTCACGGGCCAGGATTTAGGACAGCTGACTTCTAGAATAAGAGTTCTTTACAGAACCTTAAGATCACACACTATCGCAACACAACAACTTCAAGAAAGAGCTAATAGATTGGCAGAGAGCGAGAAAAAGCTCAGCGAGTCTAAAAAAGAACAGCAGGCGTTGCTTGATGAACTTAAAGACCAACAACAAATTCTTAATTCTATCCTGGAGAAGAAGCGACAAGTTTTAGCTCGAATAAATAAAAAACAAAACTATTATCAATTGGCCTTAAAAGAATATAAACGACTCACGGCAGAGTTAAACAATCTGTTTAATCAATTTGATTCTAGCCAGGGAGAAAAAGTTGTTTATGAGGAGAATGAAAAACAGTCTTTTGTTTTTCCGGTTGTGGGCAAGATTGTCCAGGGATTTGGTAAAACCATCAACCAAAAGTTTGGGACTGTAATTTATCATAAAGGAATAGAGGTTGAGGCTGAACACAATTCACCAGTGGGTGCGGTGGCTCCGGGGATCATAGAATATTCTGGATGGGTTCGTGGTTTAGGAAATGTCGCAATCCTGAAGCATGGACAGGGTGTCTATACTTTAAGCGCGCACCTCTTCAAGATTACTAAAGACGTTGGATCGAAAGTACAGCAAGGGGAGACGATTGGAACGGTTGGAGATACTGGGGCTAGTGACAAACCGAGTTTATACTTCGAAGTTCGA
>Ga0194119_10005718_pt1 | contig 18412 bp, 16 predicted proteins | sample TA2MahC100mmetaG_FD_148620 | JGI IMG/M metagenome (GOLD analysis project Ga0194119, IMG submission 148620) | Freshwater microbial communities from Lake Tanganyika, Tanzania - TA2015018 Mahale Deep Cast 100m | ecosystem: Environmental > Aquatic > Freshwater > Lake | place: Tanzania: Lake...
GCGCGCCCGGGCCGCCGTGGTACAGGCCCTTAATGCCATCCATGATCTGGAGCACGGTCTTATTGCGAATCACCGGCATCTGAACAACGGCGGGAATAAAGGAGCCGCACGCGTTCAGAGAACTAGTGGAGTGCGAGCGCGCTACGTTGTTCACCAGTCCATGCGAAAGATTCTTCAACGCCAGCGTCACGCCGGCCGATTGGTGATCTTTCAACACGCATAGATTGATGAGTTTGTTCACCTCCTTGGTGATGAAGTTCGAAGCGTAGGAGCGGCGGTGAAGCGGCAGCGTTGGGTCCTGGCCCGGCTGGGTCAGCGGCATCTCCATGTAGTGTTCAGGATCGTATCCGGCGATGCCGAGTTGAATATCGTCGTAGTCTTCGACGGCGCCCGACCAGCGTACTTTTTCCGGCAGCCATTTATCGAAGCCAGCGCCGAGGAACTGCTTGCGATACCGGTCGTAGACCACGATGTCCTGCGGCTTTACGCCGGTCGACACAACGCCGGCGATGATCTCGCGGAGCACTTCGGGCGCGGAGATCACATGGGGACTGCCCACGGGATTCACCTTGATGCCGACAACGTCGCCTGGCTCGAAAAACTGCTTCCAGCCATCGTCCGCTCCGGTCAATTCGCGCATCCCGCGGCGCATCATGTCGCGGACGGGCTCGGCCTGATAAGCGCCGGAAACGATGGATCGCGGATGGTGGACGGCCACCACGCGCCCTTTGTAAGGGCCGGGGATTCCAAGGCCTTTCAACACGGCGGCCTTTGACGAGAACGACGCGGCCATGGCGGGCAGCGACTGCAGGAAGCGGCGGCGGCGGCAGAGGGTCATGAAGACAGCATACTCATTTCCTCCAACGAAATCGCGCCTGGATCGCCCGGCCCCGGGTTCCAAACCCAGGGCAGCGCGAAAGGAAGATTGTACCGGCGCGCGGTCTCCAGGACGCGCCCAAGCGGATAGAACTCGCCGAAGCCGGTCGGAATCTCCTTCGAGAGCGGTTGAATCCAACGCCGCATAAGTTCGTCCAGGTCGACGTCTCCGTAGAAATGGAAATTCAGGAAATCGCGCGAAGGGTCCAAACAGTCCAGCCATTGGCCGGCCCAGCGGCCATGCATCGAACCGACCGAAAACTGTTTGTCCGTCCGTCGATGGACAATATCGCGGGTTCGCTCAATCCGCTGCCGCATCTCGCGTGTGGTCAATTGGTGCGCTGCGTCGCACTCCGGGCAGCCAACGCCGGTCCGCCGGCCCAGCGGCCAGTCGCGCGCCCGCATCGCCATCTCCGGCTCGTTCATCAACTCAAAACCGATCGTGGCGGGATGCCGGCCGGCTAAATCAATGATGGGTACGAGCGTTTCAAACAAAAGATTTTCGAATTGGTTTGGATCCTTCACGCGCGCGCCGTGGCGGAAGCTGTAGTGGTGGTCCAGCAGCACCAGCAGCAGACCCAGGCCGTGCCGCGCGGCGGTATCGAGCGCGTTGGTCAGGGCGGGCGCGTGAATCGGAATCCGGCCGTCGTTGGCCACGAACCAGCGGAGCATCGTGATGCCCGAGGCCTGGAACCGCTGGCAGTCCGCTTCAAACTGCGACAAACGCGCCGGATCGGCCAGGCCCAGCCGGTCCGCGCCGAAGTCCCAGCCGTACGCTAACCGGTAGTTCAAACCAATCCGCAGCGGATCGCCATTTCGGATTCGGAACATGAGGGTCTTTCGATGGTACTTGGTATACTTGACCGTTTGAGGAGAAGCCATTGCGCGTAGGAATGATTGGTACGGGCGCGATTTCGCACATGCACGCCCGCGCACTGAAAAACATCGGATACCGGCTTGTGGTCTGCACCGATCACAACGTGGACGCGGGGAAGGCCTTCGCGGAAAAGTACGGCTGCGAGTACGTGCCGTCGTATAAGGAAGTCTGCCGCCACCCGGAGGTCGACTATGTCGACGTCTGCACGTTTCCCGATTTCCGGCTCCAACCGCTCGCGCTGTGCGCGGAAACGAAGAAGCACATTCAGGTGCAGAAGCCGGTTTCGACCAACGTTGAGACCGCCCGCAAGATGGTGCAGACCGCCAAGGAAGCGGGCATCGTATTGGGCTGCGTCAGCCAGCACCGCTTCGACGACTCCACGCGATTTCTCCGCACCGCCATCGCGGCCGGCCGGCTCGGCAAGATCCTGCAGGCCGACGCCTATGTTAAGTGGCACCGCACGGCGCAGTATTACTCGCGCGCCATCAAAGGCAGCTGGGCCACCGAAGGCGGCGGCGCGTTGATCAACCAGGCCGTGCACCAGATCGACATCCTGCTCCATCTCATCGGGCCCATTCGCGAGGTCACGGGCTACTGGCAGCTAGGCGCGCTACACAAGATCGAATCGGAAGATGTCGTTAACGCCATGTTCAAATACGCCAACGGCGCCACCGGAGTGATCCAGGCCTCCACGGCCTTCTGGCCTGGCTACTCGGAGCGGATTGAAATCCACGGCACCAAAGGCACCGCCGTCATCACGGGCGACAAGTTGACCAAATGGGACGTGCAGGACGATGCCGGCGAACCCGCGCCCGTGGAGGAGTTGGTCATGTCGGGCGCTTCCGACCCGATGGCCATTCCGTTAACCCCGTTCGAACGCCAGTTCCTCGACTTCGGCGAAGCCTGCAAGGCTGGCCGCGATCCGCTGACCTCCGGTCAGGAAGGGCTGAACGCGCTGGAAGTCGTCACCTCCGTGTACCGGTCCTGCCGCGAAGAACGGCGTGTGCAGATCGGCTAACAAGGTGTTGCACCAAGTACGAGTACCAGCCTCAAGCGCGAACCTCGGACCGGGTTTTGACGCGCTGGGATTAGCGTTGGGCATCCATCTGGTCTGCCGCTTTCGCAAAGCGGACCGGCTGGAAATTCATGCCACCGGCCGGGATGCGTCGCTCGTGGCGCCAGGGGATAACAACCTCATCTGGCAGACGGCGCGCGATGTCGCCAGGCAGGCGGGCCAGGTGCTGCCTCCGGTCTATCTCGAAGTCGATAACCAGATTCCGATCGGAAAAGGCCTCGGGTCGTCGGCCGCGGCGCTGACGGCCGGCGTCGTGATCGCGGACAGGTTGCTCGATCTCGGCTGGTCGAAGCATCGAATCCTCGATGAAGCGGCCCGGATTGAAGGCCACCCGGACAACGTGGCGGCCTGCGTCCTCGGGTCGATCGTCGCCAGCGCCATCGACGGGCACGGAGTCGCACGCGCGGTGCGCCTGGATCTTCCGCCCAAGTTCGCTGTCGGTGTGATCGTGCCGGATTTCGTGCTGCTCACGCACGATTCGCGCACCGTGCTCCCAACCTCGTACTCCAAGGCCGATGCGATCTTTAACGTGCAGCGCGCCGCGTTGCTCATCGCGGGTCTGGCGACGGGAACGGTCGCCGCCTTCCCAACGGCGCTGGAAGACCGGATGCACCAGCCGTATCGCACGCCGCTGGTGCCGGGACTCGACGAAATCTTGAAACTGCGGGCGCCGGGGCTGCTCGGCTGCGCGCTGTCCGGCGCAGGCCCGTCGGTGCTCGCGTTCTACGAGCGCGGATCCGAGAATGTCTGTGACCTGATCGCGCGCATCTTTCAAATCCGCGGTCATGCGAGTGAAGTGTTCCTGGCTTCGATTGACAGGGACGGATATGCGGTGGAGACTTTGAGCTAATGGAATCGATTCGCCAATTCGTGTCGCAATGCGGCCTGCCCAGTGAGGATGCGCCCAGCGCCCCTTCGTCCAAACTCCGTTTCCCGGATGGCGGCGAGTGGCGCATCGAGATCCCGTCGACAGAGGGACCGCGCGTGCTGACCGCCGTGCTCGACGAAGCCGAAAAGCGCCAGGTGCCCGTACATCGCATCAGCCAGGGTTCCGGCATTCTTCTTCTTACCGAGGACGAGATTCGCGAGATGTCGGCTATCGGCGCCAAGCACAGCATCGAGGTCAATCTGTTTCTTGGGCCGCGCGCGAGCTTTGATATCGGGGCGCAGGCCGTGTCGCCGGCCGGCCGCGCGCTGGCGCTGTCCATGCGCGGCGCTAATCAACTGGTTCACGGCTTGGCCGATGTCGAGCGCGCCGTCGAACTCGGCATTCGCTCCGTCCTTGTCAGCGATCTCGGTTCGCTGGAACTCGTCAGCGAGGCGCGCGCTAAAGGCGTCTTTCCCAAGGACCTTATCATCAAGACCTCGGTCATGATGGCCCCCGCCAATCCGGCCAGCGCCAGAATTCTGGAGCGCCTCGGCGCCAACACCATCAACGTTCCCAGCGATCTGACGATTCCCCAGATTGCCTCGATTCGCGCCGCAATCGCCGCGCCCATCGACTTCTACGTCGAGGCGCCCGACAACATCGGCGGTTTCATTCGCTACTACGAAATCCCCGAGTTGATTCGCGTCGCCGCGCCAATCTATCTCAAGTTCGGGCTGCGCAACGCGCCGGACGTCTATCCCAGCGGCAGCCATCTGGAAAACACCGTATTGGCGCTAAGCCGCGAGCGCGTGCGCCGAGCGGCCATCGCCATGGAACACATCGCCAAGTACTGCCCGGATGCCAAAATGTCGCCGCTAGGAGCGGAGGATCTCGGCATCCCCATTCCCGCGGACCACTAAGGCCGGATCACTTCCACGCCGAGGTACGGCCGCAGCGCTTCCGGAACGACAACGCTTCCGTCCTTCTGCTGGTAGTTCTCGACAATTGCGACCCACGTGCGGCCCACCGCCAAACCGGACCCGTTCAGCGTATGGGCGAGTTCGGTCTTTTTGCCGGAACGGCATCGAATCGACGCGCGCCGGGCTTGGAACGACTCGAAATTCGAGCAGCTCGAGATCTCCTTGAAGGAATTCTGACCGGGCAGCCACACTTCCAAGTCGTACGTCTTCGCCGAGGCGAAACCCATGTCGCCGGTGCAGAGCAACACGCGGCGGAAACAGAGGCCGAGCCGTTTGAGAATCTCCTCAGCGTCGCTGGTAAGCCGCTCCAACTGTTCGTGACTCTGATCGGGACGGGCGAACTTGACCAACTCTACTTTTTGAAACTGGTGCTGCCGGATGATTCCGCGGACATCGCGGCCGTGCGAGCCCGCCTCGCTGCGGAAGCACGGAGTGTAGGCGCAGAGGCTGACCGGCAACTTGTCGGCGTCCAGCGTCTCGTCGCGATACAGATTCGTCACCGGCACTTCGGCCGTGGGCGCCAGATAGTAGTCGGTGTTTTCCAACTTGAACAGGTCCTCCGCGAACTTGGGCAGTTGGCCGGTCCCGTAAAGACTCGTCGAGTTAATGAGAAACGGGGGAAGGACCTCGGTGTAGCCGTGTTCCTTCGTGTGTACATCGAGCATGAAGTTGATCAGCGCCCGTTCCAACTTCGCGCCTAAACCCATGTAGACGGCGAATCGCGCACCGGTGATCTTCGCCGCACGTTCAAAATCCAGAATCCCGAGTTCGGGGCCCAGGTCCCAGTGCGCCTTCGGCTCAAAGTCCATTGCCGGCGGCGCGCCGCTGACATGCATGACCTGATTGTCGTCCGCCGAAGCGCCTTTCGGCACGGACTCATGCGGCACGTTCGGCACGGTGGCCAGGAAGTCGTAGAACTTTGCGTCCACCTGCTTGGCGGTGTCTTCCAGCGAGGAGATGCGGTCGCCGATGGCCCGGACCATGGCCTGCTGACTGGAGGTGTCCATGCCGGCTTTCTTTAGCTTCGCGATTTCGGCCGATTCCGAATTTCTCTGTGCCTTCAAATTCTCCGATTCGGTCAGCGCCGCACGGCGCTCCTGGTCGAGACTTCGAAACGAATCGACGTCCAGTTGGTAACCACGCTCGCCGAGACGCGCCGCTATCGCATCCAGATTGGTGCGAAAGTAAGATAGATCGTGCACCTTTTCATGCTACCGAAAATCGGCATTTTTGTTTTATGCGTGGCCTTCGCCGCCGGCTGTTCCAAGAAGCCGGTCTACATCGACCAGGGACCGAAGACGCCGCAAGAGTCGTTGCAGGCCATGCAACTGGCCGAAGAATTTCAAGTGGAGTTGTTCGCCTCCGAGCCCCACGTTGTCGATCCCGTCGATATGGCCTTCGACGAAAACGGGCGCATTTACGTGGCGGAGATGCTCGACTATCCCGACGATCCTCCGGCCGGCCAGCCGGTGCGTTCGCGCGTGCGGCTATTGGAGGATAAGAACAACGACGGCGTCATCGACTCCAGTGTGATCTTCGCCGAGAATCTACTGCAGGTCAGCGGTCTGATGCCGTGGAAAGGCGGCTTGATCGTGGGCGCCGCACCGGACGTGTTGTTTCTAAAGGACACCAACGGCGACGGCAAAGCGGATGAACGCCGCGTGCTTTACTCCGGTTTTCCGAAGGTCAATCCGGAAGGACGAATTACCAACTTCCGTCTGGGCGTCGACAATTGGGTCTATGCCGCGAACAACGGTGCCGATGCGCGCCTGGTTCGTCCGGACGCGCCAGGCGCGCCACTCTTGTTGCGCGGCGCCGATCTGCGCTTCGATCCGGTGACGGGCGCCGCCGAGCGGGCCTCCGGCCCCGCCCAGTACGGGTTGACGTTCGACGACTGGGGCAACCGTTTCATCACGCAGAACACGGTGCATCTGCGGCAGGCGATGGTCCCGGCCGAGTATCTCAGCCGATCGCAGTTCCTGGAAGTTGGCGCAGTGTCGCAGGATATTTCTCCGGACGGCAAAGGGCAGACGCCGATGTTCCCATTGACCAAACCACAGCAGTGGCGCGTCCAGCGGACGGCGCTGCGCCAGGAGCGGTACAAGGAGACCAACCCCGGCCGGGTGGAACATCTGCAAGGGTTTTTCACCGCCGCATCGGGCTCCGTGGTCTACAACGGCGACGCCTGGCCAGAGAGCTATCGCGGTTCCATCTTCACCGGCGACGTGAGCGCGAATCTGGTGCGGCGCGAAATCCTGGAGCCGAACGGCGTGACGTTTCTCGCCAAGCCGGCAACCGAGAACAAGGAGTTCCTGGCCTCAGCCGACATCTGGTTCCGGCCCGCGCATTTCTCGAACGCGCCAGACGGCAACCTGTATGTGCTCGACATGTATCGCGAATACATCGAGACTCCGGAGTCGATTCCGGAAGAGATCAAGAAGGGGCTGAACTTCTGGAGCGGCGACGACAAGGGGCGCATCTATCGCATCGTCTCGAAAAATCCAGCGAAGAAACGCGGTCTTGGCGTAAAGCTCGGTTCGGCCTCGAACGCGGAGCTGGTGAAATTGTTGGAGGACACAAACGGCTGGCACCGGCAAACGGCGCAGCGGCTGTTGCTGGAACGGCAGGACAAATCAGCCGCGCCGGCGCTGGCCGCCCTTGCGGCCGGCTCGAAAATGCCGCAGGCGCGGTTGCTGGCGCTCTGGCTGTTAAAGAGTTTGAAAGCCCTGGAACTCGCGCACGTTGAGCTGGCGTTGCGCGACGAGCATCCGTCCGTGCGCGAGCACGCGGTGAAGCTCGCGGAGCGATTCCCCGCCCTGGTGCCGCGCCTTCTCGAAATGGCCAACGACAAAGCCTTTCGGGTTCGCTATCAATTGGCCTATTCGCTCGGCGAGTTTCCAACACCGGCGGCGCGGGCCGCGCTGGCCAAGCTGATTGCCGCCCACGGAGATGACCGCTGGTTCCGCGTGGCCGTATTGACATCCGTGGCGAACCAGCCGGCCGAGTTCTTATCCTCGGCGGCGAAGCATCGCGACTTCCTGATGCAGCTTGCCCAACTGATCGGCGCGCGGCGGCAACCAAATGAGATTGAAGCGCTGCTGGCCAAGGCCGGAGACAACGCGCAGGCTTTGAACGGCCTGGGCCGCGGCATGAGACTCTCGGGCGGTCCACGGATGCGTTCGGCGGCCGCGGAGGCTGCATTCCGCCGTGTCCTCGATTCGCCCGACCCGCAGTTGCAGGAGGCGGCGTGGCGCGCGGCGCGGCACTTCGACATGCCGGCGGTCTTCTCAAAAGCTGTGGCCGGCGCCGCGCGAGGTGTGCTGCCCGCGGTTCGCGCATTAGGCGGAGTGGACCCGGCGCAAGCCGTGCCCGTATTGGAGAAGCTGCTGAGCGACAATCCCACGGCGGAGTTGCAGGCGGCTGCGGTGGGGGCGTTGACTGAGACCGGAGACGCCCGAACGCCGGCCATTCTCCTGAACGCCTGGAAATCGCTGCGGGCGGATGCCCGGACGCGCGCCGTGAACGGACTGGTTGGGCGGAAGGAGTGGGCCGGAAAACTGTTGGACGCGATCGCAGGCAACCAGGTGGAGCCGGCTGGCGTGGAGATCGCGGCGCGGGTCCGCCTGCTTGAAAGCCCGGACGCCGGGTTGGCCCAGCGCGCGAAGGCGTTGTTCGCCGCCTCCGCCACCAATCGCGGCAATGTGGTGAACGGCTACATGGGAGTGCTATCGTTGAGCGCCGACGCGGGGCGCGGCAAGGCCGTGTTCGAGGAGCACTGCTCGCGCTGCCATCTTCCACGGAAACAGGGCGGGCGCGTCGGCCCGGACCTTTCGGGCGTGAACAACAAGACCAAGGAGCAGTTGTTGAGCGCGATCCTGGATCCGAGCGCGGCGATTGAACCGAGGTTCGTCAACTATATGGTGACCGCGAAGGACGGCCAGATGTACGATGGCGTGATCGCGAACGAGACTCCCGCGGCGATCACATTGCGCGGCGGCACCGAGGAGGGCGACCAGTCGATTCTTCGCAAGAACGTGGCCGAGGTCCGCGCGTCGGCGATTTCGCTGATGCCGGAGGAGTTCGAAAAGACGATTAACCAGCAGCAGATGGCGGACCTGATCGCCTACTTGCGCGCGGGGCTGTAAAGCTAGCCGAGCTGTACGCGATCCATAGCCAAGAACTCCTGGATGTGCGGATGGTCCGACTGTTCCAGCCCTCGCACCGGTCCAAAGTAGATGATCTCGCCTTTGTGCAGAATTACGACGGAGTCGGCTACTTTGCGCATGAGTTCCAGATCGTGGGTTACGACTGCCGAAGTCAGGTGCAGTTGGTTCTTCAGACGGAGCATCAGGTTGCCGAGATGGTCGCTCATGATGGGGTCGACCATTGTGGTCGGCTCATCGTAGAGGATGCATTCCGGCTGAGCCGCCAAGGCGCGGGCGATCGCAACAGCGCGCTTGAAGCCGGTGGAGAGATCGGCCGGGTATACGTTTCTGTACTCGCCGAGATCGACCAGATCGAGTAACCCCTGGACAACATCCTCTTTGTTTTGCTCGTTATAGTCGTCGCGGAGTTCCAGCGAGAATTCGATGTTTTCGCCCACAGTCATAGAGTCAAACAGCGCACCGGATTGGAACACCATGGTGACTTTTTTGCGGATGCGGCGAAGGTCCGGTTCGTCGAAATGGGTAATGTCCTCGTGCGCAACGATCACCTGTCCAGAGTCCGGCTTAAGGAATCCCATGATGTGCCCGAGGCTGACGGACTTGCCGACGCCGGAACGCCCGATGATCGCCACCGTCTGGCCGGCATCAATATGAAAATTCGAATCGACTAAAACCGGCTTGTCGAACGTCTTATAGACATGCCGGAACTCGATGTAGTGAGGAAACTGCCCGCTTGGCTGCATCTAGAAGCGCACGGCCTCCCATTGTTCCGGAGTGTTGACGTTCACGAAAATGTCCGGCGCGGCGGGAACCAGACGGACGGGAATGTGTTGAATCGCATCGCGAAAACGACGGCCGCCTGCATCGAAGAATGCCCGCAGGCCGTCCAGTGCCGAACGCTGATAGGCGGCACAGAGAGGCTCGGGCCCCTCCGGCACAATAGACTGGCCGGTCTCCACGGCCAGGGAGGCAAGGCGGCGGAGGAAGTCCGGATTCACTTTGGGCATATCCACCGCGACCACGAGGTTTACCGCATGGGACGTGGCGGCAAGTGCGGTGAGCACCCCGCCGACAGGTCCTTCCCCGGGCCAAAGATCAACAAGTACTGGAACGCCCAGGCCTTCGTAACGCCCCGCGGGAGCTACGACAAAAACAGTATCCGAGGCCTGTTTCACCAGGTTCACCATGCGCAACACCATGGGCTCGGTCTCACCCAGCATCGCCTTGTCGCGACCCATCCGGCGGCTTTCGCCCCCCGCAAGGACGAATCCCGCGACACCCGGCCCAGCCTCTGCCATGAGAGAATCATAGCATCGGCGTCGGCTGGGAAACAGAACCCGTATCCGAAGGATGTATAATCATTGCAACTGGGAAATGTTTTGAACAAATCGCTCCAGTTTTGTTTGCTGATTGGATCGGCCGCCGGTTCCTGCCTTGCCGCCGACGGTGCCGTTACGTCCGACGTGCGGGCCGACAGGCGCACCGGCCGGCTGGTCCGGCGCGTTAGCGTGGAGCCTGTAGTGATCCAGCCCCGCGTGATGGGGCAAGCGGCCGGAGCCGTGCAAGCGCCCTCCCTGCCCTTGGCCAAGGACGCGAAGATCAACGAGATTGTCGAGAAAGCGTCGAAGCAGTTCGACGTGGATCCGCTGCTGGTGCACGCCGTGATCTCGGTGGAGAGCGCCTATAACCCGAACGCCATTTCCCACGCCGGGGCGCAAGGCTTGATGCAGTTGATGCCAGCCACGGCGCGGTCGCTGGGCGTCCGCAATTCCTTCGATGTGGAAGAGAATATCCGCGCGGGCGTCCGGCACCTTCGGGATCTGCAAGATACCTACAAAGATGACCGTCTGGCGCTGGCCGCCTACAACGCCGGCGCCGGCGCCGTAAACAAATACCGTTGGATTCCGCCGTATCAGGAGACGCAGGAGTACGTCTACAAGGTCGGCAAGCGATACGGAGAAGCGCGGCGCGCCGCCGCCGCGCAAGCCGGCACGAAGCCGGCGCCGGCAGCGCCGGCCCCCGTGCCAACGGAGCCCGAGGAGCCGCAGCCGCGTCCCGTCGAAGCGTTCGTGGACGCCGAAGGACGCCTGCATATGCGGACGAAATGACACAGCTTCCGTCACGATACGGCATCCGGCTGATTCCAGCGTTCGCCGTGTTGTGCGGTTCCTGCCTTAGCGGACAGGACGTTAGCGTTCGCGCCATCCGGCATTCGACGACGGGCCAGGTTACGCGTGTAGCGATCGAGCTTTCCGGCCCCGCTGAAATAAGGCAGGACCGGCTGTCCAAACCGGAACGCTACTTTATAGACTTTCAAGGCGCCGCGCATGGCCGCAAGGGCATGGCGGTGATTCGGGTCGCATCGCCGACCGTCCAGCAGGTGCGGGCGGCGCAGGCTAAACCGGGCGTAGCGCGCGTGGTGCTGGATCTGGAAGGCAACCCGGAAGTCACCACATCGGAGCTGGCAAACCCGTTCCGGCTGATCCTGGAGGTGCGCCCCCGCGGCGTGGCGGTCCCCGCGGAACCGGTGATATCGCACAAGCGGTTCGTTCCGCCGCCGGTTCGCAAACCGGTTGTGGTTGCCGTTTCGCTTTCGCCGCCACCGGTCATTCCGCTGACGTTCCGGCCCGGCCCGGCGCCGCTCCGTCCCTGGCTGCGGCTGCCTGGTTTCCGGACTTCTTCGCCTTCGAAGCCCGTGGAGCTGGCGAAGCTGCCGCCGCCGGCCGAAGCCGCGAAACGAACGGCATCCGGCGCGAACTCCATGACGCGGGCGCTTGGTCTCAAGCTGCGAAAGGTCATGCTCGACCCCGGGCATGGCGGCCACGATCAGGGATCGTCCGGCCCGACAGGACTGCTGGAGAAAGAACTGGTGCTGGACGTCGCGCAGAGGTTGGGCGAGTTGATCTCGACCAACCTGGGCAGCGAAGTGGTTTACACGCGAGACGACGACAGGTTCATTCCACTGGAAACGCGCACGAAGCTCGCCAACGAGAGCAAGGCGGATCTGTTCCTTTCGATTCACGCCAATTCGTCGGTGTACCGGTCGGTGACAGGCGTTGAAACCTACTATCTGAGCTTTACGAATTCGAAGGAAGCGCTGGAAGTGGCGGCGCGCGAAAACGCGACGAGCGATCGCAGTGTGTTCGAGTTGAAAGAGTTGCTGCAAAAGATCGCGATGCAGGACAAGATCAACGAGTCGAAAGAGTTCGCGACCCGCGTGAATACGGCGCTCTATCGCGTTTGGGGACAGGCCGGGGCCACACGAAACCGGGGAGTGAAGAAGGCGCCGTTCGTGGTGCTGATCGGCGCGTCGATGCCGAGTGTGCTGGCCGAGATCGGATTTCTTTCCAATCCCAAGGACGAGTTGGAGATGAAGAAGCCGGAGGTCCGGCAGAAGATCGCCGAGGCGCTGTACCGGGGCATCGCACAATACGCCGAATCGCTGAGCCATTTCAACGTGGCGCGGCGGGCTACCGCCAAGCAGACGAATTAACGCGGATTCCCGTTTGGACGTTGCACAGGGAGCGAACTAGGCTGCCTGCATCATCGACCGCAGAAAGCGCGCGCCGCGGGGTATGGCCGTGAGTTCGTCTTCCTTGCCCTCATAGACGAGGCTGCAATAGCCGTTGTAGTGCACAGCGCGGAGAATGTCGAAGACGCGCTTGTAGTCGATGTGCTGTTCACGGCCCCGTTCGTCGAGTTCGTAGAGCTTCACCCGGACGAACGGCGCCAGCGGCGCGACATGCTCCAACGAGCGATAGTAGTGCTCGTAGGTATGCCCCTCCCGCTTGGGTCCATTGGGCCCCGTACGGCCAGTAAAGTGGCCGGTGTCGAGCACGAGCGCGAAGTTGGGATGGTCCACCGCTTTGTGAAAACGAAGCATGTCGTCGCCGGTGGAGGTGAGGCCGCTGTGGTTTTGCAGCGCCACCGCCATGCCCATGTCGGCGCCGATTTCGGCGCAGCGGCGGAGCGCATCGGCCCCGCGTTTGAACGCCTCGGCGGCATCGCCGCCGGCGGGCGCGGAACCGACGAAGAGCCGGACCAGGGGCGCCCCAAGAAACAGTCCAGTTTCCATGCCGACGCGGCACTTCTCAATCTCCGAAGCGATTCGCTCCGGATAAAGACCGAATTCGCTCGAGACTGGAAAGCTCGGAATCGACATACCGTTGTCGAGACAAAGCCGCCGGAGCTGCTTCAGGTAGATGCGGTCGAAGCTCTTGAGATGCTGCATGTGCAGATCGACGCCGTCCAGATTCAGCCCGCGCGCGGTGCGAATGAACGAGGGCAGATCCATTTTGCCGGTTCGAAACTGATTCTGGTAGCTGAGCGAGAGACAGCTTAAACGCATCATTGCGGCCACACTTTCTCGACGGTTTTTGAAAGCATCCAATGCTTGTCGTCGTCGTTGAGAAACTTCATTTCGTCGCGGACCACGGCCAGCGTTTGCGGGTAGGTAGCGTGCGGCAAGCTCACCGGCCAATCGGTACCCCACATAAGCCGCTGGGGACCAAATGCCTGATGGAGCCGCCGGACATGCTCCTGCGCGTCCATCCAAGGGTACGCCTGCTTGGACAACGACCAGGTGTGCGAGATCTTCACGTAGAGATTGGGCAGGCGGCGCAGCGCGATGAGTTTTTCAAGCTCCGCCGGCTGATCCACGGGCGTATCGGCCATGTGGTCGATCACGATGGTCAGTTCGGGAAATTGATCGCCTAGTGCGCCAATTTCCGGCATTCGCGAGACAGGCGCCAAGATCGTCATGGGAACCTTCAACTGCGCGGCGCGTTTCCAGAGCGGCTTCATCAGGGGCCCGCGGATCCAATCCCCTGACGCGTTGCCGGCCGGGCTCAAGCGGACACCGTGGATGCCGGCCTGCGTCAGCTCGGCCAGATGCTCGGGCGCATTGGGATTCTCCGGGTCGACGCGGCACACTCCCTTGAAATATTGCGGGTACCGCTTCAACGTGTGCAGCAAATAGGAGTTGTCGAACATGTAGTGCCGGACCTGAATGATGGTGGTCTTGGCGACGCCGTTGGCCTGCATCAGGGCGATGAGCATCTCCGGCGTTTTGTTGTCGGTTGGATGGGAGGAGTTGCCCTTCCAATACGGGAAACGCGGGTCGTTTTCGTAGACGTGCACGTGGGGATCGAGGATTCGATAGGAGGGTGCGGCCATGGCGGTTGTCGAGGCTCCGGCGATGAGGTCTCTGCGAGTCATGCGGATTTGATTTCGGTCCATAGTCTATCGCGAAGCCGCTGGGCTTCGGGGCTGATGGGCGCGAACCACTCGGCACGCGCCAGAATTCCGGGCGGAGGATAGAGCGTGGCGTTGTCCCGAGTCGCCTGGGTCAACAGCGGCCGGGCGGCGGCGTTGGCGGTGGCCGTCCGCATGGTTTCGGCTACGCGCGCGCTGACGGCCGGTTCGAGCAGATAGTTCAGAAACTCGTGCGCCAGCTCCACGCGGGCGCTTTCGCGGAGAATGACGGCGCAATCCAAGCTGAGCGGAAAGCCTTCCTTGGGATAGACGAACGCCAGATGTGGAGCGGCGTCGATGGCCTGCTGCGATGTAGTGGACCAGAGCTGCGAAATGAGCACATCGCCGGCAACGGCCTGATCGCGGACTTCCGTGTTGATGTAGGCGCGCAGCAGCGGTTTCTGATCGATCGCTTCCCGCTGCGCCCGGCGAAGCTGTTCCGGATCGCGGGAGTTCAGCGAGTAGCCAAGCTTGGCGAGAGCAGCGCCGATTACCTCCGCCGGGTCGTCCAGCATTGTGAGGTGGCCCTTCCAGTGGGCGCCCCACAGGTCGGCCCAGCCGGTGGGGGCCGGGCCGTGACGGGTGTTGAACAGAATGCCCGTTGCGTTCCACATGTAGGGAACGGAGTGGGTGAGTTGCGGGTCGGTAACAGGGGACCGAAACGCAGCGTCCAGATTCCCGGCATTGGGGAGCAGCGAATGGTTGAGTTCCGCCAACAGGTTCTGCTCGCGCATCGGCGGGACGATGTAGTGGGTGGGAAAGACCACGTCCCAACCGGAGTTGCCGCTGAAGACGCGGGCCAGCATCTCCTCGTTCGATTCGTAGACGCTGTAGCGGATGCGGATGCCGGCGCGCTTTTCGAATCCAGGAATCGTCTCCGGCGCGACGTAGCTGGACCAATTGAATACGTTCAAACGGCGCGCGTTCCCGCGCCCGCACGCCCCGAGGCCGGCCAACGCGACGACAAACTCGCGACGCCTCATGCGTTCTTTTGCAGCCTTTCGGAGAGTAAAATCAGCGCGCCGAAGCCTACGAATACAACGGCGGAGATCGCGCTGACCACCGGATTCGCGCCCCGGCGCGCCATGGCGTAGAGCACCATCGGGAGTGTTTCGGAGTCGACGCCGGCGACAAGGCTGGTGATTACGTAATCGTCGAACGACACGGTGAATGCGAGCAGGGCCGCGGCCAGAATTCCGGGTTTCAACATGGGGAGCGTGACGAGCCGGAACGCTTCCCATTCCGTGGCTCCAAGATCCAGCGCTGCCTCCTCCAGAGCGGGCTCCGCCGTGCGAAGCCGGGCCGACACGACCAGTACGACGTACGAGATGCAGAAAGCCACATGCGCCAGGATGACCGTGTGCATTCCGAGTTGAAAATGCGCGTGGCGAAAGACCCATTGAAAGAAGGCCAGCAGCGCGATGCCGCTGACGATTTCCGGCGTAACGAGCGAAAGGTAGAGCGAGCCGCTGAGCCACTTCGATTGACGTTTCCATAGGCCATACGAACACAGCGTGCCGATCCCTGTGGCCAGGATCGTCGACGATATGGCGATCAACAGACTATTCCAGGTGGCTTCACCCAGTTGCGCGTCGGTGAACATCTGGCGGTACCATTCCAGCGAAAATCCTTCCCAAACGGTGAAACGCGAACTGTTGAAACTGAATCCGCACAGGATCAGAAGAGGCATGTGCAGAAATGCATAGACGGCGGCCGTGAAGACGGTGAGCCAGCGCGAATTCACGGTCATAGCGCCTGCTCCCCGTCCTTGCGAATCAGCACGAGCAACAGGCCCATGACCATTGCCATCAGCGCCAGCGAAATGGCCGCGCCGAAGGGCCAGTCCCGCGCGGTGGTGAATTGGTTCTGGATCAGATTGCCGATCATGATGCTCTTGCCTCCGCCCAGCAGATCGGGCGTGAGATACGCTCCCAGGCACGGAATGAACACCAGGACGCCAGCGGCGCGAAGGCCCGGAGCGGACAACGGCAAGACGACGTGCAGTAGCGATTCCCATGGCTTTGCGCCAAGGTCCGCCGCGGCTTCGAGGAGGTTCTTGTCCAGGCGCTCCAGATTCGAATAGATGGGCAGAACGGCAAACGGAAGGAAGCCGTAGACGAGGCCAACGATCACCGCCGTCTCGTTATTCAACATGGCGATGGGCTCGGAGAGAACGCCGATGGCGATGAGGACGGAGTTGATGAGTCCGGTCTCACGCAGCAGGAACATCCAGGCGTACGTCCGCACAAGAAAGCTGGTCCAGAACGGAAGCATGATGAGGTTCAGCAACAGGTTCTTGTGTTTCGCAGCGCGCACGATGAACAGCGCCGTGGGAAAGCCGATGAGCAGGCAGAGCGCGGTGGAGACGGCCGCCATGACCAGGGAGCGCCAGAGGATCAAGCCATACAGGGGATCGAAGAGACGGACGAAGTTCTCGACGGTCCAGGGATCCACCACACCGCCGTATACGCCGCGCGTCCGCAGGCTGTAGCTGAGAATAATGCCGAGAGGAATCAGGAACAGGACGATGGTGAACGCGACCGATGGCGCCAGGAACCAGGCTCGCAAGCGGTTCACGCCGGCACCCGCAACTCGTCGTCCGCGTGCCACCAAATGTGCACGGGCTCTCCGGAGGTGAAATCGGCCTCGGCGTTGTGGACCTGGGCAGTCATCGGTATGCCGTCCTGGGTCCGCGCATGCACATGGACCGAATCGCCGAGAAAGACGGCGGTGTCCACAGTGGCCGGAACGGCCCTGGCCCCGTTACCCGGGTGTTCGCGCGCGATGCGCGTTAACTCCGGACGGATTCCGATTGGGCCGAACCAATTGACCGCCCCCAAGAACCCGGCGACGAACCGGGAGGAGGGATTCAGATAGATCTGGCGCGGCGTCCCGATTTGTTCGATACGGCCTTTATTCATCACAGCGATGCGGTCGGACAGCGAGAGCGCCTCCTCCTGATCGTGCGTGATGAATAGGAACGTGATTCCGGTGCGCTGTTGAATCTGCTTCAACTCGATTCGGACCTTCTTTCGCAGCGCCGGATCGAGGGCGGAGAGTGGTTCGTCGAGCAGAAGAAGATCGGGCTGCAGGACCAGCGCGCGCGCCAGGGCCGTACGTTGCTTTTCGCCGCCGGAGAGGTTGGCGGGCAGGCGATTAGCCTTCTCTTCCAAGCGGACCATGCGGAGCGCCTCGGTTACCTTCGGCGCCACACCGGACTCGCCGCGGCGGTGCAGACCGAACGCTACATTTTCAAACGCGGTGAGGTGCGGAAACAGCGCATAGCTTTGGAACACCGTGGTGACGGGCCGTTCATAGGGCTTTAGCCCGTTCAGGCGGCGGCCATTTAGAAGGATCTCCCCGCGATCGGGTTCGCCGAATCCGGCAATCATGCGAAGGATCGTCGTCTTGCCGCAACCGGACGGGCCGAGCAATGAGTAGAAGCACCCCTTGGGCACATCCAGCGAAATTCCGTCCACGACACGATGGCCGGGAAATGATTTTTCGATCGCCCGCAGGCACAGGTAGTCGTTCATTGCTTGCTAGTAGAGAACCTTTCGCAAACTTCGATTCCAGGCTTCAAAGGGAGCGTTCGCCAGTGGGTCGCGAACGTGGATTCCGGGAACCCGGCGGCACTCGGGAGCGAGAGCGAATTGCCGGTAGAATTCCGAATCGTCGAAGCCTGCCGCGGCGGCCAGCGCCTGATCGGCAGCAAACACCACGCGGTCGAGCCGGGCCCAAAGGATGGCGCCGAGACACATCGGACACGGTTCGCAGCTTGCGTAGATGGTGCAGTTCGATAGATCGTGCGTTCGCAGTTCGTGGGCGGCGCGGCGGATCGCGACGACCTCCGCGTGGGCGGTGGGGTCATGCGACTCCGTGACAAGGTTCGTTCCTTCGGCCACCACGCGGTCTGCGCCATCCACAACGACCGCGCCGAACGGACCGCCGCGGCCGGATTCGGCATTGGCGACGGCCAGCGCGATGGCGCGTTGCAGATGTCGCGCGTCCGGGGCAAATGGGCTCACGTTGCTATGATAGGGGAAATGACGGAACGCGAGACAGCGATCCAACTGCCGGCGTTGACCGCGCGATTGGGAGATGCGCTGCGCGGCAAGGCGGAAGTGGTCCGGCTGTCGCTCGCTTGCCTCCTATCGCGGGGGCATCTGTTGATTGAAGACGTACCTGGCGTTGGCAAAACCACGCTGGCGAACGCGATGGCGCGCGCGGTGGATTGCGGATTCCACCGGCTGCAGTTCACCGCCGACATGCTGCCGGCCGATGTGACGGGCGTGAGTGTTTTCAACGCCCACACGC
>Ga0194119_10005720_pt1 | contig 18410 bp, 19 predicted proteins | sample TA2MahC100mmetaG_FD_148620 | JGI IMG/M metagenome (GOLD analysis project Ga0194119, IMG submission 148620) | Freshwater microbial communities from Lake Tanganyika, Tanzania - TA2015018 Mahale Deep Cast 100m | ecosystem: Environmental > Aquatic > Freshwater > Lake | place: Tanzania: Lake...
AAACGAATGCAACGTGTCGGCAGACCATAGAGTTAAAAAAATGGCCCCTTTTTTCAAATCATAAAAATAAATTTTTTTTCTCCCACGTGCACACCACACTTTTTCCCACCACTATATTTCCCTTTGCATAAGTCTTTTTCATATCACCGATTACCGATACCGCGATCTTTTGTTCTCCCTGTGCGCAACAATTCTCTTATCGTATTGTTTCAGATAAAGTTTCTCATTTTTTTGTCCGACATCAACATACTTATTGTGGATAACATGTCAATTGTTCTTCTCCCCTCCTACATGCCACCACCTCACATTGCTTGTTTCTCAGGCAATACACCCACATTTTATTACCCCAATAACCCCCTCCCCAATAATGTTTATTACCGGTGCATTACTTTGTAAATAACATGATTTTTCTTTTTTTCTATTAATCGTGAATATATTTTTTCCCATAAATTGTAACAATATAAAATATGTTCTTTAAAATAAGATATCTTGAGGTTAGAATGTTTCTTTAATATATTTTGAAACCGTTTCATAGAGAAAAAATCACTTCATGTTCTACAATTTATTTGTTTTTAATAAAATGCACATCGTGTTTCTACGTAAATTGTTTTATTTATTATGCATACTTTGCATTTTCATTATCGGGTGTGGCAATAAAGCAGACTCATTTAATAAAAAAGGGCTTTCTTTTTTTAATCAGAGAAAATACGATGAAGCAATTGCCGAATTCAAGAAGGCACTTGAGTTTAATCCCGATCACTTTGATGCCAATTATAATTTAGGCGTTGCTTATTATGCAAAAGGGATGCTTGACGAGTCGTTAGCAGAATTAAAACGTGCAATTCAAATTGATCCTGAAGAACCAAAGGCTCATTACAACATTGCCTTTGTTTATTTGGCAAAACAAATGGCACAGGAAGCAATACAAGAATATAAAACGTCTGTAGACCTATATTCTAAGAAAAACGATCCAATAAAAGAATCAGAGGCGCTCCTTTATTTGTCTGTTGCTTATAGTTTAACAGAAAACCATGATAAAGCGCTTTCGGTATGTAAAAGGGCAATAGAGCTTAACCCAAAACTGGAAGACGGACATTATTTCTTAGGAGTTTGCTATTACAAAAATAATATGTACGATGAAGCTATTGCCGAGTTGAAAAAAACAATAGAACTGAATCCTGCAGCAGAAAAAGCACATAGTGTTCTGCAGGTAATTTACGATAAGCTCGGAATGGCTGATGAAGCTGCAAAGGAAGGTCTCATTATACAACAGCTATTACAGGAACGACGAAACCGATAATACCAGATTTCTCTCCATAGCAGCATGCTGTTACAACTTATATTTCAACAATTTATTCAATAATTTCGCGGAGGATAAGTGACGTGGAAAAGGATATTGCACGGGTTGTGGTAGATGAGAAACAAATCAAGGATAAATTAATTGAATTGTCAAAAACATTGATCAACGATTATCAAAATAAAGAATGGACAATTATTGCAGTACTTAACGGAAGCCTTGTATTTCTTGCAGATTTGATCAGGCTTATTCCTTTTTCCGTAAGATTGGACACCATTGACGCTTCAAGTTATGGCGATTCTACCATATCGAAAGGTGAAGTTAATATCATACACAATTTTAAAATTGATATCGAAGGCAAGCACGTTTTGGTAATAGATGACATTATTGATACGGGCAATACCCTGAAAAAAGTATTAGCGGATATTAAAAAATATTCTCCCGCGTCTTTGAAAAGTTGCGTGCTGTTGAACCGAAGCGGAAGACGCCAAAGCAAAATCAAGCCTGATTACTGTTGTTTCAATGTGGGAGATGATTTTGTTGTTGGTTACGGACTTGATTACAATAACAAATACAGAAATTTACCTTATGTTGCAGTGCTCAATGATGAGTGTTATCGCAGAAATTGTCCATGACAAATAATTGGAAAATACATCACAAATAAATGCAATGCATTCCGAACATTCGATAGACGCAAAAACCGCCTCTCATCGAACAAAGAAAGTAATGTTGCTGTTTCCCCCGGATTGGTTTCCCTCAGAACCATATTTAAGTCTTCCCGCACTTACTGCCGCATTGCGTTCCGCCGGCCACACTGTTGTTCAGAAAGATATTAATCTTGAGATGTATGACTGGTTTTTCAGCAATAGTTGCCTTCAGCATGTCTTAGAAAAAGTTCCCAACCAATTAGAACGATTAAAGAATAAATCGGCGATGTTCGGATTGGATAATAATGATAGAGCGCTTCAAAATGCTCTAAATAATTGCACAAATGTTCGTATTGCCGAATTGTCAAAAAATGCTGAAGAAGCAAAGAAAATTGTCACATCCAAGGATTTTTTCAATGTTGACAAACTCGAATGGGCTATCAACACTTTCCACAAAGTGACGTCTGTAATTTCACTGGCATACGCCCCTGCAAGTATTTGCATGCCGCCAATGGAGACAATTTTTCCCTATAAAACTTTCATTTCCACCGAACTTCTCAAGGCAGTAAAAGATACTCAAGTAAATATATACAGAGACGTTTATAAATACATCTTGTATCCGTCAATTAAAAATGAAAACCCCGACATCATCGGGATTTCAATTGTACTCAAACAGCAACTCATTTCTTCATTAACCTTTTGCGCGCTTATCAAAGAACACTTTCCCCATATTCACGTCACCATTGGCGGAAACACGGTAACGAGGCTGCGTGATATACTGCCAAATAAACCTGATTTATTTGCTCTTTTTGATAGTGCAATAGTCTTTGAAGGAGAAACCGCATTACTTAAACTAGTTGACACACTTGGTTCTTCACAGAATCCTGCATCCGTTCCAAACATAATATTCCGTGATGCATCAGGTATACACGTTTCGCCATTAACAACAGCAGAAGATATTACAAGGCTTCCTGCGCCTGATTTTGAAGGCTTACCGTTAGATAAATATTTTGTTCCTGAATTGATATTGCCTTATGTTGCCACCAGAGGTTGTTACTGGGGGCGTTGTAAATTTTGTGATCATGGCGAAGGATACACCGCCGGTTATCGTGCTAAAAATATCTCTCAGGTTATTAATGATATACTTCATCTTAAAAACAAATACCACTCGAATCATTTTCACTTTCCGGATGAATCATACCCTCCGGCTTTATTTAAAAAACTTTCTCATGAATTGATTAAAAATAATGTTCATATTTCATGGATGACTCACTTAAGATTCGAAAATAGCCTGATTGATGAGCAAATATGGAAAACAGCATCTGATTCCGGTTGCAAATATTTACATTTGGGTTTTGAATCGGGAAGCGAACGTGTATTAAAACTAATGGACAAGTCAACAACAACAAATATTATCAGTCGGATGCTCAAAATGTCTTCTGATGCCGGTATCTGGAATCATGTAATGGGATTTTTCGGTTTTCCGGGAGAAACATATAAAGACGCGCAGGAAACAATACAATTTCTCGAAAGAAATAAAGAATTTGTGCATTCTATAGGATTCGGCACATTCGACCTTTGCAAATATGCTCCGGTAACCAGGGATAATGACAAATATGGTATTACCTATTATAAGAATCCTGAATGGGACCTTGCCTTAAATTATTATTATACGGTAAATGAAGGCATTGGCATTGAAGATTCGGAAAAATTGCTCGAAGAATTCGAGAAAAATCATTATAAGGGTTGGGACTTGAGAATACTTGTCAGAGAATATGTATTTTTATATGTCGCACATTACGGGACAAACCGAATTCATTCATTGCATAGTCATTCAGAAAATACTATTACGTAACACTTGTCATTTTATATCCTATATGTACTTTAAAAACGCTTCGATTGTTAAACCAATATCTTTTGCTATTTGTCTTAATAATATTGGAGAAATGTCTCTTCCTTTATGTAAAGATACCGTCGTACACCTTCCATCAATATGACGGAATTGTTTGTGTGAACCTTTTTGTCGGACTTCTTCAAACCCCAATTTTTCTAAAATTGTAATAACTTCACGAGGTTTTAGAACGGGATATTTCCCCATCATTAGACAACCATAATATTTTGTATTCCAATGAACTCGCCTTCTAACTTTGGCCCCCCATCCTCTAACAACATTTCTATAACTTCCTGAAGATTTTGTTTTAGTTCATCCAATGTTTCTCCCTGAGAATGAGCTCCCGGGAAACCTGGTACATATCCAATGTATAATCCAGTATCCAGACATCGTTCTATTACTGCTGTGTATGTTTTCATAATTTTTTATCTTCCCTTATTATCTTTACGCCTGGTTTTATTTGGATACATAATAATCAATTTTAAAAGGTAGTATATCTCAGGCTTTTAATGTGTCAAGTAGATTAATCAGTATAGTTTCTATAGACAGACCCGTTTTGTTGTCAGAAGTATTGCAGGAGGAATGAAGATACTCAACTTTATTGCAGACCAAAAGATAAGAATGGTAACACTTTAGTTTTTTGAAAAATTGCCCATGTCTTAACCCCATGCTTCAGCATGGGGTTAAGGGGAGAAATAATCATGGGCTTCAGCCCTGAGGTAAAGTTTGCCCAATATCTTTTACTGTACCAGGTTGTAGAGACAGGTTTCAAACCTGTCTCTACCAAAGCCGGTGTATTTATTGTGGATATCTCCGCACTAAAGTGCGGAGTTAATGGAGGTAAAATTTGCTCCATGCTCCAATATTAGAGGTGCCTTATAAAATAAGGGAAACCGATGTCTTTTTCAAAAAGCTAAAGTGTTACTAATAATGAAACCTTTCCTTGTTCACTTCTCCTTAAACAGGAGGGAGGGATAGTCTTGCCATTTTTCCGCAATTTCCTATCATTTATTGTTTACGCAGTTCAGCGCCTAGTTTTTTGTTTAAAGCATCAAGTATTATGGCAGACGCATTATCAACTTCTTCACTTTTTAATGTTCTGTCATGAGATTGGAAACTCACATTAAATGCAATGCTTTTTTTGCCTTCCTGAATTTGTTTTCCGCGATAGCTATCAAAATAATTTACTTCTTTTAAGAGAGGAATCTTCAACTCATTAATGCAATTTTCTATCGATGCCCATGTTTTTTCTTCGTCAACAACGATTGCGAAGTCCCTCAAAATCATCGGATATGGAGAAGGCAGGCAATACTTCTTATCAAAATCCGCTTTTCTAACCAGCACATCAACATCCAATTCCAGCAAGGTACATGGTGTTTTAAATCCCAGTTCCTTACTCGCTTCACCAAGATAACCGACGGTTTTACCCTCCAGTAAAATTTTGGCTGCTTTTTCACCATTAAACAACCGTGTTTCATTAAATTCTACCCATTCACATTTTGCACGTATTTTTAGATTTTTTAAAAGTAATTGTACAATCCCTTTTACCTCAAAAAAATCTGTAAAATCCAGCAAAGACAAACAGTTTTTTTCGTCAGGCAACTTTTTACCTTTAAGATAAACTTTCGCAATTTCAAAGAGTTTTACCCGTTCATTTCCGTGGTTTGCATTATGCAATTTTGCTTTTACCAAACTGGGTAACAATGAAGTTCGCAATATACTCTCCTCTTGCCGTAAAGGATTTGCGATTTCAACAGCTTCTTCTCCTGACCAAAAATTTGCATCCTTCAAAAAACCAGGATTAACGATACTAAATGTCTTGGCCTCATAAAATCCTAACCCTACCAAACTATCCCGGATGAAATTCTCCACTATCTCATGTTTACTCTTTTTACTGCCACGAATATGTACTGATGTCTTCGTGGGAATATTATTATAGTCATAAATTCTGCTTACTTCCTCGATAAGATCGATCTCACGTGAAACATCACCGCGAAAACTGGGAATTTCAATATCAATAAAATTATCCACATGATTAAGAATTTTAAATTGCAGACGAGCAAGAATATCAAGTATTACATCACTGTTTATTTCCACACCCAAAATCTTTTGTAATCTGTCAACACGAAGCACTACTTTTTTTGCCTCATTTCGTGCCGTGCCAATATCGACAACCCCTTTACAAATTTCACCACCTGCAATTTCACTAATCAGTTTTGCGGTTCGTTTCGATGCATAATCCAGACCCAACGGATCAGTGCCTCTCTCAAAACGATAGGAAGAATCAGAAGCAACTCCTAATGCCTTTGATGTGCGTCTTACCTGCCTTGTTTCAAATTGTGCGCATTCGATCAGAATGTTTTTTGTGGAATCCGTAACCTCTGTATCCTTTCCCCCCATTACTCCCGCTATCGCAACAGGTCTTTTTTCATCAGCAATAACCAGCATATCATGGAAAAGCACGCGCTTCGCGCCATTAATAGCAACTATTTCTTCTCCATTCTCTGCCCTTCTTACGCGTATTTGCCTGCCGGAGACCTTTTCCAAATCAAACGCGTGAAGTGGTTGTCCGGTTTCCATCATTACATAATTTGTAACATCCACCACATTATTTACCGGACGAAGCCCTATACATTTCAGCCTTTTCTGCAACCATTCCGGAGAGGGTTTTACGGTGATATTACGCACTACACGCGCTGTATACTCCGGACACAAAATTGATTCCTTTACTTCAACTTTAACAAGTTGGGATATGTCACCACTGCTGCCGGAAATATCAGTCGCCGGAAATTGAATATTTCCTTTTGTCAGTGCGGCTACTTCCCTTGCAATACCAACAATTCCGAGACAATCAGGGCGATTCGCCGTAACTTCTATTTCAATACAGTAATCATCTTCAACAGATTCTATACTTGCCACCACCAATCCCACACCGGTTAATTTATCCGCAAGCATTTTAGGAGATAATTCAAAGCAGATATAATCCTTTAACCAATTGTAACTAATCTTCATAATTATGTTTTTCTCTTATAAAAATGCAATGATGGCTGCAATATTCACAAATTACGAAATACAGAGCGAAGATACTCTTCGCTCTACAACCACAACCTTTAAGAAACCACAATTTGTGAACCGGCAAAGCATACTTTCGCTTAAAACTGTGAAAGAAAACGAAGGTCGTTTTCATAAAAAAGACGAATGTCATTTATACCATACTTTAACATGGTGACCCTTTCTACACCCAACCCAAAAGCAAACCCTGTGTATTTCTCTGCATCATAATGAACAGCCTCAAACACATTGGGATCTACCATTCCAGCCCCTAAAATTTCCACCCATCCGCTATAGGAACATACGCTACATCCCTTTCCGCTGCATAGAGAGCAGGAGATGTCAACTTCTGCGCTCGGTTCGGTAAAAGGGAAAAACGAGGGTCGAAGCCTCATTTCAATGTTCTTTCCAAAATATGATTTTATGAATTGATTTAACGTTCCTTTAAGGTCTGCAAAACTTACTCCTTCATCAACCAACAAGCCTTCGACCTGATGAAACATAAAGGAATGACGCGCGTCAACAGTATCAGGCCTGTAAACGATACCAGGGGCAATAATGCGAATCGGTGGTTTTTGTTTTTCCATGATACGTATCTGAACAGTGGATGTTTGACTTCTCAACAGAATATCATCTTTGATATAAAACGTATCAAAATCCGTTCGCGAAGGATGGTCTGAAGGTATGTTCAATGCGTCAAAATTATAATACTCCAATTCAACTTCCGGTCCGTAAGCCACCTCGAACCCAAGTCTGGAAAATACGTCCTTGATATCCTCAATCGTTTGGGTAATAGGATGTTTTTTTCCTGGATTATACATCTTCCCAGGTAATGTAGGATCAAAAACCTCTCTCTTGCCCGCAGGTTTTTTCCCAATAGATAATTTGTCAATATGTTCTGTCAGAATTCTACTGATTTCATCCTTTAATGAATTAATTTGTTTGCCGTAAGAGGCTCGGTCTCCCACAGGTAATTTCGGTATAACCTTCATTAATTCACTCACTATCCCGGTTCTGCCAAGATATTTTACCTTGAGTTGTTCCGCCTCTTGCAGTGTCTTTATCGTAACAACTTCATCATGGAATTTTTTCTGAACATTTTGCAATTCTTCTGACATACGAACGAATTCCTTTTCCTCATAAAAAATACAGGCACGCTTATTCCTTGATAAAATATGAGGAATAAGCGTGCCTTAACTATTACATAGTTTTAATAAGAATTTATTTCGGTAAACAATGTTTTGTAAACTATCAGGGCTATTTATTAACTAAACCTAAAAAAAATATTATACCGCCCCTACTTTTCCTTTTACCATCTCTACCAGGTTCGCAAAGGCTGGTTTATCGTTTATCGCCATCTCTGCCAACATCTTTCTGTTTATATCTACTTTCGCGATTGTTAATCCGCGAATAAAGCGGCTATAAGAAATACCATGCTCCCTGACAGCAGCACTAATTCTCGTAATCCAGAGACTTCTAAACTCCCTCTTCCTTACCTTCCTATCTCTGAAGGAGTATGCCATCGCACGGATATATGTTTCAATGGCCTTCTTATATAAATTACCTCTTCCACCCCAGTATCCCTTCGTCTTCTTTAACAGTCTTCTTCTTGTTCTTTTTTTTGCACTTCCGTTTGTAGCTCTCATATTACTTCTCTTTCAATAAAATTCAACAATTCTTATAATTTATTCTAATAAAGCTTTCTTTATATTTTTGCTAAAAGCCGGAGACGCTTCCGTCTTTTTTCTTAACCGCTGTCTTCTCCTCCCCGATTTTCCTGACATTAAATGACCCTTTCCTGCTTTAGGCCTCTTTACCTTGCCTTTTGCAGTTACCTTTACTCTTTTTTTAAGCCCTTTGTGTGGTTTTAGTTTTGGCATCTGTTTTCTCCATCCAAACACTGTAACTTCCATAATGGTACAGTTGTACCCTTAAAATTCTTTTATCTTACTTAGGAGATAAAATAATTCCAATCCTTCTATCATCAGAAATACGATCTTTCTCTACTTTAGCAATATCTTCCAACTCGGTAATAAACTGATTGAGAACATTATCACCCATATCGGAATGAGCCCGTTCACGCCCCTTAAAAAGCATAATCACAAGCACCCGATCGTTATTTTCTAAAAATTTCCGTGCCTGCCGAATCTTCGTCTGTATATCGTGTTCGCCAGTTTTAGGCCTGATTCTTAATTCCTTCAACTGGACAACCTTCTGTTTTTGAGTCTTTTTCTTTTTTTGCTTATATTTGAATTTGCCGTAATTCATAATTCGGCAAACCGGTGGATCTGCATCAGGGGCTACCTCCACCAGATCAAGCTCAACACTTTTTGCCCGTTCAAGCGCTTCATCAGTGTTAACAACGCCTACTTGCTCGCTATTTTCGTCAATCAGCCGTACTTTTTGGACACGGATGCGCTCGTTAATCCTTAAGTTCTGTGAAATGTAAATTCTCCTCCATAATTAAAATTATTTCTTTTCCCGTACCTCCTCCTCAACTCTGCTAATAAAGTCTTGCACCGGAAGCACTCCCTCATCCCCATTTTTCCTGCTACGAACTGCTACCAAACCTTCTTGCATTTCTTTGTTGCCGACGATCAATAAATAAGGAATTTTTTGTAATGTACCTTCTCTGATTTTATAACCAATTTTATTGCTGCCGGTATCGCATTCTACCCGAAAATTCTTTAAAAGCAATTGTGTTTGCAATTTCTTCGCATACTCGATCTGCGCGTCAGTTATCGATAATATTCTTATCTGTATTGGCGCAATCCAAAGAGGAAAATCTCCGGCATAATGTTCAATTAAACAACCGACAAATCGTTCCATCGCACCCATAACAGTACGATGGATCATTACTACTCTGTGATGATAACCATCTGATCCGACATAATTAACGTCAAATCGCTCCGGAAGATTAAAATCGACCTGTATCGTAGGACCTTGCCATCCCCTTCCGATGGCATCTTTTACCTTTATATCTATTGCGGGACCATAAAATTTCGCTTCACCTTCCATACGTACGTATTTTAAACCCAGTTTATCAAGCGCTATTTTTAAAGAATTTTCCGCATGATCCCACACATCATCTTTGCCAATATATTTTTCTTTCTCGCCTTTTCCACGGACACTCAATTCTATCTCATACTCATTGAATCCAAAGCTTGAAAGCATAAATTGCGCCAACTCAATTACGTTCAAAATCTCCTTCTCTAACTGATCAGGAGTGCAAAATATGTGTGCATCATCCTGAGTAAAACCCCGTACGCGTAATAAGCCATGCAAAACGCCGGATCTTTCATACCGGTATACTGTCCCTAATTCACCCCAGCGTAATGGCAAATCACGATAGCTACGAAGTTTTGTCTTGTACATAAGCACAGCAAAAGGACAATTCATCGGTTTTAAAATATATTCGTGTCCATCTACATCTATAGGGGAATACATGCTTTCACGATAAAAATCCCAATGACCACTTGTTTTCCACAAATTAATCTTTGCGATGTGCGGACTGTAGAGGATATCGTATCCCCTCTTGAAGTGTTCTTGTCTCCAGAAATCCTCAATAATACTCCTCATTCTTGCGCCTTTTGGGTGCCAGAAAGTAAGCCCCGCACCACCATCTTCATGAAAACTGAAAAGGTCTAAATCTTTCCCAATTTTTCTGTGATCACGCTTTTCAGCCTCCTCCAACATCTTTAAATATAGTTTAAGTTCTTCATTGGTAAAGAACGCGGTGCCATATATGCGCTGTAACATAGGATTTGTTTCTTTCCCGCGCCAATACGCACCTGCAACACTAAGGAGTTTAAAAGCTTTTACTTTACTCGTCTTTTGAATATGAGGACCGCGGCATAAGTCAACAAATTCATCTTGTCTGTAAAAAGAAACAGTATCATCTTCAATATCTTTTATAAGCTCGACCTTATAAGGTTGTCCGCTTTTTTCCATTTCTTTTACCGCATAATCACGGGACACTTCGGTTCTCTCAAAACAGAGATTCTCCTTTATGATTTCTGACATTTCATCTTCAATCTTTTTCAAATCTTCCGTAGTAAAATGATGAGAACAATCAAAATCATAATAAAAACCATTGTCAATGGTTGGGCCTATACCAAGTTTCACCCCTGGAAAAAGCCTGCAAACGGCCTGCGCCATAATATGGGCAGTGCTATGACGAAGTATTTCCAAGCCCTCTTGCGTTCCCTCAGTGATAACAGAAAGAGAAATATCATCTTTTATAGGATAATTAAGATCTACAAGCACACCATCGGCCCTGCCTGCCAATGCACCTTCTTTGATCTTACTGTTTATGTTGCTTGCAACTTCACCAATAGTAATATTGTCTTCAAAATCCTTTTTTGTCCCGTCGGGCAATGTTACTTTAACCATAATCAAATCATTTTTAAATTTGGCTTTTAAAACACAGAATTAAAGCAATTTAGTATCATTAATAGTGTTAAGATGTTACCGAATAAATAAAGAAGTGTGAATACATAACTATATCTGTACCGGTATTCATAAAAACTTTCATAGTCTAATAGATTTTAAATTTAGTTTCAAGTGTTTTCTATTATTTTATTTAACGCAAATATGCAGCACAATACTATCCGCAAAACACTCATAATATTTTGGTGTTCGTTCTCTATAAATTTATATATTGACACAAACATCATAATTTTCGCATAATCTCACTTTTACTTTAAGCAATGAATAATAAAGGAGAAATGCGGAATGCAAGAACAAATGATTGGAATAATCGGTGGAAGCGGACTTTACAACATCGAAGGTATTAAGAATGTAGAGTCTGTATCAATTGTAACTCCATTTGGCAAGCCCTCCGATAACTTCACTTTAGGAATTTTAGAGGGAAAAAAGGTTGCTTTCCTACCACGACATGGGAAAGGACATACCTTATTACCTTCTGAACTCAATTTTAGGGCAAATATCTATGGAATGAAAAAACTGGGAGTCGAACATATTATTGCCGTAAGCGCTGTTGGAAGCATGAAAGAGGAAATAAAACCATTAGATATCGTTATTCCAGACCAATTTTTTGACAGAACCCGCGGCAGAATAAGCACTTTCTTTGGCGAAGGCATTGTGGGGCATGTAAGCTTTGCTGACCCTGTTTGCGGCAACCTTGCTAAAATCTTATATGACTCTGCTAAATCGGTAAATGCACGAGTACATAAGGGTGGAACATATCTGTGTATGGAAGGCCCCCTTTTTTCTACACGCGCGGAATCAAATGTATACCGTCAGTGGGGAGCAAGTATCATAGGAATGACAAATTTGCAGGAAGCAAAATTAGCACGCGAAGCTGAAATATGTTACAGTACGCTTGCAATGGCAACAGATTATGATTGCTGGCACGAGGGAGAGGAAGCCGTAACATTAGAGATGGTCATTTCAAATCTCAACAAAAACGCAGAAATGGCAAAAAAAATACTCAAAGCCGCTATTCCGAAAATTGAGCAAAAACGGACATGCAACTGCGCTACTGCAGCAAAAGACGCTATCGTTACCAACAAAAACCTTGTTCCGGAAGAAACAAAAAAGAAATTGGATGTTATTTTCGGTAAATATCTACGATAGCAGTTTATTTTTATTCCTGTTTACCACGGAGATTAATTCATCGTAATTTTTTGTAAGTAAAACTTTCTTACAAGACGTTGCATTTTATTATATGTTCCTGAAAGAAAAGATTGGGTTGTTATTTATTATTAAGCATAATTCCCACACCAAATCTCCCTGTTTTCCCGTTTTCTTTTCGATATGAATAGAAAACAGAATTATTACAGGAAGTGCAAATATTGGCTGTTTCTATATTTTTCTCCGGAATACCCAGTTTTATAAGTTGTAATTTGTTCGTTGCCCATAAGTCAAAATACCCTTTGCCATCATGTTTTTCATGTAAAACTATTTCACCTTTCTCTTTTAAATCGTTATTGTTCTTAACGATTGTTGCTATATCTACCTGATAACAACATGGTCCTATTGAAGGGCCAATACCTACAAGGATATCATTCCCTGAACTCCCAAATTTGTCTTTCATCAGCATCACTGTTTTTTGCGATATCCGAAGAACGGTTCCCTTCCAGCCTGCATGTACAGCTCCAATTATTTTTTTTCTCACATCAAAAAAAAGAACAGGCACACAGTCCGCAACTAATACCATAAGGCAAATATTTTGAACAGATGTTATCATTGCATCTGTCGCAACTATTGCGGTCTCGTAATCACTTGAACCACAACCACGAGAATTTTCAGATATAATCTCAATATGATCTCCATGTACTTGTTTTGATGTGATAAAATTACTTAACGGAATACCCATTGAATTTGCTATCTGTTTTCGGTTTTCAACCACGGCCTGGGGATCATCACCCACATGAAATCCTAAGTTTAGGGAACCATAAGGATTGAGACTACAGCCATTCATTCTGGTAGTAACAAAATGGCAAATTTCCTTCTGTTTCATTAAATTCTTAAAAGAGCACAATGTTATTGAGTTTGTTCTTGTTTCAATCATTTTTAATACGTCAGTAAAAAGATTTTTTGAGTCAGAAAATGATTCTTTAAATACAAAATAACTGTAATTTCAAAGAAACATTTTCCTGGTTATTATAAACATTATTTAAAAAAATAATAATTTGTCTAATACTTGTAGCATAAGATACTTAAAGCAATATTTACCCTATATTATAAACATATTATCAACATGCGATCAACCATTTGTTTTTATAAATTATCCACACTTTTTTCTTACTGTTTTTAAAAATAAATAGATAAGGAAACATAATTCCACTAGTAATAAATCATTGCATTATTACCGATATTTTTGATAATGATTATATTAGCACATATACGATCCAAATATCTCTTTATTGAATCAGTAACTTTTATCCATTGAAAGGGTTTAATAATGAGCCAGAAAATACTGTACACTCCACAAGAACTAAATGAACTTATTGCCAGAAAACCTACAGTCCTCATTGATATAAGGGATGCCGAGCTATTCAAAAAAGGACATATTCCAGATGCAGTAAACATACCGGAAATATTTTACTACCTTAGCGAAAGCACTCCGGAAGGTTTATCGAATATGCATAAAAAATATAAAGACCTTTTCTCTAACGCAGGTTTATCGGCAGAAAAAACCGCAATCGTTTATGAAGACAGTTTAAATAACCGATATGGAGGTTCATGCAGAGGTTATTGGCTCCTCAGTTATTTAGGGCATTTAAAATCAGGAATTCTTGATGGCGGTTTATCCGCATGGATAAAAGCGGGATTTCCTGTAACTGAAAAGATAAGCACACCAAAACCAACAGATTTCTCACTTAATCTTAATAACCGTATTATGGCAACAAAGGACGACGTTCTCAAGCTTTTACATAATCCATCGGTAACTCTCCTTGATGATCGTGATGAGGTTGAATGGCTTGGAAAAAGTTCTTCCCCTTACGGCGTAGACTTTGCGCCCAGAAAAGGAAGAATACCGGGAGCAAAATGGATAGAATGGTATGAGTTTATGGATCAAACACTTGCAGTGCCCGCCTTCAAATCCAAAGAGGAAATACAAAAGCTCTGCGCGAAACAGGGAATATCTCCAAATGATGATATCGTAATTTATTGCTTTAAAGGGTCAAGAGCTTCAAATACCTACGTGGCTTTAAAGGAATCGGGTTTTAAAAACCTTAGGGTTTACTTCGGTTCGTGGAATGAATGGTCTAGACACCCGGAATTGCCGATTGAAGAAGGCCCTCCTGGAAAATAACAAGCACATATTTTTTTATGTAGTTTATTTATCATTGCTATTGTAAAACTTATTTACCGCGAAAGGAGGTACTCTACTCTCTAAAATACTATTTGTTTTTATTACTAATAGTTTATCTTTCTTTAATACTTCAAAAAGGATATTTATTATGAAAAAATATTTTCATTCAAAAATGGTAATCTTTTTTGTTACTTGCATAAGTATCTTTTGCGTAAGCGCTGTTTCATGGGCAAGCTGTGGAGGTTGTGGCAGTGAAGCCAGCCACAAACCGAGTCCGCCACAGCATGAAACAAAAAAGGCACAACAAGAAGATGTGGCAAAAGACCCTATCTGCGGAATGGAAGTTAAGAACTTGAAAAATGCACCATCGGGAGAATTCAAGGGAACGGTGTATTACTTCTGTTCAGAACAATGCAAAAAAGTTTTTAATGAAAGAATCGGACAGAAATAAATTATTTCATTTTTCAATATTTGAATTTACTCCGATAATTCATAATTTCAGACAATCGATTTCAAAAAGGCTGGATGTGTTATCCGGCCTTTTTTACTTAGAGCTCCATGAAATTCAAAAAGTGAGGTTTATCCGAAGTAGCCAAATCACGTCGTTTACTTTTAAAGTTGCATTTTCTGACTATGGTAGTTATAATATCACTCCATATCAATAAGAATCATTTCTTTAAAAATAATATACTTTTTCACTCTATGTCACATCTATTAACTCTTGGTGCGTGCTAAAATTACATTATAATACCACATTTTAAAACCTTGTTTGCTGATGACAAACGGGTGAACAAAAACGGGTTATAAATACTTGCAAAAAAAGAAATTCATTCACAGTAATACTATCATTGCCAATCTAAAATGAACAAACGTAATAATTCCCTATTTTTTACAAAACTATTTTTCAGAGATATTTTAGGAGGAATATGCATGAACTTGACTAAGTACCGAAGTATTTTCTTTTTTAGTATTGTATTCTTTTGTGTTTCATTTGCTACAGCTATTATTTCATCAAAGATAGCAAATGCCTCTGATTGTAAACCCAAGTCCATACAAACAAGCCCTGAAAAGACACTTACCCTTCAGAAAGGCAAAAGCGCCAATGTTACCGTCAAATTAAAGTGCAAGGACGGTAGCCCTGCTTCTGGTGTTACCATTGAAACAAAAGTATTAAAAGGCAACAAAAACATATCCTATTCACCGAAAAGTTCGGTAACAGACAGCAATGGTAAAGCAGTATTTGCAATCACAGGCGACAAGAAAACGGAAGAGGAGAATGCCGAAATTAAATTTAAAACGGATACTCTTAATACTACGTTAGGGATAAAGGTGCAGGCGGAAGAATGCGATGTTGGCAGCCTCTCAACGAGTCCGGATAAGAAACTTACCCTTAAAGAAGGGGAAAGCAGCGAAGTGACGGTAAAGGCAAAGTGTAAAAACGGAAGTCCTGCTGTCGATGTTAAGGTTGATGCCATTATACAAAGTGGCAGTGATAGTATAAAACTGTCGTCCTCAGCCGGATTAACAGATGAAAGTGGTAAAGTTGTTTTCACCGTTTCAGGTACAAAGAAAACAAAGAAAGAAGCTGCTACGATAAAATTTTCTACCGATAACATAAAAACAACGTTAGATGTAAAAGTTAAACAGGAAACAGAAGAAAGCGCTGAAACAAGTTCCGCGATAGAAACAAAAACTGCAGTTTCAACAGAAAAAGCTTCAGAAACAACTACCGAAGAAACAACTGAAACGGAAAGCGCAGGAGAAACTGCTACGGAAGAGGTAGTTGAGGAATCAGTATCTGAAGAAGAAACCTCTGAAACAGCAGCTGATACTGCAGGAGAAGAAACTTCAGTAATCGCAACAGAAGAAGCCGCAGAAACAACTACCAAGAAGTAAACTGAAGCGGAAAGTGCAGAAGAAACCACTTCTGGAGAAGAAACGTCTGCTGGTACCACAGAAACAACTACTACCGAAAAAACATCAGAAGAGACAATTAAATGCACACCCAAATTAATAATCACTCATCCTGATAAAAAATTAACTCTTGAAAAGGGCAAAAAAGCCAATATCACTGTCAAAGTGAAGTGTAAAGGCGAAAGCCCTGCGGTTGGTGTTAAATTGGAAGCACACGTTAAAAAAGGCATGAAATATATAACACTTACCCCTAAGAGTGCGGAAACGGATGAAAACGGAAAAGCAATTTTTACTGTGTCTGGCGATAAGAAAACCGATACAGAACTCGCAGAGATTAAATTTAAGGCCGATAAGCTCCATACTACATTGGAAGTAAAGGTTCAGGCAGAAGCATGCGACCTTGGCAACTTAGTAACAAATCCCGAAAAAAAGCTTAACCTTAAAGAAGGGGAAAGCAGTGAAGTAACGGTAAAAGCAAAATGTAAAAACGGCAGCCCCGCTGTTGATGTTAAAATAGATGCAATTGTTCAGGGAGGTAGTGGTAAGGTAGAAGTTTCACCAACAGGAAAACTGACGGATGAATCAGGTAAGGCTCAATTTACCGTAAAGGGTATTAAAAAGACCGCTAAAAAAGACAAAATTAGTGTTAAATTTTCCTCTGGTGATATAAAATCGATACTTGACATTAATGTTCAATGAAATGGAATTTACGGAAAATTATTGTTCAATAAATTAGAATCTTCGTCATTGGACAAAAAAATTTTTGTACACTTAAAAAGCATGGGTAGTTTTAACTACCCATGCTTTTTTTATATATCCTTCCTATATAATCTGATATCATTTTATAATCATACATTTACGGTACTTTATTTCACATGTTGATACTGTACGGTTAGCAGATTTTTCGAGAGAATAATTTCTATGGAACATTGGACAGAATACACACGTTTTTTGACTGCCCTCATGGTAATCCTGGACCCTTTTGCTGCCATTCCTATCTATTTAAGTCTTACACAAGAATACAGCAACACAGAACGAGGAAGGGTAGTATTTATTACGATAGTAACAGTGGCGCTTGTCCTCATTGCCACTTCCATTAGCGGAGAATCATTACTAAAAACATTAGGCACAAGCCTTGCGTCTTTTCGGGTAGGAGGTGGTGTTGTATTGCTGCTTATGGCACTGGCAATGTTGAGAGCTCAATCCGACAAAGTGAGAACATCTCCCACGGAAAAAGCAGCGGCAGAAACCAAGGAAACAATTGCTGTCGTGCCCCTTGCTATTCCGCTATTAGCAGGCCCCGGTTCTATAAGCACTGTTATCATAGAAATGCACCGATCTTCAGCGGCCTACCATCAGGTATTGGTAATTTTATGCATTCTTTTTACTTGCATATTACTCTGGACGGTGCTTCGCCTGGCAAACCAAATAGGCAAAGCATTGGGACCGATAGGACTCAGCATTCTTCATCGTTTGTTTGGTTTAATTTTAACGGCGATCGCAATAGAAATTATGGCAAATGGATTGCGTGAATTATTCCCTGTACTCTCATAATAATCGTTTTGTTTGAACCGTAATAATTAATTGTCGTAAGTGTTATAATATCTAACCTAAATTGGAGAAAAAGTTAGTAACTATGCAATAAAACCTTGCAATTTCGTTGTATTCTCTGTATATTAAGGCCATTTGTTAATTAATAACTAGTATAATGATTCCATAATAACATTGCAATGTGATTCTTTTTGTGGCATACTTCCCTCAAGAAAGGAGGCGAAGATGCCATTTGAAAGAAAAAGACCACGTATCATATTAAATCACGAAGAAACA
>Ga0194119_10005723_pt1 | contig 18400 bp, 13 predicted proteins | sample TA2MahC100mmetaG_FD_148620 | JGI IMG/M metagenome (GOLD analysis project Ga0194119, IMG submission 148620) | Freshwater microbial communities from Lake Tanganyika, Tanzania - TA2015018 Mahale Deep Cast 100m | ecosystem: Environmental > Aquatic > Freshwater > Lake | place: Tanzania: Lake...
CCGACGGGCTGGACGGCCTGGCGGGGGGCATATCGCTTCTGATCTTCCTCTTCATCAGCTTCCTGGCCTATGGCGTTGGGAATATAACGGTTGCGATCATTGCGCTCAGCATTTCGGGGACGCTTTCGGTTTCTTGCGTTTCAACACCTACCCCGCCTCCATTTTCATGGGCGACACGGGGAGCATGCTGTTAGGTTTCTCGGCGGTGGCGCTGTGCATTATGCTCACCCAGGGGAGCACGCCGTTTAGCCCCCTTCTGCCCCTGATCCTGCTGGGGTTTCCCGTACTGGATACCCTGGCTGTCATAGCCGAACGCATCTCCGAGGGGCGATCGCCGTTTGCGGCCGACAGGAGCCACTTCCATTACCGGCTCCTCCGCCTGGGCCTTTTCCAGACCGAGGCGGTCTTTGTCATATATTTTATCCAGACTCTGCTGATCATCTTCGCCTACGTCTTCCGGTTCCATTCGGAATGGTTCCTGCTGCTGAGCTACGGAATCTTCTCGGCTTCGGTCATGGTCCTGTTCACGATAGCCGACCGGCAGGGATGGACGCTGAGACGTTTCGACCTCGTCGACCGGGTTATCAAAGGCAGGCTGAGGACCATCCGGGAGAAGCGGCTGCCCATCCGGGTATTCTTCCATGTCCTGTACTTCGGGCTCCCGGCTCTTTTTGTTTCCCTGGGGTTCCTTCCCCAATCCATCCCTGCTTACCTGTCTTTGCTCTCTGTTGTTGCCGCGGCCATGCTTGTGCTGGTTATGGTATTCAAGAAACAATGGCTCGGCCGGGTATTCACTCCTTGCCTCTACATCTACCTCCCCCTTCTTGTCTATTGCGGGGAGCGGGATCGGGCCGCTTGGGTAACTAACCCCCTGAATACGATGCACAACTTTTCCTATATCGTTCTGGCCATCTTCGCGGTGGCCATCCTCAAGCTTACCTGGCGCAAGGGTGGCTTCCGGATTACCCCCATTGATTTCATCGTCATCGTTCTGGCCATAGCCATCACCTTCCTCCCCCGGGAGATCCTGCCCGAAGAAGCGGTGAAAAGCGTAATCCCCAAAATTCTCACGCTGTTTTTCGGATTTGAAGTGCTGGTGGGGGAGCTCCGGGACAACATCTCGACGATAGCCGCCGCGGTGATAGGCGGGCTGGTTATTGTAGCTTTTCGCGGATTGGCCAGCATTTGACATGCAAATACCAGGAAAACGGCCAAGACATGTTTCTCTCGCAGAGTCCGCAGAGACGACCCGAACTAAAAAATTAGCAGACCTTGGCTTTATATTTTCAAGTTATTAACACCCCCACCCTAACCCTCCCCCATCCAGGGGGAGGGAATTTTGGATCCCCCAGTATCTCCCCTCCCCTGGCGGGAGGGGGATAAAAAAGCAAATTCCTATACAATCAAGTTATTAACACCCCCACCCTAACCCTCCCCCATCCAGGGGGAGGGAATTTTGGATCCCCCAGTATCTCCCCTCCCCTGGCGGGAGGGGGATGGGGGGAGGGGGATAAAAAAGCAAATTCCTATACAATATTCTTTCCCTGTGAGCTCTGCGTCCTCGAGCGCAGCGGGCGAGAGAAAAATATTTTTTTATGCCGGTGAGGTACAAAATGCTCAACTTCTACTTTCTCTCTCTTTGTCTTCGGCTCCAGAGCCCGATTTCCGCAGCCTGGAAACGGTCGTCCCTCATCCGGGCGAAGCGGTCTTCGGTCTTCCATCTCTTCTTACTCTTTTTCCTGCTTGGCCTTACGGCCAACTGCGGGGGCCCGGAAGAGAAGAAGATGAAGTTCTACAACAAAGGGAAGGGGCTTTATGAGAAGGGCGACTTTGTCAAGGCGAAGCTCGAGCTGAAGAATGCCATACAGATCGATCCGAAATTTGCAGACGCTTATTATTTGCTGGGGATGGTGGAACTGAAGGAAGGCAACTTCCAGGGCGCCTATGGCGCTTTTTCCAAAGCAGTGGAGTTGAATCCCGTTAACTGGGATTCTCAGATACAACTGGGAAGGATTCTCCTTGGCTCTCGCCAGCCTGACAAGGCCCTGGAGAAAGCCGAGCTGGTTCTGAAGGAAAACCCTAAAAACGAGGATGCCCTGCTTCTCAAGGGGTCTGTCTTACTTGCTTTGCAGGAAAGCGAAAGGGCCTGGCGCTTTCTGGAAAATCTTATCAGCCAGGGGATGAGCAGGCCCGATGCCTATATGCTTCTTGCCAGCGCCTATATGCAGAAAGAAGATGTAAAAAGGGCGGAAGGCGTCTTGCGCAAAGGCGTCGAAATCAACCCGAAATCGGTCATGTTAAACCTTGCTTTGGCCGAATTGTTTGCAAAGAACAAACGGATGGATGAAGCGATAGCCGTCGTCCAGAGGGTCATTGAACTGGAGCCGAAGAATACCCGGCATCGTATTGTCCTCACGGGCCTTTACTGGGATGCCGGAAAAGAAGAGAATGCCCGGGATGTCTTAAAGAATCTGATAGCCGCAGATTCTAAAAATGAGGGAAACTGGCTTGTGGTGGCGGGTTTCTATATCGGGAGGAGGAAGTTTGAGGATGCGGAGCGGGAGCTCAGGACAGGGCTTCAGCAGATTGAGAAGAGTTTTAAACTTCGTTTTGCCCTGAACGATCTTTATATGAATTTCAATATGACGGAAAAAGCCATTGCCACACTTAAGGAATGCCTCACGCTCGAAAAGGATTCCGCCCACCCGGATATCATTCAGACCAAGAACGGCATGGCCAAGATTCATCTTGCCCGGCAGGAGGTGGATGAAGCCCAGAAATATGTGGACGAGGTCTTGAAAGAAAGTCCCAAGAATGCGGATGCCCAGTTCACCAGCGGCAATATCCACTTGTTGAAGGGGGATGGGATAAAGGCCGTTTCAGCATTCCGAACCGTTGTCAGCGAAAGGCCGCAATTCATCCCTGGACACATACGTCTGGCCGAGGCCCATGCCCTGAATCGGGAGCCGAAGCTTGCCTTCGATACCCTGCAAAATGGTCTGAAGATCAACCCGAAGTCCAGAGACATCCCTCGGGCGCTGGCGCGCCTCCATGCCCATCAGAAGGATTATAAAAAAGCAGAGGAGCAGTTGCGAAAGATTTTAACGGATCATCCCAATGACCTGGAGGTCAGGGCAGATCTGGGCGACCTATTCCTGGCGGCTAAGGATACGAAACGGGCTGAGGCAGAATATGCCGATATCAAGAAGAGGGCTCCCGGGATTTCTCTCGGCTATGTTAAACTGGGCGGTTTTTACGTGAAACAGGGAGCATGGGAAAAGTCAATTTCTGAAATGGAAAAGGCAGTTAAGTTGGAACCTCATAATGCCGTCCTTCTTTCGTCGCTTGTTCAGCTTTACCTGCGACAGAAAAAATTCAGTTCTGCTATGGCCCATCTCGAATACCGAATTAAAGAAAACCCAAAGGATGCTTTTTCTTATGATCTTATAGGCCAGGTTCATGGGGCGCAGAAAGATTATCAGAAGGCTGAAGAAGCCTTTCAGAAAGCGATTGCCCTTCAGCCCCTCTGGCCAACCCCCCACAATAACCTGGCCAGACTCTATTTGATTCAAGGGCAGGAGACTACCGCCATTGAAAAGTTGAAAGAGGCCCTGAAGGCTAACCCGAACAATTATGGAGCCTATTTATTTTTAGGAGTATTGTATGAAAAGAAACAGGATTATAAGAAGTCGATGGAGATGTATGAAAAGCTTATTGAGAAACAGCCGAATTTGTGGGTGGCGGCCAACAATCTTGCCTTTATATTGAGCCACCATGGTTCAGGGAAGAAAGACCTTGATAAGGCCTTATCCCTTGCCCAGAAAGCCCAAAAGCTTCGTCCTGAGGAACCGGCCATTCTCGATACGCTCGGATGGGTCTATTATCGAAAGGGGGATTTGTCCCAGGCTGCAACCTTCATCGGGAGAGCCATTCAAAAGGCCTCCAATGTCCCTGTGATCAACTACCATATGGGGATGGTGTTCTATAAGCAGGGCAAAATGGAGGAGGCGAAAGAATATCTCAGGAAGGCAACCGAAGGGAATGAAGAATTTTATGGTAAGGAAGAGGCCTTGAAGATTCTCGACAAGTTGTAAGATTGATGATCTCGTAAAAAGTCTCCTTCATGTCATTGCGAGGAGTCCCGCCTTCGCAGGACGACGAAGCAATCCTGAATTTTCGAGCGCTTACAAAAACGAGATTGCTTCGCTAACGCTGGCAATGACTCTTTTCCGACTTTTTACGAGTTCCTCTTAATTAAAAGACCCCGCTTCATCCCCCTTTGCAAAACGGGGATGAAGGGGGATTAAAAGGTTTTTCAAAAAGCTAGCTAAAGATATTTAAAATTTCCATTCGATTCCATCCCCCTTTGATGGGGGAGGGTGAGGGTGGGGGTGAATAGAAAAATGATCCCCCCCTTTGTCCCCTCCCGCAAGGGGAGAGGATATTTTAGGGATATTATTAAAATCTGAGAAGAAAATTCTCAGATTGAAAAATGTAAGAATCTACAAAGCAATTTCTGCACGAACGTCCCCCTTTTTTCCATTCGCCTCGCCAGGCAGGGTTAACTTGATTGTATAGGAATTTCCTTTTTTGTCCCCCTCCCCCCATCCCCCTCCCGCCAGGGGAGGGGAGATACTGGGGGATCCAAAATTCCCTCCCCCTGGATGGGCATAAGCGCTAACTTAACGAAGGCATGGGAGAGGATGGTTTTCCATTGATTCTGTTTGCAACAATCGTTTACGTGGGGATTCCCTTAGCTTCATCGAGATTTGATACCAGTTTCGAAGGCATGAACCTAAATGAAGCCTTGGGTTTACCGCATCGCTAAGCAGGTGAAGCATCAATGACGTTTCTCTCCAGAGACAACGGGACTTTCGGCAAATCTTGTGAAATCGGGTACCCCCAGGGGAAAAATCTCTCGCCCGCCACAATGAGAGCCTCTATGAGAAACGCCACCAAGAGCTTACCGTGGATCCAAGCCTTCGCCCCCTCAAGATCTGTCTTCCTTAAATGGCCCAGTTCGATGAGCGACTTCAACCGCTTAAAGGCAATTTCGATTTGCCAACGCCCTCGATACGCTTCCAGCACTATCGTTGGAGTGTATCGTCGATCCAGGGTCGTAAAAACAAAAGTGTATCCTGCCGCTTCGATCGTTTCAGGTTTAACCTCCGCTCCCTTTCGGCTGTTTTCCTGGAGTGCTTTACGTCGGGCTTTCTCCGCCGCTTCTTTACTTTTCTTCAATGCGCAAACCCTGCCCGCAATGAGCGTGTCCCCGTATGGCACCCATGCATCCCAATCTCCCAGCTTTGTCTTGGTCAGCGTTCTTAAATGGCGCAACAAAGGAAACGAGTTCCCCTTCTTATCCACCAGAGGAAGGTTGGTCAAATTGATCCGCACCAAGACCTCTCCTCCCCCTTGGACGACATGTCGGACGTCTGCTCGACGGCCAAAATTTCGATCCCCTAAAAACAAATCCCCCGGATGGACGGTAAACTGCTGGAAAGACTCTCCCACTTCAGGGGCTGTGACATACACTTCATCGCATTGTAAGGAGGGTAACCCGATTGAATAATGAATCCGCCAAGTGGAACCGGTGCTGCCCGGTTCCTGGACCGTGGAGCCATCAATGACCCGTACCCTTAACTCTCTCCCAAAAAGAGCGGTCGGCTGTTTCTCGATCCAGCCTTCCATAACCCCTACCGCCATCCAACGAAACCACTCTCCGGAGGCCTTGAAACGCTTAAGCAAGGCCACATCGGAAATAGAAGCAATATCGCCCTGTTCTGCTCTCACCACGGTCTCGCGTAAAGAACACCCGTCGGCCAGATGGATCAAAAAGATTCGGAGCAAGGCCTCTGCATTTTCAAACTTACGACATCGTCGCAAAGCCCCAAACTCCTTTGCCTTGCTTTCCCATCCGGTCGGTAAAAAGCTCTTTACTACTTGCCAGTCATCTTCTTCGTCCAACCATTTTAGGTTTTCCATTGTCACCCCCTTGGGTGACAAATATATCAAAACTCCCCTAAATAAGTCAAGCGTTAAGTTAGCGCTTATGCCCGCCAGGGGAGGGGAGATACTGGGGGATCCAAAATTCCCTCCCCCTCGATGGGGGAGGGTTGGGGTGGGGGTGTTAATAACTTGAAACTTGAAACTTGAAACTCGTAACTCGAGAGTTTATTTCTTCTTCAACAAGGTGGCGAAGCCCGTTTGCAGGGTTTCGGGAAAATCTTTGGCGGTGATCAGGAGACTTTGAACATAGCTTTCGATTTCCATGTGGGTCATCCGGTCAAGGCCAAAACCCAAATCGATAGCCCGCTTGGCCAAGCCAAGGGCCAATGAAGGCCTTTGCCGAAGCTTTTCCAGAAAAGCTCCGGTCTTTTCTTTTAGGGTGGCCTCGGGAAATATCTGATTCACCAGGCCGATTTCATAAGCCCGCTTAGCCGGGATCATATCGCCGGTCATGATCAACTCTTTGGCCCAGGCCGGACCGAGCAGGCGTGTCAAACGCGTCGTCCCGCCGCAATCTGGAATCAGACCGAGAAAGATTTCCGGTACTCCCAGGGTGGCACTCTCTTCGGCTATGCGGAAATCAGCCGCCAGAGCCAGTTCCAGGCCCAGGCCGCCGCAGAACCCATGAATCTTGGCCACCACGGGCTTCTCGATGCGTTCAATCTTGTTGAGAACAGAATGGATGGCATCGATTCCCTCCCGCAAGCGGATTCCCGGAGCTCTGCCGTCGTCACCAGCCACGTTGGCCAGGAAGGTAAAGTCGATACCAGCTGAAAAGGCGGATCCTGCACCCTGGAGTAAAATAACCCGGGCTTCGAGGTTAACGCTGAGCTCGGAGAAAGCTTTCTGTATCCCTTCCAATAATTCTCCGTTGATGGCATTGCGCTTTTCCGGGCGGTTAAGCGTTATGGTGCCTATGCCATCTTTCACTTCCCAGATAACCATTTGGCTGGCCATGGAATTTCCTCCCTGCTCTTTTTAAATTAAAATTAGCCACAGAGGGCACAGAGATCCCAGAGTTTTAAAACCCTAATTAAGAAAAAGTAAAGGATAAGCGTCAAGTGAGAAAAATATTATCTGATTTTTTTCTTGCTATCTTAAGAACTACGCTTGAATCCTTGACTCCGTGCCCCCCGTTTTTATGAGGCCGCTAAGCGTGGCAATGTCGTTGATTATGCGGCGGGTAAATTCCTGGCCGTCCATTTTTCCATACGAATATATAGGCTGCCCGATTTTTACTTTTACTTCGGTTCTAAATTTTTTCTCACGGTAGCAGATTCCCACAGGGATAAAGGGAATTTTTTGGTTTTCGTTCCAGCCCATCTTCTCCTCGAAGCGCAGGATGCGCTGGATAAATCGGTGTTTGCCCTCGCCTACGGAGTGAGGATAATAAGTCCCTTCTGGGAAAAGTACGATAAAATCGCCTTTCTGCAAAAGCTGTTCAACATAACGGAAAGAATCCAGGCTTTTTAAGGGTTTTTGGCGATCAACCGGGACTCCCCCCAACGCGGTTAAGAAATGGCGGATGACCGGATAGAGGAAGAGCTCTTGTTTGGCGATAAAACTAAGCGGTCTGGGAACGGCTAGGGCCGCGAGCGGAATGTCTGTCCAGAACTGATGTTTGGGCAGGATAATCCCGGGGCCTTTAAGAGGGATTTTTTCTTGTCCTTCTACCTTCAGGCGGTAGATGAAGGGAAAACAGACCTGCCCGATGATCCGGATGATCTTATAAAAAAAGTTGTTTCGGCGGAGGCCGAATTCCATCGACAATTCCACTCCCTTATATATTTCAAAGACTTAATTTATCATATCCGAATATCGGAATCAAGAAGATGTGGACCTTGCCCCAGCAATTCTCGGTGAAAATAAATTGGATATGATGTCTTGATTCTGAGGGAGGAAGCAATTTATTTTTCGCAAAGAGGGGTTTTGGGGTTCAAGGTTACAATATCAATCTAACATATTGAATTTATATAATAAAATATAATTCTAGACAATTGAGGCTCTTGCAAAAGTCGCTTACTCCGTCATTCCGGCGAAAGCCGGAATTAAATTAAAATTTGCCACAGAGGGCACAGAGATCACCGAGTTTAAAAACGCTGATTAAGGATAAATAAAGAATACGCGTTACGCGCCCAAAATTAATGAAGATGCTAAAAGGCGCCAAAAAGGAAATTCCTATACAATCCAGTTATTTCAAGGATTTATCAAACCCCTGGACTCCGATTTTCCCCGGAGTGACGACTTTTTACGAGGCCATCAAGAGATGATTTCTCTTGAAATCCGCAAGAAGGATGTAGAACATTTGAGAAATCGAATTTTTAATATTTCCTGCCAATTCAACCGGAGTGCTTATGATGCCAGCTATATCGCCTTGGCAGAAGCGGAACAATGTGTTTTCATTACCGGCGACGAAAAATTATATCGCGCGATCTCCAGGCAGTTTCCATTTCTTAAACTCTTATAACTCCCTGCTTCCCGGAAAGGTTCGGTCGATCCGCCCATTTTCCGGAGGCTATAGTTCGCCTCAACTGATAATTCCTCGAACTGTACAGCCCTTATGGAAAACGGGGAGTAAGTAAGATTTACTAACTCCCCGTTTTTATGAAGTGAGACCTTTTAATTTTATTAAAAAATCAATAAATTGTCATTCCGGCTGAAGCCGGAATCCAGTGTTTTCAATAACTTCCTGGATTCCGGTTTTCACCGGAATGACATATTGGGTAGAAATTCAAAGCTTTCGAAGTAAATTAAGATTCAAATGGTGCCGAAGGCGGGACTCGAACCCGCACGAGCAGAGCTCGCCACCCCCTCAAGATGGTGTGTCTACCAAATTCCACCACTTCGGCATTGAAGCATTTTCTCATTAAAATTGTTTCTTGCCTTTTGCTCATTTTCCCGGAGCTGGCGCGGGTTGGGCCGGCGCAGGCTGAGCTGGAGCAATCGGCGTCCCTTTCTCTACTGGCGTGGGCGGCGGCGCTGGAACCGTTTTCTTTGGCTGGGTGTCCTTTATGAGGGATGACCCGGTTTTAGGGCTGGAGAAGTAGGCCAGACCGATGGAGGTGACCATGAAAATGATGGCCACTCCAGTAGTGATCTTGGTCAAAAAACCGCCCGGACCCGCCGACCCAAAAAGGGTTTGGCTGGAGCCTCCTCCGAAAGCCGCACCAATGTCCGCTCCCTTGCCGGTCTGGAGCAACACGATCAGGATTAAAAGAAAACAGACGACAATATGAATAACTGCTAAAGCCAGGCTCATTCGTCAATATCCTCCCAATTACTTTTCCGATTTATAACATATCTTGCGGCAAAAGGCTATCTTTTTTTGGTCATTTGGTCGATTGGTTATTGAGTCATGGGGGAAATGAGTTATTTTTCCTTTGGCCCGGCGCCCCGAACAATTGCCGAAAAAGATTTTACATTTAGGCTTGCTCCTCCGACCAGCGCTCCGTCAACATCGTCCATGGCCATGAGCTCGGCAATATTCTCGGGTTTTACGCTCCCCCCGTAAAGAATGCGTAAACCCCGGGACATTTCCGGGGAGAAATGTTCCTGCAAAAGTTTGCGGATGAAAGCCGGGATTTCCTGGGCTTGCTGCGGCGTTGCCGTCTGGCCTGTGCCGATGGCCCAAACCGGCTCGTAAGCGATGACCAGGTCTTGAGGGTCTGTAATGGCCAATCCTTTCAATCCTTGACGGGTTTGCCTTTCCACGACTGTAAAAGTGATCCCTTCCCGTCGTTCGGCCAGGGTTTCCCCCAGGCAAAAAATAGGGATCAGTTTTTCCGTGATCAGAGCCGCTGCTTTTTTATTGACCGAGTCATCGGTCTCATGGAAAAACTGTCTGCGCTCGGAATGCCCGATAATGGCATAACGGCAGCCGACATCCCTTAGCATTTTGGGGGAAACCTCGCCGGTATAGGCGCCGCTCTCGGCCCAGAATACGTCCTGGGCAGAGACGGATATGGATGAATTTTTAAGCAGGCGAGCGGCAGCGGCCAGGGCGGTGAACGGCGGAGCCACGGCAACTTCCACCTGCCCGCTTCTTATCCCGTCTATTTCTTTTTTAAGGCCCAGGCAAAATTCCTCTGTTTCCTGGATGGTTTTGTGCATCTTCCAGTTGCCTACGATTAAAGGGGTCTGTGACATAATTTTTTACTCCTTAAAAAAAATATTCACCGCAGATGTCGCAGAGAAAACATTAAAATTGAAAATCAAAGATGAAAAATTAAAATAGGCAAAAAGTGGATTTGGGCATTGGCAACATGGGTTATTATCCCGGCTCTCTCGGCGGTGAAATGTTTTTATTGTTTTTTCAGGGCTTCTACGCCGGGTAATTTTTTTCCTTCTAAAAGCTCCAGAAAAGCGCCGCCGGCCGTGGAGATGTAAGTAATTCTACCCGCTTCACCGGATTTGTGGACGGCCAGATCTGTGTCCCCGCCGCCTACGACGCTAATTGCGCCCGAGCCAACGATGTGCCGGATTAATTCAAAAGTTCCCCGGCTAAAGGGTTCCATCTCGAAAGCTCCCATGGGGCCGTTCCAGAGGATAGTTTTCGTCCCCTGTAAGGCCTCGCCGAAAAGAACGCTGGTGGCCGGACCGATATCCAGGCCCATCCAATCCTGGGGAATCTCCTGCACCGGGGTGATTCTAATTTGAGCCGATGAGTCGAATCGATCGGCCACAATGCAGTCCACCGGCAGATAAACCTTCACTCCCCGCTCCTTAGCGGTTTTTAAAACATCCTGGGCGGTGCCTAAGAGATCTTCTTCCACGAGGGACTTGCCTACACTGAAGCCCATGGACTTAAGGAAAGTAAAGGCCATCCCGCCCCCGATGATAATCTTGTCCACCCGCGATGCCAAATTTTTAAGGACCTCCAGCTTTCCGGAAACCTTGGCGCCTCCGAAAATAGCCACCAGGGGCCGGGCCGGGTCTTCCATCACTTTGTTCAGGTAATGCAGCTCCTCCTTCATCAGGAAACCGGCCGCCGGTTCTTTGAAAAATCTGGTTATGGCCTCTACCGAGGCATGGGCGCGGTGGGATACGGCAAAAGCGTCATTAATATAGCTTTCAGCCAGACGGGTTAAATTCTGGGCAAAAGGCAGGTCGTTCTTCTCTTCTTCCTTGTGGAAACGCAGATTCTCCAGCAACATGACCTCTCCCGGGACCATTGCCAAAGCCATCTGCTCCACTTCCGGCCCGATACAGTCCGGCGCCAGCTTTACTTCTTTTTTCAAAAGATCGCTAAGCCGGCGAGCAACCGGCCCCAAGCTATATTGGGCTTCCGGCTTTCCTTTTGGCCGGCCAAGATGGGAGGCCAGGATAACTTTAGCCCCCTGTTTTAAGGCATGATTAATGGTCGGCAGGGCCGCCTGAATGCGTGAGTCGTCAGTTACGTTTCCTTTTTCGTCCATGGGCACGTTGAAATCTACCCTTATGAAAACTCTTTTCCCCTGGATGTTCAGTTGATCGATGCTTTTAAAATCCATGGCGCTCCTCCTTCCTTCCAGAGAATCAGATCGATAAAACTTAAAACAATCATAGGGTTTCTTCCATAACAAAGTCAATGCCTTTCTTGGCCTTGCCCACCTTCACTTTTTGTGGTCAAGAATGATTTGTTATTAAATGATCCTTCCCAGGCACGGGGTTCGGGGCGCTTCGCTTGGCAGCATGAGGCGCTGGTTGTTTCATTGACGGGGCGGGAAAAAGCACCCCGCCTCATTTTGCGGAGAAGCGGCTTTAAACTCTTGGAAGGGCTTTTCCCGGCCGATGCTGCCCGCGCTCATCGCCCCGAACCCCGTGCCACGAATAGGGATTCTGTAAAAGTGAAGGTGGGCAAGCTTTCTTGGCTGACCACCTCCCAGATGTCGACCCGCCTCTTCTGGAGGATTGCTCACTGCCGCTGGGAGATCAAAGCCGATCTGTTTCACACTCCCCATCAATTTCCACACCCTTTCCCACATCCCTTACTCCCCTTTCCCCCCTTATCATCCCATTTGCGGAATTCCTGGAGTGAAGTAGCCCTTCAGTCACGGGCGGCTATGACAGGAATATCGGAGGAACTAACCCTGGCAAAGATTCTGTTTTGGCCGGGGGGCCAGGCCGGTGCGCGCCGGAAGCATCGGCTGGGATATCCCTGTTCATGGCGCACTCACTGAACCTCCGCCGGAGGAGGCGGTAGGCGTTAGCCCCGCCCCATCCACGGAGAAATCAGCGCCTCATGGTTCCAAGCGGACTGGACTGGCCCCCCGGCCATGGACGCCCTTGGCCTTTACGCCGAACCTTTCCTCATCCGACCTTGGCCACCCACCCGTGACTGAAGGGTTACGGAGTGAAATAAAAATTTCTTGACTTCGCCGGAAAAATCTATTAAAAAGAAGGGGAATTTTCCTTCCATTCCATCTTCCACTTACTTTTCAAAGAAAGGAGAAAGGGTCTATGGACGGCTACACCGGAAGCATTCTGCGCGTTAACCTGACGAAAAGAGAGTTCAAAGCAGAACCATTAAAGCCCAAGATTGCCCGGGATTACATCGGGGGAACTGGCCTGGGAAACCGGATCATCTATGATGAAGTCCCCCCTTCCACAGACCCGTTGAGCCCCGAAAGTAAGATCGTCTTTGCCACGGGCCCTGTGACCGCCACCAATTACCCTTCCGGTGCGCGCTATCAAATTTGCTTTAAATCTCCCCTGACCGGTATCCTCTGCGACGCCAGCTCCGGAGGGTATTGGGGCGCGGATTTGAAACGGGCGGGTTACGACGCCCTGATTGTTGAAGGGGCTTCTGCCGAACCTGTATACCTGTGGATCCACAACGGCAAAATTGAGTTCCGCAGCGCCTCCCACCTCTGGGGCCAGGATGCCCTGAAGGTACAGGAGACCATCCAGAGGGAAATCGGGGACGAGAGAATCCGGGTGGCCTGTATCGGCCCGGCGGGAGAAAAAAAGGTTCTCCTCTCCTGCATCATCAACGACGAAGGACGGGCCCCCGGGCGCGGCGGGAACGGGGCCATTTTGGGGGCGAAAAACCTAAAGGCTATAGCGGTTCGCGGAAACGGCGCTTTTCCCATACATAATCCGGAAACATATAATGCCCTCTGCAAAAAGATCGCCAAAGACAACGGTACGTCGCCAGCCATAGCCAACATGCGGGAATACGGCACTGCCCAGGTGCTGGACAACCTCTGGTCCATGGGCGACATTCCCGTTAAAAACTGGCAGCTTGGTCTCTGGGAGGAAGGCTGTAAAAACCTGGGGGGAAAGAAGATGAAGGAAACAATCCTGATTCCCCATACAGCTTGCTACCGGTGCACGATTGGCTGTTCCCGCTGGGTAAAGATCGACGAAGGACCCTACAAGATGGATGGTCCTGGGCCGGAATATGAAACACTGGCAGCCTTAGGAACGATGTGCCTTGTTGACAACCTGAATGCGGTTTCCTTTGCCAACGACCTCTGCAACCGTTACGGTATCGACACGATCTCAACGGGCGTATCCATCGCCTTCGCCATGGAAGCTTATGAAAAAGGATTAATCAAGAAAGAAGATACTGGCGGTATGGAACTGAAGTGGGGCGATGCCCAGGCCATGATCGCCATGGTGCACCAGATCGGGAAAAACGAGAAGCTGGGCGCAATCCTGGGACAGGGCGTCAAACGGGCTGCTGAAAAATTAGGCGGCGATTCCTGGAAGTACGCTGTGCACGTCAAAGGCATGGAGAGCCCCATGCACGACCCGCGCACCTTCTTCAGCATGGGCTTGACGTACGCCGTAGGCCCGAGGGGAGCCTGCCATCTGCATGGCCACTCCCCACTCTGGGAGGGCGTTCAAGACCCGGTTCCGGAATGGGGTCTTAAAGGCACCTATCCCCTTTTCCAGAGCGAGGGAAAAGGCAACGTGGTCAAACTCTCCCAGGATTACACGGCCGTGGTCAATTCCATGGTCTCCTGCTATTTCCTTACCTTCATTCTAAAACCTTCAGACCTGGCCGCTGTTTTGACGGCAGCTACGGGCACGAAATACACCGCCAACAGCCTGCTTAAAGTCGGGGAACGGATCATGGCCCTACACCGGGCTTACAATAATCGCTGCGGGATCAGCCGCAAAGATGATATTCTGGCTCCCCGCCAGATGGAACCGACCAAAGAAGGAGGCAATGCCGGAAAGGTTCCGGATATGGAGGTCATGATCAAAGAATTTTATAAGGCCAGCGGCTGGACCCAAAGCGGCAAACCCTCGCGGAAGACGCTCGAATCCTTAGGCCTCAAGGATGTTGCCCGGGATCTCTACGGGCCAAAGAAAAAGTAGAAGCTCAGGGATTCCTGGATAATTAACCGGAATCCTGCCGGCCACCTTCCGCCAAGACCTTTTGGCCACAGGGAACGCAGAGGTCACTTAAAAAAACGTAAGGCGCATAGCGCTAATAGGAGTTACATCTTGAACCCTGTACCTTGCGCCTTACGCCTTACGGTATTTTATACTTATATCTCTGCCTTCTCCGAGACCTCTGCGGCCATAATCATTATGGATAAAAAACCCACGCCCGCAGCGCCCCTTCTTCCCTATCCGATAGGAAAATTGCCACAGGAAGAGCTTTCCAGATTGCTTGCCCGTTACACTAAACGCGACCAGCGGGTAGTCGTAATGCCGGGCATCGGAAAGGATGCCACGGTTATCTCCTTTCCAGATCGATACCTGGTGGCCAAAACCGACCCCATCACCTTTGCCACCGACCAGATCGGCTGGTATGCTGTCCAGGTCAATGCCAATGACGTTGCTGCCATGGGAGGGATTCCCCGCTGGTTCCTGGCCACCCTGCTTCTGCCAGAAGGAAAGACGGGCTTTGCGGAAGTGGAGGACATCTTTGCCCAGATCGCCGAAGCCTGCAAAGAATTAGGGGTTGTGCTCTGCGGCGGACACACGGAGATTACTTACGGACTTGACCGCCCGGTAATCGTTGGCCAGATGTTGGGAGAGGTGGAGAAGGGAAATTTGGTTGTGCCTGAACATGTCCTCCCGGGAGACGACATCATCCTCACCAAAGGGATTGCCATCGAGGGCACGGCTCTCATCGCCAGGGAGAGAAAGGATTTATTGGGCCAGGTAGGTGAAGATTTCCTGGAGCGCTGTAGGGGCTTTCTGAAGGCGCCGGGCATCAGCGTTGTCCGCGATGCCTTTATTGCCAACGGTTCGGCTATGATCCATGCCATGCACGACCCAACGGAAGGAGGGCTGGCAACGGGGCTTCATGAGCTGGCCACTGCGGCTGAGGTGGGTATGCTGCTTGAGATGGAAAAAATACTCGTCTTCCCAGAGACGGCCCTTTTATGCCAGAAGCTGGGTTTGGATCCCTTAGGGTTGATGGCCTCGGGTGCGCTTTTAGTGGTGGCCCCGACAGGAGATTCGGCCAAGGTCATTGCGGCTCTTAAGAGGGAAGGAATTACCGCTGCGGTGATCGGAAAAGTCCAGGAAAGGGAGAAGGGAGTCAAGCTGATCAGGCAGGAAAAAGTTGAAGATTTGCCATTTTTTAGCAGGGATGAAGTAACCAAATTGTTTACCAGGAATGAATCATGAGCGGAATCGTGACGCGGTATAAAAATAAAAAGTTCGTAAAGGAGAGGGTGGAACTGGATAGCCATGCTTACGACAACTGCACTTTCGTCGAATGCCTGATCGTCCTCGAGAAAGGCGAGACCGAGATAAAAAACTGCGTTTTTCAAAAGTCCCGCCTTATGCTTTTGGGGCAGGCTCTGCAAATTGCCAGGGTCCTAAAGGATTTTATCGGTGAGAAACCCCTGAAAGTTCTCGATTTTGCCGAACCGGGAATCTTTGGGGAGCAAAGGAAATTCACCGCAGATTTCGCGGAGAGCGCAGAGAAAGAAAAATAATAAACAGGAATATATTCAACAGATAAAGGGGAAGGGCAAAATCTTTGTTGAGTGGCTTGTTGACGAAGGGAAGGTTATCGTTGGATAGAGGTTTTAAAAAATTATTTGGCATTTACTCTGCGCTCTCTGCGAACTCTGCGGTGGAAACAAGAAGGAAAAAATGATCATCAAGGCTTTTTGTGCCCGCATGGACCACGGGGGATGCGGGCAGCTCCTCCATGTGGAAAAGGGAAAGATCGTCAAGATAGAGGGCGACCCGGAGTCCCCCTTGAACCGGGGGACAGTGTGCGCCAAGGGAATCGCTCAATTAGAGCGTCTCAACCATCCAGAACGGCTGCGGTATCCCTTGAAAAGAGCCGGCGCCAAAGGAGAGGGAAAATGGCAGCGAATTTCCTGGGAGGAAGCTCTTTCCACGATTGCTCAAAAAATCAGGGAAAGGGTTGAACAGGGCGAAGAAAGGAGCATAGCCTTTGCCCAGGGAACGCCAAAAGGCCTGGAGCTTTACATGATGATCCGCCTGGCCAACGTTCTCAAGGTTCCCAACGTGGCCACGCCAGGCTCCATCTGCCACATGCCCCGGGAGACAGGATCCCTGATCACCTGCGGCTTCTTTCCGGTTCCTGATTATGATTATCCTCCGGCATTGGTCCTGGTTTGGGGAAGCAATCTTTTTCAGACCAACGAAGAAGGGATCATCGGATCTCAATTGCGCCGGGCCCTGGACCGCGGCGCCAGGCTGATCACCATCGATCCCAGGAAGACTCTTTTGGCAGCGAAAACTCATCTCTGGCTTCAGCCCAGGCCAGGGACGGATCTGGCGCTGGCCCTGGGCATGCTGAAGGTGATTCTGGATGAGGAGCTCCATGACCGGGAGTTCGTGGAGAAATGGACGGTTGGCTTTGCAGAGCTAAGAGAGCATTTAAAAAAATATCCCCTGAAGCACGTTTCAGAAATCACCTGGATTCCAGAGGAGAAGATCGCCCAGGCCGCCCGCCTGTATGCATGCACGAAGCCGGCCTGCATCCAATGGGGCAATGCCCTCGAGCACAACATAAACAGCGTGCAGTGCGTGCGGGCATTAATGATCCTGAAGGCCGTTACCGGGAATCTGGACCACCCTGGGGGAAACGTGAATCGAGCCAGCCCTCCGCTGATGCGTCCGGGAGAATTTGTCCTAGGCAAAAGTTTTGGCGATAAAAGAGAAAAGCTTTTAGGACCTGAGTTTCGCCTGGCTGCCCAGATGGGCTTCACCCCCAGCCAGCTTATCGTCAAAACCATTCTTTCCGGGAAACCGCATCCCATTCAGGTGATGTATCTCCAGGGCGGAAACCCCCTTTTGAGTTATGCCAACGCCAAAGAAACCTTCCGGGCTTTGCAACACCTCGACTTCCTGGCCGTGGCTGAAATCTTCATGACCCCCACGGCCCAACTGGCCGATATTGTTCTCCCCGCGGCCACGAATTTTGAGTTCGACGACATCGGGCATTATGGTTTACCCCATGGTTTTACCCTGGCCCGGCCGAAAGTTGTTGACCCGCCGGAAGAATGCTGGCCGGATTCCCTGATATTAAATGAGCTGGGGAAAAAATTAGGGCACGAAAAATCATTCTGGCCTGATCTTAACGCATGTCTGGACGAAGTGTTGAAACCGGCCAGGTTGACCTTTGAAGATTTCAAAAAAGTGGGCATGCTGAAAGGGGATTGGGCCTATAAAAGCTACGAAAAGAAAGGCTTTCAGACTCCTTCAGGAAAGGTGGAGATATATTCTTCACGGTTTAAAGACTGGGGATATGACCCCCTGCCCGTCTATCGCGGGCTGCCGGAATTAGCGGAAGGGTATCCTGAACTCACCCGCAGGTATCCTCTGATCCTAACCTCGGCCAAAGATGCGCATTTTTTTCACTCCGCTTACCGGAACATTCCCTCGCTGCGAAAGCTCTCACCGGACCCGGTGGTATTGCTTAATCCGGAGACAGCGGAAAAACTGAACATTCAGGAAGGAGATTGGGCTTTTATCGAGACGCCGAGAGGAACGATTCGGCAAAAAGCGGCCTTCGACGCAGATTTACACCCCGACGTGGTCATCGTGGCTTACGGCTGGTGGTTTCCGGAGCGGCCTGATCTGGAACTTTCCGGCTGGAAGGAATCGAACATCAACGTTCTTACGGATAACGATCCGCCCTATGAGCCGGCCATCGGTTCAACGAACCTCAGGGCCATCCCCTGCCGGGTTTACAAGGAATAAAGGAATGTAACACTTTAGCTCTTTGAAAAAAGGTTTGTTGTAAAGGCCAAGGGGTTCCAGGGGCCGGGGGCCAGAGCGGAACGCTTGGAATCATAAGGCGCTTATATCTCCGCATATGGGGCGGGCAAGAACCCCCGCCTCCTCCGGAGGAAAAGATCTTCTGTCCTCGTGGCCAAGCGGAACCCCAACCGATGCTTCCGGCGCGTTCCGCTCTAACCCCCGGCCCTCAACAAAGGCTTTAATACCATTTTTTCAAATC
>Ga0194119_10005730_pt1 | contig 18388 bp, 22 predicted proteins | sample TA2MahC100mmetaG_FD_148620 | JGI IMG/M metagenome (GOLD analysis project Ga0194119, IMG submission 148620) | Freshwater microbial communities from Lake Tanganyika, Tanzania - TA2015018 Mahale Deep Cast 100m | ecosystem: Environmental > Aquatic > Freshwater > Lake | place: Tanzania: Lake...
GATAGAGAAAGGCCAGAATGTTCAGCGCGGCCAAGAGCGAGGAAAGGTGCTTTTTGCCGTGCCCGAAGTTATGCTCCAGGTGATAGCCCCGGTTTTTGAGCACGTTGTTGTTTTCGTTTTCAATCTTTCAGCGCGTGCGGGCGATTGGTCGTAGGAGGCGAGCAGGTGGCCCACGATCGCGTCGCAGAAATTGATGGCGGCCAGGTAGGCGCGGATGGCTTGCTTCCAGGTGTTCGTGCCGTCCTGCTTCAGGATGGCTTCGTGGTCGCCAAGATGTTGCGTCAGATCGATGCCGGGCCATTCCTGTTTCTAGGTTCAATCCACCCGGCAAGAGCGCGGCGGGCGAGAGCGACTGGGTATTGGTGCTGGAGAGGAAATAAACAGGAACTCGCGCGAAAGTTGCGCCAGCGAACGTGACACCCGGTGGCACGCGCTTTACCCGATCCTCTTCCGATTCAACCCGAGCGCCTTGATGCGGGAGGCGAGTGTCGTGGGTTTCATGCCGAGCAACTCCGCCGCGCCGCCTTCGCCGAGGATTTTTCCGCCGCTCTGCTTCAGCGCGGCAATGATGCTCTCGCGTTCGTGGCGCTTGAGTTCGTCGCGGGTCAGCATCGCGGATGGCGCGGGGGCTTTGTGCGGCTTCGCTGACTCGGCGGCCTTCGCGTCGGGAAGCTCGAAGCGCAACGGGCCGCCTTGCGACAGAATGACGGCGCGCTCGACGGCGTTTTGCAGTTCGCGGACGTTGCCGGGCCAGTCGTGCGCGGTGAGCTGGCTCAACGTCGCCTGCGTCACGCGCGGGGCGGGACGATTCATGCGCTGCGCGGTGTGCTGGACAAAATGCGCGGCCAGCGGGGCGATGTCGTCGCGACGCTCGCGCAGTGGCGGAATCTCAATCGGGAACACGCTGAGGCGATAGAACAAATCCTGCCGGAATCGCCCGGCCTCGGCCTCCTTCTTCAAGTCGCGATTCGTCGCCGCGATGATGCGGACGTTGACCGTGCGCGTGCGCGTGTCGCCGGCGCCGAGCGCGGAAGTGACTTCCGCCCGCAGGTAAGTGTTCTCCTCCTCCAGCCGCGCCTTCAGGATCTCGATTTCCTCGAACGCGCGGGCGTTGGCAATGCTCACCGCGGCGTGGTCGGCGAAGACGCGCAGCCAGTTAAAATCCTCCTGGCCGAGAACCTTGGTGTCGAAGATGGCGAGCACGCCGAGCACTTCGCCGCGAAAGACGAGCGGCTGCCCGGCGAACGTCTTCACGCCCTCGCGTTTCATCCACTTGGGCTCGGCAATCCACTCCTCATCGCCGCGCACATCGGCGAGCAGCAGCGGTTCGCCGGATTGCCCGGCGCGTCCGACCTTCCGCACGCCGAGCGGGATGCGGCGGAACGCGCCGTCGAGCCGCGTGTAGTTTTCCTTGCCGTCGCCTGGATTGCCCGCGCTCGCCGCGAGACGCAGGCAACGCGTCTGGTCGGGACACTCGGGACGGAGGCGGCACGACTCGCAGATGTCGCCGGGTGCGACGAGCCAGATGCGCGCGAGCACGACGTTCCGGCATTGCGCGATGCCGCTGACGATGGCGCGCAACACGTCGGGCAACGAACGGTTCTCGGCCATCGAGACCATGACTTGGGGAAGGTTCGCGCAGTTCACGATTTCTTGGCTAAAACAGCGAAGGCGGTTGCTCCACAAACCGCTTCGCCGACTCGACGTGGTAAGTCGTTTGGCAGTTCGGACAAATCAGGTGGAACTCGTAGAAGTAATCGCGCCCCGGTTTCCTTTTTCCGCTCCGCTTGATGACGGGCGTTGAACATTTCCCACACGGCTCTCCTTCCTGCATGTCAGGGCGGACGCCGTCGGTCTCGGGTTTGTTCTCGTAACCCTCGTCCGCCGGGAGATTCGGCTGGCGCAAGGCGGCCATGGCAAGCTGATCGCACCGCTCGTTTTCCGGATGGCCCGCGTGGCCTTTCACCCAGCGGAATTCCACGTGATGCGTCTGGCACAACGCATCCAGCCGCTGCCACAAATCCACATTCTCCGGGCGTTCGGTCTTGGTGCGCCACCAGTTCTTCCGTTTCCACGCCGCCACCCAGCCCGCCATCATGGCCTTCACCACATACTGCGAATCGCTGTAGAGCGTGACCTGGCAGAGTTGCTTCAACAGCTCCAACCCCGCAATGGCGGCAAAGACCTCCATCCGATTGTTGGTGGTCTTCCGAAACCCGCCGCTGACCTCAGCGCGTTTCTTGGGATGAATCAGCACCGCGCCATAACCGCCCGGGCCGGGATTCGGTTCGCATCCGCCGTCGGTGTAGATCTCCACTGCCGGCAACGCAGCCGAAGTTGAATTCTCGTTCGCGTTCACAAATTCAATGCTCCAACAGAGCTACAGAAAATAGCCCAGAGTTGCTCGGTCGCCCGGCTGCTTTCGACCGAGCTACCCTGGGTCAACGTCCCACAAAATAATTCTCCCTCTGCTCATCTGATGAGGAGAGGGCCGGGGTGAGGAGGCGGTCGGCCACGGTCTTCACCTGTTTGGCCAGATGATTGTAAGCCTCAACGAGGAAGCCGCCCGTGCCGCTGGCAGGATCGAGCACAGTCTCGCCGAGGCGCGGGTCGGTGACGGCGACCATGAAGCGCACGACGGTGCGCGGGGTGTAGAACTCGCCGGAATCGCCCGCGGCATCGCGCATCTCGCGGGCCATGGATTCGTAGAGCGCGCCCAGCGTGTGCAATTCGTCGCTGGAGGTGAAATGGATGCCGGCGATCTTGTTGACGACGTCGCGCAGGAGGTAACCGCTCTTCATGCGGTTGTCCACGCCCTTGAACACGGTGGCGACGGTGTCGCGGGCGCTGCTGGCCGCGCTGGCGATGTCGGAACTGGTCAACTTGCGGAGATAGGCGAACAACCCTGCGCCCTTCTTGCCGTTGGGCAACGTCGCTTCTTCGTTGTTGATGAATGCGACCATAACCCATCAACTCAAGCCAAGTTTGCGCCGCTCGGTATCCGACAGAATCCGGCGAAGCGCATCGAATTCAACTTGCGCAACTTCACGCCGGACTTTGTTGGCAAGGTCAAAAGCTCCGCGTCCAAAGACCACCCGCCCGAATTCTTGGACAAAGCCGGGCACTGAACGGGCAACTTGCGTGATTGTGTTTGTCACCGCGCCTTTGAGTGGATCGCCGCCGGACAATTGTGCGACCAGCGCTCCGGAAGCGGGAGCAGCCAGAATTTCCCAAAGCACTCGGACTGGCGTTGAGTCGAATTTGGATTCCTGTGGCGAGAACAGGCGAGACGCTTCAGCAAGCTCGTGCTTGATCTTGACCGCCTCGCCGACGGTTCGGCAGGTTTGCAACGCATCCATTCGCTGCCACACTTTCTTCCGTGCGTCAGCCCACTCGGCACGGAGTTCTCGGATGACGACTGGAATCGCATCTCGCCGGGCGCATCTGGAAAGCACAACGCCAAGCATCGGCGGAACGTGCAAGCCCAAACCATCTCGTGGAATGGTTGTCGCGTAGTCCTGCCACTCCTTATCGAGGTTCTCAAACAGGAGTTCAGGATATTTCTGCGTCGCGGTTATTGCTGTCTGTCCGAATTCGCCTACCAGCAATGCACTGCCTCCTTGCCGGCAGACACCCAAAACGCGCTTGAGATATTCTACGTGCGTATCGAAATAGATATTGCCCTTTTCCGCATTCGCAAAATTAGAGGCGACTTCAAGCAGAGAAGGCGTCAATTCCATTTCTGGCACGGGTGACCGGGCGTTCTGCTCTGTGAAAAAGTCAAAACCCGTCAGCACAGGCCCAATGGCTGTTATTACGTTGCGCCTACCGGCTCGCCTTTCCTCTTCGGTGAACTCGAAATCTGTTTCGGGATCATACGGCCACGGCGTCAACTCCATGACGATTTCGTCGTGAAGCAACACCGTGCGAATGAACCGTTCAATGGCCGCGAGATCGCGCAGCGTGTCGAGTGGGCCTGACACCAGACTCCTGAGAGGATAAAAGGACTCGGGATCGCAAACTGCAACTTTCATAATCAAGTGCTTCCTTCCAGACGCACGATTCGCTCGCGGGCATGGGCAATCTGTGCAGTATGTTGAGGTGACGCCAAATCAAGAAACCGGCGGTAGCTTTTTACTGCCGCAGCAGACCTTCCAAGTTCATCCTCTGCGTATGCCTTGTTGAACCAGCGTGTCGCGTCGTGTGGATCAATGGCGAGCGCGTTGTCGAAACAAACAACCGCCGCCTCTAATTGGCCAAGGGCAAGGAGCGTGCCCCCCTTGTTGTTCCATGCCTCGTGGTATCGTCGGTTAATGGATAACGCCTTTTCGTAACAAGCAATCGCTTCGTCGTTCCGCCCCAGCGCATCAAATGAGTTCCCTTTGTTGAACCAAGTAACCGCGTCACGCGGGTCAATTGCCAAGGCCTTGTCGTAAGATGCAAGCGCATCTTTGCGTTGACCGAGAGCGGCGAGAGCAATGCCGTTGTTGAACCATGCGTGGCTGTATTGCGGATCAATCGCCAGTGCCTTTTCGTAACAAGCCAGCGCTTCTTTGTGCTTGCCGAGCGCGTTGAGGCAAGCGCCAAGATTGTTCCACGCCTCGGCGTAGCGCGGGTCAACGGCAAGTGCTTCTTGATAACAGCCAATCGCTTCGCGACTTCGCCCAAGAGAACCGAGGACTCTGCCCTTGTTGTTCCAAGTCTTGCCATTTCGGAAATCAGTGACCAAGGCGTTGTCATAACAAACAAGCGCCTCCTCAAACCGCCCCATCGCATCAAGGCAACTGCCTTTGTTGCTCCACACCCCATCGAGTTGCGGCGCGATGGTCAATGCTTTGTCGTAACACTCCAACGCCTCACCGTGCCGCCCCAACTCTTGAAGATCGAATCCCTTGTTGCTCCAAATCTTGGCTTCTCCGGCGTCAATGGCCAATGCTTTGTCGTAACAGATAATCGCTTCCTCGCGCCGTCCCAAGGCAGATAGAGACATGCCCTTGTTGTTCCAGAATCTTGCCGTTTGTTCGTCGGCGGACGGAACAACGAAGTCTTTTCCGGTCAGATTCTGAAAGATTGGTTCGAGCGCGCGACGCAGTTCGCCAAAATCTGAATACCGCTTCGATGGCTTCGGATTCAAGCAGCGTTCAACGACATCACGAAACGGTCTAGCAACAGGCGGGATGCGTCCAGACATTTGGCGGTCGTATGCCTCACGCATGTAAGCCTCGATGTCGCCGCGAAACGAACCGACAAACGGAGGTGACGGACTGTGCGTCGCCATTTGCCAGAGAACCAAACCGAAACTGTAAATGTCGCTCCGCACGTCAGCAGGTTCGCCACGATAAACTTCCGGCGGCATATATCCCGGCGTGCCGCAGCGCACGTTTCCATCCGACCGCAGCACACTGAAGCCAAAACAGCCCGATTGACTGCCAGCGACCAAAGAAGCGTTGAGCGCAGCAGCGCCCTTGGCCGCTGCCGCCGAAAGGCCAAAGTCGCTAATCTTCAGGACTTGTTCCGAGATGAGGATGTTGGCCGGCTTGATGTCCCGGTGACAATTCACGCCACGAGCATTGGCGTGCTCCATTCCCAGGCAGAACTGAATTGCCCATTCGGCGCGTGACCTGCTCCGGCGGAATCGGCTCGCGCCACTGAAGATAGTCGAACAAGCTGACGCGCCCACTGGCGTCGGGCTGAACATAATCCATAGCGACAAACAGCCGCCCGGAAAACGCCTTGACCCACTGCGCCTCCAAAATGAAAGGGTGTTCTCCCAGATTTATCCAAACGAGCGCTTCCTTCTGAAACGAATCTCGTGCGCCAGCGTCCGCCAAAAACTCATCGCGGAAAGTCTTCAACGCGTAGCCGTGACGGGTTTGCTGGTCTCTCACCAAAAAAACGATGCCGAAGCCACCCTTGCCAAGCGTGCCCAAAACTTCGTATTCGCCTCCAATGACATCACCAGTTTTGAAAATGTTTTCTGCGTCAGGCATATCGCTTTGGAACTCTGTCGAGCAGCGCGTCAAATTGATCTCGTGAGCAGTTAAGCAGCTTGTCTGGAATACCAGCCAACCGCGTCTTGATGCTCTGCGCCAACGATGGTTCAAGCGGCATGAAAAGCTGGTCAGCCTCTGTCCGACGACGCATTTCCATCTGATGCTGTGGCGAGCTTTCTCCGGCGGCGATACCCTTCGTCATCTCTCCCGTTTTCAAATCAATCATGGTCATCGTGACAGGTTTGGGAGACTGGATTTTGAGGTAGCGAACGAGCAAGTGAGACAGAATCCGGACAATCATGTAGTGCCGTGCGGAATGCTCCTGACCTAGACGGGCGGCTACACCGCGCAACGCTCCAATTCCATCAATCTCACCGAGAACAAAGGCGACTGCCCACGGCGCGTAATAGAAATCTTCGAGTCGCTGTATTAACTGCCCTGCGTCCTTCTCCGCATCAACGATGCTCCACGACAACGCAAAATCCGGCGCGTCAATCGTCTTGAGTGCGTTCCTGACGACGTGTGCGGAGAATGCTTCCTTGTTGGAAAGGCTGTGCTGGCACAAAGCCAACGCCCGAACCACGCGAACATCTCGGACACGAGCGGCGCGGTTGAATAAATCGCTGTCCCACCAGAGTTGTTCAGGGCCAGCGTTGTCAATTTCATCAACCAGTTGCGCGATTTCTTGTTCGTTCATAGTTGCCTTCTCAATTGCAGCAGGCGAGTTCAGTGCGCGCGTCGCGGAGTTGGTCTGCGCCGCCGAATTTGCCGATGATTTCGTTCACGTTGTCGTGCTGGGAAATGGGCGGGAGCAGAGCCGGAAAGGCTGAAGGCTGAATGATGAATGCTGAAGTTCTCGTTCGGTGTAAAGCAGGGCTTGCAGCCGGTTCACAGCCGTCCGCAATTCGTCCGGGCCACCGAACACGCTCACGATTTCACCGACTGAGCCATGTTGCGAGATCGGCGGCAGTTTCAAAATATCCGGCAGGACGAACTGTAATTCCCCGTCGGCCGCATATTTTTCGAGTAACTCGTTCAGGATCTCCTGCGCCTCCGGCTGGTAATAATGGAAGAAGGCGGCTTGCTGCCGTTTCACGCGGTCGGCGCGCTGGCGGCGGGTGAGCACGGGCGCGTTGAAGGCGAGATGGCACAGCAGGTCGAACGGGTCGGCGTCCGGTTGCCCCGCCTGCGCGGCGACGGTCGCAACATCAATGCCGCGGTCAGCGAGTTGGTGGATGATGTCGGCGCGCTGGCCGGCATCGGCCCAGCGGGCGCGCAATTCGTCCGGGCTGGCGCAGAGTGTCCGCACTTTCTCTGCGGTGTAGTCGGTGAGCTTGACGACGCGGAGTTGTTTGCCGTCGGCATCGAGTTCGTGGACGAGTTCAGCGGCGATTTCCACTTCGGCCTCAGCGATTGCTGTGTCACCCATAGGGATGGCCGGATGCTATGCGGAAAGCCATCGTGTGACAAGGGCGGCACGCGACCTCGACCCCATTTCGACTCCTCACCCCGGCCCTCTCCTCGTTCGGCGAGGAGAGGGAGAATTATTTTGTGGGACGTGAACCCAGGGTAGGTGCTAGCGCACGGCCACCGGCGCACCAACCCTGGGCTAATTTCCGTAGCGCTTTCAGCGCATTTGATTTCGCGGCGGCACGAGACGCCGAACTTCGGCGCAATGCGCGTGGCGAGGTAGTCGAGCGCGGCTTCGTCGGCAGCCAGCCAGTCCGAATAGCCGGCGGCTTGCGCGGATTCGTAAGTGGACGTGCAGTGGTTCATCGCTTCATTTGGGTGGCCAGAATTCCTCGATGCGCAGGCGGCGGGCGATGACTTCGGCGGACACCCCGAATTGCCGGCAGATGTGGTTGGCAATGAAACCGAGGGCGGTTTCGCCACTGGCATCCCATTCCGTGAATCCAGCCGTACGCGCGGTTTCAACGGCGGTTTTGAGGGATTCTCGCAACGTTACAGGCGGGACGAGAAATCGCCCGGCAAATTCGTAGGCGTGGCTTTCCAGCCAACTGTATTCCCGCTCCGGGATGTTTTTGATGAATTCCCGCCATCCCTCCGCATTCGCGTGGCGCAGGTTGCGATAGAGTTCGCCGTGCAAAATCAAGTGACCAATCTCGTGCGTGACGGAAAAGCGCAGCCGGTTCTCTGCCCGCGGGTCCATGAACGCGTCGCGGTCCACCACAATGGTTTTGAGGTCGCCCAGCAACAGGGCGTCAATATCGCCGGCGCGTCGAAGGCTCGCTTTGGGCACGAGTTCCAATCCGAGATCGAATTCTACAGGATCGAGTACGGGGACAGGGAGCGTGCCTTGGGGTAACAGGCGTTGGCGCAGTTCGTCCGCCTGTCTCCAAATATCGGTGCGTCGGAGATAAGGAGCTTTGAATCGCTGCGCGTCCATGGTTGCCCGGTGGTTCAGCGTTCGCGCAGCAGTTTGATGAGGTTTTCCAGTTCCTCGTCGGTCGGTTTGTTACCGGAGAGAGTGCGAAAGAAAGCAGGTAGCTTCTCAACCAGCTCCTCATCCTTGAGCACGTAATCCGGGATGCGCCCGGCATCCACGGCGGCATAGTCGAAGAACTTTAGCCAGTCGTCCGAGCCTTGTTTGAGGCCGAGTTGCTTGGCCCAGGTGCGGAGGGTTTCCTCGTCGCGCGGTGGCGAGAGCACTTCGCGTTCAATCTTGCTCCAGTTGCTGGGGTCGTGCCCGTGTTCCAGGCAGAACTCCCGTAGGCCGAGACGTTGTTTTGCCCGGATTTGTTTTATAAATTCGCCGAACATAGTCTTGGTTTCGTTGTGGTTAATTTACTACCACACCCGCTGGCAATGGCAAGAGGGAATTCCGTGGGCAGAGTTTGCCGCCTCGTCGTTTTCGGCGAGACGCGCGCAGAACTTCTGCATTACGAATAAGCGTCATTTGGTATTACGACAATTCGTAAATTACGAAGTGTCGTAGCAGGGCTGTCTTTCAGTATTTCCTGAATTACCCAGTGTTTGAAGGGGTTTTGGAGAAATCCCTCACCTGGCACGATTCCAGTGATAGGAGTTGGCAGCGCCGCGAATTGCGGCATGAACAAACGAAACAAAAGCGAAACCGAAAGAACGATCATGAACCGCATCACTCAACTCGACCCGGCCACCGCGACAGGCAAGACCAAGCAACTCTTCGACGGCGTCCAAGCCAAACTCGGCATCGTACCGAACCTCTTCCGCGTGCTCGGCAACTCGCCTGCCGCACTCGAAGGCTACCTCAACTTCTCCGGCGCGCTGGCGGTGGCGCGCTCAACGCCAGGGTGCGCGAGCAAATCGCCCTCGCGGTCGCCGAGGGAAATCTGTGCAGCTACTGCCTGAGCGCGCACACGTTCATCGACGGGAAGGTCGGCCTGTCCGAACAGGACATCGCCGCCGCGCGCCAGACGAATGCCGCGTCGGACAAGACCGATGCGATTCTGAAGCTCGCGTTGAGCATCCTCGTGCAACGCGGCGAAATCAGCGACAGCGCGCTCAAGTCCGCCCGCGCCGCCGGTCTGATGGACGGCGAGATCGTCGCGAACGTCGCGAACGTCGCGGTGAACATTTTCACCAACTACGTGAACCACGTCGCACGCACGGTGGTGGATTTCCCCGAGGTCAAGCCCGGTGAAATCGCTGCCCCGGCCGAAGCGTGCAGCACGGGTTGCGGCTGCGCCTGAGAAAATCTTCACGACGCGCATCCTGCGTGCGCCGTGGACAAATCAACCGACAAAAACAAGACAACCAACGAAAGAAACACGAACATGAAACGCATCATCACCTCCACCCTCGCCGCGCTCGCTCTGTCCGCGACGCTCTCCTTCGGCGCGGAACTCCTCAACATCGACCGCGCGCCGGTCACGCGCTGGACGCTTACGATCCCGTGGCGTTTTTCACCGAAAAGGCCGCCGTGAAGGGCGACTTCAAGATCACCGCCACCCATCAGGGCGCGACTTACTTCTTCGCCTCGAAGAAGAATCGCGACGCCTTCCAGGCGAAGCCGGAACGCTACGTGCCCGCTTACGGCGGCTACTGCGCGGTCGGCGCGGCTCTGGGCGTCCTGCTGCCCGTGGACATCTCGACGTGGCAGATCGTCGATGGCCGGCTCGTGCTGAACTACAGCGCGGACGTGCAGAAGATGTTCAACAAGGATCCCGATGGGAACCTCAAGAAGGGCGACGCCAACTGGCCCAAGCTCGTCGCTGACCACGCGAAGTAACCACTCACGGTAAAGGGCCGCCCGGCTTGACCCGGGCGGCCCATCCCCACGGAGCTTTCCATTTGCCTTGGAGGAGGAAGGCGCGGCCATCGCGGCGCACATCCGCTCCTTCCTTGCGAAGCAGAAGCTGTAAGCCTCCAGTCTAAGCTCGCCAACCCACCATGAACTCACACACTGAAACCGTTGCGATGAGTGATTCGAAAACCGCCTCCAGCCAATCCGGCTTCCGCTGGAAGTGGCTGCTCTACGCCGGCGCGGTCGGCGTTCTCATCGCCGTTGCGAAATACTTCCATGTGCAGGAACTGCTCAAACAGGCGCTTGATTGGGTCGGGCAACTTGGCCCGTTGGGGCCGATGATATTCATCGCGCTCTACGTGATGGCGACCGTGTTGTTCGTTCCTGGCTCGGTGCTGACGCTCGGCGCGGGTGCGGTGTTTGGCGTGGTCTGGGGTTCGGTTTACGTCTCCATCGCGGCCACGCTGGGCGCGACCTGCGCGTTTCTGGTGGGCCGTTATCTCGCCCGCGACGCTATCGCCCGCAAGATCGAGGGCAACGATCGCTTTGCCGCCATCGACAAGGCCGTGGCGAATGAGGGCTGGAAAATCGTCGGGCTGACCCGGCTCTCGCCGGTGTTTCCCTTCACGCTGTTGAACTACGCCTTCGGCATCACGCGGGTGAAGCTCGGCCATTACGTGCTCGCGTCCTGGATCGGCATGATACCCGGCACGGTGATGTATGTGTATGTCGGTTCGCTCGCCAAGGCCGCCTCAGGCGAACGCACGCGCACCACCGGCGAATGGGCGCTCTATGGAGTCGGAATGCTTGCCACCGTGGTCGTGACCCTCTTCGTCACTCGCATCGCCAAGCAGGCGCTGGCGAAGCGAATCGTTTGATTGGGTCGAAGCCCGCACGCCTGCGCTGGAAATAACGAACTTACTTTTATGACCGAACAAACTTCACCGCCCGTCCTCCCGTGGGACGCGCACAATCAGAAGCTGGTCTCCAATGTTCATCCGACAGGCTGGAAGAATCCCACGCCGGCACCGCGCTACAACCTCGTTGTCATCGGCGCGGGCACGGCGGGACTGGTCACCGCGGTGGGCGCGGCGGGACTCGGCGCGAAGGTCGCGCTCATCGAGAAGCATTTCATGGGTGGCGATTGCCTGAATGTTGGTTGCGTGCCATCGAAGGCGATCATCCGCGCCGCCCGTGCGGTGGCTGCCGTGCGCGAGGCCGGCGAGTTCGGCGTGAATGTTCCGCCCGGCACGACGGCGAACTTCGGCAGCGTGATGGAGCGAATGCGCCGGTTGCGCGCCGACATCAGCCCGCACGACTCCGCCCAGCGTTTCAGCGAACTCGGCGTGGACGTCTTGCTCGGCGCGGGAAAATTCACCGGCCCGGACACGATTGAGGTTGGCGGGCAGACGTTGCGCTTTGCGAAGGCCGTCATCGCCACCGGCGCGCGCGCGGCCGCGCCACCGATTCCCGGCTTGAAGGATGTTCCCTATCTCACCAACGAAACGCTGTTCTCGCTGACCGAACTGCCGAAACGTCTCGGCATCATTGGCGCTGGCCCGATTGGTTGCGAGATGGCGCAGAGCTTCGCGCGCTTCGGTTCGGAGGTGTTCCTGGTCGAGGCGGAGCACGGCATCCTGCCGCGTGAAGACCGCGATGCTTCGGAGATTGTTCGCACCGCGATGGAACGCGATGGAGTCAAACTTCTCTGCTGCGGCAAAGACCTCAAGCTCGCCAAAGACCCGAGCGGCGTGCGCCTGCAAGTCGGCTCACATGGCCAAGGCTACGACGTGCTGGTGGATCAACTCCTCGTCGCCGTCGGCCGCGCCCCAAACGTCGAGGGACTCGGACTCGAAACCGTCGGCGTCGAGTTCGACAAGAAGGGCGTGAAAGTGAACGACCGTCTGCAAACTTCCAACCCGCGCATCTACGCCTGCGGCGACATTTGCTCGCCGTATCAGTTCACGCACGCCGCGGACTTCATGGCCCGCATTGTCATTCAGAACGCGCTGTTCAAGGGTCGCGCCAAGGCCAGTTCGCTCATCATCCCATGGGCGACCTACACGTCGCCGGAGATCGCGCACGTCGGCCTTTACGAAAAGGACGCGAAGGCGCAGGGCATCGAGGTGGACACGTTCACCCAGGAGTTGAGCAAGGTGGACCGCGCGATTCTCGACGGCGAGACCGAGGGCTTCGTGCGCGTTCATGTGCGCAAGGGCAGGGACGAAATCGTCGGCGCAACCGTCGTCGCGGCCCATGCGGGCGACCTGATCGGCGAGCTCACCCTCGCCATGAAGGGCAAGCTCGGCCTGAAAACCATCGGCGCAACGATTCACCCGTATCCGACGCAGGCCGAAGCCATCCGCCGGACCGGCGATCTCTACAACCGCACTCGCCTGACGCCCTTCGTAAAAAACCTCATGCAACGCTGGCTCGCCTGGCAGCGGTGACTTTGTGGTATGAGAACATGCCCACCAAAATCCCAATCCACTTTGAGACGCCTTGGCGTTGGGTGGTCGGCATCCAGCACGGGCAAGTTTTCCACCAGATCATCCCGTCCCAGCCGCTGAAAGGTCGGGCGGCGGCACGGGTCTCACGCCCTCCGCGTCGCCGGGTGGCGTCTCCCTTGCGCGATTCACCGTCATGGAATAATCGCCTCGGCTGATTGCTCTCAACTGCACGAACGCACGATGACGAAAAACAAACCATTGATTCTCGTCGGACTATGTATTGCCCTCACCTTTGTCTTGCTGGCAACGACGGCGACGCGGCGGCTTTCCGATAAACGAAACAATCCCGGGGAGACTTCGCCTGTGGTGACTCTTGCCGGCGCGCCCACCCCGGCGTGGGAACTCAAGGACGTGAACGGCAAGATGGTGAAGTCGTCCGACTTCGCCGGCAAGGTGGTGATCCTTGATTTTTGGGCGACGTGGTGCGGGCCGTGCCGGATGGAGATTCCCGGTTTCATCGAGTTGCAGAAGCAATATGCGGACAAGGGGCTGGTCGTGATTGGCATTTCGTTGGATCAAGACGGCGCGAGCGCGGTGAAGCCTTTCATGGAGAAAATGGGCATCAATTATCCCATCGTGCTGGGGGACGAAACCGTCGTGAGCGCCTTTGGCGGCATCGAGGGCATTCCCACCACGTTCATCATTGATCGCGACGGCAACATTGTCGGCAAACACGTCGGCTACACGCCCAAAACGGAATTTGAAGCCGACATCACTAGCGGCGGACATCTGTGCATGTCGCCACAAACAAAACCAAACACACCAACACCATGAAGCACTCATCGCGCTCGCGCTTTCGCGCCAAACTGTTTCTTCCCTTGCTCGCCTGCACCGCCACAGCGTGGCTTTTTCGTGATCCCATCCGCACCGGCGTCGCCTTGCTGGTCGCGGGCGCTGGCCTCGCGACGGAATCCGTCGAGGCCGCCCCGCAAAGTCGCGGCTTCTTCAATGGCTTCAACGTGTCCAACGCCACCATTCCCACGAGCGAAATTCTCTCCGGCGGACCGGGCCGCGATGGCATTCCTTCAATTGACAAGCCGAAGTTTGTCCGCTCCACCGCCGCGAACTTCATGCTCCCGGATGACCTCGTCGTCAGCGTGACCATCGGCGACCGGACGCGTGCGTATCCGCTGCGGGTTCTCGTGTGGCACGAAATCGTGAATGACGATCTGGCCGGACAACCCATCGCGGTGACGTATTGTCCGTTGTGCGGCACGGCGATGGCGTTTAATCGTCAAGTCGGCAACCGCCCGCTGGCGTTTGGCGTCTCCGGCCTGCTGCACAACAGCGACGTGCTGATGTATGACCGGCAGACTGATTCACTCTGGTCGCAACTCGCGATGAAGGCCGTATCCGGCCCTCAGGTGAACGCCGAATTGGAATGGCTGGCCAGCGAACATCTGACCTGGGCGGCGTGGAAGGAGAAGTATTCGCAGGGCGAAGTGCTCTCCACGCAGACCGGCTCGCAGCGCAACTACTCCGGCAACGCCTACGCCAGTTATGGACAAAGCCCCGATACCATGTTTCCCGTGCCGACGCACCGGAAGGAATTGCCGAAAAAAGATTGGGTCGTCGGGGTCATCGTGGACGGCGTGGCTCGCGCGTATCCTTTGAAATCCCTGCCGCCCGGCCAGACCGTGCGCGATGAACTCAATTCTGCCGCTCTCGAAATCACTTACCACCCCGCCACCCAACTGGCGGTGGTCAGGCGGATAGAAAACGGCGAGGTTCTTCCTTCGGTGAAAGCTTATTGGTTCGCGTGGCAGGCGTTCTATCCGCAAACTGGATTGTGGCAACCACAATGAAACCGCCTCGTCTGCTTGTTCCAGTCGTCGGTCCGACTCTCGTTGCCGGTGTCTGGTTGTTTCGCGCGCCGTTGCAGGACAAGATCCGCACGAGTGCCACGCTCGCCAACGACGCCTCGAATTCCGAAGCCGTCGCCGAGATGATCGAGCAAGCTGCCGACCCGCGCGCGGCACTGCTGGCAGCATGGAACTCAGGGAAGATTGTTCATCGCGAAGTGGCCGTCAGCGCGATCCGCCGCGTTTTTCCAAACGACCAGCCGCTGCCCTCGGAATTCGAGTCCATTGTTCTGGCCGGCGCGCTCGATCCGGATATGAATGTGCGTGAAACCGCGCTTGGCATATTGCTCGAACGCAAGCATCCAGCTCTGGTGGCGCTCGCCGCCGAACAACTCAAAGACCCCGATCAACAGGTGCGGCTCCTGGGTTTGAATCATCTCAAAGCCGCCCCGCCGACGGTCGGCATTCCGTTTGTCGCGGCGCTCTTGAATGATCCCGACATCGCGGTGCTCGGCCTGAGCGTGAAACTCATTGAGAATTGGAGCGCGGAAAAGTTTGGCGTGAAACTGGCCGACACCGTCCAGGTCGAAGACAAAACAAGCGGCTTGCAGGAATTTCAGCCGGAAGGCAGCGCCAAAACCCAAGCCGCCGCCGAGAGAGCCAAGGCATGGTGGGCCGAACACCAAAGCGAGTTTCCTCCGGTACGCCTTCAAGTCCCCGCCGAAGCCTACTCGGCGCGAAGGCCCCTGCCAGCAGCGAATTTCCCACTTCACACTTTGGAAGGGAAGCCGGTCCGGCTTTCAGACTTTCGCGGCAAGGTGGTACTCATGAATTTCTGGACGACGTGGTGTTCCGCCTGCGTGGGCGAAATGCCCGCGCTCGTGGCCTTGCAGAAGAAGCACGGCGACAAACTGGTCATCCTCGGCGTGTCCTTGGATTACGTTCCCGACAGCCACGGCCACATCGGCGGCCACGCGGCTGTTGAGGAACAGAAGCACAGCGAAGGCGACCACGACGACCACGAGGTCGCCGCAGCGGCGTTGAAACGCGTGCATGAGAAAGTGGCCCGCACCGCCAAAGCGCGAAACGTCAACTATCCCGTCCTGCTCGACGAGCACAACGAAGTCGGCGGACGCTACAACGGCGGCGAACAGCCCACCACCGTCATTGTGGACGCTCAAGGCAACGTGCGCCGCCGTTTCGTTGGTGCGCGCAATCTCGCGGTGTTCGAGGCGATGATTGCGGAGGCTTCGCAACAAGGACACACGTCCATCGCGTCTGATTGAACCATTTGCGGGCGGTGCAATCGTGAGCTTGACCGCAGCGTTTGAGGGCCTGGCGCGACATGTCATTTTTGCGGAGTTGGATGAAGCTGTTGGTTCGGTTTGGCGCGTAGTTTTGAATGGTCAAGCAGAGTGGCTGGCAAAAAAGATTCTGCAATTTGACCTGACATTGGAAAACGTAAAAGCCGTTCTGAACGAGAATGCTACCGAACTGCGCGAGAAAGCATTTCAGACAATTCTGCGAAACCGAGTTCAGCGCGGCGGGATTCTGGCCGATGGTGCGGGGTTGATAAAGACCGGCGAGAGTGGGCGTGGACTTAATTCACGGTGGTATCCTGAAACGCTGGCCCGGCGCATTCGTGAAATCAACCAGCAGAAGGACCGCATCACTTTTGTCGAAGGTAACGGCTTAGATCTGATCGAGGAACAAAAAGCGGATGCGGAGGCGGCGTTTTACATAGATCCACCCTACACTCTTGCGGCTCGCCGGCTTTACAAGGTCTGGCAGATTGATCACGCACGGCTTTTTGCCGCGATGGCTGAGTGCCGAGGCGATTTCTTGATGAGCTACGACAACACAGCGGAGATTGTTGCACTGGCGAGGAAACACAGGTTTGAGAGCAGGCCAATAGCCATGAAGAACACTCACCACGCCAAGATGACGGAACTGCTCATCGGAAAGGACCTCTCGTGGCTGAAAGATTAGCAACCTCTTCTAGCCGGATTTCAATTGGCCGAGCTTGAACCGCAACTGTTCCTCAAATCTTTCTTTCGACAGCGGAACACCGCCGGTCAGAGACTTCACAGAAGCATCGAGTTTCGTGAACACCACTTCACGCGGGACAAGCGCCCAACCACCGGGCTTGATATCGTAGCCAACAACAAACCAGGCAATCTCTGCATTTGAATGGCGCTCACGATCCAAGCTCACCAGCGACCCAAAGAACGCCTCATCAATGACGACCGCCATCTTCTTTCCCCAAGTGCGAATCGTTGGAACTTTCGTCTGAAGTTGTGGCAATAGTCTCTTCGGCCCTGAACTTCGCCAGTCTGGCCGACGGTGCCTGGCCGGAAACGGCAATGCGTTCGTTTCAGTTTGAGCGAGCATCTTGAATTCGTTGGCCATGCTCTTGCCTGAAAAATAAACCGCCTGGAGTTCAAGCGCGCACCAATCCATCGGACTTTGTGTAGGATGCACGAGGACGTTGTCGATGCGCCCGATAAAATTGCGCGAGTCATCATCTTCTTCGTCGGGTGGCGCTTCAGGCCGCAGGCGGTCGAGAAAACCGATCTCACTGAGAACGATAGGCTCTTTGGTTTGAAGCAATGTTTCTCCAACCCAACGGAACAAACAAAACTGGAATAAACCGCCGCGCCCCTCTTTCCTATGCTTGTGAACGAAACGGATTACGAGCACGCGGTATCAACTTATTACGAGGCGCTCTATGCGTTCGGCTACAGTCTCGCCGGCAACGAGGACGATGCCTGCGAACTGACGCAGGAAACCTATTGTCGCCTGCTCACCAAGGGCAGCCAGTTGCGCGATGCGTCCAAGGTCAAATCGTGGCTGTTCACCACGCTTTACCGGGTGTTCCTCGGCTGGAAAGATCGACGGGCTCGGCTGCCACATTTTGAAATCAGCAGCGTCGAGGGCGAATTGGCCGCCAATCACCCCCGCCTATGTGGACGTGTTGGAGAATGATGCCATTCGGGATGCGCTCTTGGAACTGGAGGAGCATCACCGCACGCCACTGACGCTGTTTTACATGAACGACCATTCCTATGAAGAGATTGCGGAAATCCTTGACGTGCCCATCGGCACGGTGATGTCGCGGCTGTCACGCGCGAAAGGGTTGCTGAGTGAGCGGCTTGTCGCCCGCGCCATCGGCATCGAACGCGAGAACAAGATTTTACCGATGGAACGGAAAACCAATTCACAGTCGTAATTGTATGAACAACGAAGAAGCCAAATTGATCCTGCAAGCGTATCGCCCCGGCGGGCAGGACGCGAACGAGCCGCGATTCCGCGAGGCGTTGGAGCAGGCGCAGCGCGACCCGCAACTCGCGCGTTGGTTCGCGAACGAGCACGCACTCGATTCGCGCATCAGCGCCAAGCTCAAGGCGTCCATCAAACCACCCGCGCATTTGAAATCCCAATTGCTCGCGCAGCAAACAATTGTTCGCCCTCTCGTTTGGTGGAAACAACCCGCGTGGCAGCTTGCCGCTGCTGCGTGCCTGGCATTGCTCGTCACCATCGCGGCGATGTGGCTGAAGCCCCGTCGCACGGCTGACTTCGTTCAATATCGCGCTACGATGGCCGAGTTCGCCGGGAAGAAGCTCGACCGGCTTGATCTGATGTCTCGCGACATGGCCGAAGTGCGGCGCTGGCTGGCGCAAAAAGAGTCGCACGCTGACCTTGTGCTCCCTGTTGGACTCGATGGCCGACCCAGCCTCGGCTGTAGTCTGCTTGAATGGAGCGGCAAAAAAATTTCGCTCATCTGCTTCGAGTTGGAGAACCGACAGATGGCGCATCTCCTTGTGATTGACAGCGCCT
>Ga0194119_10005731_pt1 | contig 18385 bp, 12 predicted proteins | sample TA2MahC100mmetaG_FD_148620 | JGI IMG/M metagenome (GOLD analysis project Ga0194119, IMG submission 148620) | Freshwater microbial communities from Lake Tanganyika, Tanzania - TA2015018 Mahale Deep Cast 100m | ecosystem: Environmental > Aquatic > Freshwater > Lake | place: Tanzania: Lake...
TCCCGAACGTAATCGGCGAGCAGACTGGGGTAGTTGGCGCTCCAGCATGAAACGTTCAGCGTCACGCCGCTGAACCGCTTGGCCTGGCCGATGACCGCCGGGGCGTGCAGCCCGAGGGCGCTCGAAGCCAACGCCGCCGAACCGGCCACCAGCAAGCTGCGACGGCCGCGGTCGGGCCCATTTGCCCGCGGCCCAGCCGACGGGGCGCCCTCGGTATAGCTGGCGTCAGGGGACAGTTCGAATTGCGGCCGGGCATTGGGAAGTTTCTTCATTGGGGTCTCCTCCTGGGTGGGATCCTCGGACTTTGGCTAGAGTGGCTCGCGGACGGTGTAACCGGTTCCGCCTCTGGTGAATGATAGCGCTATCATTTATGGATCGTCAACAAGGCAAACGCATTCACTGGCCGTGCGGCTCCTCTTGCCTGAGGCCCGCTCTCCCGGCGTGCACGGTGGCGTCGCCAGCTATCCAGGATAGCGTTACCATTCCCCCCCGAGACCCGCCTTGGGGCGAGGACAAGCGCGCCGCTTCCGGGCCTGGTCTAACGAAGCGAGACTTCTGCGGAGGGGCGGTGGCGGGCAAATCTAGGCGCAAGCGTGGCGGCAGCGGCGGGCACAGGCTCGAGGACGTGGCGCGGCTGGCCGGTGTATCGCCGATCACCGTGTCCCGTACGCTCAACAAGCCGGAGGCGGTCTCCGAGTTGACGCGCGCGGCGGTCAGGAAGGCGGTCGAACGAGTCGGCTACGTGCCGAACCGGCTCGCGGGCGGCCTCGCCTCGAACAAGTCGAAATCGATCGGCGTGGTGCTACCGTCGATCACGAATCCGGCCTTCGCCGAGCGGGTCCAAGGCATGACCGATGTGTTGCTGCCCGCGGGCTACAACCTCCTTCTCGGCCTGAGCGGGAACTCCACCGAGGCCGAGTTGCAGCATGTGATGGCCTTCCTGGGTCAGCGGATCGCGGCGCTGGCGCTCACTGGGACGCAGCACGCAGAGCGCACACGGCGCCTGATCGCACAGGCCGGGATTCCGGTGGTCGAGATTCCCGTCATCTCGGGTCGACTGATCGACATGGCGGTGGGCTATTCGAACGAGGCCGCCAGCTACGCGATGGTGAAGCACTTGGCGCGCTTCGGCTACCGCCGAGTCGCGTTTCTGTCCGCGAACGTCGCGAGCAACCAGCTTCTCCAGGAGCGCCTCAAGGGTTATCGGCAGGCGGTGGCGGACCTGGGCCTGGACTCCGATCCGGCGCTGATCGCGGAGGCGACGTTCAGCCCGGCGAGCAGCGCGAGCGCCTTCGTGGAACTGCTCGCCCGCCGCCCCGACCTGGAGGCCGTCTTTTGCACTAGCGACCTGCAGGCGATCGGCTGCGCTCTCGAAGCGAAGCGGCGCGGAATCCGCGTTCCGGAAGATATCGGGATCGCCGGGTACGACGACGTGGAGCTCGCCCAGGAGTTCGTGCCGACGCTCAGCTCGGTTCGATTCGACCGCTACGAAATGGGGCGCACGGCCTCGCGGCTGCTGCTCGCGCGCATCCAGGGTGAGATGCCCGAGCAGACCGTCATCGACGTCGGCTTCGAAATCATGGCTAGAAGCTCCACGAAACGGCCGGCGCACCGGGGGCGAACCGGGAAGCGCGTGCGCCCAACGGCGGGGAGCTGCAGGGGCTGATCGAGAAGATCATCGTGCGGCTCGTGAAGAGACTGACCCGACTGGGCTCTCTGGTGGAAGAGGAGGGCATGAGCTACCCCTCCGAGCTCCCGCCTCACACACAAACCCCCACGGATAGGAAAATCTATCCACCCCAGGCTGCGTTGCACCGCACGATTTGGCCATTCTCGCGCTCCCCGGTCCCGGTTTGACGGCGCACAATGCAGCTTATGTCGCCCCACGAGCCGCTATTGGTAAAGACATCTGCGACGGCTACGCCGAGCGCTGCGTGGACGACCTGCTGGAATTCCTCCGCAGGCGAAGTTTTAACCAATAAGTCCGGGAAGCCAAACCCAGGCCAGCCCTCGCCCGTGCCCTGGACGACCTAGCGCCGGCGGATCCAGCCCTCGAGCCGGGCCTGCGTCAGGATGCCGCTCACGACTTCGGGAATATGGCGGCGGTCGAACAGGTAGGTGCGCGGCAGCTCGCCGCGCCAGGCCGGGTCGACCGCGTATCGCACGCGCTCGGCGAAGCTGTCGGCGAAAGCCCAGCGCACCGCCGGCCCGGGATCGTAGCGCTTGAGAAACGCCGCGATGGCGGGGGCGTCCGCGACCGGATCCACCGCGACCAGATGCACACGCAGCGCGGGATGACTGCGCTGCGCCGCGCGCAGCAGCTTCATTTCGTTCCGGCAGGGCTCGCAGCTGACCGACCAGAAAGCGACGATGAAAGCGCGCCCTTCCTCCGCCTTGCGGATCGCCGCCATGCTCTGGGCGTCGAACGGCTTCGGCCCGGCCGCCGCCGCGCCGAAGGCCGTCGCGGCGAGCAGCGCCGCGGCAAGGATGCGCTTCACGGCAAGGGCGTCACGCTGAGGGGCTCGTTGCGCGTGTTCCAGAACACCAGGAACTGGCCGCCGCGCACCAGTACCGCCGGCTGTCCGGACGCACCCGAGGTGACGGCGAGTTCGCGCTCCTGCCAGCTCGCGCCCGCGTCGTCGGAACGCAGCGCGCGCAGCCGCGAGCGCGCGCCGTCGAATTCCTTCCAGGCGACAGCGAGGCGATTTCCGGCCGCGGCGAGATCCGCGTGCTCGGCGGTCTGCCCGCCGATGCGGCGCTGGCCCTCGACCCTGTTTTCGGCCAGACGGCCGTAAAACACGCCCGGATTCTTCGCCGCGCCCGAGAACCAGACCGCATGGCGGCGCCCCGACGCGTCCGCGGTGAGCGACGGGCCGTGGTGCGGGCAGACGTCGATGCGCCAATCGTCGAAAGTGGCGCGCGAGAGCGCGCCCGCGCGGCCCTCGGGCAGCATCGCGGCCATCGCGTGGTCGCGCAGGTTGGGCTCGAAGACGTGGCGCCAGAGCGCGTCGAAGCCACCGTCGGCGCGGGGCAGCAGCGCGATCCGGCAGCACTCGCAGCTGTAGTCGGCGAGCTTGAAATCGCCGCGGAAACTCGCACCCCGGTCGTCGGAAACGGCCCAGTAGACCGCGGCGCCGCGATAGGCCGGTCCCTTGCCGCGCTGCGCCTCCTGGTCCCGCTTGTCGATCCAGGCGACGAACACCTGTCCTTTCGCGTTGACCGCCAGCGCGTCGAAGCGGTGCGTGATCAGCTGCCGGTCGGCGTGCACGACCATCGGCGCGCCGAAGCTCGCGCCGCCATCCACGGAGCGCGCGAAGCGGATCTCGCCGGCGTAGGGCCTGCCGAGCGGCCGCGTCCAGGTGACGTAGACCTCGCCGCCGGGACCCGCGGCGATCTTCGGCCGCGCGTCGCCGCCCGAATCGGTGGCTTCCGGCGCGCTCGTCACCCGCTTAGGCGCCGACCAGGTCCTGCCCGCGTCCGCCGAGCGGTGCACGGCGATGTGCCCGGCGTCCTTCACCACGGCCCAGAGATTTCCCGCCGCATCGACGGTCGCGGACGCGTTGCGCTCGTCCGCGCCCTCGCGCATGCGCTGCCCCTTGCCGTGCTCCTCGTGGGAACCCGCCGTCCCGGCGGCCAGCGCCAGGGCAAGGGCGGCGGCCAGGCGCCTCACCAGTTCGCCTCCAGGCCGGCGTAAATCGCCCGCGGCAGCCCCGGCGAGAAGACCTGGGTGCTGGAGGAAATCTGCGCGCTGTCGGCGTAGCGCTTGTCGGCGAGGTTGTTCAGCGTGGCGAACGCCGACAGGCCTTTCTGGAACTCCCAGTTGCCGCGCAGGTTGAACAGGTTGTGGCCGGCGTAGGAACCGGTGTTGGCCGCGTCGAGCCAGTAGCGGCCGACCTTCACCCACTCCAGCTGCAGCCGCGCGCCCGCCGAGGGCGTCCACGACAGGCGCGTGTTGCCCAGCTTGCGCGGCGCCGCCTCGATGTGCTTGCCGCTGAAATCGCCGTTGCTGGTCACGAAGTTCTCATAGTAGTGGTTCGCGAACGACAGCGCCGTGTCGAGGCGGAACTGCGAGCCGACCGGCAGCCCCGCGGCGATCTCCAGGCCGGTGTGCCGGGTCATGCCGGCGTTGACGCGGGTCGTGAAGTTGGTCGCGGTGTCGCGCTGGCTCACGATGTCGTCGCGCTTCTTCAGGCTGTAGGCGACCACATCGTAGGACAGGCCGAACAGCTTGCCGCGCAGGCCCGTTTCGACCTGGTCCGCCTTGATGGGCTTCAGGGCGAGGGCCGCCTGCGCCGCGGCCTGCGCCGCAGCGGCGGTGGCGCCGAAGCTCGGGCGGAACATGTCGCCCTCCGAGGGCGCGCGAAAGCCGTGGTTGCGCGACACGAACAGGTGCGTGTCCTTCGCCAGCGCCCACGTCGCCCCCAGCTTGGGGCTGGCGTGGCGGAAGCTCACCCTGGTGTCCGGCGCCTGGCCGTAGACCCGCACCGCAGTGGGAAACGTGCCGCCGACGGCGGCCACCGTGACCGGCGCGGTGAAGTTGTTGTCGAAGTCGTAGCCGATCCGGTCCACGCGCAGGCCCGCGGCGAGGCGCAGCGGCTCGACGGGCGAGATTTCGCCGTGCACGTAGGGCGACAGGCCGCCGTAGGTCACGCTGTAGTCATAGATGCGCGCGCCGACCGCGTAGGACAGGTGCTGGCGCGACGCACCCGCGCCGGTGGTCGTGGTCCGGATCGCGTCCTCCTTGCGCCCGCCCGGGCTCGTCTCGAGGTCCGCGCCGGCGATCAGGCGCAGGCGCATCGCGCCCCCGAAATCGTGCCGCCACTTCAGCCGCACGCCGAAGGACTGGTTCTGGCCGTACGAGATGGTCGGGTCGTTGTTCAGGTTGAACGACGCCAGCAGGTCCATGGCGTTGTCGCGCAGGTAAGGCGTCACGGTGAGGAGCGAGCTGCCGAACTCGCGCTCGTAGGACGAGGACAGCCGCAGCGCCGCCACCCGCCGGAAGGCGATCGGCAAGTTGTTCTTGGTCGGGTTGTCGAGGTAGTCGGCGAGCGGCAGGGGCGAATTCGCGCCCGTTTCCTGGTCGATCTTGGAGAAACTGAGGATAGTGCGCAGCGCCGCGCTGCCGCCGAGGTCGCGGTCCCAGCGCGCCGTGCCGCTGGTGCGGTCGTAGGCGGTCTTCGCCCGCCAGCCGTCGGTGTGCGTGAGGTTGAGGTCCGCGCGCCAGTAATCGTCGCCGCGCGCATTGCCGCCGCCGCCGAGGAACCGCCACCAGCCGAAGCTGCCCACTTCGCCGAACGCGCTTGCTTCCGCCTTCGCGGGCGGCGTGCGCGTCAGGACGTTGACGATCCCGCCGATCGCGTCGGAACCGTAGAGCGCGGTGCCCGGCCCACGGATCACCTCGATGCCGCCCGATTGCGGCAGGTTGATCTCGTAGAGCGCGTTGTGGTTGAAGAACCCGGTCGAGCGGATCGGGATGCCGTCCTCGAGGAACAGGTACACCGGGCTGGTGGTGAAGGGCTGGCGGATGGCCGTGGTGTGGCCTTCGCCGTTGGTCACCGCGACCGCCGCGCCCGGCACCTGGCTGATGATCTGCGAAGGGTGGCTCGGTCGCTGCTCGCGCACCGTTTCCCCGGGGATCACGCCGATCGCCGCCGGCGTGCGCGAGATCGGCGCCTTCTCCCGCGTTCCGGTCACCGTCACGGCCTCGCCGGCCGGGTCTTCCGCCACCTGCGCCTGCGCGACGAACGCCGCGCAAGCCAGTAGCGCCGCTACGATGGTTCTCACGTTTCTCCTCCTGAATTCGATGCATGTCCGCTCCAATGGCGGACGTTTGCCGGCCGATGCCGGCCGGCAACCCGTCGATCAGATCAGGAGTACTGCGGCGGCGCCCTGGGCCGGGCGCAGGTATCGAATCGGGACTGCGGCCACGACGCATCCGCGGAGCCTGCTTTCGGGCTCGCAGTGTCCGCGCCGCAGAAAACCGCCGCCTTCGACGGCGCAAGAACGGCCTTCCCGCTGCCGAACACGCAGAGCTTGCAGTGATCGCCCTGGTGCTGGGAGCTCTTGTCGAGCGGCGTGGGGACGCCGGGCAACTCGATGTTGTGCGTGATCCCGTCGATCGTGCAGACCGCGACTTTCTCGCCACCGGGGCGCGCCTGCGCGATCAGCGGCCAGGGCGCCTGCAGCATCACCGCCAAAACGGCAATCCAGGCGACCAAGGCTTGTCGGCGCAGAATCATCGCCGGGAATGGTAGCAGAAACGGATAGGCAAATCTATCCGCCCCAGGCTGCGTTGCACCGCACGATTTGGCCATTCTCCCGCTCCCTGGTCCCGGTTTGACGGCGCACAATGCAGCTTATGTCGCCCCACGAGCCGCTATTGGTAAAGAGCGCGGGAAGTGCTCGCGCCTGAACGCCTTCAGCCGGTCTGCCAGCTCGCGCGGCATCGCCGGCTCATCCCCGGCTGCGGACGATCTGGTAGGCGCGCGTCAGGTAGCCGACGACGGCGAACCCGCTCCATACGTGCACCAGGCGCGAGAACGGGAACAGCAGGAACAGCGTCATCCCGAGCACCAGGTGCAGCTTGTAGATCCAGTCGACGCCGGCAATCAACTCCGCCGCGCCGGCGCGCAAGGTGACGATATGCTGCGCCCACTGGCCGAGCGCCACCATCACGCCGCCGTCGCGGTGCCCGAGCGACCAGAAGATCGAGGCCAGGCCGGCGAGCAGCGTGACGAGGATCCACAACAGGATGAAGACGTCCATCCCGCTCGAGGTCGCCCGGATGCGCGGCTCGGCCAGCCGCCGGTGCACCAGCAGGATCAGGCCGACCAGGCACATCGTGCCGAACACGCCGCCGGCGGCGATCGCCAGCATCTGCTTGGCCGCGCTCGAGAGGCCGAACGCGTGGTACAGCGCCGGCGGCGTCAGCAGCCCGAACAGGTGGCCGAAGAACAGCGCGAGGATGCCGACGTGGAACAGGTTCGATCCCCAGCGCAGCTGGCCGGTGCGCAGCATCTGGCTCGAGTCGCTCTTCCAGGTGTACTGCTCGCGGTCGAAGCGCACGAGCGAGCCCAGCAGGAACACCGCGAGGCAGATGTACGGATAGATGCCGAACACGAACTGGTGAATGAACTGCCTCATCGTCTCGCTCCATTCGGGTAGAACTTCACTGGCTGCGGTGCGGCCGGCCGCGGCGCGTCCATGAAATCCACCGGCGCGTCCATCCAGGCCCTGTCGATCGCGGCTGGCGAGCTCTCCTCGGCCGGCGTGGCGCGCGGCGCGATCCGCTTCGACAGGCCCGGCTCGCCGCCGGCGGCGAGCAGCGCGCCGAACACCGCGGCGTAGCGGCTGCCGCGCTCGGCGAGGCGGTCGCCGAGCGAGCGCAGGATGTCGGCCACCTCGCCGGTCAGCCCGCGCGCCTCCGCGGGCGAGACGAGCGACAGGAACTCGAGGAACGCCGGCAGGTAGTCGGGAAGCTCGTTGCCGGCGACCTGCATGCCGCGGCTCGCGTAGCTCCGCGCGAGGTCGACCATCGCCTGGCCGCGGTCGCGCGATTCGCCGTGCACGTGCTCGAACAGGTGCAGCGACAGCGCGCGCGAGCGGTCGAACAGCTCGACGTAGCGCTCCTGCAGGACGACGAGGTCCTCCCGCGCCATCTCGTCGAGCAGCGCGCCGAGCTGCGAGTCGACGCGCCCGGCGCCGGCCAGCGCCCGCCGCAGCTCCGGAAGCGCGTCGATCAGGTCCTGCTCCGGGTAGGCCAGCAGCGCGGCCAGTGCGCGATGGTTCGTCATCGGGCCACCTGCCGGATCGGGATGGTGCGCTTCTTCCTGCCGCCGAACAGGCTCGCCTCGCTGGAGCCGTCGGAGCAGCCGTTGCCGAACGTGAAGCCGCAGGAGCCGCGCAGGTCGTACGCGTCCTCGGCGTACTCGCGGTGGGTGGTCGGGATCACGAAGCGGTCCTCGTAGTTGCCGATCGCCATAGTCTGGTACATGTCCTCGACCTGCTGCTTCGACAGGCCGGTCTGCTCGAGCACCGCGCGGTTCTCGCGCCGCTCGACGTGGCGCGCGCGCATGTACGCGCGCATCGCGAGCATCCGCTCCAGCGCGAGCTTCACCGGCGCCTCGTCGCCGGCGGTGAGCAGGTTGGCGAGGTACCTGAGCGGAATCCTGAGCTGCGACACGTCGGGGATCTCGCCGTTCGCGCCGAGCCGGCCGCTGTTGGCGGCGGCGCTGATCGGCGACAGCGGCGGCACGTACCACACCATCGGCAGCGTGCGGTACTCGGGGTGCAGCGGAAACGCCACCTTCCAGTCCATCGCCATGCGCCACACCGGCGAGCTCCTCGCGGCCTCGAGCCACGCCTCGGGCACGCCGTCCCTGCGCGCCTGCTCGATCACCGCCGGGTCGGACGGGTCGAGGAACAGCCGGAGCTGCGCCTCGTACAGGTCCTTCGGGTCGGCGACGCTCGCCGCCGCCTCGATGCCGTCGGCGTCGTACAGCAGCACGCCGAGGTAGCGGATGCGGCCGACGCAGGTCTCGGAGCACACCGTCGGCTGGCCGACCTCGATCCTCGGGTAGCAGAAGATGCACTTCTCGGCCTTGCCGCTCGACCAGTTGTAGTAGATCTTCTTGTACGGGCAGCCTGACACGCACATCCGCCAGCCGCGGCACTTGTCCTGGTCGATCAGCACGATGCCGTCCTCTTCCCTCTTGTAGATCGACCCGGACGGGCAGCTCGCGACGCAGGTCGGGTTCAGGCAGTGCTCGCACAGGCGCGGCAGGTACATCATGAAGGTGTTCTCGAACCGGCCGTAGATCTCCTTTTCCACGTCCGCGAAGTTGGCGTCCTTCGAGCGCTTGGCGAACTCGCCGCCGAGGATCTCCTCCCAGTTCGGCCCCCACTCGATCTTCTCCATGCGCTGGCCGGTGATCAGGGACCTCGGGCGCGCGGTCGGCGCGGCCTTCGCGAGCGGCGCGGTGTGCAGGTGCTCGTAGTCGAAGGTGAACGGCTCGTAGTAGTCGTCGATCTCCGGCAGGTTCGGGTTGGCGAAGATCTTCGCCAGCAGCGCGAGCCTGCCGCCCTGCTTCGGCCGGATCCTGCCGCCGCCGTCCCGCTCCCAGCCGCCCTGCCAGCGCTGCTGGTTCTCCCAGTCCTTCGGGTAGCCGATGCCGGGCTTGGTCTCGACGTTGTTGAACCAGGCGTACTCCATCCCCGGCCGGCTGGTCCAGACGTTCTTGCAGGTCACGCTGCAGGTGTGGCAGCCGATGCACTTGTCCAGGTTGAGCACCATCCCGATCTGGGCGCGGATCTTCATTTGGAGGCCTCGGCGGCAGCGGTTTGCGCTCCCGCTCCCCCTGGGGAGGAGGAGTCGGGGGCGGAGGGGTGGTCCGAATCCATCCAGTCCACCTTGTTCATTTTCCTCACGATCACGAACTCGTCGCGGTTGGTGCCGATGGTGCCGTAGTAGTTGAAGCCGTAGGCCTGCTGCACGTAGCCGCCGATCATGTGGGTCGGCTTCGGGCAGGCGCGCGTCACCGAGTTGTGGATGCCGCCGCGGGTGTTCATGATCTCGGAGCCGGGCACGTTCACGATCTTCTCCTGCGCGTGGTACATCAGCACCATGCCCTCCGGCACCCGCTGGCTGACCACCGCGCGGGCGGTCAGCGCGCCGTTCAGGTTGAACGCCTCGATCCAGTCGTTGTCGACGATTCCCGCCTTCGCCGCGTCGACCTCGGACAGCCACACGATCGGCCCGCCGCGCGACAGCGTGAGCATCAGCAGGTTGTCGGTGTAGGTCGAGTGGATCCCCCACTTCTGGTGCGGCGTGATGAAGTTGAGCGCGACCTCCGGATTGCCGTTCGACCGCTTGCCGAGCATCGGCGCGACCGTCCTGGTGTCGATCGGCGGCCGGTAGGACACCAGGGCCTCGCCGAAGGCGATCATCCAGGGATGGTCCTGGTAGAGCTGCTGGCGGCCGGTCAGCGTGCGCCACGGGATGTACTCGTGCACGTTGGTGTAGCCGGCGGTGTAGGAGACGTGCTCGGACTCGAGGCCCGACCAGGTCGGCGACGAGATGATCTTCCTCGGCTGCGCCTGCACGTCGCGGAAGCGGATCTTGTCGTCCTCGCGCGGCTTCGCCAGGTGCGTGTGGTCGCGCCCGGTGATCGCCGACAGCGCCTGCCAGGCCTTCACCGCCACCTCGCCGTTGGTCTCCGGCGCGAGCACGAGGATCACCTCGCAGGCGTCGATGTCGGTCTCGATGCGCGGCCGGCCCCCGGCGCCGGTCCGGTTCAGGCTGCCGAGGAAATCGACCTCGTGGTCGGTATTCCAGGCGATCCCCTTGCCGCCGTTGCCCGCCTTCTTCATCAGCGGCCCGAGCGAGGTGAAGCGCTCGTAGGTCGCCGGGTAGTCGCGCTCGACCACCGTCACCGCCGGCATCGTCCTGCCGGGGACCGGCTCGCACTCGCCCTTCTTCCACTCCTTCGGCTCGAACGGCTGGCCGAGCTCGCCCGGCGTGTCGTGCATCAGCGGCGTGAGAACCAGGTCCTGCTCGACGCCGAGGTGGTGCTTCGCGATCTCGGAGAACTTCCGCGCGATGCCCTTGTAGATCTCCCAGTCGCTCCTCGACTGCCAGACCGGGTCCACCGCCTGCGACAGCGGATGGATGAACGGGTGCATGTCGGAAGTGTTGAGGTCGTTCTTCTCGTACCAGGTCGCGGTCGGCAGCACCACGTCCGAGTACAGGCAGGTCGTGCTCATGCGGAAGTCGAGCGTGACGAGGAGGTCCAGCTTCCCCTGCGGCCCCTTCTCGTGCCACGCGACCTCCTGCGGCCGCTCGCCGTCCTCGGCGCCCTGCACGCCGTTCGTCGTGCCGAGCAGGTGCTTGAGGAAGTACTCGTGGCCCTTGCCCGAGCTGCCGAGCAGGTTCGAGCGCCAGACGAACAGGTTCCGCGGGAAGTTGTCCGGGTGGTCGGGGTCCTCGCAGCTCATCCTCAGCTTGCCGCTCTTCAGCTGCTCGACCAGGTGGTCCTTCGGCTCGAGCCCGAGCTTCGCCGCCTCGGCGGCGATCGACAGCGGGTTCTTCTGCAGCTGCGGCGCTGACGGCAGCCAGCCCATGCGCTCGGCGCGCACGTTGAAGTCGATCAGGCTGCCGCCGTAGCGCCTGCCGTCGGCGAGCGGGGACAGGATCTCGGCGACCGGGAGCTTCTCGTACCTCCACTGGTCGGTGTGCGCGTAGAAGAAGCTGGTCGAGTTCATCTGCCGCGGCGGGCGGCTCCAGTCGAGCGCGAACGCGAGCGGCGCCCAGCCGGTCTGCGGCCTGAGCTTCTCCTGCCCGACGTAGTGCGCCCAGCCGCCGCCCGGCTTGCCGACGCAGCCGCACATCACCAGCAGGTTGATGATCGAGCGGTAGTTCATGTCGGAGTGGTACCAGTGGTTCATCGCCGCGCCGATGATCACCATCGACCTGCCCTCGGTGCGATCGGCGTTGTCGGCGAACTGCCGCGCGACCGCGATCACGTCGGCGCGCGGCACGCCGGTGATCTTCTCCTGCCAGGCCGGCGTGTAGGGCGCGTCGTCGTCGTACGACGCCGATGCGCCGACGCCGTACTGCGCGCGCAGCAGATCGTAGACGCTCGCGACCAGGTGGCCGCCGACCTCCTTCACCGGCACGCTCCGCAGCAGCACGTCGGCCTGCGTGTTCGACGCGAAATGCTCGTGCGCGATGCCGCCGAAGTAGGGGAACGCCACCCCGGCGCTGCGGTCCTTGACCGGCTCGAGCGACAGCCGCGGCCTGACGCCGGAGGGCGCGATGTTCCACCTGCCCTTCTCGCCCCAGCGGAATCCGGCCGAGCCGAGCGGCACCGCGAGCCTGCCGCTCGCCTCGTCGAAGCACAGCGTCTTCCACTCGGGGTTGTTGGCCTCGCCCATCCGGTCGGGAAAGTCCGACGCGCGCAGGAAGCGCTCCGGCACCAGCCGGCCGTTCGCCTCGACCAGGCGCACCAGCATCGGCAGGTCGGTGTACTGGCGGCAGTACTCGCGGAAATACGCGCTCGGCTTCGCGTCCTTCCCGCCGTCGTGGAACTCGTTGAGGATCACGTGGCCCATCGCCATCGCGAGCGCCGCGTCGGTGCCCTGCTTCGGGTGCAGCCACAGGTCGCCGAACTTCGATCCTTCCGCGTAGTCGGGGAACACCGAGACGATCTTGGCGCCCCGGTAGCGCGCCTCGGTCATGAAGTGCGCGTCGGGCGTGCGCGTCTGCGGCACGTTCGAGCCCCACATCATGATGAAGGTCGAGTTGTACCAGTCGGCCGACTCCGGCACGTCGGTCTGCTCGCCCCAGGTCTGCGGGCTGGACGGCGGCAGGTCGCAGTACCAGTCGTAGAAGCTCATGCACACGCCGCCGATCAGCGACAGGTAGCGGCTGCCGGCGGCGTACGACACCATCGACATCGCCGGGATCGGCGAGAAGCCGATCACCCGGTCGGGTCCGTACTTCTTCACCGTGTAGACGTTGGCCGCGGCGACGAGCTCGTTCGCCTCGTCCCAGCTCGCGCGCAGGAAGCCGCCGAGGCCGCGCGTCTTCCTGTAGCTCGCCGCCGCGTCCGGGTTCTCGACGATCGCGCGCCAGGCCTCGACCGGCCCGTTCGACTTCCGCAGCGCGCGCCAGAGCTGCAGCAACGGGCTCCTCACCATCGGATACTTGAGCCGGTTGCCGCTGTACAGGTACCAGGAGTACGACGCGCCGCGCGAGCAGCCGCGCGGCTCGTGGTTCGGCATGTCCGGGCGGGTGCGCGGATAGTCGGTCTGCTGCGTCTCCCAGGTGACGATGCCGCCCTTCACGTAGATCTTCCAAGAGCAGGAGCCGGTGCAATTGGTGCCGTGCGTCGAGCGCACGATCTTGTCGTGGCTCCAGCGCTGCCGGTAGGCCTGCTCCCAGCTGCGGTCTTCCGCACGGGTCTCGCCGTGGCCGTCGGAGAACTTCCCGGTGGCGGTGGCGAGGAACTTGAGGCGGTCGAGGAAGTGGCTCATTGCGTGCGTACTCCGTTCAGGCGGCGGGATTGGGCGCGGGCGCGGCGCCGCGCGCGCGTTCGAGCGCGTGCAGCAGGCCGCCCGGCCGGGTGTAGACCCACCAGGTGATGGCGATGCAGCTCAGGTAGAAGATGAAGAAGGTCCACAGCGCGGCCTGCGGGCCGCCGAACAGCGCGATCGAGGTGCCGTAGCTCTTCGGCACGAAGAACGCGCCGTAGGCGGCGATCGCGGACGTGAAGCCGATGATCGCCGCGGACTCCATGTCGGCCTGCTTGCGACGGACCGCAGCGTCCGCCCCCGGCATCAGGCGCTCCATCTCCTTGCCCATGATCGCCGGGATCATCTGGAAGGTGGAGGCGTTGCCGACGCCGCTGACGAAGAACAGCAGCAGGAACATCGCGAAGAAGCCGGCGAAGCTGTTCGCGCCGATGAAGTGGATCACCCCGAGCACGCCGAGCGCCATGCCGACGAACACCCAGAACGTGACCCGTCCGCCGCCCCAGCGGTCCGACACCCAGCCGGTCAGCGAGCGCGACAGCGCGCCGACCAGCGGCCCGAGGAACGCGTACTGCAGCACGTTGATCTCGGGAAACTGGATCTTCGCGAGCAGCGGGAAGCCGGCCGAGTAGCCGATGAAGGAGCCGAAGGTGCCTACGTAGAGCCAGCACATGATCCAGTTGTGCCTTCTCTGGAAGATCACCGACTGCTCGGCGAACGACGCCTTCGCCGAGGCGATGTCGTTCATGCCGAACCACGCGGCGATCGCGCTCGCGGCGATGAACGGCACCCACACGAACCCCGCGTTCTGCAGCCACAGCGGCGTCTCGCCGCCGGGGCCCTTCACCATCACCGGGTCGCCGCCGAGCCAGCCGAACACGCCGGCGGTGATCGCGAGCGGCACCACGAACTGCGCCACGCTGACCCCGAGGTTGCCGAGCCCGGCGTTGAGCGCCAGCGCCTGCCCCTTCTCGGCCTTCGGATAGAAGAACGAGATGTTCGACATCGACGAGGCGAAGTTGCCGCCGCCGAAGCCGCACAGCAGCGCGAGTACGAGGAAGAGCCAGTAGGGGGTGGCCGGGTTCTGCACCGCCCAGCCGATGCCGAGCGCCGGCAGGATCAGCGACCAGGTGGAGAGCGTCGTCCACAGCCGCCCGCCGAAGATCGGCACCATGAACGAATAGAAGATGCGCAGCGTCGCGCCGGAGAGCCCCGGCAGCGCCGCCAGCCAGAACAGCTGGTCGGTGCTGTAGCCAAAGCCGATCGAGGGCAGCTTCGCCACCACCACTGACCACACCATCCACACCGCGAACGACAGCAGCAGCGCCGGGATCGAGATCAGCAGGTTGCGCCGCGCGATGCGCCGGCCCCTGTCCTGCCAGAACGCCGGGTCTTCCGGCCGCCAGTCCTCGAGACGGTGCGCGCCGAGCACGCCGACGTGCTTCGGCTCGTGCACCTCCTGCATCTCCGGCAGCTCCGGCAGCGCGTTCAGGTCCCGGCCGAGCGCGGCGCGCTCCATCGAGCGGATCGCGGCGTGCATCCACACCAGCGACACCAGCGAGATCAGGAACAGCAGCATGAAGCAGCTGGTCCAGACGTTGGTCAGGTCGTTCAGCGCGCCGAACGCGATCGGCAGCACGAAGCCGCCGAGGCCGCCGACCAGGCCGACGATGCCGCCGACCGCGCCGACGTGCTTCGGGTAGTAGACCGGGATGTGCTTGTAGACCGCCGCCTTTCCGAGGCTCATGAAGAAGCCGAGCACGAACACCAGCACGGTGAACGCCACCACCCCGGTCTCCAGCCTGAACGTCATCGGCCCCCGGATGCCGCGCACGATGTACTCGGTCGGCGGGTAGGACAGCACGAACGCGACGACCACCGACACGCCGAAGGTCCAGTACATGATGGTGCGCGCGCCGAACTTGTCCGACAGGTGGCCGCCGTAGGCGCGGAAGATCGACGCCGGGATCGAATAGGCGGCGCCGATCATGCCGGCGGTCACGATGTCGAGGCCGTAGACGCCGATCAGGTAGCGCGGCAGCCACAGCGCGAGCGCGACGAAGGCGCCGAACACGAAGAAGTAGTACAGCGAGAAGCGCCACACCTGAGCGTTCCTCAGCGGCTCGAGCATGCTGGCGAGCGGCTCGGGTTTCGCGCCCGAGGCCCTGCGCGCGAGCGTCGCCGGGTCGTCGCGGGTGGAGAACCAGAACACCGCCGCCATCGCCAGCATCGCGAGCGCCCAGGTCTGCGCCACCGCCTTCCAGCCGAACGCCACCATCACGAACGGGGCGACGAACTTGGTCACCGCGGCGCCGACGTTGCCGACGCCGAAGATGCCGAGCGCGATGCCCTGCTTCTCCTGCGGATACCAGCGCGACACGTAGGCGATGCCGACCGCGAACGAGCCGCCGGCGATGCCGACGCCGAGCGCCGCGAGCAGGAACGTGGCGTAGTCGTACGCGAACGTCAGCAGCCAGGTCGCAGCCGCGGCGGCGACCATCACCGCGGTGTAGACCCGGCGCCCGCCGTACTGGTCGGCCCACACGCCGAGCATCAGGCGCGACAGCGACCCGGTCAGGATCGGGGTGCCGACCAGCAGCCCGAACTGGGTCGCGCTGAGGCCGAGATCCTGCTGGATCTGCACGCCGATGATCGAGAAGATGGTCCACACCGCGAAGCACACGGTGAAGGCGACGGTCGAAAGCCACAGCGCGCGGCTCTGGTCGCCCGGCGCGATGGTCGCGGTGTTCGGCATCCTGCTTCCCCCTCTTTGGGTTTGATCCGGGTCGAGGCTACGCGAGGGCCGCCGGCGGAAGTTGACGCAAGTCAACTGTCGTGCTGCCCGGTCACGGCTGCGCGCGCCGGCGGGCCGGATGGATAGGAAAATCTATCCGCCCCAAGCTGCGTTGCACCGCACGATTTGGCCATCCTCCCGCTCCCTGGTCCCGGTTTGACGGCGCACAATGCAGCTTATGTCGCCCCACGAGCCGCTATTGGTAAATCAACCGCTGTCCGGTCACGCCCGAGGAAAGGCCGCTCGGCTGCCCGAAGCGCTTCGACGAGAACGCCTCGTGCTGAGCGCGCGCGGCGGGCGCGGGTTGACTCAGGAGGGGCTGCGCCCGACCAGCTCGCGCAGCCCGGTGGGCGAGAGGATGCGAATGTTTTTCTGCTGCACGGCGATCAGACCGTCTTCCTGGAACCTGGAGAAGGCGCGGCTCACCGTCTCGAGCTTGAGACCCAGGTAGCTGCCGATCTCCTCGCGCGTCATGCGCAGGTTGAACTCGCGCGGCGAGTAGCCGCGCGCGCTCAGGCGCTGCGACAGGTTGAGCAGGAAGGCGGCCAGCCGCTCCTCGGCGCGCATGCTCCCGAGCAGCATCATCACACCGTGCTCGCGCACGATCTCGCGGCTCATCACCTTGTGGAAGTGCTGCTGCAGCGCGGCCACCTCGCGGCTCAGGTGCTCGAGCCGGTCGTAGGGCATCACGCAGACCTCGCTGTCCTCGAGGGCCACCGCGTCGCAGGTATGGCGTTCGGTGCCGATGCCGTCCAGGCCCAGCAGCTCGCCCGCCATCTGGAAGCCGGTGACCTGCTCGCGCCCGTCCTCGAGCAGCAACTTGGTCTTGAAGAAGCCGGTGCGCACCGCGTACAGGGAGGCGAACTCGTCGCCGGCGCGAAACAGATGGTCGCCGCGCTTCACCGTGCGGCGCACGAACACCAGGCTGTCCAGGCGCGCCATCTCGTCGTTGGAGAGGCCCACCGGCAGGCACAGCTCGCGCAGGCTGCAGGTGGAGCACGCGGTCTTCAGTCGCGACAGGTTGACTTCGATGGCCGGTCCAATAGCTGGCATGTTCGTCGTCCTAGCGGGGACGTATCCCTTTGATCCAGGTCAAGCCCCTCCCGGCGGCGGCTGGCACAGTCACACGCATCGGGCGAACTCGCTGAAGCGATGCACAATTATTCGTCCGCTCCGCTGGTCCCTCTGGCGTTGCTCGAGCGGTTCGACGTGAGCGGCCCGCGCTACACCTCGTACCCGACCGCCGACCGCTTCGTCGAGGCGTTCGGTCCGCGGACCTACGCCGACTGGGTGCTCAAGCGACGCCTCGGGGGAGCGCCGCGGCCGCTGTCATTGTACGTGCACCTGCCGTTTTGCGCCTCGATCTGCTACTACTGCGCCTGCAACAAGGTCATCACCAAGGACCACGGGGGCTCGGCGAAGTACGTCCGCTATCTTCTGAAGGAAATGGCGCTGCTCGCGCCGCTGCTCGGCAGCGCCCGCGCGACGGTGCAGATGCACTGGGGCGGAGGCACGCCCAACTTCCTGAGCCGCGTCGAGCTCGCAGAGCTGGCGGGCGGCATCCGCGAGACGTTTCAGTTCGACGCGAAAGGCGAATACTCGATCGAGGTCGACCCTCGTTCGGTCGCGGAAGGCGACATGGCGTTCCTCGCCGGGCAGGGGTTCAACCGCGTGAGCCTTGGCGTGCAGGATTTCGACCCGGCGGTGCAGCGCGCCGTCAACCGCATCCAGAGCGAGGAGCACACGCTCGGGACGATGCGCGCGGCGCGCGAGGCCGGCTTCAGGTCGGTGAACGTCGACCTGATCTACGGCCTGCCCAGGCAGAACGTGGTGGGCTTCAACCGCACCTTGGAGAAGGTGATCGAGGCCTCGCCCGACCGCATCGCGCTCTACAACTACGCGCACTTGCCCACCGTGTTCAAGCCGCAGCGGCGCATCGCGCCGGCCGATCTGCCCAGCGCCGACGCCAAGCTCCAGCTGCTCTCGCTCGCGATCCGGCGGCTCGGCGAAGCGGGCTACGCGTACATCGGCATGGATCACTTCGCCAAGCCCGACGACGACCTGGCGGTGGCGCAGCGCCAGGGGCGGCTGCATCGCAACTTCCAGGGGTACTCGACGCATGCGGACTGCGACCTGATCGGGCTCGGCATCTCGGCGATCGGCCAGGTCGGACCCACCTACAGCCAGAACGTGAAGACTCTCGACGAGTACTACGACCGGCTGGACGACGGCACGCTGCCGGTGATGCGGGGCCTGGAGCTCACCGCCGACGATCTGGTGCGCCGGGCGATGATCCAGTGCCTGATGTGCCACTTCCAGATACCGATCGAGTCGCTGGAAATCGCACACCTGATCCAGTTCAAGAAGTACTTCGCGCAGGAGCTGTGCGATCTGGCGCCGCTGCAGGATGCCGGCTTGGTCACGCTCGACGAGCAATGGCTGACGGTTACGCCGGTGGGCTGCTACTTCATCCGCAACATCTGCATGGTGTTCGACCGCTATCTGCGCGAGGGGCGCGAGCGGGCGAGCTACTCCAAGGTCGTCTAGGCCGGATATGGATAG
>Ga0194119_10005735_pt1 | contig 18376 bp, 22 predicted proteins | sample TA2MahC100mmetaG_FD_148620 | JGI IMG/M metagenome (GOLD analysis project Ga0194119, IMG submission 148620) | Freshwater microbial communities from Lake Tanganyika, Tanzania - TA2015018 Mahale Deep Cast 100m | ecosystem: Environmental > Aquatic > Freshwater > Lake | place: Tanzania: Lake...
CCGGCTGGAAAGGTCTCAACGCGGCCCTCGGCCTGGCCGGCGATATCACCGCTCCCGAGGCCAACGCTGAAGCCATCGCCGGCACAGACGATCGACCCCCAGCCCTCGCTGCCGCCCGCGAGCGCTTTGCCGCCGCCATGGACGACGACCTCAACACCTCCGCCGCCCTGGCCGTGCTGTTTGAGCTGGCTAAACCGCTGCGGGCCCTGGCCAACCGGATCGAACGGGGCGACGCTGCAGCCCGCGCGGAAGCCGAAACGCCTGAGCTGGCCGCCCAGTCCGCCCTGCTGCAGGAGCTGGCGGAGGTGCTCGGGTTGCAACACGAAGCAGCTCAGGCGCAGCAGCAAGCCGGCGGCAGCGGCGACACGACCGGCGCAAGCGGCCCCAGCGACGCCGAGATCGAATCCCAGATCGACGCCCGCAAAGCCGCCAAGGCCGCCAAGGATTTCGCCGCCGCCGATGGCATCCGCGAGGCGCTTAAGGCGCAGGGCATCGAATTGATCGACAAACCCGGCGGCACCACCGAATGGCTGCGCAGCTGACGGTTTGAGCGATCAGCTACCCGGCCGCTGCTGATCGCGCATCATCTGCTCGATCTTGCGGATCCGCACCGCGGTGGTGCTCCACACCTCCTTGCGAAAACCGGGCTGGCACTGCTCCACCAGCTGCTCGATCGGCTCTCCGCGCTCGAAGGCATCCCAGAGTTCGCGCTCGAGCCTGGCGCGCTCGATGAAGTTGAAACGCTGCAACCACTGCGGTCCGAGCGCCATGGGATGGGCCTGTCTGCTGCGGCCAGTTAAGCGCCGCCCGCCCAGCTCTTCGCCAGATCCACCACCGACACGATCAGCCCCAGGCTGATCACCGGCACCGACACCCAGCGCAGCCCCCAGAGCAGCAGCCGCAGCAAGCGAGGCGATGTGCCGGAGCCGCGCAGATCGGCACTCAACCGCTCTGGAGCCCGCCAGCCCATCAACAGAGCCATCAGCAAGCCACCGGTAATCAGGCACACGCCGCCAAACACCGCATCCATCTTTTCCAGCACGGCCACATCCAGGGCTGAGGGCAGACCGATCACGGCGATCACCGCCACCATCAGCCACACGGCCCGCGGGCGGCTCCAGCCCAGCCGATCCATCAGCGAACTCACCGGCACCTCCAGCAGCGACACCGAGGAGGTGATCGCCGCCACATAGGCCAAAGCGAAGAAGGCCGCCGCCACCACACGCCCAGCCAACCCCAGAGAACCCAGGCCCGTGGGCAGGGCGATGAACAGGGTTCCCACGGTGCTGCTGCTCACCATATCTGCAAGGCCGAAGCTGGCCACGATCGGGAAGGTGACGCAACCGGCCATCAGACCCACGGCCGTGTCCATCCCCACCACAGCCACCGCTTCACCGGGAATGCCGCTGCGGCGATCGAGATAAGCGGCGTAAGCCAGGATGCAGCCGATGCCAGCCCCGATCGAAAAGAAGGCCTGGGTAAAGGCGTTGCGGATCGTGGTGAGATCGGTGAGCTTGCTGGCATCCCAGCGGAGCAGGAAGCCGGCGTAGCCCTCGTGGGCAGCGGGCAGCGCCGCAGCCCACAGCAACAGCGCCAGGAGCACCACGAACAGGAGCGGCATCCCCCAGCGCGACAGCCGCTCGATGCCTGAACGGATACCAGCCGCCACCACCAAACCGGTGAGCGCCAGGCTGAGCAGATGGCCCAGCACTGCATCCCCGCCACTGCTGATGCCGGCAAAGAACGTCTCAGCGGCGGCGATGTCGGCCGGTAGCGGGGCCGTGAGGGCATGCAGAAGGCTGCGCCCGGTCCAGCCCATCAGCACCGCGTAGTAGCTGAGGATCCCCACCGAAGCGGCGATGTAGAGCCATCCCAGGGGCGCCCAGCGGCGTCCACCGGCCGTGATCGGCGCCACCAGCGGCGCATGGCCGGTGCTGCGCCCCAGCACCATCTCCGCCACCAGCACCGGCAGACACACCACCGCCACGATCAGCACGTAGAGCAGCACAAACGCCGCGCCGCCCCCCTGGGAAGCTCGATAGGCAAAGCCCCAGAGATTGCCGAGCCCCACGGCGCTGCCCGCCGCGGCCAACACGAACCCCAGCGAGGAGCCCCATTGCTCCGGCGGCCGTCCCCGCTCCGCACCGATCTGATCCGCCATAGGGGCGCTGGCCAACGTCGCCCCAGTTTCCCGGCTGCGGCAGCACACCGGCAAATCGGGGAATGCTCGGGGAGGTTCCACCGCCGAAGCATCCATGACGCGACCACCTGCCTCCGCTGCGGCTGGGGATCGGTCTCCAGCATTGTCCAAAGGCGGATATCCATGGATATCCGGCAGCGGACACGCAGCCACAACAACACCCCACCACCGCCAAACCGCTCAAGACCCCCATCCCAGACCGCGCACCCTGCGGATCGGGCGCTGGGGGAATGTGCTGGCAGTGCGGCTGCCGCAAGCCCTGAGCGATCTGCTGCGTCTGCAGATGGGTGATGAGCTGGAGCTGCAGCTGCTCAGCAGCGGGCAGGTGCTGCTCACCCCCGCGATCCGGCGCAGCCGCCTGGCCCTGGATGCGGCCCTGCAGCGGAGCGGAGAGCAGCCATGACCCGCCCCTCCCTCACCTACGTCGACAGCACGATCCTGCAGGCGCTGATCAGCGCGGGGCCAACGGGAGACGCCGTGCGCCGCTGGTTCCGGCTGAGCACAGACACCTGGATCAGCAGCGAAATCGCCCTGACGCGCATGCTCCTGGCACTCCCAGCAACCACGAAGGCAGCCCAGACCAGTCGGCACTGCTGCGGGCAGTGCACGCCGGTGTGGCCATCCGGCCCCTGCCCCTGCGACTCCTCTGCCGCCTGCCGCTTTCCCACCGCCAAACACGCGGGGCCCCGCAGGCCCTAACCATCGCCGATGCGCTGGAGCTGGCCAGCGCTCGCCTCTGGCGCTGCCGCTGGTTGATCAGCAACTGTGAGGCGCTCCAGCGAGCGGCCCAGGCCGCGGGGTTGAGCAGTTTCGGCATCGGCGCTCCGCCAGCAGCTGCCCCAACGGCCGCCGCAACAGTGGGAGACTGACCGCGCCGTTCGCCGATCCCGCCGTGAAAGCCCTCTCCGTGCTCGGCTCCACAGGCTCGATCGGCACGCAGACGCTCGAGATCGTGGAGGACTTTCCCGATCGCTTCCGGGTGGTGGCCCTCACGGCCGGCAACAACCTCGATCTGTTGATCAACCAGATCCAGCGCCACGCCCCCGAGGTGGTGGCGCTGGCCGATGCCGAGCGCGTGGCCGAGTTGCGCGCCCGCCTGGATGCCCTGGAACCCTCAGCTCGCCCGGCAAAGTTGCCCGAGCTGGTGGGCGGACCTGATGGGATCTGCACCGCCGCCGCCTGGCCCACAGCTGATCTGGTGGTGACCGGCATCGTGGGTTGCGCCGGACTGCTGCCCACCCTGGCCGCGATTCGCGCCGGCAAGGATCTGGCTCTCGCCAACAAGGAAACACTGATCGCCGCCGGCCCAGTGGTGCTGCCGGAGCTGGCGAAGTCCGGCTCGCGCCTGCTGCCGGCCGATTCCGAGCACTCCGCCATCTTCCAGTGCCTGCAGGGCACCCCCTGGGCCGACACCGCCCGCCTGTCCACCGGCGTGCCCACTCCCGGCCTGCGCCGCATTCAGCTCACCGCAAGCGGCGGTGCCTTCCGCGACTGGGATGCCGCTGATCTGCATAAGGCCACCGTGGCCGATGCCACCAGCCATCCCAACTGGAGCATGGGCCGCAAGATCACGGTGGACAGCGCCTCCTTGATGAACAAGGGCCTTGAGGTGATCGAGGCGCACTACCTCTTCGGCCTGGATTACGACCACATCGAGATCGTGATCCACCCCCAATCGATCATCCACTCGATGGTGGAGCTGGCCGATTCGTCGGTGCTGGCGCAGCTGGGCTGGCCCGACATGAAGCTGCCGATCCTCTACTGCATGAGTTGGCCTGAACGCCTGGAAACCCCCTGGCGCCGCCTCGATCTCACCGAAGTGGGCTCTCTCACCTTCCGCAAGCCCGACCCGGCCAAATACCCCTGCATGGAGCTCGCTTACGCCGCGGGCCGCGCCGGCGGCACCATGCCCGCGGTAATGAACGCCGCGAACGAACAGGCCGTGGCCCTCTTCCTAGAGGAACAGATCCACTTCCTCGATATCCCTCGCTTGATCGACGTGGTGTGTGATCGCCACAAGGCCGACCTCAAGGCCGATCCCTCTCTGGACGACGTGCTGGCCGTGGACGCCTGGAGCCGTACGGCGGTGCGTGAAGCTGCAGCCCGGCTGAACGCAACGCTGCACAGCCAGGCCCCGGCTGCGCTGCCGGCCTGATCGCGCCCAAGCGGAGCCCGCCCCTGATCTCAACGTGATCTCTCACCACCTGCTGCTCTGCGCCACCCCGGCCAAAGCGCTCTGCTGCCCCGATCCCGCCGTCGGTGCCGCCAGCTGGGACACGCTCAAGCGCCTGGTGCGCGAGTGGGGCCTTGAGGATCCGTTGCGCCCCGAGGGAATCGTGCTGCGCACCAAGGCCGACTGCCTGCGCATCTGTGCCGAGGGCCCGGTGCTGCTGATCTGGCCAGACGGGATCGTGTACGGCGGCGTGAACGCCGAACGGATCGAGCGGATCCTGCGCGAGCACGTGATCGGCGGCACGCCGATCGAAGCCTGGATCGTGAAACGGATGCCCTTCAGCGCTGCGCCAGCAGACGCAGGAACCAGCGGGCCGTGAGCCGATCGCCCCAGTTGCCGGGGTCAGCAAACGCTGCTTGACCCCAGCGATCACAGCGGGCATGAAAGCCGTTGTGGCCGCCAGCGGCGGTGAGCAGTACCTCCACCCCCGACAGCTGCATCGCCGCCAACTCGCGGGCCGCCGCCACCGGCACCCAGGGGTCATCGATCGCATGCAGCACCAGGGTGGGCGGCAACACGGCCGCTCGGGCCTGCAGCTGCCGCAGTGGACTGGCCTCTTGGTAGTAGTGCTCCACCGAGCGATAGCCCCAGCGGGGGGCCGTGATCGCGGCATCGAACGCCAGGATGCTGTTCATGGCCCCCACGGGGCCGCGACCGGCCAGCGCCTCACGCTCCGGCTCGCTCACCCCGAAGGGATCGGCGAGGGTCTGGGCCACGAGGCGCTGCAGTAGCCAGCGCTTGTAGAGGCGGTTGCGGGGGAGCTCGATCTGGGCGGAGCAGGCGGCCAGATCCAGGGGTGAGCTGATCGTCACCAAGCCATCGAGCAGGCCTGGCCCGCTGAGCAGCGCGTTGAGCAGCTTGGTGCCCCCCAGGGAGATGCCCATGCCCAGCAGCGGCCGGCCAGCCGCCAGCTCGCGGGCGCGGGCCAGGGCCGGCAGCAGATCGCTGTTGCAGCTGGCGGCATAGGTGCCGCGGGCCAGCTCCCGCCCGGGGCCGGCGCCGCGCATGTTCAGCCGCAGCACCGCAAAACCGGCGTGCTGCAGCGCGAGCCCCATCCGCCGGAGGCCGCTGCGGCCGCTGCTGCCCCCCAGGCCATGCATCAACAGCACCAGCGCCCGCGGCTCGGCCCCGGCCAGGGGCGGATCCAGCAGCGCCAGCAGCTGATCGCCGCCGCCCACTGGGATCTGGATGGGCTCTCCGCCCTCAGGCGGCAGGTCCACCGGGCGGAAGGTGTCCCGCAGGGTCTGCAGGTCGCCGTTCAGCCAAGGCAGCCGCGGCCGGAAGGGCTCCAGGCCCAGGGCCGCGGGGAGGGCCGCAGCGCTGCCCTGCAACGACCCATTCTCCAATGGCCCTCGTGAATCAAGCGGCTTTTCCGACACCCTGGCTGCGCAGTTCCGTGCAGAGCTGCTGCAGCACCGCCTTGGCGTCGCCAAACACCATGGCCGTTTGAGGCAGCTCGAACAGCGCATTCTTAATGCCGGCGTAACCAGCGCCGAGGCTGCGCTTCACCACGAACACCTGGCGGGCCTGATCCACCTCCAGCACGGGCATGCCGTAGAGGGGGCTCTGGGCGTCGTTCTTGGCGTCGGGATTCACCACATCGTTGGCGCCGAGCACGATCACCACATCGGTGCGGGGGAACTCCGGGTTGATCGTGTCCATCTCGAGCAGCTGCTCGTAGGGCACATCGGCCTCGGCCAGCAGCACGTTCATGTGGCCGGGCATGCGGCCCGCCACCGGGTGGATGGCGTAGCTCACCTCAGAACCGTTGGCCTCCAGCAGCTTCGAGAGCTCCCGCAAGGCGTGCTGGGCCTGAGCCACCGCCAGGCCGTAGCCGGGCACGAACACCACCCGCTCGGCGTTTTCCAACGCCATGGCGCACTCCTCGGCGCTGCAGCTCACGATGCGGCTGTAGCCGGCCTCATCGCCGCCACCGCCCACCGGAGCGCTGCCGCCGAGGGCTCCACCGAACAGCACGCTTACCAGCGAGCGGTTCATGCCGGCGCACATCACCTGGGTGAGGATCAGGCCGGCCGCGCCCACCATGGCGCCGGCCACGATCAGCAGCTGGCTGCCCACCACAAAGCCAGCCGCCGCCGCGGCCACGCCGGAATAGGAGTTGAGCAGCGAGATCACCACCGGCATGTCGGCGCCGCCGATGGGCAGCGTCACGCCGATGCCAAGCAGGCTCGAGGCCAGGAGCAGCAGCCACAGGGGTGCTCCGGTGGGATCGCCGGGGAATGCGAAGGCCGCCACCAGGGCAGCGATGGCCAGGGTGATGTTCACGCCGTGGCGCACGCTGCTCTGGGTCCAGCCCGGGGTGCCGAGCCAGCCCTGGAGCTTGCCCATGGCCGCGATCGAGCCCGTGAAGGTGATCGCCCCCACGAACACCGAGATCACGATCGAGATCAGCTCCACCAGATCAGCGCCGTCGCTGTCGTAAAGGGCCACAGCCATGGCCACCAGCAGCGAGGCCATGCCACCGCAGCCGTTGAACAGCGCCACCGTTTCGGGCATGGCCGTCATCGGCACGCGCCGGGCGGTGATCAGCCCGAGGAAGCCACCGATGGCCGTGCCGATCGCGATCCACAGCCAGGCGATGGGATCGGGTTGCAGCTGCAGCAGCAGACCGAGCACCGCCAGGCCCATCGCCAGCGCCGCCAGACCATTGGCGGAGCGGGCGGAACGCACGGTGGAAAGACCCTTGAGCCCCAGCGCCAGCAGCAGCACCGCCAGCAGATCGATCAGATAACCAAAAACATCGAGAACGCTCATCGCCCGCCTCCGCTCTTCTTGCGGCTGAACATGGCGAGCATCCGGTCGGTGACCAGGAAACCGCCGATCACGTTGAACAGGGCAAAGCCCAGCGACACCGAACCGAGGATCAGCAAGGCCGGATTGCCCTGGGCGTTGGCGATCAGGGTGATCGAGGCGAGCACCGTGATACCGCTGATCGCATTGGCGCCGCTCATCAGCGGCGTGTGCAGGGTGGGTGGCACCTTGCCGATCAGCTCGAGCCCCAGCAGGCTGCCGAGCAGCAGCACCCACAGGGCCTGGGAAAGGGTGGTCATGCCGCAGCTCCCGCCATGGCGTGGTGGGTGAACAGGCAACCGCTCACGATCGGATCCTCCAGGTTGAGTTGCAGTGCAGTGGGGTCGCTGCCGGACGCCTCGAGCAGGTGCTCCAGCAGGGCGGCCACGTTGCGGGCGTAGAGGGCGCTGGCGTGGTTAGCCACGCTGCAGGGCAGTTGATCGGCACCAATCAGCTGCACGCCGTGGCGCAGCACGGCGGCGCCGGGCTGCGTGCCTTCGCAGTTGCCGCCCTGGGCCACCGCCAGATCCACCACCACGCTGCCGGGGCGCATGTGCTGGAGCATGGCGTCGTCGATCAGGCGCGGCGCTGGGCGGCCGGGCACCTGGGCGGTGCAGATCACCATGTCGGCCAGGGCCAACTGCTCGGTGAGCTGGCGGCGCTGAGCCGCCAGGAAATCCTCCGTGGCCTGCTGGGCATAGCCGCCGGTTTCACCGGGCTTCTGATCCAGCTCGGGCGGCTCGATGAAACGCCCCCCCAGCGATTCCACCTGTTCTTTGGCGGCCGCGCGCACATCGCTCACGTAGGCCACCGCCCCAAGGCGCCGGGCCGTGGCCAGGGCCTGCAAGCCCGCCACACCGGCCCCGAGGATCAAGGCGCGGGCCGGCTGGATCGTGCCGGCGGCCGTCATCAGCATCGGCACGTAGCGATCCAGGGCGGCTGAGGCCAGCAGCACCGCCTTGTAGCCAGCGATGTTGGCCTGCGACGAGAGCACGTCCATGGTCTGGGCGCGGCTGATGCGGGGCAGCAGCTCCAGGGCCATGGCCGAGAGCCGCTGCTGCTCGAGCTGTTGCTTGAGGCTGTCGTTGCCATGGGGCTCCAGCAGGCCCAGCAACAGCGAACCGGGGCGGAGGGCTTCCAGCTCGCGGCGTTGCTGAGCGATCGAGCCGGCTTGCACCGCCAGCACCACATCCGCCTGGCTCCAGTGCTCGGCGGCCGCCACGGCCGGATCGATCAGCTGAGCTCCGGCCTCGCCGTAAGCGGCGTCGTCAAACCCGCTGGCCACGCCAGCCCCCTGCTCCACGTGGAGCAGGCAACCGCGGGCACTGAGGCGCCGCACGGTTTCGGGGGTGGCTGCCACGCGCGTTTCACCGGGGCGGCACTCCCGCGGCACCAACACACGAATCAAAAACTTGCCGCCTTCACGTCACAACAGCCCAGTGTTCGCCGGGGTCGCGGCCCACGGCAACGCTTTTCTCAGGCGTGTGATCACATCCGCACACGCCTGGAAAGCCGGGGTCAGAACAGGGGCAACAGCTCCTGCTCCAGGCAGCGGGCCTGGGGGGTGGATCCCTGCTGACGCAGCTGGCGAGCCCTCAGGATCATCGGATCGAGGTCGCACTCGAGATCGAGGGCACGCTCGAAGCGCGCGCGCAGTTCGTCGGGGCCGAGAGAAAAGGGGGAACGCTCGTTCATGGGCTGGCGGGTTGGGGCCCGGGAGCGGGGGTGATGGCCGGAAGTTAAGGACTCCAGCGCCAAAGCGAATAGGTAGAAACTCTCATCTTTTTTCGCTGCCTGCCAACAAAATGGCGAGATGGCTTCGCTGTCGTTCGATCTGCGCCTGCCCCGGCGCCCGCTGCAGGCGGTTGGCACCGAGGCGCCCGCGCAAGAGCCCCGTGCCGCCACACAGCGCCCGCAGCCCGCGGTGCAGCCGCGCCAATGGCAATCGCAGCTGATCGCGCTGCTGCGCCGGCGGCTCGAGCGCGAAGGAACCCACGACGTGCTGATCAACGCCGGCCCCGGTGCCGGCAAAACCCTCGGCGCCCTGCTGAGCTTTGAGCGGCTCGAGCGCGAAGGCCGCCTGCAGCACCTGCTGGTGTTCTGCCACCGCAGCTCCATCGCCAGCCAATGGCTGGCGGCCGCCAGCCGGCTCGGGCTCGAGCTGCAGGAGTGGCAGCCGGGGCTGGATGTGGCCCCACCCGCCGGCCAGCCGCGCCCCCACGGCCTCCTGATCACCTATCAAGCCGCTGGCCGCAACCTGGAGGCCCTGGAGCAACAACTGGGCGAGGCCGGCTGGGGCGCCTGGCTGGCGATCGCCGATGAGGTGCACCACCTGGGCATCGATCCGGAGGAACCGGAAGCCACCGCCTGGGGCCATGCCTTCAGCCGGATCAGCGCCAGCGCCCGCTTGCGCCTGGGGCTCACGGGCACCCCATTTCGGGCCGACAACCTGGGCTTCTGCGCCGCCCGCCGCATCCAGGTGCACGACGGCCAGGAGTGGGTGGAGCAGATCGCCCCGGATCTGAGCGTGGAGCCGCGCGAACTGATCAGCGCCGGCGATGTGCGGCCGCTGGAGTTCCGCTTTCAAGACGGCTGGGTGGATCACGGCCGCCAGGGGGAACTGGGCGATAGCGAGCGCTCGCCGCTGTCGCAGGAGCAGCGAGAGAGCTGGCGCGCCCGCAACCTGCGGCGCGCGATCCGCCTGGGCGACAGCAGCAGCATTGCCCTGCGGCTGCTGCTCAATGCCCGCCGCCGCCTGGAGGTGGTGCGTCGCGAACACCCCGGCGCCGGCGGCCTGGTGATCGCCCGCGACATCGCCCATGCCCGCCGCATCTGCGGATTGCTGGAGGAAGAGGGGGATCGGGTGCACCTGGTGCACTCCCAGGATCCAGAGGCGGCCCAGCGCATGGAGGCCTTCAAAGCCGGCGAGGCCGATTGGCTGGTGAGCATCGATATGTGCGCTGAAGGCTTCGATGCGCCGCGGCTGCGGGTGGTGGCCTACCTCACCACCGTGGTGACGCGCACCCGCTTCGTGCAGGGCATCACCCGGGCAGTGCGCATGGATGCCGAGCGTTCGGCCCTGGAGACGGTGCCCAGGCACCCCTCCTACGTGTTCGCACCGGCGGATCCCCTGCTGATGCAGTACGCGCGCACCTGGTCGCTGAGCGAGCCCTACGTGCTCAGGCCCAAAACCGCGGAGGCCGAACCGGAAGCCGGCGGCGCCGGGCGAGCGCCTGTTTTACCCCTGCAGGCCCTGGAAGATGGCGCTGGCGCTGTGATCCGGATGCGCGGCCCTCAGCTACCCAACTTCCGAGTGCAGCGATAAATACATTCGATTGCGGCAAAAAGTGCGACGTTGTGCGAAACCGCACCCCAATGGGGCCATCGGCCGACCAGCGTGGTGCGATCGCGGGACACCCATGAAAGGCTCCATCCAGCGTCGTCTCACCGTTGCCATCAACTGGTCGGCCGCCCGCATCGCCAGCCTCGACGACCGTGAGCGCTACGAAGACAGCTATGCGCTCACCGAAGAATTCAGGGAGTGGATCCTCTGCGTGGACCAGCACCCTGAGCTGATGGCCGAGCAGGTGCTGATGGTTCCTGATTTCAACGAACTGAAGAAATCAAGCGACAGCAGCGAGAGCGACGGACTCCTGGAAATCTAAAGAAAACCTAAAGGCTTTTGACTTGGACGTCAATCGAGCCGGGCGTCAAGCCTTTTGGGACACCCGGTCCGCGCGGCGGCCGAGTCCCGCCAAGGCCGAAACAGCAGCGCTACGCTCTTAAGCGAAGTCGATCCGCTTAAGCCGTGACTGAAGCCGCTGCCAGCGCCGCGACGGGCGCTTCTGTTGAAAACGTGGTGATCGTGGGCTCGGGCCCGGCCGGCTACACCGCGGCCATCTATGCCGCCCGCGCCAATCTCCGGCCGGTGGTGATCACAGGCTTCCAAGACGGCGGCATCCCAGGTGGTCAGCTGATGACCACCACCCATGTGGAGAACTTCCCCGGCTTCCCCGACGGCATCCTCGGCCCGGATCTGATGGATCGGCTCAAGGCCCAGGCCGTGCGCTGGGGCACCCGCCTGGTGGAGGCCGATGCCGACAGTATCGACCTGTCGCAGCGCCCCTTCCGCATCCAGGCCGATGGCCAGACCATCGAGGCCCAGTCGGTGATCCTGGCCACGGGCGCCAGCGCCAACCGCCTCGGCCTGCCCAGCGAAGGGCGCTTCTGGAACGCGGGCATCAGCGCCTGCGCCATCTGCGATGGCGCCACACCCCAGTTCCGCAACGAAGAGCTAGCCGTGGTGGGCGGCGGCGACTCCGCCTGCGAGGAGGCGGTGTACCTCACCAAATACGGCAGCCGCGTGCACCTGGTGGTGCGCTCCGGCCAGCTGCGGGCCAGCAAGGCCATGGCTGATCGGGTGCTGGCCAACCCCAACATCACCGTGCACTGGAATCGCCAGATCCGCGATTGCAGCGGCGGAGAGTGGCTGGAGGCCATCGAGCTGGTGGCCACCGATGGCAGCGGCGGCTCCGAACAGGTGCCCGTGCGCGGCCTCTTCTACGCCATCGGCCACACCCCCAACACCCGCCTGGTGCGCGGCCAACTGGAGGTGGATGGTCGTGGCTACTTGGTAACCAAACCTGGTCGGCCTGAAACGAGCCTGGAGGGCGTGTTCGCCGCCGGCGATGTGGCCGATGCCGAATGGCGGCAAGGCATCACCGCTGCCGGCAGCGGCTGCCAGGCAGCCCTGGCGGCCGAGCGCTGGCTCACCCATCACCACCTGGCGGTCACCATGAGCCAGACCCCCGTGGAGCCCGCCGAAGTAGGCAAGGTGAAGCGCACCCCCATGTGCGACGAGGCCAACTTCGACCCCAACGCCCTCTGGCAAAAGGGCAGCTACGCCCTGCGCAAGCTGTATCACGACAGCGACAAGCCCCTGCTGGTGGTGTACACCTCACCCACATGCGGGCCTTGTCACGTGCTCAAACCGCAGCTCAAGCGGGTACTAGAGGAGCTCGGCGGCCGTGCCCAAGGCGTGGAGATCGACATCGAAGCCGAACAGGAGATCGCCCAGCAAGCGGGCGTGACCGGCACCCCCACCGTGCAGCTGTTCTTCCAGAAGGAACTCAAGCAACAGTTCCGCGGCGTGAAGCAACGCAGCGAGTTCAAGGCCGCGATCGAACAGCTCCTCGGCGCCGCCGTGGCCTGAACCGCAGGCAAAGGTCCACTGGGGAAGGCCGTCTGAGAGAGGCCGCCTGGAGAGGGTTTCAACACTGTCCAGTTCCGGATATCCATGGATATCCGGAACTGGACAGCTGCGCGAATCCATTCACCCGCCTCACTCACCCGCCCCGCGGGGCTAGTGGGACGGGACAAGCGGGACGGGCTGATTGAAGGCGCCGAATCTGCGCCCGATGACCCCAGCGCAGCCGAATGATCACAGATCAGCCGAACGGCCCGTAAACACAACAGGCCCGACACCAAAAAGCCCCGGGATCAACCTCCAGGGCCGCTGTAGCCAAGCCACGTCAGCCGTGGATGGCCGACGTGTTGCATTCGGTGATCGCCAAGAAGGCGATGAGAAGGTGATCAGCGGCGACGGGGGCCGCCGGGGCGGTTGCCACCGGGGCGGGGGCCACCGGCGGCTGCGTTGCGCTCGCGATAGGTGATGCGGCCGCGGCTGAGGTCGTAAGGGCTGATCTCCACCAGCACCTTGTCACCGGCGAGGAGCTTGATGCGGAACTTGGTGAGCTTTCCAGCGGCCCGGCAGAGGCATTGGTGGCCTGCAGGCTGCTCGAGGGTGACCAGGTAGAACCCGTTGCCCTGCTCCTTCTCGATCACGCCGGAGGTCTCGATCATGCGTCGCTGCCGCTGAAAAGTCGTACTGCTTGGATCAGTCTAGTTCGCGCCCTTAAACCGCTAGGGTCGGCCCTCACAAAGCCCAACTGAGCAAGGTTTCGATGGTCCTGCCTCCTGTGTCGATGGATCTGGGCCTGCTGCTGATCTCCATTGGGGTGGTGAACCTGTGGCGCGCGCGTCAGGCCTCCTGAGCACGCTGCTGTTCCACAAGCCCTACGGGGTACTGAGCCAGTTCACCCCTGAGCCGGGGAGCCGTTGGGGGTGCCTGGCCGATCACATCCCGGTGCCCGATGTCTACGCCGCTGGCCGACTGGATGCCGACAGTGAAGGCCTGTTGCTGCTCACCGCCAACGGACGCCTGCAGCAACGGCTCACCGATCCAGCCTGGGGCCACTGGCGCCGCTACTGGGTGCAGGTGGAAGGCATCGCCAGCCCCGAGCAGTTGGCGCAGCTCGAGCAGGGGCTGGTGATTCAGGGGCAACGCACCCTGCCGGCACGGGCCAGCTGCATCGCCGAGCCAAGCCTGCCGCCTCGGGATCCACCGATCCGCGAACGCAAAGCGATTGCCACCAGCTGGCTGGCGATCGAGCTCCGCGAAGGCCGCAACCGGCAGGTGCGGCGTATGACGGCCGCCGTCGGGCTCCCCACCCTGAGGCTGCTGCGGGTCGCCATCGATCTGATGGATGGCGACCCGCAGCTGAGCCTCGAGGGCCTGGAGCCAGGCCAATGGAGAGCGGTATCACCGCAGGAAGAGCGCCGCCTTCAGGCGTTGCTGCGGCGCTCACCGGGTCGGGGCGGACGGGCAGGTGGTGGAAAGTCTGGCCAAGGTGGTGGCGGCGGGTAAGGCGGCTTGGCTTCAGCCGAGCGCGTCTTTGAGCTCACGCACCACCTGCAACTGCCCGTAGTAGTAGTTGGCCCTGGCGCGGCGGTCGGAATCGGTGAGGCTGTCGAGCGCATCGAAGCCCACGCTCTGCCAGAGCTCGTTGCCGCAGGCGCGGGTGATCTCCTCCACCGCTTCCTGCTCCAACACGCCAAGGCGACGCTGCAGGTTTTTGGTTTGCGCAATCCCCATATCCACTGCGCCGCAGGCGCCATCACTTCAATCAATAGTACAGGCGCACCACATCTGGTGCCATCCGTGAAAATCCTCAGAAGGGCAGCTTTTTCTTCGCGTCTTTGTCGAGATCGGCTTCCATCTCACGCAGGCGCTTGAGGATGGTGTCGTAGTACTCGCGCAGGTAGCTCTCGAGACTGGTGGTGTCGGCTGGATCAAGGCCAAAGGCCGCGTAGCTCTCCTCCATCGGTGCATCGAGGGGGGTACCACCTCCGATCACCTTGTCGAAGGCGAGGCGTTCGGCCACGTTCACGGCCGGCTCAAAGAACGACGCCACACCCTGCATCAGGCGCAGCAGGAAGGGCCGCACGCGGAACACCCGCGAGCTCTTGCCGCAGTATTTCTCGCAGAGCTGGGTGATTTCACCGGTGCTCCAGGCGCGGGGACCCACCACAGGCAAGGCCTTGCGGATCGTTTCGCTGCGGGTGAGGGCCGCCACCGCAAAACGGGCCACGTCCTGGGTGTTCATGTAGGCGATCGGCGTTGGGGTGCCGCTCACCCACACCGTTTGGTTTTCCAGCACCGGAATGGCGATCTGGCTGATCAGGCCCTGCATGAAGGCCACGCAGCGCAGGATTGTGTAGTCGAAGTCGGACTGGATCAGCGCCTGCTCGGTGCAGTACTTGATATCCATCAAGGGCACGTCGCGGTGCTGTTCAGCGCCCAGCAGCGACACGAACACAAACCGCTTCACGCCAGCACGCTCGCAGGCATTGAGCAGGTTGAGCTTGCCGGTCCAGTCGGTGTCGTAGCTGCTGCCGGGATCACTGGCCCGGGCCGTGGCGGCATCGATCACAGCCTCCTGACCCTCCAGGGCGTAATCGAGGCTGTCGGGCTCGAGCAGGTCGCCGCGGGTGAGCTCACAGCCCCACTCCTGCAGGAAGGCCGCCTTGCGAGGCGATCGCACCATGCAGCGCACCTGGTGGCCGGCATCAAGGGCCTGGCGGGCGATCTGCCTGCCCAGCGTGCCCGTAGCACCGATCACCAGCACCTGCATGAGGCTTGTTCAGCGAGGCACGAGCCTAGTGGTGTGCCTGCTGGGTCGCGCTCCAAGCCGAAATTTGGGGCCTAGCCCGAGCTCAGCTATCGCCCTGGAGCTTGAGCAGCAGCGCACCACCCACCAGACCAATGGGGATCAGAACCCAGAACAGCGCTGCAGTGCCGAAGATCTCCGAGGCCATAGCCAGGTGGCGTAACGGCTACCTGTTTAGCGCAGCCGCCAGCTCCAACACGCGCTGCCAGGGGGCATTGCAGCGAAACATGCCATCCATCACGCCGGAACGCAGGGCGGTGTAGCCCTCGGCCTCCAGGGACTGCAGCAGTGCCTGGATGGCGGGAGGGCCGCCCCCCAGGCGCCGCCCCAGCTCAGCGCTTGGCCAGCAGCGCGCCGGCAGGCCGGGATCCGCCAGCAGGCGGGCCAGCAGGCGCTCACTGCTGCGGGCCACGGTGTTGGCGGGCAGCTGGGGCACCAGCCGCTGCATCGCCGCCAGGGTTGGGGCGTGCTGCAAAGGCCCCAGCCACAGCGGCCCCGAAATGGCCAGCGGCGGCGGCTCACCGGCGCAGGCGCAGGTGGGCCACTGGCGCAGCTGCAACAGGCTCTGCTCCAGCTGCTCGCCGCAGGCGTGGCAGTGGGCCAGCAGCCCTAACTGGCGTTCCTGGCGCTTATCGGCGCGGCGCTGCAGCTGAATGGCCGTGCGGAAGGTGCGCCCCTCGCTGAAGCTGAACAGCGGCCGGATCCCCCGGCCCATCGCCCAGGCGGCGCGGGCCACCACGGCGATCTGCAGGCGCAGGGCCAACTCCCAACTGGCGGGATGGGCCCGGGCTGCAGCGCCCAGGGAACGAATCGCGGCGGGGCGGTCGTGGCCGGTAGGGGAGCGGCCATCGGTGCTGGCCAGATAGAGCACCCCTTCAAATTGCAGTGCTTCGAGGGCGGCGGGCACTAACGCCGTGGGGCAGCCGAAGGCATCGAGATCGAGCAGCCCGAAACGGCGCTCCTCCAGCAGGCAGCCCGCCAAGAGCTTCTGGGCTGTTTGGGCGGTGATGTCCAGGGACGTTCCGGCAACCGCAAGGGGGGTGAGGTTGCGCTGGAGCACAGGCAGCCGATCGGCATCGGCATCGTTGCCCCACACGGCACTGGCGCCGGCTTCCAGGCCGTAGCGCAGGGCGCGGATGCCGCAGCCCGCCATCAGATCGAGCACCGCCAGCGGCTGCGCCAGCTCCAGTTCGCCGCGGGCGAGAAGAGCCGCCAGCAGCACGCCCAGATCACGCGATGGGCGGGATTCCGGCCGAAAGAAACCGGCGCCAAGCTGCAGGGCTGCGGCACCTTCGCAATAGTGAAGGCAGTCCGCTGCTTCAGCAGCGCCGCCGTCCGCCTGCCCCGAGAGCTCCGCCGTGTCGGCCACCACTGCTTCCCAAGCCGCTGCGTTAGCCCCCCAGCCTGCCCCCGCAGGCGCCCAGTGGGGCGAGCACGGCCACTGGCAGTGGCAGGAGCACCGCTGCCACTGGCGCGTGCTGGGCGACCGCAGCCATCCGGCCCTGGTGCTGATCCATGGCTTCGGCGCGGCCAGCGGCCACTGGCGCCACAACGCCGCGGATCTGGCGGCGGCTGGCTGGTGCGTGTATGCCATTGATCTGGTGGGCTTCGGGGCCTCGAGCCAGCCCGGCCACCGGCGCGATCGCCCGCTGGATAACCGGCTTTGGGCGCGGCAGCTGCAGGGCTTCCTTGAGCAGGTGGTGCAGGGGCCGGCGGTGCTGGTGGGCAATTCCCTCGGCAGCCTGGTGGCGATCACCTGCGCAGTGTTTTTCCCGGTGTGGGTGCATGGCGTGGTGGCGGCACCGCTGCCCGATCCCACGCTGTTGATGCCGCAGCGGCGGCGGCGCCGGCCCTGGCGCCGGCAAGCCAAACGCCAGCTGGTGGTGGTGCTCTGGCGCCTGCTGCCCTTGGAGCTGCTGGTGCCGCTGATCGCCCGTACGCCGCTCCTGGATCTGGGGCTGCGCAGCGCCTACAGCGACCAGCGCGCGGTGGACCGAGAACTGCGCCGGCTGATCGCCCGCCCGGCGCTGCGGCCGCGGGCGGCCCGGGCATTGCGGGCGATGAGCATCGGCATGGCCCTGCGGCCCCATGGCGCCACAGCGGCGGTGCTGCTGGAGCAGATGCGCCAGCCGCTGCTGGTGCTCTGGGGCAGCCACGACCGCCTGGTGCCACCCCAGATCAGCGAGCGCCTGCACCGCCACAAGAGTGATCTGGAGCTGCAATTGCTGCCGCAGCTTGGGCATTGCCCCCACGACGAGAAGCCCGAACTGTTCAACCGCCACGTGTTGGGCTGGCTGGCGCGTAATTTGGGCACACGTCAGCCACACGAACAGCCCTGGGCATGAAGCACACCCTGTCGGTGCTGGTGGAAGACGAATCGGGCGTGCTGAGCCGCATCTCCGGCCTGTTCGCCCGCCGTGGTTTCAACATCGAGAGCCTGGCCGTTGGCCCTGCTGAGCGCAGAGGCGTGTCGCGGCTCACGATGGTGGTGGAGGGTGATGAGCGCACCCTGGCTCAGATGAGCAAGCAGCTCGACAAGCTGATCAACGTGCTCGAGGTCACCGACCTCACCCGCATCCCCGCCGTGGAGCGCGAGCTGATGCTGGTGAAGGTGTCGGCACCGGAAAGCCAGCGAGCCGCGATTCTCGATCTGGTGCAGGTGTTCCGCGCCCGCGTGGTGGATCTGGGCAGCGAAGCCCTCACCGTGGAGGTGGTGGGTGATCCCGGCAAACTCGTGGCCCTGGAAAACGTGCTCGAGCCCTACGGGATCCTGGAGATTGCCCGCACCGGCCGCATCTCCCTGGAGCGTGCCTCCGGCGTGAGCACTCCTTATCTGAAAGTCACCAGCCTCGATAAGCGCGTCCCGGCCTGAGCCGGGACGCATCGTTGGGCTAGTTGAGGGCTACTTCGCGTCCTGCACCAAGGTGCCGCCCTGCAGCACCTTGGCACTGATCAGCTTGTCGCCCTGGCTGATCCGGTCGACCACATCCATACCCTTGGTCACCCGGCCAAACACCGCATAGCGGCCATCCAGCTCAGGCAGAGCGCGCAGCGCGATATAGAACTGCGCGCTGGCGGAGTTGGGATCGTTGGATCGGGCCATCGCCAGGGCACCGCGCTGGT
>Ga0194119_10005736_pt1 | contig 18374 bp, 26 predicted proteins | sample TA2MahC100mmetaG_FD_148620 | JGI IMG/M metagenome (GOLD analysis project Ga0194119, IMG submission 148620) | Freshwater microbial communities from Lake Tanganyika, Tanzania - TA2015018 Mahale Deep Cast 100m | ecosystem: Environmental > Aquatic > Freshwater > Lake | place: Tanzania: Lake...
CGATACGTGCCCGAGGCGGCGCTCACCGAAGCGGTCGCTCTCAAGGCGGTCGAGCGCAACGGCTACGCGCTGCGATACGTGCCCGAGGCGGCGCTCACCGAAGCGGTCGCTCTCAAGGCGGTCGAGTCCGACGGCGACGCGCTGCGATACGTGCTCAACCTCGATCTCTTCAAGAAGATCGCTCTCTCTTTGAAAATTGAGATTGAGCTTTAATGGCCCGCAAGAACTTCAAGCGCTCTGTCATCGTCGCCCGCTTTAAGCATTGCGGCGGCAGATGTGAAGGCGTGCTGGAGAACGGCGAGCGCTGCAACGTCCTTCTTAAGCTCCGCCGATATCACTGCGACCATCACGATCCGGATGGATTGACCGGCGAGCCGATATTCGAGAACGCCCGCATCCTCTGCATCCCCTGCCACAAAGAGAAGACGAAGACTGACGTCGCGCTGATCGCCGAGGCGAAGCGCAGGGAAGCCGATCATCTCGGTGCCTACATTCCGCCAAAGCGGAAGATTCAATCACCCGGATTTCCGAAGCGGCTGAGGAAGCTGCGGATCGAGCTCGCGCCTTTGCCGAGGCGCGGCATCGCTCAGACACGTTCTACTGAAACTTGCTCTGGAGGGCGAGTGTGATGGCCTGGCAGCTCCCGAAAACTTGTCATGCCGATCCTTGGGCGCTCGTGACATTCCGATTTCATTTCCTCGCGCGATTGCGCCTTTTTGGAAAGGTGTTGGATCAGCGCGCGCCAAGAAGCTTGGCGAGGTCGGAGCCCGAGGCGGCGGCACAGACAGCGCACCGCGCATCGGCACGCCGCCTGCCTTCCGAGACTTGTTGATCTCGATTGCGCGCGCGGCGCGTTCCGACGCTACAGGTAGACCATGAAGGGAACACAAGATGTGGGGTCATTTTCCGCCTGTGTGCGGCAACCGGATAAGCATGAGATGAGAAACATTGACCTCATTCTTGTCGCCGCCTTGCCGTTCGCGATTGCAGCGTTCGGTGTCGTCTCCGCCTTTCACAGGATATCGCCATGAGTTCCCGCATGCACGCCATAGCGGCAGGACTGGCGGAGCGGGTCAATAAAGATCGCGAGCCTCTGGTCATCGACGATCCGCTTCGCGCCTTCAATCGCGCCGTGCGCGAGCAATTCGGCATGGTCCGTTCTTTCTGGCTCAGCGAACTCGGCCCGCGCGGCGTAATGCTCGCCTGCCGCGAAGCTATCCCGCGCAACGCCGCCGAGCGCGACAATCTCGCCGCCTTGCATCGCTGGGCCAACCGACTCGCCGAACGCGAGCCGCCGATCCTTCCTGCGCGCCGGCTCTGACATGGAGAAAGATATGAGCGCCTTACCGAAAGAAGACGAGAAGATCACGCTTTATGGACTCGCGCGCAGCCATCTCGATGACGCTGATGGCAATCTTAGCGTCGCGATCGATTCGCTGACTGAACTTCTCTTGCGCGATCGCAAACTACTCAAGCTGCTCATCGAGCAAGTCTGCCGAGAGGCGATTAAAAGCTATACGCGGGTTGCGCAAGGCAATACCCGATTCGCCATCATTCAATCGATCTCCAGCGCCGCCAGGCGAGCGCAGGGCGAAGCCTTGAACCGCGCCACGATGAAGCTGCTTCTTGATTATCCGCTGGGCGGCGGCAGGAAGCTGCGCGATGCGACACGCGCGGAAATCATTCATAGTGCCGACGTTTACGAGAAGATCGCACAGACCAATGGCCAGCGTGCGAAATGGCTACGGCTCATTGCGCAATCCGTTCCAGACGGCAAATGCGTCGGCGACGTAATCAGCGAAGACCGCGCGAAAGAACTATTCGAGGAGTCGGCGAAGTGACAGTCTTCGAAATGATATCCGTCGCAAGACGGGGAGATGCGGCCAAGAGAAGTTTGATATCCATGGAGGAAACGCCGCATCTCCAAACTACCGGCGCAAGCCGGGAGAGCGAGGCCATATACCAAGCGGCGACCCATAATCACCCCGCCTCAACTTCGCTCTCATTCCTCCCGCGCCTGCGGGGGGTCAGCGCCAGACGGGATACGGAAACCAGGTTTCCCGCGCGCTGACCCAACTTAGAGGCCATCAAATGATTAGGCGTAAATTCATCGAGGCCTTGTCGCTATCGTCGCTGTCGGCCCTTGCTGTCGCTCCATCGCCGGCCAAGGCAATCAAATCTTTATCCGGCGATCCACACGGCGCCCTTCAGCGGCGTATGCGCGTCATCAATGCGCTGAGGCGATTTGCGGATGCAGCTTCTAAGGAAATGCTTAGCATTCGCATCCACAGGATCGATCCGAATGGAGAGAATGATAAGGCGCGCTTTGCCGAATGGTGTCGGCGGGTTGATCCTCTCTTCAAACGACAGCGCGCGCTCGAAAACCTCATAAAAGAACTATCTGGCGTCCAAATTGATCCGCCGATCTACACGGATCGTTTCAATCGCAGCCATGCGATTGATGACGAGCTACAAGCCCTCATTCGGGATGGCGTTCTCACACCCAACCAAGCGCGCGAATTGCGAGGCATCTATGCTTGAGATAATTCACAAATACGTGCGCCGCTTCATTAAGTGGCTCAACACGCCGAGTCAGGAAGAAATAGCTGTTAAGGATGAGAAAGATGCTGAATGGTTTGCTGATAGGCAGCGGCGTCGAGAGAAGATACTTAGATGTAGAACCATCAGGGCTCTAGAACGCAAACCATATAAAGGAGAATATACCGCAGAGCCTATAGACGAACTCGAATTCATCGCGACGTTGATCAAGGATCTCCGCTCCTATGGTGCGTGCCCACAAGAGAATAGCGAGGAACACCTAAAGGCGATCATTAATGCTGGATTCAATCCCGCCGCGGTGTCGAAATGACCGCGCCAACTTCCGCCTTCCGGCTAGTGCCGGAGCCGGTGTCGCCAGATTGGCATCGAACTCCATTGCAGGCGCGCGACATCGGCAAACCTTCCGCGCAAGCGGAAGGGGGCGAGGCCAGTGCTTGTCCGAACTCCATAGGAGCCACGCCTCTCCCCAAATCTTCCTCTCGCAAGAGAGGTGCGGTCGGAAGCCCGGCGCCAGGCGACGCCCATCAAGTAAGCGCTACCGGCCGCAAAAAATCCACCGGCCATTTGTCATGCGAAAACCAGGCGAAGCCCGCTAGTGGAAATAGCGGCGATGGGGTTGGCGATCATGCCGACCTCATCGCCGAGATTGTCCAGTCCTGGCGCCAGCGCGTCAGATGGCTGAAGGCGAAGAATGCGCTTGTTCTGCAGGCCAAGGCGTTCTGCCGCGCCATGCGCGACGGTGACAAGGCGGCGGGAACAAAGATGTTCGATGACGCCAAGGCCGGCAACGCGCCGCTTGATGGCATCGCGCTTGAGCCATTCCTGCAATCAATCGAGATTTTCGAGGGGCGGCTGAGCGCTCAGAACAAGCATCTCGAAAAGCTGGTGCGACAATTGCCGATTCACGCCTGGATGAAGACCGTCAAAGGCTTCGGCGGCGTCTCTCTTGCCGCCATGATCGGCGATGCGACGACGATTGATCCAGAGACCGGCGCAATACTCGATATCGGCACTTATAAAAGCGTTTCGGCCCTTTGGAAGCGCATGGGCTTGGCGGTGATTGATGGCGGCAGGCAGCGCAAAGTCGCCGATGCCGAACTCGCGCTCATTCATGGCTATTCGCCATCGCGCCGCTCGACAGCTTGGAACCTCGCCAGGTCAATCATTAAGGCGCAGATCCGCGCCGACAAGACTGGCGACGGCGAGAAGATCAAAGGCTCCAATCATGCGCTCGGGCCTTATGGCGAATTCTATATCGCCGAGAAGGCGCGACAGATGGCGATCTGCGAGGTGATCGCCGCCGATCCAGATCTCGTGAAGAAATATACGCGCACCGCCAAAAAATATTCGGCGAAGGCCCACGCCAACAATCGCGCCATGCGTCACATGGCGAAACGTTTGCTGCGCGATCTCTATCTGGAGTGGCGCAGAGTCTCCCTGCGCCACGAAGAACATGCCACCCAGTTGGTGAGCGCGCGGGGAGACACCAATCATGCGTGAGGAGTCATCACAGATGATCAAGACATTCGATCAGCAAGGCGATTTCGCCGCAGCGCGCGCAGCGGAGAATTGGCTGCACGAAGGCGGCTACAGCGTCGGCTCATCTGAGCGCGGCGCGCCACGCGGGATCATGCGCGGCGACGTCCTCATCGCCAAGTGGCGGAACTTGAGCCGACGCGAACGCGCCACGCTCGACGGCCAAATGACCGGCGACATGCGCAACGGGCCCGTCACCGTCGAACTCTTTCATCCCGGAGCGCAATAATGGAGCCCGTCGTCAACATCTACGCTGACGGGCGTCTCGCCTATACCGGCTTTCTCAGTCTCGCGGCAATCCGCCAGCGACTGACCTATTCGCCACGGGAAGCGGAAGACGCCGAATTCGGCCAAACAGATTTCTAGGAAGCATCCAGCATGACCATCGAACCTGCCGCACAAATCATCGCCGTTCCGCTCGACCGCATTGTCCGTCTCTCCCCGCTCAATCCGCGCCAGGACATGGAGAGCGATGTCTCCGATCTTGCCGCCATGATCCGCGCGCGCGGCCAGCAAATTCCTATGAAGCTGCGCCCGTGCTCATATGATCCGCATAGTTACGAAGTGCTCGACGGCGGCAGGCGCTGGCGCGCGCTGCGCCAGTTAGCCGAGGCCGGCGACGTTCGCGACGCGCTCGCGACGATCGTCGAAGGCGACGAGATCGAAGCGCGCGAAGTCGCGCTGATGGTCAGCGTCTCGCCGAAACCCCTGCATCCCGTCGACGAATATGAAAGCTTCGCCAGCCTCGAGGAGTCGGGCGCCACGGTCGAGCAGATCGCCGCCGACTTCGGCCAGGACGTGCGCCGCGTCCGCCAGCGCCTGGCGCTTGGACGTCTCAGCCCGCGCGTGCGCGCTCTTTGGCGCGTCGGCAAGATCGATCGCGAACAGGCGATCGCCTTCACGGCGGGCCCGATCGAAGCGCAGGACGCGCTGCTCGACAAGCTCGACGGCCAGCCGAACTATGAATGGGGCGAGCATACGATCCGCCGCAAATTGCGTGGCGAAACCCTGTCGAACAGCGGTCCGGAAGGCAAATTCCTTCTCTCCGACAAATTGCGCGTCGAAGCCTATGTCGCCGCCGGCGGGCGCATCGAGGACAATCTCTTCGAAGACGAGATCGTGATCCGCGATCCATCGATCGCCCACAAGATTGTCGACGATGCGCTGCGCGCCGAAGCCGAGCGCGTCAAGTCGGAAGAAGGCTGGGGCGCGGCGCTGATCGAAGACGATGGTGCCTATGAGGATGACCAGCCGGATGAATTCGGACTCTCTGACGCCGAGTCTGCGCGGCTGGAAGAGATCCAGACGGAACGTCGCGACGCGGATCCGTCGCGTGCGCGCGCCTTGCGCGACGAACGGGACGCCATCTGTCGCGACGCCCTGCTGCGCATGTTCGAGCGGGAAGAGCGTGGGCAATATGCGGTCGGCGCCTTCTTCGATCACGATGGCCGCGTCATCTTCGCCCGCGCCCTGCCAATTCCAGAGCCCGAGACGGCAACCGCGGAAGGCGACAACGAAAACGAAGGCGACTCCCTCCTCTCTGACGGAGATGGTAGCGAGCGAAACGAGCCGGGTGGCGAGAATGCCGGGGACGAAGCAACCATTCCCGATCCGCTGGCCGAACCCGGCAAGGCGCTGCGCGCCGTCATCGACGAGACCGCGACCAAGGCGCTGCGAGACGTCACACGCCGGCGCGGCGACATCGCGCTGATGCTCGCCGTCGCCACGCTCGGCAGCATGTATGGAGCGGCGGTCGTCAGATTGAGAGGCGAGACCTATGACGACGATCACGCATTACTGGCGAAGCTTGCAGACGCCAGCTTCGACGAGGCGCTGGCGATCTGCGCCGAGGCGCCGACCTGCGATCTCTCCGTCGCGCTTTTCCGTCTGATTGCCGCTTCGATCGACACGCGCGCGGCGCACTTCGACACAATCGGCGCGGCCAGCGCCGCGGTCTGTGCGCGCGGCGGCGATCTCAAGGGCGCGTTCGACGCCGCGCTTGATCGGCGCGCATTCTTCGAGACCGCGCCGAAATCCATCACGCTTGGCTGCGTGACAGGATTGATCGGCGAGGGCGAGGCCTCCCGCGTCAAGAAGATGAAGAAGGGCGAGCTCGGCGAATATGTCGCGCGGCTCAGCAAGGATAAAGGTCATCTGCCCGCGCCCTTCGCCGATTGGGCCGCAGGAAAGGCGCGCCCCGGGGCCGACGCCGATGCGATCATTGTCGACGGCGAAACGACGCTCGCGCAGGCGATGGATCATGCGATCGCGGCGGACGAAGCAAACCTGCCCGCGCCCGCGAAGAAGAAGCACGGCGCGCGCAAAGCGAAGGCGGATCCGCAATGAGCGTGCATCTCGCGCTGCTTTACAGCGACGGGTCAATGGGCGTGCTATCGCCTGGCGCGACATTAGATCAGGCCGAAAAGGATCGCGCCTTCGCCGACGAAGGCGAGCGCGATCCAGCGCGACTGACGAAAATCGCACGCGTCGCCTGCCCGGGTGACGATGAGCTGCGCGAATTCATAGAACGGAAGCGCTATTTCTCCCCGGGCAAGAGTTTCCTTGTGCTCCGGGAAACAGGCACGTTCACCATTGGATATCGCGCGACGTGACCGACCGCCCCATCATCTTCTCAGCGCCGATGATCCGCGCCTTGCTGGAAGGGCGGAAGACGCAGACGCGGCGGATGCTGAAGTGCCGCAAAGGTGTGACGCTTGCTGATTTTGAGCAGGGCGAGCCACACGCGAGCGGCATTGGCAATTGGATGCGTCTCGACCGCGAGAAGATTCAGGAGCCTCGTTTTAAGGCTGGCGATCGCCTTTGGGTGCGGGAGAACTGGCGCGTCGGAGCATGGGACGAAGACGACGGATGCATCGCCGTCGATTACTGCGACGGGCCGCGGCGCGAATGGTTGGAAATTCCTGATGATTATGACGGCGAGAAGTTCAATCGCCTTTGGATTTCTACATGCGACGAACTTAGCGCCAAAGGCATAGATACAGACAAGGACGGCAAATATCACTGGAAGCCGGGCGCATCGCCCTGTCGATGGCGTCCGTCCATTCACATGCCACGCTGGGCGTCTCGCCTCACGCTGATCGTCGAAGGCGTCAAGATAGAGCGGCTGCAGGAGATCAGCGAAGCTGATGCGGTGGCCGAGGGCATTCGTGAGACGGAAGCACCAGCAAAAGATGGCATGCGTCATTTCGGGATCGACGGGCCCGGCGGTCTCCCCACGGCGAGGCTCGCCTTCTTTGAGCTTTGGACCGCGATTAACGGCGCCGAGTCATATCGCGCCAACCCCTGGGTCGCCGCCATATCCTTCCGCGTCGTCAAGGCAAACATCGACGTGATGAAGAAGGAGGTGCCATGACGCGCCGTCCAATCCACCAACGAGCCGGCTATGCCGAGAATGCATCCGCTCTATGTGCGCGCGGATCAGCCGCTGGAGCCGTTCCCATGACCCGCCGCGCGAGGGGAGCGCCGGAGAGGCCTGAAATGACGATAGGAACACCGCATCTCAACAAAACCAAAACCCGCCACGGGAAGACTGTTTATTACGTCAGAATGACAGACGCGAGCAGGACGCGAATTCGTTTGCGAGCGACGTATGGAACGCCAGCGTTTTGGTCTGAATATGGCCTGGCGCTGGAACGCGCGCGCGCTGCATCATCAGAAATGCTCGCCGATGTGGTTTTGAAAGAAACATCCGCGCCTTGCGCAAGGCCACTGCTCAAAAGAGCTTCATTCGAGAAGGTGACAAAAATCAGGTCGAGTATTCCAGCTGGCATAGTCATTGCCGATGGTGATTGTAGGAGTTTCGTCTACTTCATACGTGTTGGCTCCGCAGTGAAAATCGGGATGAGCAATAATGTTAGAGCGCGCGGCGCAGCACTCCAAACGGCTCGCGATGAGCGAATCGAGATTCTCTATTCCCTAAAAGGAGGCCCGTCGACCGAGCGATATTTTCACCGATTGTTTTCGCGTGAACGAATCCCAGGGGAGTGGCTCTTATATGAGGGAGCGATCAAAAACTTTCTCGGCGGACTTCCTTATGCCGAGAGCGAGCATTCGATCTCGCTATGACGCGCCGCGCCGCCCGCTTCTCCCAGTGCGATGTTGAGCGCGCCCTCCGCGCCGCCGATGCGCAGCGCGCGCGGACAGGGGCGGCTTGGCGCGTGCGTATCGAGGCTGACGGCGCGATTGTCCTGGAAACGCAACCCAAGACAGAGAACGGCGCAGACTGGCCAATGGGCGAGGCTGGCCCGGCGTTTGGCGAGCGGCGGAGGTTCGTGCTTTGATGGCGGTCATGCCACGACAGCGCTGGCCATTCCTTCAGCGTGCGACGACGCGCCACAAAAAGTCCGTCTGGTATGTCCGCCTCCAGGACGTCAAACGCACCCGCGTGCGCCTGCGCGCCGAGTATGGGACGCCAGAGTTTCGCGCCGAATATGAAGCGGCGCTGAAACGCAACGCCCCGCCGACGACGAAGGGAAGGGCGCAAGCCGGGTCGCTCGCGTGGGCGGCGGACCTTTATCGCCGGTCGAGCGCGTGGTCCGAATTGTCGACGGCGACGCGGCGCCAGCGCGAGAATATCCTGAAGCATGTCCTGGAGCGCTGCGGTGCCGCACCCCTGCGCCAGATCTCGCGCGCCGACATCGTCGGCGGACGCGAAGACCGCGCGGCGACGCCGGCGGCCGCCCGCCACTTCGTCGAGACAATGCGCGGGCTCTTCGCCTGGGCGATCGACGCCGAGCTCGTCGCGACCGACCCGACCGCTGGCGTCAAGACGCCGCGGCGGAAGACGGATGGCCATTTGCCATGGGCGACGGAAGAGCGTGCCGCCTTTGAGACTTGTTGGCCCCTCGGGACGCGGGAACGGGTCATTTACACTGTGCTGCTCTACACCGGGCTACGGCGGGGCGACGCGGCCCGGGTGGGCCGCCCGCACGTGCGCGACGGCGTGATCCGCATTCAGACCGAGAAGACCGGCGAATGGGTTGCGATCCGCATGGCACGGCCGTTGATCGAGGCGCTCGAGGCGGGCCCGGTCGGCGAGCTGACCTTTATCACGGGGGAGGCCGGGAGGCCTCTTCGCAAGGAATCGCTCGGCAATATGTTCCGCGCAGCCTGCCGGAAAGCCGGCGTCGCGAAGTCGGCGCACGGCCTACGGAAAAACGCAGCGACCCGCGTTGCTGAGAACGGAGCGACCGAGGCTGAACTAGAGGCGGTGTTTGGTTGGCGGGGAGGGCGTATGGCGTCGCTCTATACCCGGGCGGCGAACCGCGAGCGACTAGCGATCGGCGCCGGGGAAAAGCTCGAGCGCGCGGCCGAAACGCGAACCTCTATGGGCATACCCGAGGGAATTTGGGCGCACCCAAAAAAATGATTAGTAAATACAATTGGATACAAGCTGTGTTTCTCGGCATGGTGGGGGAAGTAGAAGTTGTATAGTCTAACCGCGACAATAGGTTGCGCTCAGGTGCGCCCAAAAATGCAGCTTTGATTTTGCAGGTGCTTTTTAATTGTTGGGCGCACCTTTCGCCGCCTCCGTCAGCGCCCGCGCGATCGTCTGCGCGACGCGCTGGGCGTCTTGGCTGGAGAGCCGTTTGACGAGACCGCGCCGGGTCGGCTCATCCTCGAAATAGACATAGGCGAGCGAGATACCGATCGAGTCTTCGACGGCGTAGGATTCGCCGCTCTTGCGGATCCGCAAAGGCAGGGCATAGGGCGCTTCGCTCATCGCGCGAGCATAGCCCGGAAACGAAAAAACCCTGCCGGCCGGAGCCGACGGGGGTTCTGAAAACGCCGCTTTGAGCGGTCGATCTTATTCCTCCGGAGGCTTGAACCCCGGCAGCTTGAGAAGCGATAGGCCATATTTGACGCGCCTGGTGAACCAGGCGCAGGCATCGAGCCCGACGACGCCGAGCGTGAAGCCGGTGAGCCCCGGAATGGCGTCCCCAGGGATCATTGCCGGATCGGCGCCGGCCTGCTGATATATCCAGACAACGCCCACCTGCATCAGCGGCGCAAAGATCGGGGTTGCAACCCATGAGAACGCGCCGCCAACGGCTGCCGCGACGAAGCGCTCTGGCCAGGTGCCGGTGATGAGCAGCGCGGAAACGCTGGCCCCGGCCGCCACGGCGATCGGGGCGGCGACGTGAATTGAGTCCGCTGCGGCGCGGATCGATTCGTTCGGCATTACGCCCCCGTCTTCTTCAGACCGCGGCAGAGGCGGGTTTCGGCGTTCATCTTCCACAGCAGGCCGGCGACGTAGATCGCGCCCTTGCCGTGGTTCTCTTCGACGAATTGTGCAACCCATTCGACCTCGTCGGCGTCAAGCGGGACTGGACAAAGCGCCTTCGTCTGGCGCACGACTTCCTCGCGCCGCGCTTCTGGCGTCGGCTTAGAAAGGACGCTTTCGACCGCTGCGATGCCCGTCGCCTTGTCGTCGCAGCTCGCGAGCAAGGTCGTCAGGATCAGTAGCAGGATCAGGAATGGACGCGCGTTCATCGGCGACCTCTTTGAGCGCTTCCTGCGTCTGCGCGGAAGCTTCGTTGATTTTGGCCAGCTCCTGCGTCGCCCCGAGCGCGATCAGCATCTTGTCACGCTTCTGCCCCAACCAAGCTGCGGCGAGCTTGATTAGGCCAGCGACTGCCGAGACGGCGGCCGAGATGAGCGAGATCACTCTTTCGCGCCAGGCGCAGTCGAGGTGATGCTGCGCATGATCGCCATCAGGACGGCGGCGCCGACCGCTGTAGCGCCGGCCTTCGGATCGTTAAGGAACGAAACCCAATCCGTCGACGCGAGCGCGCCGAAAAGCGCGACGAGCCCTGCGGCGATGTAAGTGCGATAGCCTTGCATGTGATTTTCCTTTGAGATGTTGCCGGGAGACCGCCCGGCGTGGATTCTGGAGATTGCTTGCCGACAGGCGAACTAGCCGGTCGGCTGCTCTTGCGGTTGCGCGATAGCGGCCTTGGCGGCGCGATAGCCGTCGAACCAGGCGCGCATCTCGCCGACGAAGGTCGTCAGCGACGTATCGGCGTCGAGCGCCGCCTTCTCGGCGCGCAGCGCTTCAAGCTCCGTCGCCTGCGAGTGAATGGTTTCATCCTTCGAGACGATGGCGTTATACGCTTCCGTCAATTCGGATTGCATTTCGATCAGCAAGTCGCGAGCGGCCTGTTCAGCTTCGGTCATGGCTTTCGTCCTTTGGAATTTGCCGGATGCCGCCGGCACGGGCGCTCTATTTCCAGATGCGGAGGCCGAGCGTCAGGCGTGTTCAGCGGGATTCCCAAACGCCAGCGCGCAGCCAGCCGTGCCAGTGCGTCACGCCGCCAACGATCCGATGCACGCTCGGCGATATCGTCGGCCGGTGTTCTGTCCCTCATGGATCATCCCCAGCCGTTTGCGCTGAGGAAGAGACCGGTGAAGAAAGCGCCCACGATGAGCGCGCCGAAGAGCGAGACCGCCAAGGCGATGATGGAAGCTTCTTTCCAACTCATCAGCCGACTCGCACATATTGGAAATGCATCGCGTCGCGACGCCCCTTCCATCGCCCGCCCCAGATGAAGCCGCGCTGTTCGAAACACTTCACGACAAGCGAGCCAGGCATGAAGAATGTTTCGAGCGCGCCAAGCGGATTGCTGCCGGCGTCGAGATCGATCGCCAGGGCAAAGCTGTGCATTGATGGCGTCGAGCCGCCGCGGATCGGACGAACAACCCAATCGCCGGAGAAGCGATCGGCATGAACGCGAGCCACTGCCGCTTGATTCTTGCCGCAAGCTTCCCAGATATCATTGAAAGCGGCGCGTAACGCCGGCGCGGCGAGCTTGTTGATTTTGACGCGCGAGATCGTAATGTCGCCCATCTTCATTGCGAATGGCGGCGAGACATATTCGAGGTTCTTCGCGCCCCAGCCTTTCTCGGAAGGGTTGCCAAAGAGCTTGAGACATTGGCTCTGCAGCGGCGGTTTCGGTAAAGCGAGTTCAGCGGCAACGGCCATGGGCCGTCTCCTTTTCCTGGTTCGGTCGAATGGAAAGATCAGAAGCGGCGGAAAATTCGCCCCAGACGCCGGAGCCATTCCGCCATCACGCCGGGCCGGGAATTCTCGCTGTTCTCGTTGATATAGCGACGCACGACATCGAGGATCTGGCGGTCGCTCACCTGTTCGCCGAGCTTTTCGAGCTCCCAACGGATGCCGTTGACTTCGCGGCCCTTACACCATCTGCGAATGACGAAGGCATCGAACTCGGCAAACGTCATATGCGGCGGCGTGGGCGATAGATGAGCTTCGTGGTGCAATGGCATGCGCCGCTTCCGGGAGGATGTCGGCGACGCCCAGTCCATCCTTATGCCGCGCGATCACGAAGCAGGACCAGACGATCTTCGCGTCAGGATCGGCGGGAAGCATTATTGAAGGCCACTCATCGCTGCGGCGGCCATGAAAGCGGCGGCTGAATGGCCGACACAGCCGGGGAGGATGACGCGCCACAAGCCGGCAGGCATCAGGCTTCGTCCTGACGCACCCAAGGAAACCGAGATAGAACACCATCTGGCCGAGTAGTATCGCGAACATGAGGTCCCGCATTTTCAGCCTCCCGTCGCGGCGAGGTAGATCATCTTGAGGACACGCAACGCATAGATGCAGGAGACGATGGCGACCGCGGCTATGACGAGTCGCCGGCCGAGCTCGAATTCATCCGGCGGGAACATCATTCCTCGCTCCAATGCTTATGGCGCCCAGAGTTTCCATCTCGATTGGCGCGGAAATACCAGCGGATGATCTGGCTCGCTGTTGTGCCGAGCCACAGGAATCCGATCACAGCGAGCGCGTCTTTGATCATTTCATTTTTCTAAGCTGAATGAGGAAACGAGCGACGGTCAAAAACGTCGCAGCCCAGAATTGGGCGCGATAGAGAAGAGAGCGCACTAGTCCACGCGGCCAAAGTTAGTGAGCTATGGCCGAAAGTTGGTGACGGCGTGAATCGGTAAGGCGGCGTATCGTGGGGGTGTTCGAGCCTCCACTTCTCCATCGAAGGAGTGATACGCCGTGTCCAACGATAACGTCATCAAACTGATTCAGCCAGGTACCTTCACCGACCAATTGACCGAGGTTTTGCGCAATGGGGCGTGCGCCCTGTTGAGCCAAGCGGTCGAGGCCGAGGTCGCCGAGTTTTTGATCAGACATGCCGATCTCAAGGCCGCGGATGGCCATCGGCGTGTCGTGCGCCACGGGCGCCTGCCCCAGCGCGAGATCATGACAGGCATCGGCCCTGTCGCCGTTCGCCAGCCGCGCGTGCGCGACCGGGAGGTCGGCGCCGGCGATCCCGAGCGCATACGCTTCACGCCCGCGATCCTGCCGCCCTATGCTCGGCGCTCGAAGAGCCTGGAGATGCTGATTCCGTTCCTCTACCTGAAAGGCATTTCGACCGGCGACTTCGGGGAAGCGCTGGCCGTCTTGCTCGGCAAGGATGCTCCTGGCTTGTCGGCCTCGACGATCGCGCGGCTGAAAGATGTCTGGATCGACGAGCACAAGCGCTGGAACGAGCGCGACCTTTCCACCAAGCGCTACGTCTACGTTTGGGCCGATGGCATTCATCTGCAGGCGCGTTTGGAGGACAATGCGCAATGCATCCTCGTCATCATCGGCGCCACGCCGGAAGGCAAGAAGGAGCTTGTCGGCTTCACCGACGGCACGCGCGAGAGCGCCCACGACTGGCGCGCCTTGCTGCTCGATCTCAAGCGGCGCGGCTTGTCGCTTGCGCCGGAACTCGCCGCCGCCGATGGCGCTCTCGGGTTCTGGAAGGCGCTCGGCGAGGTGTGGCCGAAAACGCGCGAGCAGCGCTGCTGGGTGCACAAGACGGCGAACGTGCTAAACAAGCTGCCAAAGAGCCAGCATGCCAAGGCCAAGCGGGCCTTGCAGGCGATCTGGATGGCGGAAACCAAGGCCGAGGCCGAAGCCGCGTTCGACGCCTTCATCGAAACCTATGCGCTCAAATATGAGAAGGCCGCCGAATGCCTGCAAAAGGATCGCCAGGCGCTGCTCGCCTTCTACGATTTTCCCGCCGAGCATTGGAAGCATTTGAGAACCACGAACCCTATCGAAAGCACCTTCGCAACCGTGCGGCACAGGACCATCCGATCGAAGGGATGCCTCTCGAACAAAACCGCGCTCGCCATGGTGTTCAAGTTGATCGAGGGTGCGCAAAAGAGCTGGCGGCGTCTCGACGGCCATAACCAGTTGCCAAAGATCATCGAGGGTGTGAAGTTCATCGACGGGCTCGAGGTCGCCGCCAACCCGACCGACTCTCAGCCCCAAACCGTCGCCGCCTGATGCTTCAGGCCGTCACCAAAAATCGGCGATAGCTCCTTAACAACGCCCCAGGGAACAAACATTCAGCCGGTCTCGCCCAACCCTTACTTACGGCCGGAAGTCACGCTCAGCAAAGAGCTGACGATCCGCCGTGATTTCCATTCGGGCGGCTGGGCGCGCATCTCGCTCTTCCACGACGACATTCGCGACTTCATGGTCAGCCAGATCATTCCTCTTGGACCTGGATTGGGTACGGCTTCCGGCCCGGCGAATATCCAATATGTGCGCAACACGGGCATCGAGATCGATGTGCGAAAGAACAATGTGTTGCTCGAAGACCTCGAAGTCTTCGCCAACGCCGTGTTCGTCAATTCGCATATCGTTTCCAATCCGACGTGGATTCCGGGCCGGTGCCAACTCACAGGAGGGGGAGCGCAGACGCAAGGTCAGGACTGCTGGCTGTTCAACCAGACCGGAAAGCGCATCCCTGGCCTTCCGGATTGGCGTTGGAAGGCGGGTGTGACATGGAGCCCAGACGACCGCTGGTCGATCAGCGGCAATATTCGCTGGGCGGCCCTCGCCTGGCAGACCACCTCCAACAACGACGCGGCCTGCTGCGGCCTTGTCCAGAGTTTCCAGCAGCAGCACCGGCTGTTCGCGATCGACTCAAAGATCCACTACAAATGGAACGATCGCTTCTCTTTCGATCTCGGCGTCAACAATATCGGCAACTACAAGACCCGCGAGGTCGATGCGCGGACCGTTGTCTTTGCTGCGCGATATCAGTTCGAAGACGGGCAGAAGGGCGGCAACGGCATCTTCTTTGCGGGAGATGAGGCGGGGCTCCCGGATTTTGCACGCTGGATCCGGCCGGCGGCGTTCTCGATCGACTGAGGCGAAGACCTCGCATCCGGCCCTCGCGCCGGATGCGGCCTCGCAACTTCGAGCGGGACCTTGGCGTCCGCGTGGACGCCAAGATCGCCGGAATGAAGGCCGGTCTGAAGCTCGCGGCAGCGCCAGAAGGGATTGGCCCGCGTTCGAAACGCCGATCTGGGAAAGCTCGCTCAAGCCGCAAAACCGCTATATGAATCGCTGGACGAAGGTCAGAAGCGCCACTTCGGCGTCCAAATCCGTCAAGCGATGCGAGCGTATCGCCATCGCGGAGCTCTTGAACGCGGGATGGGCGGACCTGAACCGACCGAGGAACAGTAAGACGAACAACCAAACGTCGCCGCTCTATAACGCCGGCGATCAGTGCGAACTTCCCGTGCACCGGATAGGCGGCGCACGCGACGGCGGCAGCGCTGAGCTCGCGCTGGCGCCTCGGCGAAGATTGACGTTGCTCGGTCGTTGCCGGGTCTTTTTGCAGCAAGGAACGGAGAGGAGGCCATTATGCGCGCATTCGACTTGACACGGCTCGGCTTGCTTTCGCGTTTGCTCGCCCTCGCGGCGGCAGGGACGGCGCCGTTGATTCCTAATCCCCTTCGCGGGGAACAAATTGGCTCCGCTCCTTCCGCCGCTGCGGCGCGGTCCGGGCCGACCGCGCAAGGAGGCGAGGCGCCGGGCCCGGCTTCGGAAGGCGGCGCGCACGCTCAGCACAACATGAGCCGCGCGTCCAACGGCGTGACGAGCCTGGACATCGTCGCGGACGGCGACCGTCTGCAGTTGCTGATCGGCAGGAGCCGGGACGGTCGCGCCACATTGTGGCACCAGGTTTCGAGGGACGGCGGCAAGAGCTGGTCGAAAGAGGTCGAGGTCCAGGGACAGCCCGGCACGAGTCCATCGGTGCACCGCGGTTCGGACGCGCGCATCGCCGCCTGGCATAAGACGCTTGTCGCCGTCTGGACCACCAGGGATGACGCAAACCGGCACGGCGCCGGCCCGATGGCGGCGGCGCGCTCGACCGACGGCGGAAAAACTTGGGCGCCGGCGGAGGGGCCGGCCGACTGGACGAAGGGGCCGCATGCTTTCCTCACGCTCGCCTCTGACGGAAAGACTTGGCACGCCGCCTGGCTCGACAGCCGCGACGGGCCGCCGCCCGTGAAGGGCGCGCAGGCGCTGCGTTACGCCTTTTCGACAAACGGCGGCGCGAGCTGGTCAAAAAACGTCACGCTCGACGATGTAACCTGTGCCTGTTGCTGGAGCGTAGGCCAGGTGAACGATCGCGGCGATTTTTTCGTTCTCTATCGCGACAAGAAGCCCTCGGACATGTCGATCGGCGTCGTCAATCACGCGACAGGGCAGTGGACGCGGCTCGCGACCGTCGGCGCCTTCGACTGGGATTTCCCGGGCTGTCCTCACATCGGCGGCGGCCTTGCGATTCACTCGCACGGCAAGGAGCGCCTCATCCACGCCGTTGTCGGCACACGCAAGGCGGAAAGCGCTGGTCTCTATTATCTGAAATCGAGCGACGCCGGACGAAGCTGGATGGCGCCCGTCCGGCTCGGCGACGCTTCTGCGACGCACGGCGACCTTACGGTCGCCAAGGGGGGCCGGGTCGCCGCCGTCTTCGACATGATCGACCCCGAAATCAACGACGGCACGCAGGCGATCTACGCGACCTTCTCTCAGGACGACGGTGCCCGCTGGTCCGAAGCTCGGCGCCTTTCTTCGCCGGGCAAGACGGCGTCGCATCCGCGTGTCGTCTCGACAAGGAGCGGCTTTGTCGCTTTCTGGACCGAGACTGGCGAGGAGAAGGAAACCGTACTCAAAATGAAGGCGCTTGACAGTGTTAAGGTCGGCATGTCCGGGCGGGAAAGGCTACGCGCTGAGCCATAAATCTCTTGCCGGCTGCATCATTGACGCGCGGTCGCGCGCGGCTCAATGATGGCCGAGCTTCGAAATGCCGCCAAAGTCGGCGAGTTCCCGTTCGCCTTTTCGGGGCCAGGGCTACGGCCTGCACACGAGGTGTTGAGAAGCGCGCCGATCACAGTGGCTAGAAACGCTGTTTCCGCTCGTTGCGCTTCAATCAAGCGTCAGCTTGGTAAGCGGCTTCCGTCTCACGAGGGACTATTCCGACGTCGTCGTCCGTCCATTGGCGGGCCGACTATTGCGTCGTTTGGCTGTCCGAGGACGACAGTCCGGCGCATCGCCGTTTGCTCAGCTCGGCGCGGTGAAAAAGGGCGCGGCAGCGAAATACGCCATCGCCAACCATTGCCTCCCGCGACAGGTAACGGAATGCGCCGAGCAACACTTCACAACTTGCCCGTAAGAATTGGCGTCCGCAACCGTGGCGTCGGCTGTGCGGTGGCAGGATGGTTGCGGCGTCTCGTCTTGTGTCGCGGCGCAAATGATAGACGCAATCCAAACGATGAGATTCGCTCGCTCCGCGCATCAGATTAGTCCAAGGCGTTGCTTTGCCATTCGGCGTCAAAAAGCCTTGCTCACTTTTGAGCTACCGTGGATTTGCAGCGCGACGATAACTCGACCGCCTCAGCAAGATACATCCGGTCGAAGCGCCGGACGCACTTGGAGAACACGAGCCGTGCGCATCCAGAGCGCCGTATCAATGCAGTCGCCATGCACAAACTGCGCGTGTAGTGCCGACGCAAACTTTCCGCAGTTTGGCAACGCGAACTTTCCTGCATTGACGTTTGCGGCGCGCTATTTCGGCAGCCTCTCAGCGCGCTGGTGACGAATTTTTTCTAGCGGACGATATTGTGTTGTCGTAGTATTATAGGTATCCGTCCGGTCATTGCACATGACGTCAGGGCTTGACGGGATTTTTCGATTTCCAGGCCCACGGCAAGAGTTCGTCGAGCCGATTGACGGGATGTCCGTCGACCATGCGCTGGAGTACGTCGACGAGATAGGCGTAGGGTTCGACGCCGTTGAGTTTTGCCGTTTCAATCAACGAGCAGACGATCGACCACCGCTCGCCGCCTCCGTCGCTGCCCGCGAACAGATGATTTTTTCTTCCGAGCGCGACTGGACGGATTGCACGCTCGACCGGATTGGTGTCGAGTTC
>Ga0194119_10005742_pt1 | contig 18367 bp, 18 predicted proteins | sample TA2MahC100mmetaG_FD_148620 | JGI IMG/M metagenome (GOLD analysis project Ga0194119, IMG submission 148620) | Freshwater microbial communities from Lake Tanganyika, Tanzania - TA2015018 Mahale Deep Cast 100m | ecosystem: Environmental > Aquatic > Freshwater > Lake | place: Tanzania: Lake...
CCTCGGTGCGTCGCGCTGCGCGCTGGTGGGAGAGTGAGCACGGCGGCGCAGCGTGGATCGCTCTTCTGGAGTTAGCTCGATGGTTGAGACAGGGCGTGCCATGGCTAAGCATGGCACAGTTCCGCAATTATTTAAATGCAATTCAATTACAGTACACTCATAGGTATCTCCGCACACACCGCGGCGGCGGCGCCCGTGCCCCAATTGCGCCGGTCGCGGCAGAGCCTGGAACGCGCCAATCAAACGCTGTCAGCGGGTCTTCATGGCCGGGCTGTGGATCTGTACACCAGTCTTCTGGCGGAGGATCCGGAGTGGGTGGAAGCTCGGCAGCGCCGCGCGGCTGCTTATCTGGAAATGGGCGAAGGCCAAAAAGCGCTGGACGACCTCGATCTGGTGCTCCGTGCCGAGCCGGCCAATGGGGAGGCACAGCGCATGCGCGGCGATCTGATGCTGGAACGAGACCGGGCGGCGAATGCGGTGGAGTCTTACTCCCGCGCGCTGCAGGCAGGGCTGGCCACCTCAGCGGTATGTGCGAGCCGCGGCGCGGCCTAAGCTCTGCTGAAAGTCTGGGACAAGGCGGAGGAAGACTATTCGGCGGCGATCAAGCTCCGGATCGACAACCCCAAGTTCCAATTCGAACGTGGCAAAGCCCGCGCAGCCCAACGCAAGTTTCAGGACGCCATTGAAGACTACTCGGCGGCCATCGCCCTGAAGCCGGACCTTTGGGAAGCCTACGTAGATCGTGCCTATGCTCTGGGCAACTCAGGCCGGATGGATTTGGCACTGGCAGATCTGAACCGCGTCCTGGCCATGACGCCCGGCGATGCGCGGGCCCTGGGTTTCCGGGGGGCGGCGTATCTGGCAACGGGCGATCTTGAGAAGTCCGTGCTGGACTATTCCAAGGCGCTCCAAGCGGACCCAACCGATGTCACGCTGCTGCTTGGCCGCGCCGCGGTGTTTTCGCAGATGAAGGAACAAAAGAAGGCGTTGGCGGACCGGGAAGCCGCGGCACGGCTTCGTCCCCGCTCTGCCGAAGCTTACATCGCGCGTGGCGGCTCTTATCATCAGGCCGGTGACCATGAGCGCGGGCTGGCGGACCGCAGCGAGGCTATCCGGCTGGCGCCGCAATCGTCAGTCGCGTGGGTTGCGCGCGGTAACGCTTTCTTTCTTTTGGACCGTTCTGAGGAAGCGTTGGGAGACTTGCGCAAGGGGCTCGAACTCGAGCCCGGTGATCCGGAAGTGAATGACTTGATCACGCGCGCCGAAGCGCAGATAGCCGCCGACAAGCGCCAGGAGCCTGTGGAGCCGATAGCGGCCGCCGTGCGCGAAGTGCAGGAGTCGGCCCTGAGCGCTGAGACCATCTTTGAACTGCCGCGCGCCGCCAGCGTGGCTGCCTCGATCACGCCCACCGTCCGGTCTGCTCCGCCGGCCACCGCCGGGGCGCCAGTTGCAGCGGCCACCCCAGAGCCTGTGGCGGAGCCTCCGGCTGCACCTGCGGCTAAGCCCAGGGTCCCGGCGGCCGTGGTGGCTGCGCAAGATCCTGAGGAGCTTCACCGCGAGGGGCGGCAGCTCATTACCCAGCGTCAGTTCAAGCCGGCCATCGAGCAGCTTGGCGCTGTGCTGGCCATCACGCCAAAACACGCCCTGGCGTTGAACGCTCGCGGCTACGCATATTTCCTGTCTAACCAGTTGGCCCCAGCAATTGCCGATTTCGACGCGGCGATTGCAATCGACCCCAAGTACGCCAACGCATACCATAACCGCGCAGCGGCGAAGCGGAAGCTGGGGCAGACGCAGGCCGCCGACGCCGATGCGGCGACAGTGGAGAGATTGCGGGCGGGCAAGTAGGCCGCGGTCACTCGCTCGCCGCGGCTCAGGGCGGAGGTGGACTACGCCAGCAGTTCTTTCCGCACGCGGCCTTCGTCGGTCGGCCCGATCAGGCGCTGGTTCAACCCCAGATCCGGATAGCTCAGCCGGTACGGGTCCAGGCCCAACTGGTTCAGCAGCGTTGCCTGCAGGTCGCGTATGCTCACCGGGTTCTCCGCGATGTAATAGCCCATTTTGTCGGTCATCCCGATGTTGCGGCCCTTGCCGAAGCCGCCGCCCGCCATCCACATGGTGAACGCATAGGGGTGGTGGTCGCGCCCCATGTACGGACCGGAGCCCGCGCGGTTTTCCTGCATCGGCGTACGGCCGAATTCCCCGCCCCAAACCACGATCGTCTGATCGAGCAACCCGCGCTGCTTCAGGTCACTGATCAGCGCCGACATCGGCCGATCCACCGAGGCCACCTGATCGGGCAGCGCATAGCGGATATCTTCGCGGCGTGAGTTGCCGTGATGGTCCCAGCCCCAGTGGAACAACTGCACAAAGCGTACGCCGTTTTCCACCAGTCGGCGCGCCTGCAGGCAGTTGTTGGCAAAGCTCGTCTTGCCCGGCTCGGCGCCGTAGAGGGCGCGCGTGGCCTCGGTCTCCTTTGAAATGTCCATCACCGCCGGCACCGACACCTGCATGCGGTAGGCCAGCTCATACTGCGCGATGCGCGCCTCGGTCTCGGGGTCGCCGGATTGCTTCTGCTGCAGCGTGTTCAAGTCGTGCAGCGCATCGAGCGTCTTGCGGCGCATGGTGCGCGACACGCCATCGGGGTTGCTGAGATACAACACCGGGTCGCCCGCCGTGCGGCACTGCACGCCCTGATACACCGACGGTAGAATGCCGCTGCCCCACAGGCTCTTGCCGCCGTCCGGGTTGTTTCCGCCCGACGTGAGCACCACGAAGCCGGGCAGGTCCTGGTTTTCCGTGCCCAGTCCGTAGGTCACCCACGACCCCATTGAGGCCGCGCCAAAACGCGGGCTGCCGGTATGCACAAACAACTGCGCCGGCGCGTGGTTGAATTGATCGGTGTTCATGGACCGCGCGATGGTGACGTCGTCCACCACCTTCGAAAAGTGCGGCAGCAGTTCGCTCACCAAGCCGCCGGACTGCCCGCGCTTTTCAAACTGATACGGCGTGCCGAGCATCTTGGGCACGCCCTTGATAAACGCAAACCGCTTGCCGCGGAGTAACTCCTCCGGGCAAGGCTGCCCGTGATACTTCTTCAACTCGGGTTTGTAGTCGAACAGCTCTAACTGCGAGGGCGACCCGGTCATGTGCAGATAGATGACCGCTTTGGCCTTGGCCTCGCGCGGCGGCTTTTTGGGAGCCATCGGATTCTCGGCCGCCTGCACCGAATCGAGGAACATCCCGGCGAGCCCCAAGCCGCACCCGCGCAGAAAGTGGCGCCGCGTGTCTTGCAATACACACTGTAAATCCAGGTTGTCAGTTGTGATCATCGCCGGGTCACCATTTCATCGAGATTCAATACAGTGTTCGCCACCACCACCCACGCGGCCCGGTCCAAGGCATCGCTGGTCAGCTTCGTGGTCTCCAGCGGACGGGTGCCGTACAACCCGCCATCGAAGAACTGCAAGCCGGCCTCGGCATGGTTGCGCGTGATCTTCACGGCGATCACGTTGCGGCCGAGCTTGAACGCGGCTAGGCCGCCGGGCGACAGCGCATAGTCGTAGTAGCCGTTGCATTCCCAGCGCGCCTCCACACCCTGAACGCCGTTCACATACAAATACACCTGCGCATTGGTACGCACCGCCAGCCGGATGCGCTCGGGAATCGCGCCCGCCGCCGCGAGGTCCACGGTTGTGCGTAACCACAGATGATCGGTGTCCCAGTTCACCTTGAGCTTCACGTCATCTGGCGAGCGTGTGCCGGAGCCGAACGGACCGGCGGCGGAGGGCCACGCTTGGTCGTCGAAATCCGGTGCGGTCCATTGCGGTCCAGGTTCGGTGGCCGTGTGCCGCCAGGACGCCGGCTGCGTCCGCGCGTCGGCAAGCAGTGTCACATCGCGATCCTCGGCATAAAGGTTGTCGGAGAACCGCAACAGCTTGTTCGCCGCCGCCGGGTCCGCCTTCAGCTCCGCGCGCGCCTTTTTGTGTGACTCCACCAGCCGGTCCGTCTCGGCCTTGGCCGCCGGCCGCACCAACGCGGTTTGGAACAGCTTTTCGGCGGTAGCGCGCGCGTTGCCGGCTACGACGGTGCGCGCCGCCAGCTTCTCAGCGGCTTCCATCGAGACCGGATCGTTCAGCGTGGTCAACGCCTGGAGCGGCGTGTTGGTGCGGATGCGCCGCACCGTGCACACCTCTCCTGTCGGCGCGTCGTAGTTCATCATCGACGGATACGGCGAAGTCCGCCGCATGAACGTGTAGAGCGCACGGCGATACCGGTCCTCAGCCTTCGACGTGTCCCACCGGTCGCTGTTGTACACCACCGGCCACACGCCCTCCGGTTGCTACAGCATCGCCGGTGGCCCGTACATCTTGGCGCTCAGCAAACCCGACGCCGCCAGCATCTGATCGCGCACCGCCTCGGCTTCGAGGCGGAACCGCGGACCGCGCGCCAACAGCCGGTTGGCCGGGTCGCGCTGCTGTAGCGAGGGCGTGAGGCCGGAAGACTGCCGGTAGGTGGCCGACATCGCAATGGTCTTCAGCAGCCGCTTCACATCCCACTTGTTCGCCACAAAGTCGGCCGCGAGCCAATCGAGCAACTCTGCGTAGGAAGGCATCGTGCCCTGCGTACCGAAATCCTCTTCGCTCTCCACGAGGCCCTTGCCGAACATCCGCGCCCAGAACCGGTTCACAGTCACGCGCGCGGTGAGCGGATTCTCTTTCGACACCAGCCACTCGGCCAACCCCAGACGGTTCGTCGGCGCGGCGGCGGGCATGGCCGGGAACGCCTCGGGCGTCGCCGCTTCCACTTCCGCGCCCGGCGTGAGGTAGTTGCCGTGTTCGTAGATCCGCGTCTTGCGGCGCTTGTCCGGAGGCAGTTCGCGCAGCACCAGCGTAGACGTCGTGGGTGTCAGCGTCAACACCGGCACGTCGCTCGGCAAATCGTTGTCGGCGGTCTGATTGAAGAACGCGTAGAACTGGTAGAACTCTTTGTGCGTCACCGGGTCGTACTTGTGCGTATGGCACTGCGCGCACCCGAGCGACAAGCCCATCCACACCTGGCCCGTCACGGCCACGCGGTCACTAATCGCCGTATCGCGGAACTCTTCGTCGTCAGTGCCGCCTTCGGTGTTGGTCATCGTGTTGCGATGAAAGCCGGTGGCCACGAGATCGTCGACGGATGGATCCGGCAACAGGTCGCCGGCGAGTTGCGTGATGGTGAAGCGGTCAAACGGCATATTGCGTTGAACGCGCGGATCACCCAATCGCGATACGGCCAGATCGCGCGGCGGTTGTCTTTCTCGTAGCCTTGCGTGTCGGCGTAACGCGCGAGGTCGAGCCACATCTTGGCCCAACACTCGCCGTAGCGTGGCGATTCGAGCAGCGCATTCACCAGTTTTTCGTACGCCTCGGGCGACTTGTCCGCCACAAACTTCTGCACCAGCGCCGGGTCTGGCGGCACGCCCGTCAGATCCAGCGCCACGCGCCGCGCCAGCACGTACGGATCGGCAGGTCCGGACGGCTCCAGCTTCTCCTGCTCGAGCCGGGCGAGGATGAACTTGTCGATCTCATTACGAGCCCAGCCAGTCTGCTTCACCGCCGGCGGCTCTGGCCGCGCGATCTTTTCAAATGACCAGTGCCGCGCGTACTTCGCGCCTTCGTCAATCCCGCGTTTCATCAGAGCTACTTCGTCGTCGGTGAGCTGCGGACCGGTGGGCGGCATGGGCATCTTGGGATGCGTGATGCGCGCGATCACGCCATACTTCGCGCTGTCGCCCGCGACGATGGCGCCCTTCGCTGTTGCGCCGTCAAAGGTGTCCAGCCGCAGCCCCGCTTGCCGGCCGTGCTCATCAGGACCATGGCAGGCCATGCAGCGCTTCGCCAGCAGCGGGCGCGCCTAACGTTGGAAATCGACGGGAGCGGCCATCGCGGAGACGGCACACAAAGCTCCCCACCACACTAGCTTCGTATGCCCCAAACGTATCACAATGACGGAAGTGAAAAAACGCATCTTTGGCCGCACCGGTCTCCAGGTTTCCGAGATTGCGCTGGGAACCGTGGAGTTAGGTCTCGACTATGGGATCGGGGACCATGCTCACCGCCCGGCGTTTGAGGACGCGGCGCGCATTCTGCATCGCGCGCTGGACCTGGGCGTGAACCTCATCGACACCGCGCGGGCGTATGGCGAAGCGGAGACCGTGATCGGCCGCGCGCTCGCCGAACGGCGGAGCGAGTTCATCCTCGCAACGAAGGTGGCGGCGATGGGCGATCCGCGCGAGTCGCTGGAGACGAGCCTGCGCGAGTTGCGGACCGGCGTACTGGATATCGTGCAGATCCACGGGCGGGTGGAGGACGTGATGCCCGATCCTGCCGTGGTGGAAGGGCTGCACCGCGCGCGCGACGCGGGGATGGTGCGCTTCCTCGGCGCCAGCGTGTATAACGAAGCCGCCGCGCTCGCCGCGATCGAGGCGGGCTTCGATTGCATCCAGATCGCGCACAGCGTGTTGGACCGCCGCCCCGAACCCCGCGCGCTGCCCGCCGCTGCACGGGCGGGCACGGGAGTCATCGCGAGGAGCGTGCTGGTGAAAGGCGCGCTCTCGCCGCGGGCGGCGGATCTCCCGCCGGCGCTTGCGCCATTGCGCGATGCCGTGCTGCGCCTCGGTCCGCCGGAGACACTGCCTGAGCTGGCGTATCGTTATCTGCTCTCGCAGGAGCCGCCGCACACGCTGCTGGTGGGCGCAAGCAGCGTGGCGGAACTCGAAGCCGCCGTGCGTTTCGCCAGGAAAGGCCCGCTCGATGCAGCCGGAATGGAACGTCTGCGCGCCGAGCCGCTGCTCGATGCGACGTTCATCAGCCCCGCACTGTGGCCGCAGACGGCCTAGAGAGCAACGAGGGCTCCTATTGACCGCGCCCGCGCGGCCACGGCAGATTTACCGGCTCGCATCTGGCGCGCGAGTGCGGTGGCCAGCGTCTTGCTGGTCATGCAGTTGGGGTCGCGCGCGATGCACGGCGCGATCTTCATCCCGCACTGGCAGGCGCAATGTTCCTGCCGGGCGATGGCCAGCACTTGCGCCTTCTGCGCGTTGGTGAGACCGGTGAGTTTGACACCGGGCAGTTCCCCGGCCGATTCCACATCGAGAGCGGTGGATTGGGCCAGCAACAAAACAGGCCAGAGCGCGGCGGCGGCGCAAAGACGCATGTTGCTATGGTAGCCACGGCCCCGGCAACTGCGCTCCGGGCGCGGCGGCGTTCTGGAACCGCACCACCTTCACCGCATCGGAATTCCGCACGCTTGCCACGGCCATCACGCCGCGGTCCAGCATGGCGCTGGCTGTGTGCTCGGTCATCAGCGTTTCGGCGCAGGGCTGCGCTTCGCCGTCTCGCACGTAAACCGGTAACCCATCCACTTGCGAGCGCGTGCCCGGACGCATGTCCCAGCGGTCTTCGTTGAACGACGCGGCCATCAGGCTGGCGCATACCAGCGCCGCGTTGCCCCACAACATCTGCTCATGGGCGGGCGTTTCTTCGAGCGCCACGGATTCGCATGCGTCCGACTTGGCGCCATAAGGCATGCGCAACAGCACGCGCGGACCAGCCAGCCCGATATGATTGGCCGCCGCGGTGGACCGAAACATCTCCGCTTCCTCGCGTGTCGCGGCCCAATTACGCGGACTATCGAGCTCCGCATAACTGTCGCAGCCGATCCATTCCGGCCGGGCTCCGGCAAGACAAGACACGCTGAACGCCGAGGCGAGTGCGCCCAAGCCCGCCAGCGTCACCAGATCGCCATCGCTCACACCAAAGTCGAAGGCGGCCACCAGAACCGCAGGACGGCGCGCACGCACCGCCGCATAGCCGGGCAAATCTTCCAGCGCCGCGGCCGACGCACACGCGGCGGCCACAGCCTCACGCGTCGAGTCCACCAGCCAAATGCTTACCGGACCATCGGTGTCGGTGTTGCGCACCAGCCAGTAGACGCCGCGCCACAACGCTTCCATCGCCTGGAATGCCGGCGCGTGCAACACCGCGCGTACGCGGTCCGCCGTGGTTTGCTCCGCCGCCGCCTGCTGCGTCTGCTCCTCAGCAGACGGCGAGGCCACCACGTGCTTTGAGACGACTTGATTGATCCAACCGCTCAACGCATCGCCCTTTGGCTGCTCGCGTTTTTCCGAAGCCTCAAGTACATCGTCGAGAAACGACCCCGACGCCAGGCTCGCCGCCGAGACCGCCGCGGTGGTTGGCGCAGCCAGCGCCGCGGCGGCACTCACTGCCGCCGCCGGCGCTTCGCGCAGCGCCGGATAGCGCGCCAGCAAACGGTCCGGATGAAAGTCGTCTATTTCGCCGATGGCGATGCGCCCACCCGTAACATCCACCACGGGCGCAAACGCGCGCAGCACATCGTCGAAGTTATCCCGGTCCACTTGCACCGGCTTCGCCACACGGCCTTGGCCGCTGAAGTTGCCGAGGATGAGTATGCGAAACGGGTCGTCGTCCCGCGGCCGGGCCACGCGCTCCGCCGCAGGCTCACGCCCCAAGCCCACATCCAGGCTCACCGAATCCATTCCAAATCGCGAGTCTTTGGACACTGCGCGCCTCCTGTTCCTCAACCGAGCATACACGCAAACAGAAAGGGAATGTTCAAAACCGTAGAGACTCTCGCGTTGCGGCTGCCGCGGGTGGCCGCCGCGGCGAAGTAAGACGGATCACCAGTGCTCCAGGTTGACGGAGTGTTTCTGGTGGGCCTCGCCTCGCACTCCTCCGCCGAACCGAACACCCTGGTGATTCGCACTACGCCTCAAGATCGCGCGGCCATGCTGGAAGAAGCACCGGAGACGTACTACCTAACCCGGCGTAGCCGGAACCAAACAGGGCCAAACGATCAAGTTGGAGCACTTCGCAAAGTGCGTCCGCAGGCCGGTAAACATTGGCTGCGACGTTATGCTCGAAAAATATCCTGCCAGAATCGTGCAGGATTCAGATGTAGAGGTTCTAAAGGACCACTATCGCCCGCACCCGGTGGTGCTGGTGCGCTTATCACGCGTCATGCCGGAGGCACTCAGCGGGCTGTTGTCGGCGTCGTGGAGAATCGCTTCGGCGAAGAAGACGGCGCGGCGTCCAAAAAGCGCGCGGCCAAAGAAGGCGTAGGCATCATACACACCTCCTGTTTGCCGAACCACGCATAGCGATTGCGCGCCACCCAATCGTAGATCGCATCGCGGAGAAAACGCGGTACGAGCGCGCCGGCCCCGCCGAGCAACTTCCACGGAAAACCCAAGCGCCGCGCGATCCGCAGCGCCGCATTGGAGCGCGTATGCACGCCGGCGTCATCCACCAGCACCACGCTGTCCGGCACGTTCACACCGCGCAGTAGCTCACGGGCCGCGGCAGACTGCAGCGAGGCAAAGCGAAACACTTCGGCACGGTCACGCGCGATCACCCACGTCACCGACGTCTGGCACAAGTTGCACACGCCGTCGAACAGGATGACCGGACCGCCGCGCGTCATGGCACGTTACTTCCCTGCTCCGATCGCGTACAGGTGCTGGTCGCCGCGCACGATGATCAAGTCGCCCGAGAACGCCGGCGTAGCCAGAATCTTCTCGCCCACGCTGCTCTTACCCAGCAACTCATACTGCGGCCCGGCCTTCACGGCGTAGATCTCGCCGTCCTCACTCGTGGCATACACGCGCCCGGCCGCAGCCACCAACGCCGCCGTGAACAAACCGCCCGCACCCACGCGCTGTTGGTAGAGGCGCTTGCCCGTGCGCGCTTCATACACCGCCAACACGCCATTGTTGCCGAGCGTGAAGAAACGATCGCCGGACAGCAAGGGCGACGGCAGATACACGCCGCCGTTGTTGTTGCTCCACACAATCGCCTCGCTCGCAGATTGGCCCTGGGCCAGATCCAGCTTTCCGCGCGCGCCCTGCTTCACCGCATACACGGGCCGCACCGGCGGATAGCCCGCGGTGACGAAGATCAACCCGTGGCCGAACACGGGCGTGGTGCACACAACTTCGGAGTTCGGGCTCAACGTCCACAGCTCTTTGCCCGTGTCCGGATCGTAGCCGCGAATCGCCTTGGTGCCATTGGCCACCAGTTCCGCCGCCTTGCCGTCATGCGCGGGCACTAGCGTTGGCGTGCCCCACGTGGGAATCTCGTCGCGCTGGGTGCGCCACAACTCGCGGCCGTCTTTCAACGCAAACGCGGCGATGAAGGAATCCTGCTGCCGGTCCGCCTGCACGATCACGGTGTCTTTGTGAATGATCGGCGAACTCGCGGCGCCCCATTCAAAGTCGGGGTCGAAGAACCAGGCCGCGTTCTGCTTGCCGAGGTCCTTCTTCCACAGCAGCTTGCCGTCACGCGAATACGCATAGAGGCCCTCGGAACCGAAGTAGGCAATCACCACCTTGCCGTCCGTCGCGGGCGTGCACGACGCTTGCGACGATTTCGGATGCCGCTTGGTTTTCGGCACGCCTTGCGCGGCGGTCTGTTCCCATGCAAGTTTGCCGGTGGCGCGGTCGAACGCCATCACCTTCCACACGTGCGGCGTCGAGTCCTTCACCGGCTCCACGTCGCCGTACAAGCCGATGCGCAGGCCTTGCTTGGGATCGCCGGAAATCGCGGTGGTGACATACACTCGGTCGCCGGAGACGATGGACGATGAGACGGCGAGCCCTGGGAGCGGGGCCTTCCAAACAACCTTTGACGCGTCCCACTGTACTGGCGGCGTGGCTGCATCGGCCACGCCAGAACCAGCGGGACCGCGAAACTGCTGCCAGTCCGTCGCCGCGGCGAGCGCGAGCGCGGTTGTGAATTCCAACGCGAGAGTCTTCATTGCGGTGTCACTACTTTCCTAAACGCAAACGTCCCGCCGCCTTGCCGCAGCGTGAACGCGCCGGCCTCGCCAAACTCAAGTTCGATGCGCGCGGGCGCAAATTCAAACAGTTTTTCCGATTTGGCTTTCGTCGTAAACTCGGGCTGACCGTCGGCTCGAGCCGTCAGCTTGCCGTCCTTATGTCCGATGCGGATGGCAATCGGCAGTGCCTCGGTGCGATAGGCGCCCGCGTAGCTTTCGAGGACCTTCGCGTCCACCGCGACGCCCGGCGCGGGCGGATGCGCGCCCGCTTCCTTGAGGAGGCTAGCGATGGCGGAATCCGACTGTGCGCGCTCGAACGCCGCATCCAGCGCCTTCTGCGACGGCTTGCCAGCCGCGATCGCCGCCGCCACGAGTTCCGCATTGCGCAGCCCCACGGCGACTTCGAGGTTCTGGTCGTGCGCCGCGCTCTTGGCCAGCACAGCATCTTCACCGCGCCCACATGCTTACGGCTGGCGGCAAAGCCAATCAGCGAGCTCTTATAGAACGCGTCAGTCGCATCCACCTGCGCGCCGTTTTCCAGCAACAGCTTCACCACGTCGGCGTGGCCGTTCATTGCCGCGAGGTAGAGTGGAGTCTGCCCGTAGCGCGTCTTGGACTCCACGTCCACCTTGGCGCTAATGGCGGTTTTCACGCCGGCGAGTTCGCCTTGGCGCGGGGCCTGCAGCAGATCCTGCGTGGCGTCAAAGCCGAAAAGAGCATAGGGAGCGAACAGCAGCATTTGCAGCCGTCTCATGGAGGAGCACCTCCTTGGGTGTCTTCGGATTGGTTAGTCGTTGTCGGTGGCGGCAGCTTCGGCTTGTTTGCCGGTCAGCAACCGGGCATCGCGATACAGCCGGTCGAGGTCATAGTAAGACCGCGCGGATTCGGTGAAAACGTTGACAACGAGGTCGCCAAAATCCACCAGAATCCACTCTCCGTTATTGTAGCCTTCCACGGAGATGGGCGGATCTCCCGCAGCCTCCATCAGGCGCTCCACTTCGTCGGCAACAGCCTGCGATTGACGCGGATTGCCGGCGCTGCAGATCACAAGAAAATCGGCGAAACTCGACTGGCTTTCGCGCAGATCGAGCGCGCGCACGGCCGTGGCTTTCTTATCCTCGGCGGCCCGTACACAAATCTGCCAGGCATCGCTGCCGGGAGCTGATGCGGTGGCCGGGGCTTTCTTGCGGGGGGCGGACTTGCCAGCCGCGGCAGCCTTGGGGACTGCGGCGGCGCGCTTCTTGGTTGCGGTCTTGGTGGTGGCCGTCTTGCGGGCCTTCTTCAGAGGGGGAATGAGCAGCTCCTCGCCGTATCGTACTACAATTACGGTAGCCCCTGATGGCAATTCGCGCACTCTTCGTGATGCTCGTGGTGTCGGCCGGCGCGGCTTGGTGCGCTGGGCGCGAAGCGCTGGCGTCTGCTGATGTGCTGCGCGCGCAGCAGGAAGTGGATCGCGTCAAGCGCATGGTGACGATGGGCGCGCTGCCGCGCAAGGCCCTGGAAGAATCGCAAGCCGCACTCACCGAGGCCAAAGATCGCGACTTGCTCCAGTCCACTCTTTACGCCAGAGATGGGTTGAATTCGATCACCGAGGAAAAGTCACGCGACATGATGGGCGCAGCCGAGCGGCAAGTACAACGCTCGCGCGAACGGCTGGCGGCGGCGGAGAAGAAGGTGGATGAGGGCGTGGCTCCGCTCACCAGTCTGACACCGTATCTGGAAGAGTTCGAGCGCAATCGCGTGGTGTGCAGCCAGGCCGTGGCGCATGCCCGGCTGGTGCATGAGATGCAGGAAATGATCCGGGCCGAGCGTGAGTTGCAATCAAGGATCGACCAGCTGACGAGCGTGCGCCCGGGCGCCTATCGCGCTGCTGAAAAGTTTGACGGCAACGGCAGCTTCACCGCGCTGCATCTGCGGGCGATTGAGCTTGGTTTTGTGAAACAGTTTCGCCGCGTCATGCCCATCAGCGCCAAGGGTGACTCAGAGATGCATCGCGGCATGGGGTACGACCACCGCGGGCGCGTAGACGTGGCCGTGCTGCCGGACTCCACCGAAGGCATGTGGCTGCGCAAGCAACTGGAGCTGATGCGGATTCCCCACATCGCCTTCCGCGGCTACGTGCCTGGGCAGGCCACGGGGGCGCACATCCACATCGGTCCGCCGAGTTTGCCCTATCGCCCGCTCACCACGGCGACAGGCCCGACAATGTCGCCCGCGCGGCCGGGCTTCTGAGGAGCACGCGCAAGACGGAGCCGGCCGCCGCCAGTCAGTCCTGCCATGTGTTCCTGAGCCTTTGGCGCTGTGGCTCCGCGGCCCGTTTTGCGCTTCTGAGAATTCCGTGGCTTTTTCGCACGCGCACCACGATGCCGTGCGGATCGCTCTCCTCCGACCCATTGAAGCCATTGCGCAACTCGGTGCGCCGCAGGTGGATCAGTTCGCCTGACGCGCCGCCATGCGTCACCGACATGATCCCCAGTCCCGGGGTGCTGCCGGCCGAGGCATGCGCGCCGGTCTGCGGTTGCGGCCCGCGCAGGGCGATGTAGATGCGATTGCCGAGCGGCGATAATGCGACGATATCGGGCGTCGGATCGGCGCTGAGCGGCCCGGCGAGCGGAATCGTACGCACATACTTGAAGTCGAACGAACGGTGCACCTCGGCGACATTGGCCAGGCGGTCGAAGACCCAGATGTAGTAGCCGTTCCCCGTGGCCGTCATGCCGTGCGCATCGCGATCGCTCCCAGCGTTCCCATCGCGAAAAAGCGGGCGGATGCGCGCATCGTTGGCGGGCAGAAAATCAGGCGCGGCCGGAAACTTGTCTTCGAGCGTGTAGAGCATGAACTCGCTTTCGTTCGTGGTGGTTGTGCCGGCGCCGCCGTTCAGGTAGACCTTGTTTCCCACTTGAATGCCGCCGCAGCCGTCGCGGCCGTAGAGCGCATTGCCGTACTCGGCCACGATTGCCATCGGCGTCGTAGTGGGGTCGCCGACGAACATGCCGCCACCGCGCAGGGTCACTACCACGCGGTTCTGAAAAGTGACGATCGGGCAGATCGGCGCGTTATCGGGACGGTTCGCCGGGCCGAAGTAGGCTGGATCGCTAGCGTTGATGGGCGTGGCGGTTTCGCACGGCAGCCCGTTCGGGGTGCGGCAGTTCGCCAGGTCGAGCGTACCGGCGGTGTCGTGCGTGAACTCATCGCACGCCGGATCGTAGTTGATGCGCTCCAGTTTCTTGCCGTTCTGGTTGGCCACGAGGATGGCGCGGCCGTCGATGGCCCAGGTGGCGGCGTGAGCTTGACGGGCGCCGCCCGGTCCGGCGGACCTACGGAACAGCGCTTTGGGACGCCGCGTGGCTGCATCCAGAATTGCGACATGTCCGCTGCTGACGAAGGCCAGAGCCATGTACCGGCTGTCGGGACTCGGGTAGGTCATGTGCGGCCGGACTGCGTTGGCGCCGGTGTTGTTATTGCCGCCCGTGAGCGAGTACATCTCGGCGAGGTCGATGGTCTGGGCCCGGTTGGTGACCGGTCCGCCCTCGGCTTCCAGATCTTCACTGTCCCAGATATAAAGGCGGCCGCCGTGGGTGCCGCGCTGCGCTCCCGCCGAGTAACCGGCGGTGTTATTGTGTTCGGTCATCCAGACTTCATAACCCGCATTCTAGGCGAACGAGGCGGAACTGAGCGCCACCGCGAGTCCGGTCAAGGCAGAGACTCTATTGACAATTGCCACTATGCGATCCTCCGTTAACGAATCGCCGCAGTATTTCACACGGACTCGCCGAGAAGCAAGCTGCTGTGGCAGCGGCGCAAAGTGACAAACCCCGCCGGGCGGGAAGGCCGGCGGAGTTTGTCAGCTTCAGTCACAGGAGGAGGAAGGGGCCTAACTGAAAATCGTGGCTAAAACCGGTACTCCTCGCGGCGCACCACCGAGCGGGCGGGCGAGGGCGAGCCAGCACCACCGCTGCCGCCGCCAGAATGTTCGTCCAGCGCGGCGTTCACGGTCATCTCGCGTTTCTCACGCGTGAGCGTGATGGCCACGGTCTTCTTTTCTTTTCCGCCAGCGCGCAATACGTCGGACAACTCGCGCGTGGAATCGATGGCCGTCTGGTCAACCTTGGTGATGACGTCACCCGCCCGCAATCCGCTTTTTTCAGCCGCCGAGCCTTTGTTCACCGCACGCACCAGCACGCCTTCCTTCACGCCGAAATAGTCAGCCAGTTGGCCTTCCACTTTTTCCGCTTCAATGCCGAAGCGGGCGCTGCGCAGGCCCATGTAGGCACGCGGCGTATCGGGAATCCACATCTCCACGCGCGGCATCTCGGGCATCGCGGGCGCTTTGATCGCGCGGAGTTTGCGCGCGGCCACGGTGGCGCTTACCGTGGCTGTCGAGCCGCCGTCCTTGCGCACCAGCAGCCTTACCTGGCGGCCGGCGGGCGTTTCGCGCACCAGGCGGATGAACTGCTCGGTGCCTTCCACGCGCTGGCCTTGGTACTCCAGCACCACGTCGCCCTTCTTCAGCCCGGCTTTTTCCGCAGGACTGTCCGGCTCCACGTTGGTGATCTCCACGCCGGCTTCATCCTTGAGCTTCAACGCGGCGGCGCGGGCCGAGTCGATCTCCACCACGTTGACGCCGAGAAAACTGCGGTTGCCGCCGGCGATGGCAAACGATCCCGGCATGACGGGCAGAGGCGCAGCCGGCGGCCCGGGCGGACGCTGCTGCGCCAATTTGTACTCGGCGGCCCATTCCTTCCACTGCTTGCTCCACTCGCGCATCGCGTCGGCGTAACGGCGCCAATCTTCAGATGCTGCTGGCTGCCCTACGGCGGCCGGCGAGAGCGAAAGGCCCAAAACCACTGCCGCAACCATCTTTTTCATTGGATTCCACATCGCAGTTTCTGCTCCTCGGTTGAATAGACGCCGCGGCGGAGCGAATGTCACGCGCTTCCTACTCACGGCGGCGCAGGTAGACGACGCCTTCACCCGCGGCCACGCGCAGCACCGGGCCGCCGCCGTTGAGTGACCCGCGCGCCGTCAGCCGGGCCTCGCCGCCTTGCCACGACTCGCGCACGGGAATCTCGGCAAAGTCCGACACAATGCGGCTCCGCGGCGAATCGGCCACGGCATTCACCGTAACCGCAAGGCCGCCGGGGATCCACACGGTGATGTCGCCGCGCGCGGCGCTCAACAGCGAATTCAGCAGCGGCCGCGTGCTTAGGAGATCCGCCAGTATGCTGCCCACCGTCGTCGATACTTCCACGCGCCCGGTCATGCCCGCCAGCTTCACCGCGCCCGCGGCGGACTCACACCGCACACTCTTGGCGTGCCCAATGAGAATGCCCCCGCCCGCCGACTCGGCCACCACTTCGCCGGCCGCACGGTCAATCCGAATCAGCCCGCCGCGCGTGCGCACCTGCACGGCGGAGCCCGCGCGTCCCACTTCAATGTTGCCCGCACCCGTCATTGCGGCCAAGGCGCCGGCGACTTCCTCCACCAGGATTTCGCCGCCCCCGGTTTCGAGCGTGGCGGACGACAGTGCCTGCCGCAGGCGCATGCCGCCGCCGCCGGTCCTGGCCATGATCGCTCCGTGAATCGCGCCGAGAATCACTTCGCCGCCCCCGGTGCGTACGGAGACCGAGCCTTGAATGCGGTCGCAAATCACTGACCCGGCGGTGGAGAACACGTTCACCGGCGCGCGCACATCGCGCACGGCCACGTCTCCGTCTTCGCTTTCCACCACCACTTGCCGCAACTGGCGCGGCGGCTGCACACGGACGTCCACCTGCATGCGCGCCACGGTGCGAGAAGGCAGCGAGAGTGAGAGCTGATCGCCTTTCCAGACGGGTGCCACCGGCAAGGACGCGAAAAAAGCGCGGGCTTCTTCCTCGCCGCGCGCCATTACGCGGCGCGTCACCTGGTAGCCGAGGCTGGAGCCGCCGTCGCCTTTAAAGACCACGTCTCCCGGAACCTCGATGCGCAGAAACGGCGCGCCCGGCGCGGGTACGGTGCCGCCCGTGCGCTCCACCCACCACGGGCCTTCGCGCATCAGCACCGGCTGTGCGCACAACCAGACGGCCGTGAAGCAGACTCCGAGCGTGGTGCGTGGGAACAGGCGCATGATTGAGCTGTGTCGGCCGCGGATCAGAACGTTTCCCACGAAGCGTTCATCGCCTCGAGGGCCCGCTGCGACCGGGACCGGATGTAGGTATTATCTTCGCGCTGCATCAGGCGCTGCAACACGTCGACCGTGTCTTTCTGGCCGGGCTGCACAAACAGGTCGATCGCCTGCGTGCGCACGCCGGAGTTGTCGTCGCGTTCCAGCGTCTGCCCCAGCAACTGCCTCACGCCGGGATCGGCGGCAAACGGGCGCAAGCCTTCGAGAGCCTTCAGGCGGACGCCGGGATTGGGGTCGCGCTCAAGCGCCGCCATCAGCGCGCGGCGCACGTCTTCGCCCGCGGGCTGGCGGCGCAGCAGATCGACGGAAGCAAACCGGAGCCCGGCATCGGACGGATCCTGAGCGGCGGCCAGCAGCAGTTGACGGATCCGCGCGTCGTCAATCGCGCCGTCGACTTCGCGCTGCCGCGTTTCGTCAAGCACCAGCCGCACGCGGCCCTGGTTATCCGCCGCCACTTCCCGTACCCGCACCAGCGCGGGCGCCACGGCCTGTTGCTCCAGCTGCGTTGTCAGGACCGGGCGTTGCCCCACGCGGCCGGCAGCGAATCCAACCATCAGCATCCCCGCCGCCAGCGCCGGCTTCCATCCGGAGACGGCCATCCACGCGGCGGCGCGTTGCCACCAGGAGCGGATCGGCATGGGTTCAGCGGCCAGCGCGCCGGCCAGATCGCGGCGGCACGAAGTAAGCAGCATGGCGGGCAGTTCGGCCGTAGAGTCGTCCATCAGGCGATGCAACTCGCGTTCGCGCCCCAGCGCGATTCGGCACCGCTCACACGCGGCGCAATGCGCTTCGAGCGCTTCTTCCTGGGCCGGCTCCAGTTCGCCGTACAGGTACAGCGAAAACTGTTCTTCGCATTGTTGGCAAACCGGGCTCATACGAAATCTCCCAGCGCCGTGCGCATCTTCTGCGTGGCGCGGAACAGACAATTCTTGGCGGCCTCTTCGGTGGTACCCAGCACTTCGCCGATCGCGCGCAGGCGCATGCCCTGATGATGTCGCATCTCAAACACGGCGCGCTCGCGCGGCGTCAGGCCTTCGAGCACGGTGGAGATCCGGTCCTGCAACTGGCGGCTCATCAACTGACGTTGCGGGTCGCTGGCCGCGGCGCGTTCGGCTACCTCGCTCGCCCGGTCCTTGACTCCGTCTTCGGTGGCAATCACCGACGGCTCCTCGCGCCGCACTTTGCGTTTGCGGAGCAGGTCCAGGCAGAGGTTGGTGACGATGCGGTACAGCCAGGTGTGGAAGCTGCAATCGAAGCGAAAGTTATGCAAATTACGGTGGACGCGCAGAAACGCTTCCTGATAAATGTCGCGGGCGTCTTCCTGCGAATGAAGAAGGTTGTAGG